>Ga0326721_10000396_pt1 | contig 13661 bp, 16 predicted proteins | sample SGPome_FD_203951 | JGI IMG/M metagenome (GOLD analysis project Ga0326721, IMG submission 203951) | Soil microbial communities from Southern Great Plains, Lamont, Oklahoma, United States - SGP_1_2016 | ecosystem: Engineered > Artificial ecosystem > Soil microcosm > Unclassified | place: USA...
AAGCTCACCCACATGGGTGGAGCCACCGGGCGCATCCAGGGCGCCGAGTACTCGCTGGTGGACTACAACCGCGCGGGAGTGCCCCTCGTCGAGATCGTCACGAAGATCATCTTCGGCACGGAGCACCGCGCCCCCGAGGTCGCGAAGGCGTACGTCGCCGCGATTCGCGACATCGTGCGCGGACTGGGGATCTCCGAGGCGCGTCTCGAGCGTGGCAACCTGCGCTGCGACGCCAACGTCTCGCTGCGTCGGCGGGGAGACGAGAAGCTCGGCACGCGCACGGAGACCAAGAACGTCAACTCCATGCGCTCTGTCGAGCGGGCGGTCCGTTACGAGATCCAGCGTCAGGCGCAGATCCTCGCCGATGGCGGAAAAATCACGCAGGAGACCCGTCACTGGCACGAGGACACCGGCACGACCTCGCCCGGACGCCCGAAGTCGGATGCCGATGATTACCGTTACTTCCCCGAGCCCGATCTCCTCCCCGTCGAGCCGGCAGCGGAGCTGATCGAAGAGCTTCGCGCCGCGCTTCCCGAGCAGCCCGTGGCACGCCGTCGTCGTCTGATGACCGAATGGGGCTTCACGGATCTCGAGTTCCAGGACGTCCGCAACGGCGGCATCCTCGATGAGGTCGAGGCCACGATCGCCGCGGGTGCCGCTCCGGCTGCTGCCCGTAAGTGGTGGACGGGTGAGATCGCGCGCCTCGCCAACGCGCAGGAGAAGGACGCCGCGGCCCTTGTGAGCCCCGCGAATGTCGCTGCGCTCCAGAAGCTGGTTGATGAGGGAACGCTCACCGACAAGCTCGCACGTCTCGTCCTCGAAGGGGTCATCGCCGGCGAGGGTACACCTCAGGAGGTCGTCGCCGCGCGCGGTCTCGCCGTCGTCTCGGATGACGGCGCGCTGATCGCTGCGATCGATGAGGCATTCGCGGCGCAGCCCGATGTGCTCGCGAAGATCAAGGACGGCAAGGTTCAGGCCGCCGGCGCGGTCATCGGCGCCGTCATGAAGGCCATGAAGGGTCAGGCGGATGCTGCCCGGGTCCGTGAGCTGATCCTGGAGCGCGCGGCGCAGTAGCCGCTTGTTCTCCCTCGGACCGTTGTCGGTGGTCCGAGGGAGAATGGTCTCATGGGACACGGTGACGGCAGAGGGCGGACGGTGTCGGCGGCGGGAGCCGACGACACGGGAACCCGCATCCTGCACGTCGACATGGACGCGTTCTACGCGGCGGTCGCGGTGCTCGACGATCCGACGCTGCGAGGGCTGCCGCTGATCATCGGCGCGCCGGATGGCCGGTCCGTCGTCTCCAGTGCGTCGTACGAGGCCCGTCGCTACGGTGTGCGGGCGGCGATGCCGGTCTCGCAGGCGATGCGTCTGTGCCCGACCGCCCGCATCGTCATGCCCCGCTTCGACCGGTACCAAGACGTCTCGCGGCAGGTGATGGCGATCTTCGAGTCGTTCACGCCGCTCGTCGAGCCGCTCTCCGTCGACGAGGCGTTCCTCGACGTGCAGGGTGTTCGGCGGCTCTGGGGGAGTCCTGCTCGCATCGCACACCTCGTGCGCGAACGCGTCGAGTCCGAAGTCGGCATCACGTGCAGCGTCGGCGTGGCCGCGACCAAGCACGTCGCGAAGATGGCGTCCACCGCGGCCAAACCGAATGGCATGCTCGTGGTTCCCGCCGCGGAGACTCTGCGCTTTCTCGCCCCTCGCTCTGTGCGGGCGATGTGGGGCGTCGGCCCGAAGGCGGCCGAGTCGCTCGAAGCGCGCGGCATCCGCACCATCGGCGACATCCACGAGGCGCCCCGCGCCATGCTGGACCGCGCTGTCGGCTCTGCGCTGAGCGCCCGCCTGACCCAGTTGGCGCTCGGTGAAGACGCGCGCGAGGTCGAAACCGAACGCGTCGAGAAGAGCATCGGGCATGAAGAGACCTTCGATCACGACATCCTCGATCGCCCCTTCCTCCGGGCCGAGTTGTTGAGGCTCGCCGATCGCGTCGCCGCACGACTTCGGAGGGCTCACTGGGAGACGTCGACCGTGGCGATCAAGGTGCGCTTCGACGACTTCCGCACCCTGAGCCGTTCGCAGACGCTCGCCGAGCCGACAGCGGTCGGTCAGCGGATCGGTGAGGCCGCACAAGCGATGTTCGAGCAGATCGAGAGGCGCGACCCGATCCGCCTCCTGGGAGTGCGAGCTGAGAAGCTGCAGCCGGAGGGCGGCGCCGCCCTCGGGCTCTGGGACGACGACGCCGACTGGCGACGAGTCGAGGGCGCAGTCGACGACGCCGTGGCACGATTCGGATCAGCAACGATCACGCGGGCGCGGCACATCGGACGAGGTGACGGACGCGGGGCCGCGCAGCATCCGAAGGCCCACGGCGTCGAGTGAATCATGCGGATTGATCCCACAGGACCGGCCCGGGGCGAGTAGCGTGGGTTCATGCCGAACATTGCACTCGAACTCGGAAAACAGGCCGCCTCCTTCGGCGTGAAGACCGCCTATGGAGAGCCGCAGGACGTCGACGGCGTCAGCATCACGCCGGTCGCCTTCACCTACTCCGGCTTCGGCGGAGGTAGCGGTGACGGTGCGGAGGGCGGTGGCGGTGGCGGAGTGTCGATCCCCGTCGGTGTCTACGTGCGCCGCGAGGAGGGGCTTCGGTTCGAACCGAACATCGTGACGCTGCTCGTCGTCGCAGTACCGTTCGTCTGGGTAGCCGGACGAGCGCTCTCACGCGTCATCCGTGCCCTCAAGAAGTGATGATCCGGTCGCGGTCGCGCTCGCGCACGCCGCGGCACTGATCTCCGACGACATCCGCGGGCTCGCTGCCGCGAACCCGGTGGTTCTCATCGATGGCTGCAGCGGTGCCGGCAAGTCCTCTCTCGCCGCTCGTCTCGCCGAGGCATGGCCCCTCGCCGGCCGCGTGCAGGTGGTCGCTTTGGACTCGTTGTATCCCGGGTGGGATGGGCTAGACGGGGGAGTGGAGCGAGCCCTGGACTGGATTCTTCGACCGCACGGTCGAGGCCTCCTGGGTACGTGGCGACGCTGGGACTGGGAAAACGGCACGGAGGCCGAGAGCCACGCCGTCGACCCTGCGCTCGGGCTGATCGTCGAAGGCAGCGGTCTGCTCACTCCGGCGACCTCCGCGCTCGGAGACGTTCGGGTATGGGTCGACGCCGCAGAACCTGCACGAAAGACCCGAGCGCTCCATCGCGACGGTGACACCTATCGTCCGCATTGGGATCGCTGGGCGGCACAGGAGCGCCGCCACATCCGTCGTGATGATCCGCGCTCGCTCGCGTCGCGGATCGTCACGATTCCCTGACGCCGCTCAGCTCATCGAGTCTCGGCGTCCTCTGCCGCTTGGATGAGAAGCTCGAGACGGTAGCCGAGCCAGTCGTAGACGCCGTAACGCGGGTCGTCGGGGTCGTGATCGTCTTCGCCGTCTATCTCGAGGCGTGACGCGATCACCAGGCGGATCGCGTTGAGGGTGCGCAGCCACGCATCCACGTCTTGGGGCGCCACGACCAGGTCTTGCACCCTGAGCGCTTCTTCTTCGGAGATCTCGTCCCCGACGATTCGGAACTCGGCGAGAGCCTCGTGCACCGTCAGGGCATCAGCACCGCGCCGATCGAGCAGGTCGGTTCTCGTGCCATCGGCGAATTCCCGCGCGGCGTTCGCGTCGTCGGGATAAGGATTCGGCGTCAGACGGTTGATCGCCTCGTCGGCCTCGTCGGCGGTGGCGAGCAGTTCACGGAACTCGCCTACCAACTGCGCGAGCCGGATCCCCTCGAGCCGGACGAGCGACGTCGAGATGCCGGCGGGATTCACTCGGATGCCTTTCGAACGGTAGCCCACAGACCGTAGTCGTGCATCGCCTGCGCGTGCACCTCCATGGTCTCGCGCGGGCCGGTCGCGACGATAGCGCGACCCTCGTGATGCACAGCGAGCATGAGCGACGTGGCGTGATCTGAGGAATAGCCGAAGTATGTGCGGAAGACCCGCACGACGTAGCTCATGAGATTGACCGGATCGTTCCACACCACGACCTGCCACGGCTCGAGCGGGGCGGCGCGCAGCTCGGTGATCTCGTCGAGCTCCGGCGTCGCCATCGGCGTGCTCATGCCCAGCCCATCTCGTGGAGCTGCGCGTCATCGAGGCCGTAGAAATGGGCGATCTCGTGCACCAGAGTCGTGTGGACCTCATCGCGGAGCTCGTCGTCGTCGTCGCACACGGCGATGTGCGGCTCCCGGAAGACCACTATGCGGTCTGGAAGCTCTCCCATGCCGTACTGCGTGCGCTCGGTCAGCGCGAGCCCGTCGTAGAGCCCCAGAAGGTCGAGGCTGCCGTCCTCGGGTCGGTCCTCGACGACGAAGACGACGTTGTCGAGTCCGTCGACCATGTCGTCGGGCAGGCGATCGAGCTCGTCGATGACGAGTCGCTCGAATGTCTCCGCGTCCATGTCCATTGCATCCAGCCTAGGGGCGCGCGATGAGGGAGCGGGGCGTCAGTGGAGGAAGACGAGCAGGGCCGCGACACCGATGAACAACGCACCGAAGACGATGTTGAGTGTGCGCTGGCCGCGCGGTGATCGAGTCAGGCGTCGGAAAGGGCCCGCCGCGGCCGCGAAGAACCCCCACATGACGATCACGTCGACGATGATCACCGTCGTGATCAGCACGAGGTACTGCGGGATCGGCGGCTCATCCAGACGAATGAACTGCGGGATGAACGCCAGGAAGAAGACGATCGCCTTCGGGTTGAGCAGGTTCACCCAGAAACCACGCCGGATCATCGACCAGTGCCCTTCGCGCGGCGTGAGCAGGTCGTCCGTATCGTCGGGTTCAACCGCAGGCGGAGTCGTGAGAATCAGGCGGATGCCGAGATAGACCAGGTACGCGGCACCCGCGTAACGGATGCCGTTGAAGAGGACTTCGGAGCGCGAGACGAGAAGCCCGACGCCTGCGGCGACGATCGCCACGTGCACGATCAGCGCGAGCTGTTGTCCGATGATCCCCCAGATGGACCGACGCCAACCGTGGTTGAGGGCATTGGACATCGTGTTGATGGCCCCGGCGCCCGGGGTGAAGCTGATCACCACGGAGGCCGTCAGCAGTGAGAACCAGACCGCGAGTGACACCCCGTCAGTCTAGGGTGCGGTGCGTGGTGCGCTCGTGCGAGACGGCAGCCGCCGTAACGCAGAAGAAGCTCGAGTCCGAGGACCCGAGCTTCTTCTCATGGGGTGAGTAACGGGACTCGAACCCGCGACATCCGGCACCACAAGCCAGCGCTCTACCAGCTGAGCTATACCCACCATGTGCCCACCGGAGCGGGCAACCAGATGAGTCTATTACATGTTCGGCGTGAACTCTGACACCGTGCGCGTCGCGATTTCTTTCGCGTCGTCGCTCGACGGACCCGGGGCCTCGACGAAGACCGCGTCGCGGTAGTACTGGAGTTCGCGGATCGACTCGAGGATGTCGGCGAGCGCGCGGTGACCGCCGTCTTTGGAGGGCGCCTGGAAGAACACGCGGGGGTACCAGCGTCGCGACAGTTCCTTGATGCTCGACACGTCGACGTTTCTGTAGTGCAGCCATTGGTCGATCTGCGGCATGTACTTCGCGAGGAACATGCGGTCGGTGCCGATCGTGTTGCCCGCGAGGGGAGCCTTGCGCTCGAGAGGGACGAAACGCTTGATGTAGGCCAGCGTCTGGGCCTCGGCGTCTTCCAGAGAGATGCCGTGCGGCATCTCATCGATCAGTCCGGAGGACTCGTGCATCTTCGTGACGAAGTCGTTCATGTGTTCCAGGGCGGCCTGGCTCGGCCGGATCACCACCTGGAAACCCGGATCGACAGGGTGGAGCTCGAAATCCGTGATGACGACAGCGATCTCAACGAGTTCATCGATCGACAGATCGAGTCCCGTCATCTCACAGTCGATCCATACGAGCCGATCGTTCTCCGACGCAGATACCATGTCGTCATCCTATCGACGGCTCCGACACCGGGGTGCGGGCACGATACGGTTGATGTACTCGCCTCCGTAGCTCAGCGGAAGAGCAGCGGCCTTCTAATCCGCCGGTCGCAGGTTCGAATCCTGCCGGGGGCACCTGAACCTCGCGACGACATACGCCGCGAGACCATCATCACGAATAGCGCAGCACGGACACCGCGTCGTCTGGCTGCCAGAATTCGCCGATCATTCGGAACGCCCCGGATGCGAGCTGCAGGCGTTCGGCGCGATAGCGGAGACCGAGCGGATCGGTCAGGACCCGGAGATGGCCGAGGACCTTCCCGGAATCGTTCTCCTGAACCCGCCACAGATGTTCCGCGGCGGGAACGAGATGTTCGCGCGTGGACGTGATGCGTGGAGGCGCGTACGAACGCGGTAGCACGGGGATGGTGGAGGGCTCTGACATGGTTTCTCCTTTCGCTTCGAACATACGAGCGACCACCGACATTCGAACGCGACGAGCTTCCGCGCGCGATTACCACCATTCCTGCACCCTGGCCAGGGATTCTCCGGTCTGCACAGATCGCGGATGACCGAACCGATACGGCATCTGCACTGGCTCACTCTGGGATGACCCGAGCGGCTGACTCGGCTTTCAGAGGAGAGAACGATGACGGATTCAGTGACGATCGTGGGAAAGGTGGCCACGGACCCGACGCAGGCGCAGATCGGTGGGGGAGTCTCGGTGACGAACTTCCGGCTCGCGAGCACCCACCGGCGATTCGACGCCGCGACCGGATCGTGGATCGACGCCGGTACCAACTGGTACTCGGTGGCCGCCTACAGACAGCTCGGAGAGCACACGAAGGCGTCGTTGCGCACGGGTGACAGCGTGATCGTCACCGGCCGGCTGCGGATCCGGAATTGGGAGAGCAACGGGAAGCACGGCACGAGCGTCGACATCGACGCGGAGGCCGTGGGGCATGATCTGCGCTGGGGAACCACCGCGTATCTGCGCGCGAGTCGTTCGAGCGCGTCGGATCCGACCACGCGCGTCGCAGAAGACGAGCTCCGTCCGGCCTCGGGCGTGGGCGACGACTCGACGGCGGCTGCCGACGACGCGGACGCACCTCTCGACACGTCGTGGGCCGTGACCGATACGACCTCCGATGTCGTGGGGTCGACCCCGTTCTGATCGAGCCGCGTGCGGCAGTGGCGGGCTGTGTCGTGCGGCGGAGGTCGACAGGAGCGCACCGTAGACTCGGGGCGTGCTTCGACGATCGGTGTCATCCGTTTCACGCACGGCCGCCGGCCTGACCGCCGCGGTCGGCGTAGTTCTCCTGCTCGCGGCGTGCACGCCGCAGCCCGAGCCGACCAGCAGCGCTCCCAGCGCCCCGGCCCCGTCTGCCGGTCCCGAGGAGGTCGTCTTCCTCCCCGACGGCACAGCCGCAGAGAACCTCCCGATCTTCGAGGCCACCGCGCAGGCCGTGTGGGACTCGGAGCAGCGTGGCGAGGGTCGCGCGTACATCGATGCTCTGATCGCGGTGGGATTCGATCGCGAGGCGATGCAGGTGACCAACGATCTCTCGACCGTCGGTCACGCAGCGGAGAGCCTCCAATTCTCCGTGCGCTGGGGCGACGAGGAATGCCTGATCGGTCAGGTCGGGCCGTCGACGGGCGAACTCGTGGTGCAGGTGATGCCCCAGCTGGCCGAAGGACGTTGCCTGATCGGAACCACGCGCCCGATCGACTGGTGACCTGCCGGGCAGCCGGTAGGCTGGAGTGTCGATCTTCGACGCAGAAAGAAGGAGCGTTTTCCGGTGGCTGAGTACATCTACTCGATGGTCCGTGCCCGCAAGGCGGTGGGCGAGAAGCTCATTCTCGACGATGTCACGATGGCGTTCCTCCCCGGCGCCAAGATCGGTATGGTCGGCCCCAACGGTGCGGGTAAGTCGACGATCCTCAAGATCATGGCCGGGCTCGACACGCCGTCGAACGGCGAGGCGAAGCTCTCACCCGGTTTCAGCGTCGGCATCTTGATGCAGGAGCCTGTCCTCGATGAGACGAAGACCGTGCTGGAGAACATCCAGGACGGCATCGCGATCAAGGCGAAGGTCGACCGCTTCAACGAGATTTCCGCCCTCATGGCCGATCCCGACGCCGACTTCGACGCGCTCCTCGCCGAGATGGGCTCGTTGCAGGAAGAGATCGATGCGGCCGACGGCTGGGATCTGGACTCGCAGCTCGACCAGGCGATGGATGCGCTGCGCACCCCGCCGGGTGATGCTGCCGTGGGTCCGCTCTCCGGTGGTGAGAAGCGTCGTGTCGCACTCGCGAAGCTGCTCCTCCAGAAGCCCGATCTGCTTCTGCTCGACGAGCCCACCAACCACCTCGACGCCGAGAGCGTTCTGTGGTTGGAGCAGCACCTGCAGTCGTACAAGGGCGCGGTCATCGCGATCACACACGACCGGTATTTCCTCGACCACGTCGCCGAGTGGATCGCCGAAGTCGACCGCGGCCGCCTGATCGGCTACGAGGGCAACTACTCCACCTACCTGGAGAAGAAGGGCGAACGCCTCGAGATCCAGGGCAAGAAGGACGCGAAGCTCGCGAAGCGCCTGAAGGAAGAGCTCGAGTGGGTCCGCTCGAGCGCCAAGGGGCGTCAGACGAAGTCGAAGGCGCGTCTGGCCCGTTACGAGGAGATGGCATCGGAGGCGGAACGCACCCGCAAACTGGACTTCGAGGAGATCCAGATTCCCGCGGGCCCGCGTCTCGGTGGCATCGTCATCGACGCCAAGAACCTGCAGAAGGGGTTCGACGGCCGCTCGCTCATCTCGGGCCTCAGCTTTAGCCTGCCGCCGAACGGCATCGTCGGCGTGATCGGCCCGAACGGTGTCGGAAAGACGACCCTGTTCAAGACGATCGTCGGGCTCGAGCCTCTCGACGGGGGCGACCTCAAGATCGGTGAGACGGTCAAGATCAGCTACGTCGACCAGTCGCGCTCGAACATCGACCCCAACAAGACCCTGTGGGAGGTCGTGTCCGACGGACTCGACTACATCACCGTCGGCAAGACCGAGATCCCCTCTCGCGCCTACGTGTCGAAGTTCGGCTTCAAGGGACCCGACCAGCAGAAGAAGGCCGGCGTGCTCTCGGGCGGTGAGCGCAACCGCCTCAACCTGGCGCTCACCCTCAAAGAGGGTGGCAATCTGCTGCTCCTCGACGAGCCCACAAACGACCTCGACGTCGAAACGCTGGGCTCGCTCGAGAACGCTCTGCTCGAGTTCCCCGGTTGCGCTGTGGTCATCACGCACGACCGTTGGTTCCTCGACCGCATCGCGACGCACATCCTCTCTTACGAAGGAACCGACGAGAAGCCCGACCAGTGGTACTGGTTCGAGGGCAACTTCGAGGCCTACGAGGAGAACAAGGTCGAGCGGCTCGGAGCCGACGCGGCCAAGCCGCATCGTTCCACCCACCGCAAGCTCACGCGCGACTGAGTCGACATGCCTGAGTCGAGCACCACGGCGGGGCCGCGCCTGCATATCCCGATCCACCTCCGCTGGGGTGACCTGGACGCGTTCAACCACGTCAACAACACCTCAATGCTCAAGCTGCTCGAAGAAGCCCGTGTCCGGGCGTTCTGGCGCGCGGGCCCCGGGGAAGAGGCGCCCTCGACGGCAGTGCTCGACTCAGGAATCGACGAAGGGGTGTTGACGCTGATCGCACGCCAGGAGATCGAGTATCTCGCTCCCGTGCCGTATCAGCGTCGGCCTCTCGAAGTCCAGATGTGGTTCGGCAAGCTCGGCGGCTCGAGTGTCGAGGTCTGCTACGAGGTGCACAACGACCCCGCCGCCGAGCCGCGCGTGATCTACGCGCGGTCGACGGCGATCATCGTGCTCGTCGATGCTCAGACCGGGCGACCGACTCGTCTCACCTCGGAGATGCGCGAATCATGGGAGCCGTTCGTCGGCCCCTCCATCGAGTACGCGCACCGCTGACGCGAGCGACGCCGACCGTCACGCCTACGGTCGTGCGTCGACATCGGGGACGCGGATCATGATCTCCTGAGCGATGCTCGCCACGAGCGACCCGTCGCGCGTGTAGATCCTCCCGGTGGCGAGACCGCGCCCACCTCGGGCGTTCGGTGACTCCTGTACGTAGAGCAGCCAATCATCGACGCGCGCGGGCCGGTGCCACCACATGGCGTGATCGAGGCTTGCAACCTTGAGGCCGGGAAGCGCCCAGTACGCCCCGTGCGCGCGCAGGATCGACTCCTGGATCGTCATATCGCTCAGGTAGGCGAGAGCGGCACGGTGCAGGCGAGGGTCGTCGGGAAGAGGCGCGCGAAGCCGCATCCACACACCCTGCTGCGGAACGCGCTCGTCCGAGTTCGGAAGATACAGCGGCTGGCCGATATGGCGGACATCGGCCGCGCGGTCCGTGAGCATCCGCGCCGCACCGCCCGGCAAACCCTCCACCGTCGCTTCGTCCGGGAGCAGATCCTCCGGCGCGGGCACATCCGCGGGCATCGGCTGAGCATGCTCGACGCCCGGACCCTCGTCCTGGAACGACGCGATCATCGAGAAGATCGGCACACCGTTCTGGTAGGCCTGCGATCGACGGGTCGAGAAGGAGCGTCCGTCATGGATCCGATCGACGGCGATCGTGATGCCCTGGCTCGCGTCACCGGGGCGAAGGAAGTAGCCGTGCATCGAGTGCACGGCGCGGTCCTCGGGCAAGGTTCGCTCGGCGGCGATCAGGCTCTGGGCGAGCACCTGTCCACCGTAGATGCGGCCACTCGGCATGGGGTGGGAGGCGCCGGTGAAGATATCCTCCGTCGTGCGCGCCTGGGTCGAGTCGAGGTCGAGCACCGCCAACAGCTGTTCGACGGTCCGGACGGCGTGGTTCTCCGTGCTCATGTCTCCCTCTCTGCGGCCCCGAGTGCCGCTCCGTTGGTAGTTTAGAACCCGTGCCGCTCCACCTCCTGCTCGCAGACGCCGAGACCTCCAAAGACGTCCTGACATTCGTGGGCCGGGCCACACGGATCACCGACGAGGGCGTGCGTCTGCAGGCATCCGACGGGGTGCTCGCCCTGACCACCGCGGCTCTTGCCCCGCACGGCCTGTTCGACCAGACGCCCACGGTGCTGGCGATGCGCATCGTGCGTGCGGATCCGGAGCTCGCGTGCGACATCGTCGTGGGCGAGCTCGCTGCGGGGGAAAAGAGCCACCAGCTGGTTCTGCCCGAGACCGGCCTGTCGCCCGCGTGGGCGGGCATCGCGCCGCCGCGCACCGGCTGGGAGGCGCATGCGTCGCTTCCGGCGTCGGTCATCGCGAATCGCGCACAATGGGGTATATCGGCGGTCGCGCGCGGTGCGACGCCCGGTGCCGGCGAAGAAGCGGTCCGCGCTCTGCGTGCAGCGATCTGGGGCGAGCCCGATGACGATCTCGCGGGACTGCCGCGCGGAGTCGCATTCGCGGCCGACGCTCTGGGTTTCATCTCCGGCGAAGAGGACGTGCCCGTCACCCGCTCGGGCCGATGGACGAGACTGGCCTTCCGCCGCGGGCATGTGCTGTCGCGGGGGCCCGTCGCCTCCGGCCTCACCGCGGTGCGCGGCACGGGTACCGGCGACCTGCTCGGCTGACGCACCGACGGGCGGTTCTCCGCGTCAGCGCGCGGCTGCTCGGCCCGCCTGCCGCCCGGAGAACAGGCATCCGCCGAGGAACGTGCCCTCCAGCGCCCGATAGCCGTGCACTCCGCCGCCCCCGAAGCCGCTGGCCTCTCCTGCCGCGAACAGTCCGGGGACGACCGCACCGTCCGCACCCAGCGCGCGGCCGTCGAGGTCGGTGTTGATCCCGCCCAGCGACTTGCGGGTCAGCACGTGCAGCTTGACCGCGACGAGCGGGCCGGCTGCGGGATCCTGCAGCCGATGAGGAGCAGCTGTGCGGATGAGCTTGTCACCGCGGTAGCCGCGCATCGAACGGAGCATGCCGATCTGAGCATCCTTCGTGAAGTCGTTGTCCATCTCACGATCGCGAGCCTGCACCTCGCGCCGCACGTTGTCGATGTCGAGGCTCTCCCCGCCCGGATGACGCTTCATCTGCTCGAGAAGAGACTCGAGGTCGTTCTCCACGATGAAGTCGACGCCCTCGTCGAGGAACGACTGGACGGGCCCGGTCGGGCCCTTCGCGAGCCGGGATTTGAGCAGCAGGCCCACGTCCTTGCCGGTCAGGTCGGGGTTCTGCTCGCTCCCTGACAGAGCGAATTCCTTCTCGACGATCTGGCGCGAGGTCACGAACCAGGAGTGGTCGTGTCCGGTCGTACGCAGATGCTCCAGAGTGCCGAGCGTGTCGAACCCCGGGAACAGCGGGACGGGGAGCCGTGCACCGGTGGCGTCCAGCCAGAGCGACGAAGGGCCGGGGAGGATGCGGATGCCGTGAGAGGGCCAGACAGGGTCCCAGTTGGTGATGCCCTCGACGTAGTGCCACATCCGATCGCCGTTGATGAGGCGGGCGCCGGCGGACGCGCTGACCGCGTGCATCGAACCGTCGACGTACGCGGGGACGCCGGTGAGCATGTGCGCGGGCGGCGTGCCCAGGCGTGCGGGCCATGCCGCGCGCACGAGGTCGTGGTTGCCCCCGATGCCGCCCGAGGAGACGATCGTCGCGCCGGCATGGATCTCGAACTCCCCGACCGTCTCGCGGGACGACTCGACGCCGCGCGCCTCGCCGCTCGCGGCGAGCACGCTCCCGCGGGCACCGGTGACGGCACCATCCGTCACCACCAGATCGGTGACCCGATGGCGGGGGAGGATGGTGATCCGTCCCTCACGCTCGGCTTGTTCGACTCGCACGGCGAACGGGGCGACGATGCCGGGTCCCGTGCCCCAGGTGATGTGGAAGCGCGGCACGGAGTTCCCCGGTCCGATCGCCCCGTAACCGCCACGCTCCGCCCACCCGACGACCGGGAAGAAGCCCACGCCCCGCTCGCGCAGCCAGGCGCGCTTCTCGCCGGCGGCGAATTGCAGGTATGCCTCGGCCCATCGTCGCGGCCACTCGTCTTCGGGTCTATCGAATCCCGCTGACCCGAACCAGTCCTGCGTGGCCAGTTCCACGGAGTCGCGGATGCCCATGCGACGCTGCTCGGGCGAGTCGATGAAGAAGAGCCCGCCGAACGACCACCAGGCCTGACCGCCGAGGTTGGTGCGCGGTTCCTGGTCGATGAGGATGACACGGCGTCCGGCATCGAGTGCTTCGCAGGCGGCCACGAGTCCGGCCAACCCCCACCCGATGATCAGAACGTCTACGGACGGGGGCGTGGTCGTCATGGGGTCTCCGTTGATTCCTGACGTGAGCGGGTTTCGAGCGTGGGACGCCCGTCAGCGGCCGTGCCGATGCCGGATGGCTCGAGTGTGTTCACCATGGCATATGCGGCGCGTTCGAGATAGTCCCACAGGGTGGATTCGTGGAGGGGCGACAACTGCGCCTCGTCGACGGCGGTCCGCATGTGCCGGAGCCAACGATCACGGGCATCCGGGTCGACATGGAACGGCATGTGACGCATGCGCAGGCGAGGGTGTCCGCGCGTCTCGCCATAGGTCGTCGGCCCACCCCAGTACTGCTCGAGGAAGAGGAGGAGCCGCTCTTCCGCGGGGCCCAGATCCTCCTCGGGATACATGGGCTTGAGCACGGGGTCGAACGCGACCTCGCGATAG
>Ga0326721_10000398_pt1 | contig 13621 bp, 4 predicted proteins | sample SGPome_FD_203951 | JGI IMG/M metagenome (GOLD analysis project Ga0326721, IMG submission 203951) | Soil microbial communities from Southern Great Plains, Lamont, Oklahoma, United States - SGP_1_2016 | ecosystem: Engineered > Artificial ecosystem > Soil microcosm > Unclassified | place: USA...
CTTGTAACCATAATAAAATTAATTGTTGTTCTAGTTTTAGTTTTTATTTTTTTTCGTTGCTTCCGCGTTGCTTTGCTCCGTTGCTTTGCAACGCAAAGTTGACAAACTGGAATCAGTTTGTCAACCTGAACACATAGTGTTTTGGGGTTTGGGTTCGGTAGTAACGAAGTAACCGTTCACCTGATAGGTGAACCTTATTCAGCTTGCAGGTTACTTGGTTACCAAAAGGAACCTCACTAGTGAAACAAGCTTGCAGCTAGTTTCACTAGCAAAAGCCCTAAGTTTTTAAGCTAAGCTGAAAAACAAAGGTTCTAAAATAAACACGTAGTGTTTTTTTTAGGAAAATATCGAAGATATTTTCAAGCAAAGTTGACAAACTGATTTCCGTTTGTCAACCTGAACACAAAGTGTTTTGGGGTGAAGTTCCTTTTAGTAACCAAGTAACCTGCAAGGTGACTTCGTTACTACCGAACCCTTACCCAAGTGGAAAATAGGCTTTACTTGTTTTCTTAGTCAACGCAGAGCAACCTTGAAAAATAAGCGAAGCTTATTTTTTCTTGCAAAATTTGTTTTATTTAGAAAGTTTACAATATGTAAAATTTCATGTTATAATTTTTGTTAAATTAAATTTCAGATAACCGAAAATTAAGTAACTAAATACGGAGATTTGTTATCTTTTAAAAAAATTTTGCAAAACTGAAAATATTAAAAAGTTTACCAAATAAAAAAAGCTTAGTTTGCTTTTTTCAGTAAGAGAAAAGAAAAATAAACACTGTGTTTATTTTAAAAACTTTGTTTACAAAATTTAGGTTTTTTAACTATATAAAAAAATTTTTACAAATAATATTTTTCACCGAAAACTTGATTATTACAAAAATACTTATTTTTACCGCAAAATGAAATTTGTAGTAATAAGTAAAATTTTTAGATATTAATTGTTATAATATCAAAAAATTAGAAAACTACCTAAAAATAATTAAATTTTTTTCGTTTTAAATTAAGTTTAAAAAATTTGTATAATTTATGTTTCCCTAAATAAAGAATGTTTTGATTGTTTTATCAAGTTTTACTAACTATGTTCATAAAATTTAACTTTGCAAGGCAAAGTAAAATTACACATTTTTTTACTTATTTTTTTTAACATTAAAAAATAAATATTTTTTCTAAATTAAAATTAAAAATACTAAAACTGGTTACTTTATTTTTAATACTTTATAAAAATAAATAAAACTTAATTACATTAATTGTTAAAATCTTTTATTTTAAGTTTGAATATGCTATTACAGGCTTGATTGTAATTAATAAGTTTTATTTCTTTATTTAAAACGGAAAATACATTTTTAAAAAATAAACTTTTTTAGTTGCAACTAAAAAACATAAATGCTATTTTTTAGTTAAAGAATTCTAAAATTGCGGGTATAGCTCAGTGGTAGAGCATCTCCTTGCCAAGGAGGATGTCGCGCGTTCGAATCGCGTTACCCGCTTTTTGAATTGTTTCAATTAAAATATTACACGTTAGTAATATAAATTTAAATTTTTTAAACAAATTTTTTTTCTTCTGTTTTAATTTGAGCTAGAACAAAAAAACTCTTTTTTAGTTTTAAAAACTAAAAAATTCGAAAAAAATTTAATTAGTATTTTTTTTATCTGTAAACAATAAGGAGAGATGGCAGAGCGGTTCAATGCATCGGTTTTGAAAACCGACGTAGTTTCAAAATCTACCGAGGGTTCGAATCCCTCTCTTTCCTATAGGATTATTTTTCCGTTTTCACGGTAAAATCAAAATTACTTAAAACTAAATAAGTAATATTTATTTCTGATACATAGATTTTAAAACAACTAATTGTGTTTCTAGTGTAATAAAAGAAAAAATTTATTTTTAGTTTTACAACCTTTATTTGTTGTTACCTCCGTTGTTTTGCTTCTAAATAAAACAAACTTTGTTTTATCAAAGTTGAGTAGCGTAGTTACTAAAATCTTTCTTTGCAAGGCAAACGTTTTACTTTGGTAGAAAATATCTTTGACATTTTCAAGCAAAGTGAAACTTCACTAAACACAAAGTATTTATTTTGCTTTGCCTTGCAAAGCAAAGGGAAAAATATTTTGGATATTTTTTTAGCAAAGTTGATAAACTGAAACCAGCTTACCAACCTGAGCAAGATGCGTTTTGGAAAAAAAGTAAAAAAAGCGATGTTTCTTTAGATAAAATAACCTTTTTTTTTTTTATAAAATGTTAGTAACGACGTGACTTCCACTTGAGTTTTTTCAGTTTAACTGAAAAAACTTAATTTTTTTTGCAAAACTTAAATATATACAAAATGTTTATTTTACAACCTCGGAAAACAAGCCTGGTCTTCTCTGGTAAAGCTAATTTTCCCTGAGTTTGCTTGTTTTCTTAGTCAACGCAAAGTTGGCAAACTGATTTCAGTTTGTCAACCTGAACACAAAGTTTTTTGGGGTTCGGTAGTAACGAAGTAACCGTTCACCTGATAGGTGAACCTTATTCAGCTTGCAGGTTACTTGGTTACCAAAAGGAATCTCACTAGTGAAACAAGCTTGCAGCTAGTTTCACTAGCAAAAGCCCTAAGTTTTTAAGCTAAGCTGAAAAACAAAGGTCCCTTTACGTTGCCCTTTGCGTTGCAAAGCAACGGAAGCAACGTTCAGTTATCTTTAAGATAACTGAACCTGAACACTATGTGTTTTGGGGAAAAAAACACATTTTTTTCTAAAATAAATACTTTGTATTTATTTTAGAAAAATTTGAATAAAGACAATGTCTTTATTTTAAATTTAAATTTAAAATATTTTATTATCAAATTTTATTTAAATTTAGTAACTGAGTAAAAAATTATTTAAACTACTAAAAAATGGGTTGCCCGGGACTCGAACCCGGAACAAATCGGTTAAAAGCCGAGTACTCTAGCCATTGAGTTAGCAACCCTTTAGCAACTAAAAATATTTGTTTTTTATTAGCTTTTTTTATGTTATCAAATTTTACTATTTTTTACAACTTAAAATTTTATTTTATATAAATGATCATTTATTAAATATATTTTTTATTATTCCTAAAAAACGTAATGTTTGTTCTTTTTATTTTGTCCAAGAAAAAAGTTTAACTTGTTTTTGAAAGTTTCTTAATGTTGCAAAGCAACAAAAAAAAACGAAATTTTCTAGCATCCTTTACGTTGTAAATTAACGGTTTGAAAAAACAAAGTTTTTTCTTACCTTGAAAACAAGCAAAGCTTGTTTTCTTAGGAAACAAAGAAAAACTAAGTAAGTTTAATAAACTTTACATAATTTATCAAACTTACCTATTTCCGTAATTTTATTTTTTCCAGTTTTGCAAACTTTGTTGTTTGCAAAACTTAAACATATAGTGTTTTTGGATTCGGTAGAGCTTTATCCCAAGTAAAAAAATAGTAGTTTTTTTGTTAATAATGTATATTTAAGTCCTTTACATTTGTTTGCAGTGTAAAGCAACGTTCAGTTATCTTTAAGATAACTGAACCTGAACACTATGTATTTTGAGGAAAAAACTAGCATGCGCCAGAGGCAATTGGTGGGAAAAAAATATATTTTTTTCTTACCCATGGTTTTTGTTATAAAAATTTTATTATAAAAATTTTATTATACTACAAAAGAGTTTAAAATTCCTACAGCAAAAACTAAAAAAAACCATAACCCTACACCAGAAAAAACATTACCTTTGTTTTGTGTCCAACCATCTGGAGAAGCAAATACAACGGGAACACCAATTACTAATAAAAAAGATAAAGCAATAAATGCAAAAAGAGTTAATTGAAAAATAAGTGTCATAAATTATATTTATATAATATTTATTATAAAAATTTTAATGCTACGTTATAAGAATTTTACGATTTATTTTTTTTTTAAACACAAATAAGTCTGAAAAAACTTTTTTTTTATTTTTTATCAAAATTAAACGTTTTGATTATTTAATAAAAGTTATAAAAGATTCGTCTTTTTTATAACGTAAGTTTTTTGAATCAATTTTTAAATAAAAAGTAAATAAATATCTGATTAAATTACTATTATTATATTGGAACAAAATGTTCAACACCACTTTAATAAAAAACAAAAATACAACAGTTTTTTGGTACATTGCTTAATTGATTTATTCGCTAAAACTTATTATATTTAAATTTTTTATTGGTCGCGGCACTTTGTTTAGTAACGATCAGCACAAAAACTTGATAAAACTAAATTTGTAAAACCTGTATTTTCATTAAATAAGTTTGATTCAAAAATAAAATTTCATTTTTTCAGGTTATACGAGTATAATTCTTATTTCAGTTTTATAAATTCTGCTTTTTTTTTCCTATTTGTTTTATGAACAAATTTTTTTCTTTGCGTTGCCTAAGAAAACAAGCTTTGCTTGTTTTCCCACTTGGGTAAGAAAAAAATATATTTTTTTCAAACCTTTGTTTTTCAGCTAAGCTGAAAAACTTAGGGTGAGGTTCTACCGAACCCTTGGCGTTGCCCTTTGCGTTGCCCTTTGCGTTGCAAAGCAACGGAAGCAACGGAAGCAACGTAAACAACGAAAACAAGGAAAGTTATTAAACATTATTTATTTCTTAAAAGACAACGTATCTTATACAAAAATTTGGTTAATTTTTTAATTAAAGTATACAAATTTAGAAGCACTAAAAACAAATTTATAATATAGTAAATTTTTAATTAAATATATATTTTCTTTTGTAATATTATAAACATAATTTTTTTTATAATACTACTAATCTAATAAAATTTTTATCACTATTTTTATGTTTCATAATTTTCTTTTATACTGGAGAAAAAATAAAAAGTGCCAACAATCTATAAATTGTTTAAATTATATTTTTTATAGGTATAAAAAGTTGTAAGTAAATTAATAATTAATATTTTAAACTTTAATTATTAAAAAAGTTGAAAGCGGATGACGCGACTCGAACGCGCGGCATTGGACTTGGAAGGACCACGCTCTACCACTGAGCTACATCCGCTGATAATATATACTACCATCTAGTTTTAAAACCCAATGCTTCAAAGAAAAATCGTTTCACTTTGAATGAAACCAATAATTTTTTTTTCGATTAAACAAAGATAGATTGTGACATATAATTTATAATTTATGATTATAAGTTATCATATATTTTTTATTTTTTAAAAAATAAAAAAGTCATAAATTAGAGATGGGTGAGCGACGGGACTTGAACCCGCGAGTGCTGGAGTCACAGTCCAGTGCCTTAACCACTTGGCCACGCCCACCATTAAGATTAATATATATAATGATTTATATACCATTATAAAGCATTTACACGTTCAAACCAAACATCTTACTAAATTGACTAGTTTTAATATTGGAAAATAATTAGTTTTTTTATTTTGCAGTAAAACTTGTTTTAACTCGTTTTAGTATCATAATCACTAAAACTTTTATATGTTATGATAAAAGTTTTAGATAAATTTTACAAAAAAAATAATTGGTTAAAATGTTCATTTTATCTTATCTTTTTTTTTTCCACTTGGTTGACAAACTAAAATTAGTTTGTCAACCAAGTGGAAAAAAATGTATTTTTTCAAACCTTTGTTTTTAAGCTAAGCTTAAAAACTTAGGGTGGGATTCTACCGAATCCTTCTAAGTTTTTTTAGCTTTTTAATTACATCAAAAAAACTGAAAGTATTCGCCATGTAAGTATTAAAGTTAGTTTTGCTACTAAATACCAGTAATGACTGAAATTATATAATTTTTACCCAAATTTTCCTGAAGTTGAAGCAATTAAAAAAGCTGCGTATGTAAAAATATAGCCAACTGAAAAATGAGCTAATCCTACTAGTCGAGCCTGCACAATTGATAATGCAACAGGTTTGTCTCTCCACGCAACTAAGTTAGCAAGTGGCGTGTGCTCATGAGCCCAAGCTAATGTTTCAATAAGTTCTTGCCAGTAACCTCGCCAAGAAATTAAAAACATAAATCCAGTCGCCCAAACAAGATGACCAAATAAAAATGTCCATGCCCAAACAGATAAACTATTCATACCAAATGGGTTATACCCGTTGATAAGTTGAGAAGAGTTTAGCCATAAATAATCTCTAAGCCAACCCATAATATATGTGGATGACTCGTTAAATTGGTTTACGTTTCCTTGCCAAATACCAAGATGTTTCCAATGCCAATAGAATGTTGTCCATCCAATAGTATTTAACATCCAGAATACAGCAAGATAAAAAGCATCCCACGCTGAAATATCACAAGTTCCGCCTCGTCCTGGACCATCACATGGGAAACTATATCCAAAATCTTTTTTATCTGGCATTAATTTTGATCCTCGCGCATCTAAAGCACCTTTTACTAAAATTAATGTAGTAGTGTGTAGACCAAGAGCAATTGCATGATGAATAAGGAAATCACCAGGCCCAATAGTTAAAAATAATGAATTAGAATTATTGTTGATTGCATCAAGCCAACCTGGTAACCATAAACTTTGACTTGCAGTAAAAGCAGGGCTAGCAGACGATGATAATAATAAATCAAAACCGTATAAAGTTTTTCCATGAGCAGATTGGATCCATTGTGCAAATACAGGTTCAATTAAAATCTGTTTTTCAGGAGTTCCGAACGCTTGAACAACATCATTATGAACATAAAGTCCTAATGTATGAAACCCTAAAAATAAACTTACCCAACTTAAATGCGATATAATTGCTTCTTTATGATCTAAAACCCTAGCTAAAACATTTCCTTTGTTTTGTTCTGGATCGTAATCTCGAATAAAGAAAATTGCTCCATGAGCAAAGGCACCACATAATATAAACCCAGCAATATATTGGTGATGAGTATACAATGCTGCTTGTGCTGTAAAATCTTGAGCTAAAAAAGCATAAGGCGATAATGAGTACATATGTTGCGCTACTAGGGAACAAATTGTACCAACAGCAGCTAATGCTAATCCTAATTGGAAATGTAAGGAATTATTAAGAGTATCAAATAACCCTTTATGACCAGCACCAAGACCACCGGCCGGAGGTGTATGCGCATCAAGAATTTCTTGAATACTATGCCCAATACCGAAATTAGTTCGATACATATGACCTGCAAGAATAAATACAACTGCAATAGCTAAATGATGATGTGCAATATCTGTTAACCAAAGACTTTGTGTTTGAGGATGAAACCCACCTAAAAAAGTTAAAATAGCGTCACCTGCACCATCTGCTTTGCTAAAAAGATGACTAGAAGAATCAGGGTTCTCTGCATATGCCGCCCAATTTCCACTGAAAAAAGGTGCCAATCCTTGTGGATGTGGTAATGTTGTTAAAAAGTTATTCCATCTTACATGTTGACCTCGTGATTCTGGAATAGCTACATGCACTAAATGTCCAGTCCATGCTAAAGAACTTACACCAAATAACCCAGCTAAGTGGTGATTTAATCTAGATTCAGCATTTTTAAACCAAGATAATGAAGGTTGGAATTTTGGTTGTAAATGAAGCCAACCAGCAAATAAAAATACAGCTGCACCAATAATAAGGAATAAAGAGCCGTTGTATAAATCTTGATTAGTTCTTAACCCGATAGTATACCACCATTGATAAACTCCAGATGTAGAAATATTTACTGGTCCACTTGCTCCGCCACGTGTAAACGCTTCTACAGCAGGTTGGCCAAAGTGTGGATCCCAGATAGCGTGAGCGATTGGTCGCACATGTAAAGGATCTTGTACCCAGGGCTCAAAATTACCTTGCCAAGCAACATGAAAAAGATTACCTGAAGTCCATAAGAATATGATTGCTAATTGACCAAAATGAGATGCAAAAATCTTTTGATAAAGATTTTCTTCAGTGATACCATCATGACTTTCAAAATCATGCGCAGTTGCGATTCCATACCAAATTCGCCGAGTTGTAGGGTCTTGTGCCAGACCTTGGCTAAATTTTGGAAACTTTGTTGCCATAGTTTGTTGGAAATCCTCCGTTTTTTGCCATTTTTTAAACAAAAATTTTGCTTTTGATTATATTTCCCCTTACTTTGCAAGGCAAAGGAAAATAAATATGTAGTAACCAAGTGTTCAAGTTTACAAACTACGAAACAGTTTGTAAACAAGGTTGTACAAAACTTTGTTTTTTCTTACTTTTTTTCCAAAGCTTTTTTTTATATTCTTGCTGCTTTGTAAAGCAAATGAAAAAAAACAAAGTAAAAAACAAGATGAATTAGCAAAATTCTGTTTTTAATTTTTTTAAATATTTTTTTAATAAATTTTTCTAAGTTTTTTCGGTTAAACCGAAAAAACTAAATTTTGTAAACAAAGTTTACAAAACCCACTTCCGATGAGGTTTTACCGAACCGAGAAATGCATAGTGTTCAGATTCAAGTATCTTAAAAATACCTGAATATTGCTTTTGCTGTCTTGCAACACAAGAGGAAATATTATTTCACACTTTATTTTTTACAAAATAAAAACTAGTTATAAACTGTAAGACAGTTTGTAACCTTAACACTAGGTATTGCGGGTTTTTATAAAAAAATATTTTTTATACTCATAACTTTTTGGTAAAATTTAATTTTTTATAATTAACAAAGTAAATAGGTCAAATACATTTCGTAAATTTATTAAACCTAAACTTCGCAACATAAAACAATTTTGCCAGAAAAAATAAACGGTGTTTGTTTTATTTTAAAAAAACAAAATTGTTTTCCTGGTTTATTTTTAGGTTTTTTAGTGTAACTAAAAAACTAAGTTTTATAAATTTTATTTATAAAACCCGAAAGGTTAATAAGCTTGTTTTTTCTAATTTATAATTATTGAAAACATACATCAAACATGATAGGTTGCTTGGCAACCTATCATGTTTGATGTATGTTTAAATTTTTTTGTTTAGCTAAATTACCCTACTGCAATAATTCTCGCTAAGAAGAAAGCCCAAGTAGTTCCAATTCCTCCTAATAAATAATGAGCTACACCAACCGCACGTCCTTGTGTAATACTTAAAGCTCGTGGTTGAATTGCTGGAGCAACTTTTAATTTATTGTGAGCCCAAATAATAGATTCAATAAGTTCTTGCCAATACCCTCGGCCACTAAATAAGAACATTAAACTAAAAGCCCAAACGAAATGAGCCCCTAAGAAAATTAATCCGTATGCAGATAGTGCTGAACCATATGATTGAATAACCTGTGACGATTGTGCCCATAAAAAATCACGAAGCCAACCATTAATTGTATTAGCACTTTGAGCAAAATTTCCACCTGTAATATGAGAAACCCCAGAAGCATTTACTGTTCCCCAAACATCAGATTGTAATTTCCAACTAAAATGAAAAATTACAATAGAAATTGAATTATACATCCAAAATAACCCTAAGAAAACATGGTCCCAAGCTGATACTTGGCATGTTCCTCCACGCCCTGGACCGTCACAAGGGAAACGGAAACCTAAATTTGCTTTATCTGGAATCAAGCGTGAACTACGAGCATAAAGTACACCTTTTAATAAAATTAGTACTGTAACATGAATAGTAAATGCATGAATATGATGAACTAAAAAATCAGCAGTTCCTAAAGAAATTGGCATCATTGCTACTTTTCCACTTACAGCAACAACGTCACCTCCCCAACTTAAACTAGTTGCACTTAGTGCATTTGGAGCTGTAAGTTGTGGCGCTAGGAAATGTGTGTTTTGAATCCATTGAGCAAATATTGGTTGAAGCTGAATTGCCGTATCAGAAAACATATCTTGTGGACGACCTAATGCACTCATTGTGTCATTATGGATATATAAACCGAAACTATGGAATCCAAGGAAAATACAAACCCAATTTAAATGTGAGATAATAGCATCTCTGTGTCGAATTACACGATCTAATAAATTATTGTAATTATTTGTTGGATCATAGTCACGTACCATAAAAATTGCCGCATGAGCACCTGCCCCTACAATACAAAAACCACCAATCCATGTATGATGAGTGAAAATTGATAATTGTGTTGCGTAATCAGTTGCTAGATATGGGTATGGTGGCATACTATACATGTGATGCTAATAAAAAGTATACATATTGACTTGACTGTACATTGCCAGACAATTATGTCCAATACCTTTTTATGTGGACTATATCTTCAACTTAATTATCACTATTTTGAACTGAACTTACTAACCTTTTAAAACGTGTCAAAGCTTTTTCAGAACTACTAGCTTGTTTTTTTAGTATATCTTTATTCAAGTAAATACGTTTCCAACGATTGAAAACAATATGTTTTTTTCCTTGCAGTTGATATTTTTCAAAATATGCTATGGTTCTTAAAAGATAGGCATGTGTACTAACCTCTAATCTATAAAAATCAAGTTTGAAATTTGAAATGGAACGAACTGAATCAAAACTAGTATCATTACTTTGATTACTATGTTGATGTATCAACTTTACGATATTTTTTAAAATCTCAAGCTCATATTTTTGCGTAATATAAAACTTCATTCTTAAGCGATATTGTAATTTTAAGTTTGTTTGCTTAGTTAAACTGGCATAAAAACCACCTTCAGCGTCTGTAAACCCTGAAAGCCAAGCAGAATTTAAACTTAATGTTGATTGGCATAGTTTATGCAAAATGGGAGTATGGCTAGACAAAGTTGCAGTATAAAGTGTGTTATACTCAGTCAACCAAAGTTGAAAACGAGCATTCACTTTATTTAAAAGCAAATTTCCATTAAACAAATGGATTAATCTAGTAATATTTTGAAAATCATAGACAGCATATCTGTGATATGTTTCATTATTTTGCACAAATGTAGTGACAATTCCAAATCCAAGCTTTTTTTTTATTTTGTACATCAATTTACTATCTTTTTGATTGATACAAAACGAAATTGTTTTACGTTTTTTTCCAGTTGGAGTTTTTACTATAAAGCTTCCATCGCCTTCCACAAATCCTATAAACCATTCTAAAAAAGGTATATCGACTTTTTGGATATGACTTGGTTTTACTTTAGTATATTCAGAAAAATGAAAATTAAGTGCTTCGCGTGTAGTCTCTGAGGATCCTATTTTCATACATAAATAAGTTTTCTAATTTTTTTATTACTGTAAAATAGTTTCCTGCTGATTAACCCTGTCTATAAGATTTTACCGTAAAATATTGCTTTTTAAAGATACGATATACTTCAGTTTAGATACGTTCTATGTAGTAGTATATTGTAAAGCGCATTTAGGACTTTAGACGTGAACATTGGAATAAACGTATTAAAAGAATACGTTACCGAGTTGTCCCAGCATATAGCGAAGTTTAATGTGACCCATCGTATTAAGCCACAATAATTGATAATGAACCAAACAGTGCCAAATTAATAGCTAATTGTGCATGCCATGAAGTTGTCAGGATTTCATATAAACCTTTGTGACCTTCACCAGTAAATGGACCTTTGTGAGCTTCTAAAATAGATTTAATACTATGACCAATTCCCCAATTAGTGCGGTACATATGGCCTGCTACTAAAAAAATTACAGCAATAGCTAAATGGTGGTGTGCAGTATCTGTTAGCCATAATCCACCAGTAACTGGATTTAATCCACCTTTAAAAGTTAAAAAATCACTGTACTCATTCCAATTAATAGTGAAAAATGGAGTAAGTCCTTTTGCAAAACTTGGGTAAAGTTGAGTTATTAAGTCTCTGTTTAATAAAAACTCATGTGGTAATGGAATCTCTTTTGGATCAACTCCAGCATCAAGTAATTTATTAATAGGCAATGAAACATGAATTTGATGTCCCGCCCAAGCTAAACTTCCTAAACCCAAAAGTCCTGCAAGATGGTGATTTAACATTGATTCCACATTTTGGAACCATTCTAATTTTGGTGCAGCTTTATGATAATGAAACCATCCAGCAAAAAATAATGCTGAAGCTAATACTAAACCACCAATTGCAGTACTATAAAGTTGCAATTCACTGGTAATTCCACTAGCTCTCCAAAGCTGGAAAAAACCTGAAGTAATTTGAATTCCTTGAAAACCTCCCCCAACATCACCATTTAAAATTTCTTGGCCAACAATTGGCCAAACTACTTGTGCACTTGGTTTAATATGAGTTGGATCACTTAACCAAGCTTCATAATTTGAAAAACGAGCTCCATGAAAATACATTCCACTAAGCCAAATTAAAATAATACCTAATTGGCCAAAATGAGCACTAAATACTTTTCTTGAAATTTCTTCAAGATCACTAGTATGACTATCAAAATCGTGTGCATCAGCATGCAAATTCCAAATCCAAGTTGTAGTAGTTGGACCTTTAGATAAAGTTCTTGAAAAGTGCCCGGGTTTTGCCCATTTTTCAAAACTTGTTTCAACTGGGTTTCGATCTACTACAATTTTCACCTTTTTCGCTTGTGGTTCTGGTGGACTAATTGTCATCGAATTTCTCCTAAAAAATAGTATATATTTTTTTAATGTTAAAACTTTTGTTACCTTGTAAAGCAAGGGAAGTATTCCAAACAAAGTTTGCCTAAGAAAATAAGCAAAGCTTGTTTTCAAGGTACCTTTGCGTTGCAAAGCAACGGGAAAAAACTTTGTTTTTTCCACTTGGGTAATAAAAACTATATTTTTTATTACCTTTGTTTTTCAGCTAAGCTTAAAAACTTAGGGCTTTTGCTAGTGAAACTAGCTGCAAGCTTGTTTCACTAGTGAGGTTCTTTTTGTAACCAAGTAACCTGCAAGGTTACTTGGTTACTACCGAACCCAAACCGTTACTTTGTTCTTAAATAAAACAAAATTTGCCAGAAAAATAAGCAAAAAAAAATAAATTTATTAAACTTCCTTGTTTTTTAAATACTTATAATTATTTTACAAATAAATATAACACAAAGAATTAAAAGCTATTTTTAAGCAAAAAAAAATATAAAATCTTACATTATAATAATTACATAATTTAATAGTGCATTAAGAGTTAAAAGCTATAATGTTTAATTATTCTATTTATAATAAACATATAGAGTGTTATATTTGATTAATTTTATAAAAATATAAAAACTATTTCTATTTACTATTTTTTAAAACAAAAATTATTTTTTTAAAAAAATAAACACAAAATGTTTGTTTCAAAACATAAAACGTTTAGATTTATAAATTGTTTTCTATTGCGTTAAGTTTAGTTTGCCGTTTTTTTAAAAGTAAACTTATAAATTTGTTATCATTTAAAAAAAATTTAGGCAAACTGCATTGATATGTGGTCGCTTTTAAAATAACATAGGATAAAAGTAAATTTTTTTACTATGTTCATTTTAAATATCCCAATTGCTTGTATTAGTGAAAATACATTTTTTAATTATGTAATATAAAATTGTTTTTTCTAATTGAGTGGATTATACAATGTGTTTAAGAAAATCCTTCAGAATTTACTTTTTCAAAATATTTATACAAAAACTATACTGATTATTACCAACATATTTCGGGTTTTATTTTTTCACTAGAAATTTTTTTTAAACAAATTTCTAAAGCGTTATTAGTAAAAAAAATTCTACACGCACAAATGAAAAAAAAAGGTAAATAAGATATCCAAAAAATTCAAATTTACTCGCTATAAAAAAATAGACAAAATAAAAAAATTTTTGCTATAAATACACTGTATTTATT
>Ga0326721_10000399_pt1 | contig 13598 bp, 15 predicted proteins | sample SGPome_FD_203951 | JGI IMG/M metagenome (GOLD analysis project Ga0326721, IMG submission 203951) | Soil microbial communities from Southern Great Plains, Lamont, Oklahoma, United States - SGP_1_2016 | ecosystem: Engineered > Artificial ecosystem > Soil microcosm > Unclassified | place: USA...
GGCGTCAGGGCCAGATCCTTGACCCCGTTCACCTTGTAGGCAATGGCGATCGGGCCGGTCACCATCGGCAGGTTCAGGGCCGGCGAGCCGCACGCCGCGCTGGCCTCGGTGACCTCGTTCTTGGCAGGATCCAGCGCCGAGTCCGACCCGGCGAAGTCTGCCTGCTTGGCCAGGAAGTTGGAGACCCCGGCACCGGAACCGGTGCCGTTGTAGGTGATGGTGGTGCCGCTGCAGGCGGCCTGGAAGTCCTTGATCCACTGCTCCATCGCGTTCTTCTGGGCGGTCGAGCCTTCGGCCTTCAGCGAGCCGGTGGCGCACGCGGGCTGGCCGGGCGAGCTCGAGCCCACGCTGCCGCGGCTCGAGCTGGCGCCGGCATCGGCGGACGGATCGCTAGCGCCGCAGCCGGTCAGCGCGAGGGCGCCGGCCACAAGCCCGGCCAGCACGCCTGTGCGGGTGGTGATCGACACCAGTAGTCCCCTTCGTGGTTCGTAGGGCTGTGCGAGCGAGAGCCGGCGCAGCCGTCGGAATCGTTGACGAAAGGAACGCTAGGCAGCCAAGGTGGCCTGCCGGGAGGTGCACGGTGAACGGGACGTGAACGGCTGTCGGCAGCTGAGCTCAGCCGGCGGCGAACTGGATGTCGCGGGCGAAGACGGTGAATCCGAGGCTTTCGTAGAGGCTACGGGCGGTGCTGTTGTCAGCCTCGACATAGAGCAGCACGGTGCCCAGATCCCGCTCGCGCAGGTGCCGGAGGCCGGCGACCAGCAGCGCCTTGCCGAGCTTGAGTCCCTGGGCCGCGGGGTCCACGCCCAGCACGTACACCTCGCCCATCGGCTCGGCCGTGTCGGTGTGCACCTTCGTCCAGTGATAACCCAGCAGCTGCTCACCGCGGACGGCGAGCAGGAATCCGGCCGGGTCGAACCACGGCGCGGCGAGCCGGTCGGCGAGGTCGGCCGGGCCCCAGCGGCCCTGCTCGGGATGGGAGGCGAATGCCCGGGCGTTGACGGCCAGCCACGCGTCGTTGTCGATCCCGGGCCGGAACGCTCCGATGCTCACGCCCTCGGGCAAGGGCGGTTGCGGGAGGTCCAGGTCGGCGAGTGAGCGGCGCAGCTGCAGCAGGGTCCGCACCGGTTGCCAGCCGGACTGAGCGGCGGCCTGGGCGGCGACGCTGTTGCGGCCGTGCGCCCACAGCCGGAGCAGGCGGGGCTCGACCAGCCGGCCGGCGGCATCGAGCAGCTCCGAGGCCACCAGCGGGTCGGTCGCCACCAGCTCCACGGCGCATGCCAGCTCGCTCGGGTCCAGCTGGGCGTAACCGAGCAGCGTCGCATCCTCGTCATAGACCAGATGCCGCACCGGAGGTCCGGCTGTCAGCCGCAGCAGGGCCTGCTCGCTCAGGGGCGGGGTGTCGGCCGAGTCCGGGCTCCGGCGCGCGAGATCACGAACCGCCTCAGCGACGTCCGGACTGAGCGCGGCGACGTCGGAGATCGGCGAGGTCACCGGGCAAGGTTAGCGGCCTGCTGGACGTCGCGGTCCGGTGCTTGCGGGTGCCCGTCGTCGGGGGAACTCGCGCCCCGGGCCCGCAGCCCCGGCTCGGCCGGTTTGACGAACTTGTAGCCGACGTTGCGGACGGTGCCGATCAGGGCCTCGTACTCCGCGCCGAGCTTCGCCCGCAGCCGGCGCACGTGCACATCGACGGTGCGGGTGCCGCCGAAGTAGTCGTAGCCCCACACCTCCTGCAGCAGGTGTGAGCGGGTGAAGACCCGGCCGGGGTGCTGGGCCAGGAACTTCAGCAGCTCGAACTCCTTGTAGGTCAGGTCCAGGATGTTCGACTTCACCTTGGCGGTGTAGGTGGCCTCCTCGATCGTGAGCTCACCGACCTTCACCACCCCCGGCTCGCCGTCCTGCACCGAGTTGTGCCGGCCCAGCGCCAGCCGCAGCCGGGCGTCGACCTCAGCCGGCCCCGCGGTGTCCAGCAGCACGTCATCGACCGGCCAGTCCGCCGACAGCGCGACCAGGCCGCCCTCCTTGAGGACCACGATGATCGGCAGGCTGACCTCGGCGGTGGCCAGCACCTTGGCGAAGGCCCGGGCGCCCGCGAGGTTGAACCGGCCGTCGATCAGCACGGCGTCGGCGCTGCCGGTCAGCAGCGGGCTGACATCGAAACCCAGGACGTTGACCTGGTGACCGAGCAGGCCGAGGGCAGGCAGCACCTCGGTAGTCGGCTGCGCTGCCGTGGTGAGGAGGGAGATCTCCATGACGCCTCCCGGCTGGGCCGGTCGTAACCGCTGCGGGAACAATGTTCCCATGATCAGGGGTCCGGAACCTGTGCGCCTTCGGACAGCGGACGACATATCTTTATCGGCTGACTATTACACCGAGGTTTCCGGCGGTCCTGCCTACCTGCTCGGCCACGGTTTCACCGGGTCGTCGCGGACGCCGCAACTGGTGCGGATCGCCGAGCAGCTGCGGGCGCTCGGCGGGTCGGTGCTGGCGCTGAGCTTCAGAGGACACGGGGCCTCCGAGGGCCTGTCGACGATCGGCGTGGCCGAGATCGCCGATGTCGAAGCGGGGGTGAGCTGGTTGCGTCGCCGGCGCCAGGGTGTGCCGATCGTCACGGTGGGCTTCTCGATGGGCGCCTCGATCATGATCAGGTACGCGGGGCTGGGCGGCAGCCCGGACGCGGTGGTGGCGGTCAGCGGCCCCGGCCGCTGGTACGAGCGCGGCACCGACCCGATGCGGCGGCTGCATCTGGGTGTCGAGACCCGGCTGGGCAGGCTGGTGCTGCACCGGGTGTTCCGGACCCGGCTCGGCGGTGGCTGGGACCAGTTGCCCGCCTCGCCGGTGGAGCTGGCCGGCTCGGTCGGCGCGCCGTTGCTGGTGGTGCATGGCGACGCCGACCCCTATTTCGGCGTCGAGCATGGCCGGATGCTGGCCGCCGCGGCGCCGCACTCCGAACTCTGGATAGAGGCGGGCCTCGGGCATGCCGAGAACGCCATGACGCCAGAGCTGATGGACCGCATCAGCGGCTGGGTCCGCAGCACCGTGCCGGCGTCTGCCACCATGAACCCGTGACCGTGGACAGTTCCGTGACCCCGGAGCAGCAGCCCAGAGCCGCCGTAACGGGGGCTCTGCAGATCCAGCTGGCGATGGTTTCCGCGCTGGCCGGCGGGGTGCTGGCGGCCGGGTCTTTCCTGGGCAGCGTGGCGTTGCTGGTCGCGGTCGCCGCGGTGCAGGTGCTGCTGATCCTCAGCTGGCTGTTCGGCGCCTCGGTGCCCGGCCGGATGGGTGGCCTGGTGCTGGCGGTGCTGGCGGCCGCCGCGGCCGACGCGGCCATCATGCGCTGGCCCGACAGCGGCTACTCGCCGGTGCTGGGGGTGCTGGGCATGGCGGTTCCGCTGCTGTTCGCCCACCAGCTCAGCCGCGGGGTGGTCCGGACCAGGGTGCTGGAGTCGCTGGCCGACATCAGCCTGCTGCTGGTGGCGGTGGTCGCGCTGGCCGGCCTGATCGTGCTGCGCCGGCAAAGCAACGGTGACATCCTCACCCCGGCGGTGCTCGGCGCGATAACCGCCGGGCTGGTGGCAGCCCACTTCACCGACGCGGTGCTTCCGGGGCCCAGGTTCGACCCGCAGGTCGATCGCGGGCTGCCTGCTGTGATCGTCGGCGTGCTGGCCGGGGGCCTCACCGGGATGCTGAGCCTGCACCGGGTGATGGATCTGGCCGGTGGCCGGGGCGCCTTCGTCGGGGCCTCGGCCGCCGCGGTGGCCTGCCTGCTGTCGATCGGAGCCGCCTTCAGCGGGGTGCACACCAGCCTGGCCCCGGCGGGCACCGCGGGGCCGGCCGGGCGCGCGGCGCGGTTGCGTCCGGTGGCAGCGGTGCTGATGACGGTGGCGTTGAGCACCCCGGCCGCCTACGTCCTGGTCAACGCGCTGTCCGGCTGAGCCCGGCGCCCCGGCTGAGCGGGCGGTTGCCGGGCCCCCTGGCTGCCGAGCTGGCGGCCCACAGTTGGCCGGTCGGGGCGCCGTTGACTAGGCTGCCCCCCATGGGTCAGTTGCTCACCTCCCGCCGTGCCGTGGATCTGTGCCGCGTCGGCAGCGCGCTGTGTCCCTTCCTCTGATCGGGTAGCCCAAGCCGGCGTCTGCCGGAACTGCCCATATCGCTCGCTGTGCGCTCACCGCAACCGCGACCGGAGGACTCTCCTGTTGGCGGGTTACGTCATAGATCTTCCTATCGATCAAGGAGAAAACAACTCATGAGCCGCTCAGAAGCGCTCGTCTCGGCCGACTGGGTCGAACAGAACCTCAACACCCCGGGTGTGGTGATCGTCGAAGTGGACGAGGACACCACCGCCTACGACACCGGCCACATCGCCGGCGCCGTGAAGCTGGACTGGAAGCTCGACCTGCAGGATCAGGTCGTGCGCGATGCGGTGAGCAAGGAGGACTTCGAGAAGCTGCTCTCGGCCAAGGGCATCGGCAACGACGACACCGTGGTGCTCTACGGCGGCAACAACAACTGGTTCGCCGCCTATGCGTACTGGTACTTCAAGCTGTACGGCCACTCGGATGTAAAGCTGCTCGACGGCGGCCGCAAGAAGTGGGAGCTCGAAGGCCGGGAGCTGTCCAAGGACGAGGTCACGCGCCCCGCGACCGACTACCACGCCAAGGACCAAGACCTGTCGATCCGGGCGTTCCGCGACGAGACGGTCGCCGCGATCGGAGCCAAGAACCTGGTGGACGTGCGGTCTCCGGACGAGTTCTCCGGCAAACTGCTGGCCCCGGCGCACCTGCCGCAGGAGCAGTCCCAGCGCGGCGGCCACATCCCGACCGCGCTGAACGTGCCGTGGTCCAAGGCGGCCAACGAGGACGGCACCTTCAAGTCCGACGAGGAACTGGCCAAGCTGTACGCCGACGCGGGCCTGGACACCAGCAAGGAGACCATCGCGTACTGCAGGATCGGGGAGCGCTCCAGCCACACCTGGTTCGTGCTGCACGAGCTGCTCGGGCACTCCAACGTCAAGAACTACGACGGCTCGTGGACCGAGTACGGCTCGCTCATCGGCGTGCCGATCGAGAAGGGCTGAGCTCGTGAGGAACGCAGCGAGCCCCAGCGAGCGAGGACCGGAGCGAGCGGGCGATGAGCGCTCGCGCGAAGAGGAAGTGAGCTAGACCATGTGTGGAGCCCCGCCCCAGACGCCCACCCTGCCGCCGCACGTCGATGTCACCAAGGAAACCGTGATCTACGGAACGGTCTCCAAGGACGACGCGCCGGTGCCGGGGGCCTACGTACGCCTGCTCGATTCCACCGGGGAGTTCACCGCCGAGGTGCTGACGTCGGCCACCGGTGACTACCGGTTCTTCGCCGCGCCCGGCGACTGGACGCTGTCGGTGATGCACAACTCCGGTTCGGCGCGTGAGCAGGTCAGCGCGTCCGGACCTGGCCTGGTGGAAGCCTCGCTCGTCCTGGCCTGAGCAATTTCGGTGATTCAGTAGACCAACGCCTGGACGTTCGGCTGCAGGATCTCGTCGACGAAGGTGGCCGAGCCGGCGATTCGAACCCCGGGGATCAGCTGATCCGCGGTGATCGATCGCCGCTCGGCGCACTGGGTGCAGACGGTCAGGGCGCCGAGTTCCAGCACGGCGTCACGTAGCTGGGCCAACGGCGCCGAGTGCGGCAGCACGAAGTTTTCGGCCTGCCCGGGCACCCCGAACCAGGCAGCGTCGCCGGTCAGCCAGAGTGAGACCGCGACCCCGGTGGCCGCCGCGGTGGCAGCCACGGTGAAGGCTTGCGCGCATCGCTCGGCATCGGTGGCGCCGGCGGTGCACTTGACGACGAGTGCGCGGGTTGGTGTGGTCACAGCGACTATCCTTGCTTCATGGAGGCGTTTTTCATCATCTTGCTCATCGTGGCATTGCTGGCGATCGGCGGGATGGCCGCCTTGATCGTGGGCAAGCTGTTCGCGGGCCAGCAGTAGGTGAGCGAGGGGCCCGTCCCGGAGGCGCCGGAGCCGCCAATGCCCTCGGTGCCATCGGTGCCGGAGATCACCGATACCACCGACCTGCGGTCCGGCCCGGAGATCCACCAGTCGCTGCTGGCCGTGCTGGCGCTGGTCGGGCGCTGGTCCGGCTTCGGAACCGGCGCCAAGCCCGCCACCGGTGAGGAGTTCCGCTACGCCCAGCGGCTCAGTTTCGCCCACGACGGCCGGCCGTTCCTGTCGTATGAGTCCCGCACCTGGCTGCTCAACCCGGACGGTTCAGTGCTCCGGCCGGCCTTCCGGGAGAGCGGATTCCTGCGGATGGGCAGCGGCTCGGACGAGCTGGAGCTGGTGCTGGCGACCGCGGTGGGCATCGTCGAGGTGTTCACCGGCCTGGCCGGCGACTCGCGGTGGGAGCTCGCCACGTCCGGCGTCGGCCGCACCCGGTCGGCCAAGGACGTCGCCGGCGAGCGACGGCTGTACGCGCTGTCCGGGGACACGCTGATGTACGCCCAGGAACTGGCGCTCACGCCGGGGGACTACCGCCCGCACCTCAACGCCAGCCTGACCCGCGACTGACGTTCCCGACGGGGCCCGAACGAGCTGATCCGGACTCGAACTGACCCCGGACAGGTGAAAACCCCGAGCCGGTTCACCGTGAACCTGCTGCCGGTCGGACAAGCCCGGCGACTCGGGGTCTCAGGAGGCGCCGGACTAGCCGGCGACCCCCTTAGGTGTCCGAGAGCGCATCAAGTTCTGGACCACCTCCTCTCTTGTACGAAGACCAAGATACTTCGCTGCGCGGCATCGGGCCAGCCTTTTACCGGTAGCGGACATACCATGGACACACCATGGCCCACCAGCTCCCCACGCCGCCTGACTCGCTGGCCGGCCGGCTTCATGAACGCGGCCTGCGGATGACACCGCAGCGCCAGCGCGTTATGGCTGCCGTGACCCAGCTGGTGCATGCCACCCCCGACCAGGTGGCCGAGGCGGTGCCCGAGGTCGACCTGACCACGGTGTACCGCACGCTGGAGGTGCTGGAGCAGATCGGCATGCTGGCCCATACCCATCTGGGCCACGGCGCGCCGTCCTACCGGCTGGCCGGCGATGACCATGTGCACGTCGTCTGCCACCACTGCTCGTCGGTGGTCGACGTCCCGGCCGGGCTCGCCGACGCGCTGGCCGACCAGCTGCTGGCCGAGCGCGGTTTCGTGCTCGACCGCTCCCACTTCACCGTCTTCGGCTCCTGTGCCGACTGCGCCGCCCGCACTGCCAGCCCCGCCGGAGGAACGAAGTGACTGAGTACCGCTCACCGCTGCTGGACTGGCCGGGCGCCGTCGAAGCCGGTGGCCGTGACCACGGAACCGCCTGGCACTACGGCGATCCGCTCGGCGAGCAGCGCCGGGCGGTGGCCGGCGCCGGCCTGATCGACCGCTCGCACCGCGACGTCCTGGCGGTGCCGGGCCCGGACCGGCTGGACTGGCTGCACGCGATCTGCTCGCAGCACCTGAGCGCCCTGGCCGACGGGGATTCGACCGAGGCGCTGGTGCTCTCGCCCAACGGACATGTCGAGCAGCACTGGCAGCTGACCGAGCTCGGGGAGCAGGTCTGGATCGACACCGAGCCGGGCGCGGCGGACGAGGTGCTCGGCTACCTGCTGAAGATGCGGTTCCTCAAGCGGGTCGAGCCAGCGATCGTCACGGCTGAGTTCGCGGTGCTGTCGCTGCTCGGACCGGCTGCCGCCGAGGTGCTCGGGAGCGCCGGCCTGCCGGTTCCGCAATCCAAGGCGCTCGCGTTGCCTGGTGCTGGCTTCGTGCGCCCGGCGCTGTCGGCCGGCGGCCCGGTGGACCTGATCGTCGCCCGGGCCGAGCTCGCCGCCATCGCCGCCCGGCTGAGGACGGCCGGGGCGAACCCGATCGGCAGCTGGGCCGCCGAGGCGCTGCGGGTCGAGCAGCGCCGGCCACGGCTGGGCGTCGACACCGACCACCGCACACTGGCTCACGAGGCAGGCTGGATCGGCTCGGCGGTGCACCTGGACAAGGGCTGCTACCGCGGCCAGGAAACGGTCGCCCGGGTGCAGAATCTCGGCAAGCCGCCGCGCCGGCTCGTCCTGCTGCACCTGTCCGGAGACTCCGAGCGGCTGCCCGAACCCGGCAGCCCGGTCGAGCGGGACGGCCGGGCCGTCGGCTTCGTCGGCGCCGCCGTGCAGCACCATGAGCTGGGCCCGATCGCGCTGGCCATCGTCAAGCGGGGCCTGACCGGCGAGGATGTGCTGAGCGTGCCGGGGCATTCCGCGGTGCTCGACCCGGCGGATGCGGTGGCCGAGCTGCCGACCGGTTTCGCCGGCCGGGCCGGCAGCACGTCCAGCACCGCCTGACTCTTTCCCTGTCAGTGATTGTTCGTGTCGTACGTGGCGATGCCGAGGGCCAGCCAGGCGTGGAGAAGCTGCCGGTCGCCGGTCGCCGCCACCAGGTCATCGTCATCGAGGTGATCGTCACTGAGCTGGTGAGCCGATGCGCAGTGGACCGCGTCGTAGCCGCGGAGATCGAATTGGTGGGCCAGTCGTGCCGCATCGCGGATGATGCGCTCGTCGGCCTCGACGATCTCCAGTTCGGCCCACAGATCGTCGAGTGACCGCAGGCTCTGCCGATGCGTTCGCGTCGTGATTCGGCCAAGCCGCCGGGCTTGACCGAGAGCTGCGGCGGTCTCGACGTAGGTGAGGCGACTGGAGACCACAGTGTCCGCATCGTCGAAGAACCTGCGGCACGAGGCACTGCCAGGTTCGGCGATGAGCAGCGAGACATTCTAGCCACATCGTAGGACTCCGTCACGGCCCCCGGTTGCCTTCGCCGGAGCCGGTGGGTAGCGAGGTTTCCAGCGATCACTACTTTCCGTGGCTGGATTCGATGGGTCACGCCCCGTACGCCTGGTCGGTGCTGGGCGCGGTGGCGCAGGCCACCGAGCGGGTGGACCTGATGACCTACGTGACCTGCCCGACGATGCGCTACCACCCCGCGGTCGTCGCGCAGAAGGCCGCCACTCTCGGCCTGCTGTCGGACAACCGGTTCACCCTGGGCCTGGGTTCGGGGGAGAACCTCAACGAGCACGTGATCGGCGAGGGCTGGCCGATGGCCGCGGTACGGCAGGACATGCTCGCCGAGGCGGTCCAGATCATCCGTGCCCTGCACACCGGCGAGCTGACCACGTGGGTGGGCGAGTACTTCCGGGTCGACTCGGCCCGGGTCTGGGACCTGCCCGATACCGGCGTCCCGCTGGCTATCGCGATCTCCGGGGATCGGTCGATCGCCGAGTTCGCGCCGCTGGCCGATCACATGATCGGCATCGAGCCCGACGCGCAGCTGATCCAGGGCTGGGACCAGACCCGCGAGGACGAGGGCCTGCCCGCCAGCCGGAAGATCGGCCAGCTCCCGATCTGCTGGGGCCCGGCCAAGGAGGCCGCGATTGCCCGGGCGCACGAGCTGTTCCGGTGGTTCGGCGGGGGCTGGGCGGTCAACGCCGACCTGCCGACTACCGCCGCCTTCGAGGGCGCCAGCCAGTTCGTCCGCCCCGAGGACGTGGCCGAGGCGATCGCCTGCGGCCCGGACCTCGACGCGCTGGTCGAGTCGGCGCGGCCATTCTGGGAGGCCGGCTACACCGACATCGCCCTGGTGCAGGTGGGCGACGAGAGCCAGCAGGAATTCCTGGACAAGGTCGCCGAGCCGCTGCTGGAGAAGTTGCGTTCGGCTGCCGGTTCCTGAGCACTGCCCGACCGCCGTCGTAGGCTCGGGTTCATGCAGCTGACCGGCTTCGATTTCGCAGTCACCGACTGGAGCAGCGTCGCCGCGGATCGTCATCCAGGTCAGGTCGGCGAAGCGCTCTGGCGCAGCCGGGACTTCGGTGGCATCCGTGTTCGAATGGTGGAGTACACCCCCGGATACGTCGCAGACCATTGGTGCCACAAGGGTCACGTGCTGCTGGTGCTGCGGGGCCAGCTGACCACGACCCTGGACGACGGCGAGGTGGTGGTCCTCACCGAGGGCCAGAGCTACCAGGTAGCCGACGATTCCCGAGCGCACCGGTCCAGCACCGAATCCGGCGCCCTGCTCTTCATCGTCGACTGATCCCCGCAGGCCTGGCGAGCTGGGCGCGGCACTGGTCTTGACAGCTGGGTAGTGTGGAATTCGAGGGCGAAAGGGATCACCGTGGACCTGCGCAAGACCTTGCTGTCCTGGCCTGTTCTGCGCCAGATCGGCGGCGGGGATCCCCTCGGCCGGGGTAAGTCGGTGCAGTCCCAGCACAGCGCCGAGAACTGGACCGCACGTACCGAGACCGCCGACCGGGTCGTCCAGAGCGTCTGCCCGTACTGCGCCGTCGGGTGCGGCCAGCGGATCTACGTCAAGGACGAGAAGGTCATCCAGATCGAGGGTGATCCGGACTCGCCGGTCAGCCGCGGCCGGCTCTGCCCCAAGGGCTCGGCCAGCGAGCAGCTGGTCAACTCGCCGCTGCGCCAGACCGCGATGCTCTACCGCCGGCCGGGCGGCGCCGACTGGGAGCCGTTGGACCTCGAGCAGGCCACCGACATGATCGCCGACCGGATCGTCGAGACCCGGGCGCGTACCTGGCAGGACGCCGACGAGCACGGCCGGCCGTTGCGCCGCACCCTGGGCCTGGCCTCCCTCGGCGGGGCGACGCTGGACAACGAAGAGAACTACCTGATCAAGAAGCTGTTCACCGCGCTCGGCGCGATCCAGATCGAGAACCAGGCCCGTATTTGACACAGCGCCACCGTCCCCAGTTTGGGGGCCTCGTTCGGACGTGGCGGCGCCACCTCCTTCCTGCAGGACCTGCAGAATTCTGACTGCATCGTCATCCAGGGCTCGAACATGGCCGAGTGCCATCCGGTGGGGTTCCAGTGGGTGATGGAGGCCAAGGCGCGCGGCGCCAGGATCATTCACATCGACCCGCGGTTCACCCGCACCTCGGCGCTGGCCGATCACTACGTGCCGTTGCGGGCCGGCAGCGACATAGCCTTCCTCGGCGGGATCATCAATTACATCCTGTCGAATGACAAGTACTTCCACGAGTACGTGCTGGCCTACACCAATGCCGCCACCCTGCTGCGCGAGGACTTCGTCGATGTCGATGACCTGGACGGGGTGTTCTCCGGCTACGACCCCGAGACCGGCGTCTATGACACCTCGACCTGGACCTATGAGGGCCAGGCCGACACGCCGGTGCCGGGATCGCGCACCGAGCCCGCTGACTCCGACGCCGACTCACCGGGTAAATCCGGCGGTGGTGGTGGAAACGACGAGGAGGGCGAGGTGTCGCAGAGCGAGCGCGGCGGCGGCCACGAGATGGGTGGCCACGGCGCGAAGCTCAAGCATGCCGAGGTCCACCGCGACGAGACGCTGCGGCATCCCCGCTCGGTGTTCCAGGTGCTCAAGCGGCACTACGCCCGCTACACCCCCGAGCTGGTCGAGCAGGTCTGTGGCGTCTCACCCGAGGACTTCCTGAAGGTCTGCGAGGCGGTCACCGCCAACAGCGGGCGCGAGCGCACCACCGCCTGGGTGTACTCGGTCGGCTGGACCCACCACACGGTGGGCGTGCAGTACATCCGCGGCGCGGCGATCATCCAATTGCTGCTGGGCAACATGGGCCGGCCCGGCGGCGGGATCATGGCGCTGCGCGGGCACGCCAGCATCCAGGGCTCGACCGACATCCCGACGCTGTTCAACCTGCTGCCCGGCTACCTGCCGATGCCCAAAGTGGGTGAGCACGACGACCTGCCGTCCTACCTCGACACCATCCGCAGCCCGGACCAGAAGGGTTTCTGGGCCGAGGCGGAGTCCTACACGGTCAGCCTGCTCAAGTCCTACTGGGGCGGCGCGGCGACGCCGGAGAACGAGTTCGCCTTTCATTACCTGCCGAAACTGACCGGCGACCACGGCACCTACCAGACCGTGATGGACATGCTGGAAGGCACGGTCGAGGGGTATTTCCTGCTCGGCCAGAACCCGGCCGTGGGCTCGGCGCACGGCAAGATGCAGCGGCTGGCGATGGCGCGCCTGAAGTGGCTGGTCGTGCGCGACCTGAACCTGATCGAGTCCGCGACGTTCTGGAAGGACGGCCCGGAGATCGAGACCGGGGAGCTGAAGACCCCCGACATCGACACCGAGGTGTTCTTCTTCCCGGCTGCCTCGCACGCGGAGAAGGACGGCACCTTCACCCAGACCCAGCGGATGCTGCAGTGGCACCACAAGGCCGTCGCGCCGCCCGGGGATTGCCGCAGCGACCTGCACTTCTTCTTCCACCTGGGCCGCAAGATCCGCGAGCGGCTGGCCGGCTCCACCGAGCAGCGGGACCGTCCGATCCTCGACCTCACCTGGGACTACCCGGTGGACGCCGAGGGCGACCCCTCGGCCGACGCGGTGCTGCGCGAGATCAACGGCAGCCACCTCACCGGCGAGAAGGCCGGCCAGCTGCTGAACTCCTACACCGAGATGAAGCCGGACGGTTCCACCTCAGGCGGCTGCTGGATCTACACCGGGGTCTACGCCGACGGGGTGAACCAGTCGGCCCGTCGCAAGCCCGGCCACCAGCAGAGCTGGGTGGCGCCGGAATGGGGCTGGGCCTGGCCGGCCAACCGCCGCACCCTCTACAACCGGGCCGCCGCCGATCCGGACGGCAAGCCGTGGAGCGAGCGCAAGGCCTACGTCTGGTGGGATCCCGACCAGCAGGCCTGGACTGGTCACGACGTGCCCGACTTCCCGGCTGACCGGGCGCCGTCCTACCGTCCGGAACCTGGCACCCCGGGCGTCGCCGGCCTGGCCGGTGACGACGCCTTCATCATGCAGTCCGACGGCAAGGCCTGGCTGTACGCGCCGGAGGGGCTGCTGGACGGTCCGCTGCCGACCCATTACGAGCCGGCCGAATCACCGGTGCGCAACGCCTTGCACCGGCAGCAGGCCAACCCGACCCGGCAGGTCTACCCGCGGCCGGACAACCTGCAGAACCCGTCCCCACCGGAGGAGCACGCCGACGTCTTCCCCTACCTGTTCACCACCTACCGGCTGACCGAGCACCACACCGCCGGCGGCATGAGCCGGTGGCTGCCCTACCTTTCGGAGCTGCAGCCGGAATTCTTCTGCGAGGTATCGCCGGAGCTGGCCCGCGAGCGTGGCCTGGCCCATCTCGGCTGGGCGACCATCGTCACCGCCCGGACCGCGATCGAGGCCCGGGTGCTGGTCACCGAACGGGTGACGCCGTTGCTGATCGACGGCAAGCAGTTCCACCAGATCGGCCTGCCCTACCACTGGGGAGTGGGCGGCTCGGCGCTGGTCACCGGTGACTCGGCCAACGACCTGTTCGGAGTCACCCTGGACCCGAACGTGCACATCCAGGAGAGCAAGGTGGCCAGCTGCGACATCCGGGCCGGCCGCCGGCCGACCGGGCCCGCGCTGCTGCGCTTCGTGGCGGACTACCGCAGCCGGGCCGGGATCACCATCGAGACCGGCAATACTCAGCGGACTCCGGTGACCTCCGGTTCGGCGAGCCCCGCCGGATCGATGCCAACCGGATCGATGCCAACCGGATCGATGCCAACCGGATCGATGCCAACCGGATC
>Ga0326721_10000400_pt1 | contig 13592 bp, 17 predicted proteins | sample SGPome_FD_203951 | JGI IMG/M metagenome (GOLD analysis project Ga0326721, IMG submission 203951) | Soil microbial communities from Southern Great Plains, Lamont, Oklahoma, United States - SGP_1_2016 | ecosystem: Engineered > Artificial ecosystem > Soil microcosm > Unclassified | place: USA...
CACCCGTCGTCCCGCGACCACAGGAACACCGTGGGTCCGAGTACCGGGGCGAGCCACAGGTGCGACGCGGTCAGCCACTCCGGTGGTGTCGCCGGCGGCACGCCGTCCGCGCGGGCCAGCGCGTCGAGCGCGTCGGCCACGAACTCGGTGCACCCGATCGTCAGATAGAGCTGCCGTTCGGCCGCCTGTCGCCGGTCCAGTCGGCTCCGCGCCCGGGCGGCCGGCTCCGAGCCCAACCACTCCGGCAGGGCCGGAACCACGCTGGCCATCCCGCGATCGGGCGGCCTGCCCGGGCCCAGAGTCACCGTTGCCGGCCGGTCGAGCACGCTCGGGTGGCCGAGCAGTTGTGCGGGGCGGGTGTGCACCAGCCAGTGCAGATCCGGCACGGTCATGATCACGCCCGCGGGCAGGTCTCCGGGCCCGCGGACGTCGGCCGCCTCGCAGGCTCTGGCCGCCACGGGGAAGACCTCCCGTAGCCGGGGCAGCGCCCGCACGTCATGGATCGCAAGCTGCCACCACCAGCGCGCCGGCGCCGGCCACTGCATGTCCGACTCGCGGCGCAGCTGGGCCGGCCGCAGATCCGCTCGGTCGTCCAGGGTGGCCTGCTCCAGGGCGGCGAGCCGACCGTCCGGGTAGGCCAGAGTCAGCTCGCCGGCGTCGGACGGCCGCACGGCGGCCCCGAGAACCCGGGCGGCCACCTCGGCAGCTGCGGTCTCCTGCGGGTACAGCGTCGTGGACGCCGGAGGCGACATCGTCGCAGCGTCTCTCGGGGCCGGGGTCACCGGCGTCAACCCGTTAGTGGCAACTGCGGGCCACAGCGTCGGCTTCGCGGGGCAGGCCGGTCCCACCGGTGCCGACCGGGCAGCACCCCATCCCCCCGACGGGGCGAGGCCGTTCCCGGAATTTGCTGCCCGCGGGCCGATCCGGGCCGGCCGCGAGCTTGCCAGGGTGAAGCCGGTGGTGGGCGGCACGGCCCACCACCGGCCCGGATCAAGGAGGACACGTGACCCTGATGCGATTCGACCCGTTCCGCCAGTTCGAGCAGATCATGGAACAGAACCTCGCCGGAACGCGGACGCCGCGAACGGTGCCGATGACGGCACTGCGCCGGGGCGACACCTTCATCGTCTATCTCGATCTGCCGGGGGTGGTCGAGGACGATGTCGAGCTGACCGTCGAGCGCAATGTCGTCACCATCCGGGGCCGCCGCGCGCCGGCCCGCCAGGAAGGCGACGAAGTGATCATCGACGAGCGCCCCTACGGCGAGTTCACCCGGCAGCTGTTCCTGGGTGACAACCTCGACGCCGGCCGGATGACGGCCGACCTGCGCGACGGTGTTCTGCGGCTGACCATCCCGGTCAGTGAGGAGAGCAAGCCCCGCAGGATCCCGCTCGGCTCGTCGGGCGACCAGCAGCCGGCGGAGGTCTCCGCCTCCACGGGCTGAGCCCGCCGACCAGGAAGGCATCAGAATGACTGCTCAGCCCGAAGTCCAACGGAACGAGCGCGAGCTGATCGTGCGGTGCGTGGCCGATGCGTACGAGACGCTGGACCTCATTCCCGGCGTGGATCCGAACGGGCCCGCCCTCGTATGGCTGGCCGATCAGTTCCGGCAGCTTCGCCGGGTGACACAGGACGGGTGACCCGTCCTCGACCACCGCACGTCGAACGGCCCCGCTTCGATGATCGGCGCGGGGCCGCCGCGCGTCAGCCGTCCGCGTGGTCGGTACAGCGGATCGCCACCGGAGCGGCAGGAGATCCCACCCGAAGATCCTTGTCCAGACACCTCGCCGGTGCCTACGACGACCACGGCGATCGGTCCGTGGCCGCTGACCACCGTCAGGGCGAGCGGCGCCGCCCGGCTTGCGCCCGACGGGCCGAGGCGCCGCGGCGCCTCGGCTGGCACCGTCGCGGGCATGGCATCCCTCGCTACCCGGTCCACACGATGATCGACGAGATCGCCGTGGAGCGGGTGCGCCTGTTCTGTCCCAAGGACCACTGGCAGCAGGAGGTCGACGTGGACGTCGTGCGCTACGCCGACCCGGACGGCGGACTGTGGGAGTACTTCTCGATCGACGGCGATCCCGTCATGTCGCCCTACACCCCGGACGGGCGACCGCTCTGCCCGGTCTGCGGGCGGACGACGGAGGCCAGGCTGCTGTCCCGCCGCGTGGTCCCGGTGCCCGACGGCGGCCGGCTGCGCAGCCGGTGGGAGGACCGCCCCGAGCGGGCGGACGCCCCGCCGCTCCAGGCCCGCCCCGAGGCGCACCGGGCCTGATTGTCAGGAGAAGGCGGGACCGCGCAGCGTCTGCCCGGGGGAGCGGCCGAAACGTGTCCCGTAGGCCGCAACGAACGGCTGCGGCCGGAATCCCCACGATCTCGCGACCTCGGTCACCGTGGTCTCTCCAGGCCGGTAGAACTGCAGTTCTCGGTGGGCCCGCCCGAGCCGGACCCGGCCGACGTCGTGCCCGGGGCGCACGTCTCGATGCCGCAGCCAGCAGCCTTCGAGGGCCCGGACGCTCAGCCCGGCGTCCGCGGCGAGACCGGCCAACGTCAGCGGGCGCTCCGGATGGTCCTCGATGTACTCGACACATCGACGCACGGCCCGGGGACCCCAGGTGGGGACGCGTTCGTCGAGCGCGTCGCGGTGCGGGTGGTCGGCCGCGAGCAGCAGCCGGACCAGCAGAGTGTCCTGCAGCGGCTCGGCGCTGATCGGGTTGGCCAGCACCGAAGAGGCGTCGGCGGTGGCGTCCGCGACCAGCCGCACCGTACCCGCCCACGTCCGGCCGGCCGCGGTGTCGACGGTCATCGAGCTGAGCAGCCGCAGGGGGCGGGGCACGGTCCGGCCGAGCAGCGCCTCCAGCATGTCCTCCAACGCGGCCGACCCGACGTCGACCATCAGCATGTCGAAGCGGTCGCCGGTGGCCACAGTGGTCTCCGGCCACGGGGAGAAGACGGCGGCCCGGCCCGGACCGAGGTCCAGCTCCGTGCCGCGGTGCTCGGCGTGCAGCGGCCCGTGCACCGGCAGCCCGACCTGGTAGCTCGGCCGATCGGGCAGCCGCAGGTGGATCCCGTCGGTGCCGCGGGTCTCCTCGACGCCGAGCGGGCCGCGGGTGACCCGGTGGGTGTGGAACGCGAACGGCGCCGTCGGGACGTGATCGAGGTGCACGGTCTGCGGGAGCTGGACGTCCACGCGGTCGACGTCGGTCACGTGGACGTCGGCGAACCGGGGAGTGGTCATCAGTACACCTGCCGGAAGAGGTCGGTGACGCGGTCCCAGTGTTCCGTGGCGGGATTGACGACGTCGGGGTCGACGGTGCGGAAGGCCCGGGCGACGGCGATGCCCAGCCCGCCGAACACCTCGGGCAGCATCTCCTCGGTCTCCTCGGAGAAGGTCACGTCGGCCGGCGGTCGGCGCACGGCCTCGGCCAGCACGGCGCGGATGTCGGCCGCCTCGTCCAGCTTGTCGAACTCGCGCATCCGCTCCTGGAGGCCCTTCGTGATCGGCAGGTCCATCGGAGCGATGACGTCCCGATCGTTTGCCCTGGCGGAGTTCCGGCCTGCGATCGCGATGTCGTCGACCATCCCGTCGACGAACTCGCGGAACCGCTTCACGTCGCTCTTGTCCACCTTGAGCCGCGCCACCGAGCGGAAGAACCGCTCGAACACCGGAACACCTGACGGGCCGGCCATGGCTGCACCTCCTCGCTATCGCACCTGTGCCAGGTGCTCGTGCACCAGGCGGACCGCCATCGCTCCTTCACCGACCGCGGACGCCACCCGCTTCGTCGATCCGCTGCGCACGTCTCCGGCCGCGAACACACCCGGGACGTTCGTCTCCAGCAGCGCGGGCGTCTTCCGCGGTTCCCGATCGGCGTCGTCACCCCCGGCGGCCGGGGCCGCGTCCGGGCCGGTGCGCACATAGCCGCCGGAGTCGAGCGCGACGGTGCCGGCCAGCCAGCCGGTGCACGGATCCGCTCCGATGAACACCATCAGCTCGCGCGCGGGCAGGGTGGACCGTGCGCCGTCCTGGTTGTCCTGCACGACGACGGCCTCCAGCTGGCCGCGCTCACCCACCAGTTCGCGCACCTCGGTGTGCAGGTGCACCTCGACCCGCGGATCGCGCAGGATCCGGTCGGCCAGGTAGCGCGACATGAACTCGTCGAGGCTGTGCTCGCGCACCACCAGCTGGACCTCGCGGGCGTGGTCGGCGAGGAACAGAGCTGCCTGGCCGGCCGAGTTCCCGCCGCCCACCACCACCACCGGGTCGTTCACGCACAGCTGCGCCTCGATCTGGGTGGCCGCGTAGTAGACGCTCGTCTGCTCGAACTCCTCCAGCCGGGGCACGGGCAACCGCCGGTAGTGGGCCCCGGTCGCGATGACCAGGGTGCGGGTGGTCAGCGTGTCGCCGCCGTGCAGGCGGACCACGTGCTGGCTGCCCGCCGTGTCCAGCGCGACCGCCTCGGCCGGCGCGCGGGTGGTGGCCCCGAACTTGGTGGCCTGCACCACGGCCCGCTCGGCCAGCTCGGCCCCCGAGATGCCGGCCGGGAAGCCGAGGTAGTTCTCGATCCGCGACGTCGTGGCCGCCTGGCCACCGGTGGCCACGGCGTCGACGACCTGGGTGAGCAGGCCCTCGGAAGCTCCGTAGACGGCGGCGGCCAAGCCGGCCGGACCGGCGCCGATCACCACCAGGTCGTGCAGCCGGGACGGGGGTCGGGTGGGGCGTTGCCCGATCAGCGCGGCCAGCTCGGCGGGGTCGGGGTTGCGCAGCACCTTGTCCCGCCAGACCACCACCGGAGTGTCGGCGGGCGTGATGTTGAGGGCCCGCAGCAGCGACTCGGCGTCCGCGTCGGACTCCAGGTCCACGAACCGGTGCGGCAGCCGGTTGCGCGCCGCGAACTCGCGCAGCCTGCGGGTGTCGGCCGAGAACCGGGACCCGACGATGCGGAAGCCGTGCCCCTCGCCGATGGCCAGGGTGCGCCGGATCAAGTATGCGCGCAGGATCTCGTCCCCGAACGCGGGTTCCCGCAGCAGGCACTCACGCAGCCGGTCCGTGGGCACCTCCAGCACCTCGCCGGGGTCCAGCACGATCGCCGTGAAGAACGCGACCTGCCCGGTGAGCAGACCCAGCTCGCCGAGGAACCGGCCCGGCCCGTGCACCCGCACGATCTGCTGCTCCGGGGTGCCGAACGCCTTGACGATCGCCACCCGGCCGGCGAGCACCACGACGAACGCCTCGTCGGGGTGGCCCTCGACGATGAGCAGCTCGCCGCGCGAGGTCGGCCGCCGCGACCCGTAGCCGCTCAGCATCCGGATCCGTTCCTCGCTCAGCCGCGGGTAGGCGCCCGACAGGTCGGGTGTTTCGCCGGGTGGCGCCGTGGCCAGCAGCTCCTCGACATCGCGACTGACACCGACGGACTCCTGTGTCATGCGAACGCCTCGTCCACGTAGCACCACCGCCAGTTCTCACCGGGCTCCAGCGAGCGGACGATCGGATGGCCGATCACGCCGGCGTGCGCGCGGGCGTGCCGCATCGGGGAGGAGTCACAGCACCCGACGTGCCCACAGGTCAGGCACAGCCGCAGGTGCAGCCAGGGGGTGCCCATGCGCAGGCACTCCTCACAACCGCGGGTGCGCGGAGTGACGTCGCGGATCCACGCCACGTGCGGATCGGTGACCACCGAGCGGGGGGCGGTCATCGGCGGCCTCCCAGTACCAGCGCCGCTCCGATGGCGACCAGCCAGGAGTCCTTGGCCAGCGCGATGCCGTCCTGGCTGGGCAAGAGCGAGCCCGGCCGGCGCATCCCGGGGGTCCGCGCGTACAGGCCGAGCAGCCCGGCTCCGAACCCGAGCAGCCCGAGACCGGCCGGTCGTGGCGGGACGACCGGGACGACCAGCGCGGCCCCGATCAGCATCTCGGCCGCGGCCAGCGCCTTGGTGAAGGTGACCGGATCGACGGCGTCGAGGAACGGATAGGCTCCGCTGGCGAAACTGTGCAGGTGCTTCGCCGTCTCCTCGTCGGGATCCCGCTTGTGCAGGCCCGAGTCCAGGACGAACGTGCCGGCGGTCAGCCGCAACGGCAGCTGCCAGGCGAGGTCGTGCCGGTTCATGACGGCTCCTTGTCCGCGGAGAGTGTCGGTTCGGCGAGGGCCTCGTCCGGCCGGCGCAGCAAGTTCCGGCGCGGGGCTGTCGTGCCCAGGTCGATGCCGGCGGCTCTGGCCATCGGTCACACCTCCCGGCCGAGCAGCCGGGCCGCGTCGGCCGCGACCTCGTCGTCGACGACGAGGTCGAAGCGCTGGGCCTGCATCATCGTCACCGAAGCGAAGTCCCGCCTGCCGCGCTGGAAGGCGTAGGCGATCATGCCCATGATCGCGCCCAGTACGGCGCCGAAGATCAAGCCGTAGAACGCGATCAGCAGTGCTCCGATCAAGGGGTCGACCCAGGCCAGCAGGCCGAATATCCAGCCGATCAGGGCGCCGGGGAGCGCGCCGGACAACGCTCCTCGCCAGGCGGCCGAGGCGAAGGTTAGCCGCCCGGTGATCTGCTCGACCGACCTCAGGTCGCGGCCGACGATCGCGACCCGCTGAACGGGGAATCCGTGGGAGGTGAGCCGCTCGACGGCCCGCTCGGCCTCGGCGTAGTCGTCGAAGGTTGCGATCCGGCGGCGCGCCGGGTGCAGCTTCACCGACGTGGTCCCCGACGGGTGCGTCCCGTTCTCGGTCGCCGGGCGGTCGGTCGACAGGCGGTCGGTGATGGGGGTGGGTTGCTCGGACATGGTGTGATCTCCGATCCGGACGGCCCGGTTGCGGTGGTTCGCCCGCCGGTTCCGGCGGCCTGGACTACTGAGAGGACGAGGCGGCACCGGCCGGCGCGTCACTGCGTTCGGCCGACCTGTCACTGCCTTCGGGCGAGTCCCCTTCGCGCTCGGACGAGGCGAGCGCGACACGCCGGGGCTTGCTGGCCTCGCTGACCGGGATGCGCAGGGTGAGCACCCCGTTGGCGAGGTCCGCGGTGAGGCCGTTGGGGTCGAGGTTGTCGCCGAGGAACAGCTGCCGGGTGAACTCGCCGTAGGTCCGCTCGTCGGCGATCACCTCGTCCCCCTCCTCGCGTTGCGGCATGCGCCGAGCCCGGATGGTGACCACGTTGTTCTCGACGGTGACGTCGACGTCGTCGGGACTCACCCCGGGCAGATCCAGGTACACGGCGAACTCGTCGCCGCGGCGCAGGGCCTCCATCGGCATCGTGCTGGCGGCCCGGGCGATGGTTCGTTCGGTGAGTCGATCGAGTTCGCGGAACGGGTCGAAACGCATGAGTGTCATGGGGGACTCCAAGTGGGGTGTGTGGGTGCTCAAGCCGGCGCCGGCCCGACCTCGGTCAGTGGCCACCACGGTGGCAAAGGTGGGTCGGCCCCGATTCGGTCTCGGAGAGGCAATCTCTGTGCGGGACCTCGGCCCGGCAGGTCGACCGGGTGCGCGTCGGCGGCATCGGCACCACGCGGCCATGGCGGTTGGCCCGGCAAGGCGAATCGCAGGCCGTGGGTTCGCCCCGGGCGGCCGAGGCCGAACAGCCCTGGTCACCGCCCGGCTGGTCGTGGCCCGGCAGCGGCCGGACAAACGAGCAGTCGGCGGACGGGGAGACCGATGACGATGGATCCCCGTTCCCGGACCCGGCTGCGAGCTGCGGCGTTCCGCGCGCGCCACGTGTACCCCAGCCGGTGGGCGAACTAATCGCCCGGGAGCTGTTGAGTTGGGACGAGTTCGGGCACCGGCTGGGCGGCAACCAAATGATCATGACGGTGGTCGAGCACGCCCTGCGGACACCGGCCGCCGGACCCAGTACCCCGCCACACTGATGTCGCACCATCCTTCGTGCCGGTGGGCCGGCGGAGACTCCTCTGTTCGCCCGGAGCTGGGTAGCCTCTTGCACACGGCCGTCGGACGTGCGGGGGCGCGCCAGCCGCTCGGTCGGGGGAGCTGCGGTGGACGATCGACAGCATCTGGGTGCGCTTCGCGCCCAGATTTCGAGCATCTGCAGCATGTTCGCGCTGGCGATGGTCATGTTCGATCGGACCGAGGAGGCGGAGATCCTGGGGCCGGCGGTCAGCTCGGTCGGCGCGCTAGGTCTCTACCGCGCGCAGGGTACGTACCTGTTGGACGAAGCCGGGATGCACGGCCCGGACGGCGACGACCGCGCCGTCGTCGCCGAGTTGATCAAGCTCGACGGGGCGGACGGCGTCGTCGAGGTGCCCGGAGCCGAGTGATCCTGGGCCTTTCCGATGCGGTCGGTCAGCGGGCACGCCGGCTACCTCGTTAGTCAGGGGATAGCCGCGGCGGCACCGGACGGTGTCCAGCATCCGCGGGCGGCAGCGGCCGCAGCGGGGCGCCGAGTACGGGGGCCCAGCAGGTCCAAGTTGGGCCCAGGCGGGCGGGGTTTGCCGGTGTCGCGGGATAGCCTGGCTGCGCGTGCAGCACCTGGCCGGGGCCCGGCACGTCACAACTCCCGACACAGGCGCACAGTGGCTCGATCCGCCCTGGTGCTGCCGCACCAACACCTCAGGCCGCCGTCCCTGGTGACACCGGTAGGTCGGTATCGCCGGGCCAGGTGGGCGGGCGTCGCCGCGTCGGCCCTCAGCCCAGCCGGAGAAGCTGTTCATGGTCACCCTCGCTGTCTACCTGGTGTCGACCGTGCTGACCGCGTTCGCGTTTTCACCCTGGTACTTCTTCGTCTGCCGGTTCTTCACCGGGGTGGGCATCGGCGGGGAGTATTCGGCGATCAACTCGGAGATCGACGAGCTGATCCCAGCCCGCAACCGGGGGCAGGTCGACCTGGCCATCAACGGGAGCTTCTGGGTGGGCTCCGGACTCGGTGCGTTGATGTCGCTGCTGCTGCTTGACGCCTCGCTGTTCGCGCCGAGCATCGGGTGGCGCATCGCGTTCGGCCTCGGATTCGTGATCGGCCTGGGCATCCTGGTGGTACGCAGACACCTGCCGGAGAGCCCACGCTGGCGGGTACGTACCTGGGTTCGGCCGCGCTGGTCGCTGTTCTCGGCTCCGCTGCGCGGCGGCGCGCTCACCACGACCTCGTTCATGGCCCTGCTCCTCGCGTCGTTCTTCCTGGCCTCGGCCGGCGCGAGCTCCGCGTACCTCACCGTCAGCGAGGTGCTCCCGCTGGAGATCCGCGGCCTCGCCATTGCGCTGTTCTACGCGGTCGGCACCGCGGTGGGCGGCATCACCGGCCCGCTGCTCTTCGGCAACTTCATCCACAGCGGCGACCACGGGCTCATCGCGCTGGGCTTCTTCATCGGCGCAGCGGCCATCCCTCGGCGGGCTGGCCGAGCTGGTGTTCGGGGTGCGCGCCGAGGGTAGGTCGCTGGAGAGCATCGCCACCCCGCTCACCGCCGAGGAGGCCGAGGCCGACCCCCAGCGCCAGGGCGCGATCCAGGCGGCTCGTGAGCCCGCCCGCAGCACCGAGGAGGGGCATCAGGCCGCGCGCGAGCGGACCGTCCGGATCATGAAGCGCGCCGCCGAGCGGGATGCACACGAACGGCACGGGTTGCGGGCGGTCAGGCCCGGTCCCGGCTCGGCGTTCTACTCGCCGTGCCAGATCGGCACCGCCGGCACGACGAGTCGCTGGCACGCGGCGTCCGACGAAGCCATGGACCGGGAGATCGCCGCGATCGAGAGTGCGGTCGCCAGGCGCGGCCCGACCCGGCGCGGGGCGCTGGCCGGCTACGTGGGTGGGCGGCTGTGGGGCCCGGGCCGATTCCGCCTCGCGCTGCGACAGGCCGTGGACGAGGGGCGCGTGGAGCGGCTGTCCCGCGACAGCTACGGACCGCGCCGGGGGCGGGGCAGTACCAGGCAGCCCGCCGATCGCTGATGGGATCGGGATGCCGCGGACGGATGGGATGTGGGCCGCGATGCGATCGATGCCGGGCGCGCCGGATGATTCCGTGACGGGAGCGTGAGTGATGGCCGTGGATGGTGTGCCGGACGAAACCTCGACGCGACTGCCGGGGGTCCTGGTTGTCCTGCCGCTCGTCCGATCTTCGCCACAGGAGCACGCTCACCAGGAAGAACGGCGCTTGACCTGCGAACATGCTGGCTCCTGGACACACGCCTGTCTGTCGGCGATGACACGTTTCTGCAGCTCAACCGCCATTTTCCTGTCCAGGCGCCTGGTCAGCTGCGGAACCCGGGGTTCGACCCTCGACACCAAGAACCAATCGCGGGCCTGCGGACCCGATCTTCTGCGTCCTGCAGCCGACCGGTGAGGCCGAGAACCGAGCAACCAAGTGGGCCTACTGAGCCCATTTCGACCTTGCACCAGCCCGGCCGGCGGTGGCAGCACCTCGGATGTGGGCGGGTGACTCCACGGCTCGAGACCCCGGCCGCGCCGTTCGCAGCGGGGCTGGAGGCACTCGTGCCCAACTCACAGCTCGGACCCCCGGCTTGTCCGAAAGGGGCTGGCCACCCTCGGCGGCGTGACGGTCGCCGAACACGACCATCTGTGCGTCCTCTTTCGCGGCAGGTCCGAGCGTGACCGGCTGATCTTCGACCACCTGGAGGAGGGTCTGCGAGCCGGCGACACCTGCCTCTACGTCACAACCGAAGGGAACCGGGACGGCTTCCGTGCCGCATTGACTGCTGACGCACCGGATGTCGACCTGGGGTGGTTGGAGGTGCGCGAGCCGTCCTCGACCTATCTGAAGTCCGGGGAGTTCTCCGCGGACGGGATGTTGGCGCTGATCGAGGACTGGTCCCGGGAGACGTTCGCGCGGGAGGACTGCCGCTTCGCGCGAGCCGCCGCCGACATGAGCTGGGCACTGCCGCACGTCAGCAACGGATTCATCAGTGATCTGGTCAGCTACGAGGCGCGGGTGGCCCGCTGGACGCGCGCCTATCGCCAGATCGGGGTCTGCCTGTACGACCTGGACCGGTTCGGTGGGGACGTGATTGTCTCCATGGTCAACTCCCACCCCAAGGTATTGATCAACGGCGTGCTCGTCGAGAACCCCTACTCGGTCGACCCTTTCACCACGGCGGCGACCGGCAGCTAACGGCGGAACCGTATGGGCGTGAAACATCCGGCCCGTCATACAAGTCGATCACAACGGGTGTGTCCTGCCAGGGCGAGGCCAGCGCGACCCGCCCGCGCATAGCGTTGCGGTGGGGGGCGGCGAGCAGAGTTGGACACCACGAATGGGAGACCCTGATGACGGAGTCCGTAACCACCGACAAGCAGTCTCCGAGCGGGGCCTTTCACACCGTTGGCGCCGGCGCGCCTTCGGCCGACACCCGACCGGTCGGGGACGACGACCGGGCGGTGATCGCGGTCTTCGGCGACCTCGATGGCGCGCAGGACGCGGTCGAGCGACTCGCGGCAGCGGGCTTCCCCGTCGACCGGATCTCGATCATCGGCAAGGACCTGCAGAGTCGAATTCGTGTCAACGGTCTGGTCACCACCGGCGACATCGCCGGCCCGTCGGCCGCCACTGGAGCATGGGTAGGCGGGATGTTCGGGCTTCTCGCTGGTATCGCGCTGCTGTTCGTCCCCGGTGCCGGTCCGCTCATCGTGTTGGGCCCGCTGGCCGCTGCCGCGGTCGGCGCGGCAGAGGGTGCGCTGATCGGCGGCGGGGTCGGTGCGGTGCTCGGGCACTTCGTTTCCAAGAAGCACATCCCCAAGTACGAGGGGCTCGTCCAGGCCGGCAGCTACCTGGTCGTCGTCCAAGGTGGCGAGGACGAAGTGGCCCGCGCCCAGCAGATCCTGAGCGAGTCCGGCAGCACCGACGTCCAGCGTCACGACGCCTACCGGGGTCCGACCGACCGGATCGGCCCGATCGAGCAGGTGTGGGAGGGGATGCGTGTGGTCGACGCCGACGGCAAGGAGATCGGGAAGGTCAAGTTTGTGAAGCTGGGTGACCCCGATGCCATCACCACGCAGGGCCAGGACCTGGGCGGTCACGAGCCGGATGTCGGCCCTCCCTTTGCCGCGCGACTGCTCCGTCTCGGCTTCATCAGAGTGGGCCGGAAAGGTCTCTTCAGCGGTGACGTCTACGCCGACGCGACCGAAATCGAGCGGGTGGAGGGCAGCACCGTCCATCTCGCCGTACCCGAGGACGCCCTGTTGCCAGCCGGAGAACTCGGCCGCTCCGCTGGTTGATCGGACGACAGAGGCGCCTCGGAACCGAAGCCCCCGATGTCAATCCATGGCCGACCTGAATTCATTCCTCCTCGCATCGGCGACCGCGTCGAGATCAAAACTCCCGGCCGAATCGTCGAGATGCGCTTGTACGCCGGCGTGCCCGGCGCCGTCGTGGAGCTGGACCCGATCGTCATCAGGTTCGCCCATGACCACCCTGACGGTGTACCGCCAGCCCGCATCTGGCTACCGCTCGACGCGGTCGTCGTCATCCCTTCGGCCACGCCGTGAGTCAGGTGGGCGCTGTTCGACTTGGTCGGCGACGCCCATCTTGTGCTGGGCGTCCGTCGTATGACGAACTCGCCGCCCCGGTCATCGAGCAGGCGCGGGTGATCGCTGAGCTTCGGGCGCGGGTCGCCGCGTTGGAGACGACTGGTGCTGGGCCAGTGCTTCCGTGCAGGTGTGCCGTTCTCGTCTTCCTCGTCATCGATGCCGGATTCGCTCGACAGCGGGGAAGGAGGGCGACACGCGGCGCGGGGGATCTCATCAGCACTCCGACAGCTGCGCGGCTACCTCGACGAGCTCCAGTGCCGCTTCGTCGCGCGACCTGTCCCGCGAGGCTGGCCGCCGGGCTCAGCTATGGCGCTGACGGGGCGACGCCTCCCGGCCCGAAGGTCGGCAGGATCGTACGGTCTAGCCACCAGCAGCCCCGGGGCCTGACCCGCGGCAATACGCGTTCGTGGGCGCGCACCCGCCGGACCACCGGGATGCGATGGATTCCATCTTTTCACCGCCCCACGGAGGTCGCCGTCATGCAGCCCGACCCGCATTCGAGCCGCGTACCCAGACCAGGACCAGGGATGGAGCACGCCGCCGAAGTGTGGCTGGTGGACTTGCGCCAGGCCTGGTCGATACTCCTGGCGCGCGCGGTGTTCGCCGTCGCGTTCGGTTTGGTCGCGCTGATTTGGCCGACGATCACGCTGCTGATTCTGGCGTGGGCCTTTGGTATCTATGCCATCGTCGACGGCACTATCCAGATCATCGACGGGATCCGCCGTCGGGACCGGCCCCGCTGGTGGATCAGCCTGCTGCTCGGCCTGCTCGAGCTCGCCGCTGGTGTCCTGGCACTGATCTGGCCCGGCATCAGCGCGGTCGCCCTCGCCATTGTGATCGGTGTCTGGGCGCTGGTCACCGGCTTCATCGAGATCCTCAGTGCGGTCCGGCAGCGTCGCGAGCGGCGCCGGCCCGGGCTGCTGCTGCTCGTAGGGTTGGTCTCGGTGGTGGCCGGCGTGGTGATCCTGGCCTGGCCGGTCCACGGCGCGGTCGCGCTGGCGGCGCTTGTCGGCGGGTTCGCCGTGGTGTACGGCATCTTGCTCGCGGTGCTGGCCCTGCGGCTGCGCACGGCCGCGCAGGCGACCACGGAACCTTTCCCGGCCCCGGCCTCCCCCTGACCGGATC
>Ga0326721_10000401_pt1 | contig 13566 bp, 6 predicted proteins | sample SGPome_FD_203951 | JGI IMG/M metagenome (GOLD analysis project Ga0326721, IMG submission 203951) | Soil microbial communities from Southern Great Plains, Lamont, Oklahoma, United States - SGP_1_2016 | ecosystem: Engineered > Artificial ecosystem > Soil microcosm > Unclassified | place: USA...
AGGTCTTGTTCATCACGATCCACTTCAGCTTCTCCTTCACCCTGGAGCAGAGCTTCGTGCTCGGTTCGGCCAGCGCGACCCCGTGGATCCAGGGCGGCAACAGCGAGCGGCTGGCGGGCCGCGGCTACCTCGCCGCCGCCCTGCAGCCGCGGCTGGCCGATGCCGGTTCGACCGGCCGGGGCGAGCAGTTTCCGCTCGGCTCCGGAGAATCCGGCCTCTTCGGCGTGCCCCGGCTGCGCCAGCAGCGCAGCCAACAGCCGGTGCGCCCGCTCAGCCGGTTGCGCCATGCCCGGCACGAGTTCAGCTCGCTGCTGGCCGAGCCGAGCTACCGCAGCCTGCACCAGGCCGGCCTGCTGGCCAACCACGGGCAGTTGCCAGGGCTGGCCGGCCAGCTGGTGGGCAGCGTCGAGACGCCGGCGGCCTGGCCGCCGCTGCCGGTGTTCGGCGCGGGCAACGCCAAGACCGTCCGGGTGCAGTTCCTTCCGATGTTCACCATCGCCGATCCGGCGTCGCTGTACGGCCGGTCCGCCGGCCAGCTCGCCGATCCGGCCGGCAACCAGCTGGAGATCGTGCTCGGTTTCATCGCCGAGAACGGCGCCGATCCGGATGCGCACGGCCCGGCCGCGATGCGGCAGCTGACCACCGAGCACGTCCACCACCTGTCCGAGGACGGCACCCCGGCGCTGGCCACCATGGTCGAGGCCTTTCTCCGGTGGGCCGCCCAGGCCGGCGCCGGCAAGGCCGGCACGGACGAGATCAGCCTGCTGGCGCTGGAGGATCTGGTCGAGGAGGTCAGCGATCCCGCGTTCCAACAGGCCACCTTTCGCTATCAGAACCTGGTCGACTTCCTGGTCGACAGCCTGCACCTGGAAGTGGTCGGCTACCCGGCCGGCGCGCTGCCGTCGAGCAGCAGCGGCACGTTCGTCGCGCTGCCGCCGGACATCACCGCCACCGTCGTCACCGGCGGCAGCGCCATCAACCGGAACTACACCGGCTACCAGCCGGTGAGCACCAGCTACGCCACCAACCTGGCCGCCTACTTCGAGCAGCTGCTCACCGACACCAGCCGCGGCCGGGCGGCCGGCCTGTCGGCAGCCGGCCTCCCCGGTCCATCCGGCCTCCCCGGCCCGTCAGGCGCCGCGCCGGACCCGGACGACGGCTCGCTGTCGGCCAGCATGGCGGAGCTGATCTTCGGCGAGTACTGCGCGCTGCTCACCCAGGCCGGCCTGCAGGCCGCGATCGGGTTGCTGCAGAACTACCCGGTGAGCTACCCGGCCACCGGCGGGCCCAGCCTCACCACGCTGGCCAGCAGCTTCGGCAGCCTGTCGGCGCAGGCGCGGCTCGGCCGGGGCCAGCGGCTGGTCGACCTGGCCGGCTACACCGGGCACCATCCGGACCGGCTCGCTGCGGCGAACCCGCTGGCCGCCGCCGGCGACAGCGACCAGGTCGACGTGCCGGTGGAGGTCACCCCGCTCTCGATCGCCGAGGACAACCCCGCCTCGGCGCTGGCGAGCGGGCTGAGCGTGCCGATGCCGCCCCTGCCGTATCAGGTACGCGCCGGTCAGAGCCTGGGCGCGGTCGCTGCGGCCGTGCCGTTCGCGTCCCCGCCGATCACCGGCGCCGCCGTCGGCGCCGCCAGCCAGCAGGCGCCGGGCCTGCTGCGGGCCGGTGAGAACCTGCAGATCCCATCCTTCAGCTACCAGCCGATAGCCGGCGACACCCAGAACCTGCTGACCGCGTTGATGACCGTGCGCAACCTGGGGGTGAGCGGCATCGAGCACCTGGACTGGTACGAGCAGGCGATCTCGACGCTTAACCCGGACGTGCTCGACTGGTCCGCGCCCGCCGGCACGATCGCAGTGCCGCAGGCCTACCTGGACAGCACCGCAGTGACGTACCAGGTGCATGCCGGTGACACGCTGGCCCGGATCGCAGGCACCCAGGCCCTGTTCCAGGCGATGGACGACAGCAACGACCCGGTGCTGGCCGGCCCGGTGACGGTGCCCGCGATGACTCACCCGATCGCCTCGGTGGACACCTTCGCCAGCCTGGTGGCGGACTTCCCCGGCCTCGGCCTGGACAGCCTGGTCGCGGCCAACGTCTCGGCCGCGGTGCTCACCCCGCTGGCGGTGCTGTGGCTGCCAGCCTTCACCGCCAGCATCCCGGCCGGGCAGTCGCTGGCCAGCCTGGCGGCCGCCTATGACCTCGGCCTGCCCGACCTGGTGGACATCGTCGCGGACCTGGACGCCCTGTTCGCCGGCGGCACGCTGACCGTCCGGGACGTGCCGTCCCGGACGGTGGACCAGCTGGTCACCGACCTGACCGCGACGGCCGAGCTGACCATGATCGGCAACCAGCTGTCGAACTTCGTCGCGCACGGGTTGCGGGCGCCGGCGCCGGACGACACCACCTTCACCGAGCTGACCCCCGAGCAGGTCGCCGACGGCGATTTCACCGGTGACCTGTACGGCGTCGGAGACCTGGTCGGCCAGCAGTTCTCCTGGCCCGACACGGCGGTTCCGGTGCAGATCACGCTGGAGCACGTGACCAGCGACTGGCTCAGCTTCACCGATTCGGTCACCGCGACCGGCGAGCCGGCCCTGACCCCGGAGCTGGCCGCGATCAATCCACGGCTGGCCGCCGGCGCGCTGCCCCGGCCGGGTCTGATCCTGGCCACCGGGGCGGTGGACCAGCTGAGCCTCACCGTGGATCAGGCCACCTTCGGCAGCTTGCTGCCGGCGACCACGCTCACCCTGGACACCTCGCCGCCGACCGCGCTGGCCGACTTCGAGGAAACGCCGGTGCACTACAACTTCCAGGTAACCCAGCACTGGCAGGCGGCCAGCCGGCCCACCGTGCCCAACGGCCCGTCCGGCGGCTCGCCGGGCGAGCCGAGCCTGTGGCCGCTGCCTGCCAACCTGCAGCCGCTGGCTGGTGGGCCGGGTAGCTACCAGCTCGCCTCGGTGCCGCTCACCGCGCCGCCCGGCACCGAGGGGGTGGCCCTCGGTAGCTACTGCTGGGCCGTCAACATCGGCATCGCGATCAACCGGGTGGCCGACCCGAACGACCCGGCCGACACCGCGACCCCGGCGTCCGGCTCGCCGATCGGCAGCCCGTGGTTGGAGGGGCTCTATCTGGTGGACGGCGCCGCCGCCGCGGACAGCGAGCTGCTGTACGAGCTGTGGACCTATCTGGCCGGCGGCGTCGATACCGCCACGCTCCACCTGCTCTACCCGCCGAACGCCGTCTCGAGCACCCCGTCGGGCTACGCCTCCGACGCGGTCGATCCCGATGCCACCGTGCTGCTCAAGACCAACCTGTCCACCGTGACCAGGGACCCCGCGCAGCTACGCGGTGCACAGAGCGCGCCGTCGGCGAGCACCTACGCCGCCCCGATCAGCGCCGCCACCGACTTCCTGTGCCTGCTGTGGCAGGCCTCGGTTGTGGTGGCTGGCGGCTTCTACCTGCGCTACGACGCCGGCGGCACCGGGCTGCCGGACGCGATGTTCGACGAGACCGGCCGCGGCACCCTGCAAGTGCTGTGCCTGCTGACCAGCCAGGCCGGCGCCAGCACGCCGGGCGGCCCGCTGCTCGCGATGAACAACGTCGCCGTGGTGACCGACAACGTCGACGCCTCGGCGGTGCAGATCTATGCCGAGCGCAGCGATGCAGGCGCGCCGATGACCCGGGTGGCAACCGTGCCGGCCGGCACCCTCGGCTTCGAGATCGACCGCCTCGACCCCGCTCCGCCGGAGGGCGCCGACCCGACGCCGGCCCAGCTGGCGGGCATGCTCTACAGCCTGCTCGGCTACCAGCTCGCACCCGGCACCGGGTTCTCCGCGAGCAACGAGGCGGTGCCGCAGGGCCCGGACGAGGGCACGACCGCGACGCAGCTCAGCTACCGGCAGGTGCTCAGCGTCTACCGCCGGGCCACCTCGGAGGGGCTGGTCGCGCAGGCCAACCCGTGGCTGCCGCCGGCCGAGCAGGATCCGTACGCCGGGATCTCGGCCAGCACTGCGGCCCAGCTGTCCTTCGCCATGCACGACGTTTTCGGCAACAAGGCCGTCGTCAGCGACCCGGTCGCCGGCATCTCGCTGCCGGACCGGTATTCCGACCGGCTGGCCGGGCTGTCGGACTGGCCCGGCACCACGTGGTCCTACACCGTCGTCGGTGCCAGCCCCGCGGTGGCGATCGAGGTATCCGGCGGCCTGCAATCCAGCAGCTACCTGCCGGCGCCGGCGGTCTCGTCCGAACAGGCGTTGAGCTCGGCCAGCTCCCATTCGGCCAAGCTGGCCCAGGCGCTGTACCAGCTGCGCCGGCCGGGCGTCGAGGTCCGGATCGTCACCCCGCTGGCCGACGCGCCGCTGAGCCCGTCGGTCGCGCCGCTGATCGGCTACCTCGCCGGCGCGTACGCCTTCACCAGCCAGGTGGCCGGGCTCGCCATCCGCACCCACCAGGTGAGCGCCGGGCAGCTGCTGTCCGCGGTTGCCGGCGACTACGCGGTGTCGGCAGAGACGCTGCTGCGCGACAACTGCGACCGGGCGGTGAACGCGCTGTTCGCCAGCACCGTGCTGCTGCCCCGGTTCGAGCAGATCAAGCACGGTGAGACCGTGAACGCCTTCGCCCAGCGGGTTGGCTCCACGGCCGCGGTCCTGCTCGGCGAGTGGGGAAACGGCCTGGCGCCGGTCCCGGCCGGCACGGACCTGATCATCGCGCCGACGACCGGCACGTTGGCGGCGGGCTGGTCGCTGGCGCAGTACGCCGCCCAGTCCCAGTGCACGCCGGCCGACATCGCCCGGGCCAACCCGGACGTGCCCGGCCTGATCGCCGACGGGCTGAGCCTGCAGGTCGACTCCATCGTGGTGAACACCGCGGGCTCGACGTTCAGCGCGCTCGTCGGCAGCTTCGCCCAGCTGGGCGTGACCACCACGGTGGACCAGATCGCGGTGGCCAACCAGAACATCGGCGGCATCTTCGCCACCGGCGGCAGCCTCACCAACTACCAGGTGAACCGGCGGCTGGTCGAGGCCGCGAGCACCGTCGATGCCCTGGTGACCCAGCTGTTCGGTGGCGACCTGACCGCCTTCTGCACGCTGAACGGCGACCTGGCCGGCCTGCTGCGGCAGGACACCCGGCTGCAGGTGCGGCAGGACACGGTCACCGCGCCGGTCGATCCGCTGCGGCACTTCCTGGACCAGTCCGCCGGTCTCAGCCTGGCCGACTTCGCGGCTGCCAACGCGCCGAGCGTGCTGGCCACCGGCGTGGTGCTGCTGCTGCCGGCATTGCTGGATCCGGCGAACCTGGCGGCCAGCCCGTACGGCATCCAGCCGGGGCGCACCCTGCAGCAGATCGCCACCCAGTTCGGGCTGACCAGCCAGCTGCTCGGTGAGCAGAACCAGTATCAGGTCGGGGTGTTCGTCCCCGATCAGCCGGTGGCGGTGCCCGGCTTCGGCTCGGTCCAGACCGAGCCGGGCGATTCGCTGGCCAGCCTGCGGTTGAGGTTTCCCGAAGGTTCGCAACCCAGCCTGGACGAACTGATCGACGCCATCGCCGATCAGGACGGGCTGATGCTGGCCGGCGCCGTGCTGGTCTGCCCGGCGCCGCTGGCAGCGGCTGCGGGGAACGCCGACCTGCAGAGCCTGTCGGCGCTGGCGACCGCCTTCCTGACCGCGGCCGACGGTGTGCTGCTGGCCAAGTGCAACGCGGCCCTGGCCGGCTTCCTCAAGCCCGGCGCGCAGTATTCCCTCGGCGGCCAGGACTTCATGGTGTCGGCCGAGCAGACGCTGGCCAACACCCTCGACCTGGTCAACCCGGTGCTGGACGTGCCGCTGAGCTATGACGCGTTCCTGGCCGCGATGCTCGACCAGCCGGTGGTCGATCCGGCGAGCAGGTTCCTGCTGCCACCGCCGCCGACGGCCATCCGGGCGGCGCTGCCTGCGGCGCCGCCGGTCACCGACGTGCTGTCCGAGCTGAGTTGCACGGTCTCGGTGAGCCGGCCCGAGGACGAGATCGCCGAGAGCTTCGCGGGAGTGCTCGAGGTCCGGCAGGCGAACAGCCCGATCACACCGGCGACCACCGGCGAGCCCGCGACGCTGACCGGCTTCGCCACCGCGCTGGCCGGCGCCTACGGTGGCGAGCTGTGGCTGGGCACCACCTCGGCCCGGGCGCCGGGCCAGCAACAGCAGTACGTGGTGCGCTTCGCTGCCCCGGATGGCATCCCCGGCCATGCGATCCGCCGGGTGAGCCTGGGCGGCAAGCCGGCCTTCCTCGGGCTGCCGCCGCTGTCCACCAGCCTGATCTCGCGGACCGCCGACGTGCGCAGCTACCTGTCCGGGGTGAACCCGCCGTTCAGCTTGGACAGCCAGACCCTGATGTTCCAGTCGGTGGACGTCACCGACTGGGCCCGGGACCTGCTGGCCACCCTGGACCTGGCGCTGTCGCCGAGCTACGCCTCAGCCGGCTACTTTGCTACTGCCGGGGCCGCCGGCTCGGCCGATTTCGATGCGCTGGTGGCGGCCAAGTCCGTGCTGGCGGTCAAGATCTCCCAGCAGCTGGCGCCGATCCAGGCCGGCAGCGTCGCGTTGGACCTGACCGCCGCACAGCAGTCCCTGAAACAGTTGTTGCGGGTGAACCTCTCGGCCGGCTACGACACCGACGCGGTGGTTCAGGTGCCCTCGGCGGTGCAGGCGAGCTTCGGCGATACCGGCGCCGACGCCGGCGGTCATCGGTTGACCGGCAAGGTGCTGGCCAACACGGTGAACCTGGCGACCAGCTCGACTCTCCAGCAGGTGGCCGATCGCTTTGCGGTGTCCGTGCAGGCGGTGGTGGAACTGCTGTCGGCGACCACCAACGTGCTGGCCACCGGCGCCGAGCTGCAGCTGGGTAGCGCGCACTGGACGATCGGCGAGCACGACAGCCTGGCCACCGGAATCGCCACGCTGCAGACCACGCCGGCGATCTTCGCCAGCACGTTCGCCGGCACCGCGCCGCTGTTCCGGGACGGGGTGGCGCTGACCATCGACGGGTTCAGCGCGGCGGTCAGCGTTGGCGACACGCTGAGCACACTGGCCGACGCCCTGGATGTCGACCTGGTCTACCTGGCGCTGGCAAATGCGAACCTGGGCGGCCTGCTGACCGGCACGGTGTACCTGCGCGGCGTGCCGGTGACGATCACCGAGCAGACCTCGAGCCTGGCGGGGCTGGCCGCCGCGGCGAACCTGCCGGTGGCAGTGCTGGCCCCGCTGATCGCCGATCAGGCGGTGCTGGTGGTCGGCACGGTGCTGCACGTCGTGCGCTGGGTGCCGGAGTACAGCCTCAGCCTCGGCAAGGTGGATCTGGACGTGGCCAGCGGCGCAGTGACGCTGCTGCTGAGCCTGAAGAACCGGGCGCAGTACCGGCGGCTGTTCCTCAACCTCGGCTTCGGCATCACCGCGCTGGAGTACGCGATCACCGATGCCGACTACGTCGAGGGGTACCAGAGCTCCCGGTGGCTGCATCTGGTCAACCCGCTGCCGGGTGATCCGGCGCAGCTGAACGGGGCGGTGATCAGCACCGACCTCGGCCAGCTGGACATTCCGGTGGCGCTGCGGGCCTACCCGGTGACGCCGCGGCTGGCCAACCAGAGCGCGCAGGCCAGCTACCCGGCCGCCGAGATCGCCGCTACCGAGCCGGTCTCGGCGCGGATCGCGAAGGCGCAGGACTGGACCTACTCGGCCGGCTTCGAGCTGCAACTGGCCGCGCAGGACGTCGCCACCGTCACCGTCGGCCTCAACTTCGGTCCGGCCCCGTCGCTGGCCGCCGGCGACGGCCCGGATCCGTTCCCGGCGCTGGCCGAATACGCCAGCAACGCGGCGGCCATCAAGGCCGACCTGGCGACGCTGGTCGGCCCGGCAAGCTCGGCCGGCTCGGTGACCCCCGGCCAATCCGCGATGGCCGCGCTGGCCGATCTCGCGACCAAGGTGGCCAGCACCTGGGGGTTCGTGCCGGCGACCCCGTCGGCGGGTCCGGACGACGGCGGGGACGGCCTGGTCCCGCGGGAGAGTTACAGCTGGCAGCTGCAGACCCGAGCCCGCTCCGGCGATCACGGCGAGCAGTTGCTGTCGGCGCTGGTGCTGGTGCGTGAGCCGGGCACCAACAGTTGGGGCCCGAACGGCGCGATTCCGGGGCTGGGGTACCTGGACGCGTCGGGCATCCTGCGACCGCTGCAGCAGCCGGAGCTGCCGATCGGGCCGGCGCCGCAGAGCCTGACCTACCTGTTCACCGAGGATGTCCCGGCCGCCGCCCGGCTGGTCTATGTCATCTCCTACGACAGGCTGAATGTGGTCAGCTACCAGAACGCCAGGGCGAGCCTGAGCGTCAGCCGTAACCAGAATCTGGTGCCGGGCACCGTCACCAACGACCAGTTCGTGTACCGCACGCCACCGCTCACCTTCACCAACCTGGCGGTGCCGAGCCTGCGCTGGGACCAGGCGCTGCTGTTCGGGACCGGGAGCCGGGACCAGCTGCCGGCGGCGCTGGCCACCATGTTCGCCGACGTGCTCGGCGCGCCACCCACCGAGGCCGAGGTGACCCAGAAACTGAGCGGCAGCTACGGCTACCGGCTGGCCCCGCCTGGCGGGCCGCTGTCACCGGCGGACCTGGTCTCGCTGACGCCGATCTTCTACCGGCCCACCTTCGGCTACACCGACACGGTGCCGACCGACACCGGGGCCGCGGTCGACGCCTGGTTCGCCAGCCACCCGCCGTCCTCGGACAACGTCGCGTTCCTCAGCTTCGACCTGCAACTGTTCTCCACCGCAACGCCGGGGCAGGTGCAGCCGCTGGTGCAGTTCGGCCGGCTCGACTACGAGCTCGACTGAGCGGGCCTACCTCGGGGCTGGTCCGCCGCGCTATCGTCCCCCGCTATCGTCCACCGGCGCCGGCCAGGATCCGGACCACCGTCGCCTCGCTGATCTGGCCGAAGTCGCGATAGCCCTGGCTGACCGACCGGAAGTCGCGCGGCTGCCAGGGGCAGACCAGCGCGTCCACCGAGTCGGCCAGCGCCTGGCAGGCGTGCGGCGAGCCGATCGGCGCGGCCAGCACCAAACGGCCGGCGCCGGCCGCGCGCAGCGTGGCGACCGCCGCCCGCATGGTGGCGCCGGTGGCCAGGCCGTCGTCCACCACGATCACCGGCCGTCCTGCCAGGTCCAGCGGTTCGCGGTTGCCGCGGTAGCGAATCGCCTGCTGCTGCAGGGTGTCCAGCTCAGCCCGGCAGACCTCGGCGAACTCGGTCGGCGGCAACCGGCGGCTGCGCAGCACCGGATCGTTGCGGACCACCACGATCTGGTCGCCGATCGCCGCCACCGCGCCCATCGCCAGCTCCGGCTGCTCGGGCAGGCCGACCTTGCGCACCACCAGCACGTCCAGCGGCGCTGCCAGGATGCTCGCTACCAGGCCGGCGACCGGGACACCGCCGCGTGGCAGGCCGAGCACCAGCAGACGATCCCAGGCGGCATCGTCGGTGTCCGCGCCCAGCTGCTGAGCCAGCCGCTCGGCGAGCACGGCGCCGGCCTCGATCCGATCGGCGTACGGCCACCGGCCGCCCCCATGATGCAGCACCCCTCCAGCCAAGCACTGATCCGCGGCGCGCCCAAGGGGCAGCTGAATCAGGTAGCGGGTCCTAGGCGTCCGAGCACGGCGCTGACCCGTTAGCTTCTCTGGAGGATCAGGCGGGGCTGCCCATCACGCGCAGGGTCTTGATGAGATCGCCCTCGAATTCGAAGTGATTGGTGTTGAAGGGCATAACCACGCGGGTGCCGTCGGGCCTGACGATGGTCATCCGCTGCTCGGTGACCGCGCGGTTGTCCTCGATCACGACCGCGAGGATCTCGGGCTCGATGTGGGGAAAGTCCTGGAAGAGCTGGGCGTAGAAGCCGCGGATGGCCTCCTTGCCGTAGAAGGGCTCCGGCGCGACCACGAAGGTGGCGAAGGCGTCGTCGGTGAACATCGCGACGACCTCCTCCAGCCGGTTGCTGTGCGCATACTCGAAGTACTTGTCGACGAGCGCGGCGTAGTGTGCCCGGCTGTGCTTGCCGTGCGCCCCCGCTTCATGGGTGTCTTGAACGGTGCGAACGTTGTCCTGGGACATGATTCCTCCTCTACTCGTCCGGGTTGGAGTTGGCCGGGCCGAGCCTACTTCCTCAAATTGACCCACCACGTGAATTAACGGACCTTTTGGCCGGCCAGCCACACCCGATGGATCAGCGGCACGCCGGGACGGTAGGCCAGGTGCAGGTAGCTGGGCGCGTCCAACGCCACCAGGTCGGCCCGGCTGCCGACCGCCAGCCGGCCGATGTCGTCGCGTCGTAAGGCCCGGGCGCCGCCGGCGGTGGCGGCGTGCACCGCCTCCGCCGGCGTCATCCGCAGCTCCCGGACGGCCAGCGCGATCGCCAGCGGCATGGACGTCGAGAACCCGGAGCCGGGATTGCAGTCGGTGGCCAGCGCGACCGTCGCGCCGGCGTCCAGGAGGCCGCGGGCGTCGGGGTAGGGCGATCGGGTGGAGAACTCGACCAGCGGCAGCAGCGTCGCGACGGTCGAGGACCCGGCGAGGGCGTCGATGTCGGCGGCGGTCAGGTGGGTGCAGTGGTCGGCGCTGGCGGCGTCCACCTCGACGGCCAGCGCTACCCCGCCCCCGGCGATCAGCTGGTTGGCGTGCAGCCGGGGCGCCAGGCCGGCCGCCATCCCGGCCCGCAGCACCGCCCGGCTCTCGTCCACGTCGAAGGCGCCCTGCTCGCAGAACACGTCGACCCAGCGGGCATGTTCTGCGCAGGCCGCCAGCATCGGGCCGCACACCAGGTCGAGGTAGTCGCCGCGGTCGATGCCGGCCGGCACCACGTGTGCACCCAGATACGTGACCTCGGGCGTCTGCTCGGCGGCGATCCGGACCGAGCGCTGCTCGGTGGCGACATCCAGGCCGTAGCCGGACTTGCACTCGAAGGTGGTCACCCCGGCGGCGTGCAGCTCGGCTGTGAGCTTGCTCAGGTTGGCCCGCAGCTGCTCGTCGCTGGCGGCCCGGGTGGCGGCCACCGTGGACCGGATGCCGCCCGCGGTGTAGGGCTGGCCGGTCATCCGGGCGGCGAACTCCTCGGCCCGGTCCCCGGCGAAGACCAGGTGGGCATGCGAGTCGACGAACCCGGGCAGGACGCAGCGGCCGCCGAGATCGATGGCGGTGTCGGCTTCCGGCGCGTGGGCGGCGGCGCCGATCCAGGCCAGCCTGCCGTCCTCGATCACCAGCGCGGCGTCGGGGATCTCGCCGAGTTCGGGGTCCTGGGTGGCGAGCAGCCCGATACCGGTCAGCAAAGTCGTCACGGGGCAAGTATCGCGAAGGCTTAGCCGCCGGCCTTGGCGGCGGCCTTGGCCTGCTTCTTGAAGTCACGCACCTTCTTCAGCGATTCGCCGTCCACCACGTCGGCGACCGACCGGAACGAGCCGGACTCGCCGTAGGCCGCCGCCGCGGTGTCCCAGCCCGGCGGCCGGACCCCGAACTGCTTGCCGAGCAGCGCGGTGAAGATCCGGGCCTTCTGCTCGCCGAAGCCGGGCAGCCCGGCGATCCGCCGCACCAGCTCGCGGCCGTCCGCGGCGGTGGTCCATACCGATGCGGTGTCGCCGTCGTACTGCTCGACCAGCGCCCGGCACAGCTCCTGCACCCGCTTGGCCATCGCGGCCGGAAACCGGTGCAGCGCCGGCACCCGCCGGAACAGCTCCTCGAACTCCGCCGGGTCGTAGTCGGCGATCAGCGCCGCATCCAGCCGGGGCACGCCGAGGCGCTCGGCGAGCACCTGCGGGGACGTGAACGCCTTCTCCATCGGGATCTGCTGGTCGAGCAGCATGCCAACCAGCAGCGCCAGCGGGTCGTCGGCCAGCAGCGCGTTCGCGGCCGGGGTGGTGGCCAGATGCAGCGTCATGCGCCCATCTTGGTACACCAGGCGCCCGAGGGTCACGCCCGCCGAGCCGCCCGCCTGGCGCGGCTACCGGCCCAGCTGCGCCTCCGCTCCGAGGCGGGTCAGCTTGCTCGGGTTGCGCATCGCGTAGATCCGGCTGATCCGGCCGTCCTCGATCAGCAGGCTGACCGCGGTGACGTCGCTGCCGAACTCGATCCGCGCGGCCGGCGCGCCGTTGAGCCACACCGTGTCGACCCGGGCGCCGGAGGCCATCTTCGCGAACACGGCGAGGAACCGCGACACGGCCTCGGCGCCTTCGATCGGGTGCCGGGCCGCGGCCACCACGCCGCCGCCGTCGGCCCGCAGGACTACCTCGGGCGAGAGCACGTCGAGCAGGCCCTGGACGTCGCCGCTCTGCAGCGCGGCCAGGAACCGCTCGACGACCGCTCGCTGCTCGGCGCGGCTGACCTGCACCCGGGGCCGGCGGGAGGCCACGTGCTCGCGGGCGCGATGCGCGATCTGGCGGACCGCGGCCGGCGACCTGTCCACGGCGGCGGCGATCTCCTCGTACGGCGTGTCGAACACCTCGCGCAGCACGAACACCGCCCGCTCGGCCGGGCTCAACGTCTCGAGCACCGTCAGCATCGCGATCGACACGCTCTCGGCGAGCTCGACGTCCTCGGCCACGTCGGGGCTGGTGAGCAGCGGCTCGGGAAGCCACTCGCCGACGTACTCCTCGCGCCGCCGCGCCATCGTGCGCAGCCGGTTCAGCGCCTGCCGGGTGACGATGCGGACCAGGTAGGCGCGCGGGTCACGCACCCCGGCCTGATCGACCTCGGCCCACCGCAGCCAGGTCTCCTGCACCACGTCCTCGGCATCGGCGGCCGAGCCGAGCATCTCGTAGGCGACGGTGAACAGCAGCCGCCGGTGACTCACGAACTCATCGAGGCTCATGTCGCCGCGGCGGCCGCCCCGCTCGGCTCGGCGAGCGGTCGCAGGTCACAAGAGGCGGCAAAACCCTGCGACTCGATGCCGAACGCGGTGTTGGTGCGGGTCCACAGGTTCGCGACCGCGATGTAGGCGGTGAGCTCCACCAGCGCCGGCGCGCCCAGCGCCGTCAGCAATCGGGCCGAGAGCTCGTCGGTCACCGCGGTCGGCGTCCGGGTCATCGCCTCGGCGTACTCCAGAACGTCGCGCTCCAGCGGCGTGAACACCTCGGACTCCCGCCACCGCGGCACCTCGCGCGCCTTGTCCAGGTCCAGCTTCTCGTTGTGGGCATGGAAGTAGCCGAGGTCCAGGCACCAGCTGCAGCCCACCAGCGACGCGACGGCCATGTGCGCGAACGACTTCAGGCTGGCATCGCACGCGTCCCACTTCTCGGACTTGCTGCCGAGCGCGAAGTAGCTCTTGAGCACCGGACGGTGGTGCCACATCACCCCGAGCGGCTCTGCCACCACACCGAACTGCTTGGTGCTGAACTTCTTCACCACCGCCCCGTAGACGCCGGTGATGTCAGCCTTGGGGATCCGGGTCGTGCTGGTCATGTCTCCTCCTGTGTCGATTGGTTCGACATGGAGACACCGGCCAGCCGCCAGGTGTGACAGACCGGCTCAGCTGCCGCCGACCTGGTTGCGGAACTCATCCTGGC
>Ga0326721_10000402_pt1 | contig 13544 bp, 8 predicted proteins | sample SGPome_FD_203951 | JGI IMG/M metagenome (GOLD analysis project Ga0326721, IMG submission 203951) | Soil microbial communities from Southern Great Plains, Lamont, Oklahoma, United States - SGP_1_2016 | ecosystem: Engineered > Artificial ecosystem > Soil microcosm > Unclassified | place: USA...
CCTGACCACGCACACCCTGCGCTCGCGCATGCTGATGAGCCTGGCCGACGCGCGGCGCGGCATGGAGGACGCCGACCTGCGCCACGTCGTCGGCCGGCTCGACGACCGGCTGCGCGACCTGGACGACCCCGACACCATCGCCGCCCTGTGCGCGCAGGTGGTGGGCGAGACGCTCGACGCCGCGATCACCGGCTTCGGCACCATGCTCGCCGACGACGAGACGCTGGAGGTCGCGCGCGGCTGGAGCGCCCCGGGCGCGGCCAGCGTCGTCGGGCGCCACCGGCTGGCGGACTACGGCGACTTCGTCGGGCTGCTGCGCCGGGGCCACGACTTCGTCGTCGGCGACATCGAGGGCGATCCGCGCACGGCCGCCACCCCGGCCGGCTGGCGGGTGCTGGGGGTGCGCGCCGCCGTCAACGTGCCGGTGCTGGAGAACGGACGCTATGTCGCGATGTTCTTCGTGCTGTCCGAGCGGGCGCGCCACTGGACGCCCTCGGAGCTGGGTTTCATCCGCAACGTCGCCGAGCGCGCGCGGCTGAACATCGAGCGCCGGCGCGCCGAGCTCGACCTGCGCCGCCTGGCCACGTCGCTGGAGCACCAGGTCGACGACCGCACGCGCGAGCGCGACCGGCTCTGGGAGACCAGCGTCGACCTGCTCGTGCATGGGGACTTCGACGGCACGATCTTCCGCCGCAGCCCGTCGTGGAGCCGCACGCTGGGCCACGACCCGGCCTTCCTGGCGGCCACGCCCTACCTGGAGCTGGTGCATCCCGAGGACGTGGAGGGCGTGATCGCCAACATGCGGGTGCTGCGGCGCGAGGGCCGGTCCACCCGGCGCGCGACCCGCCTGCGGCACGCCGACGGCTCGTGGCGCACCATCGACTGGTCGCTCTCGCCCAATCCCGAAGGCGGCGGCTTCAACGCCGTGGGACGCGACGTCACCGCCCGCCTCGCGGCGGAGGCGTCGCGGCGCCACCTGGAGGAGCAGCTGCGCCAGTCGCAGAAGATGGAAGCCGTCGGCCAGCTCACCGGCGGGCTGGCGCACGACTTCAACAACCTGCTCGCGGGGATCATGGGCGCGCTGGAGCTGATGCAGCGGCGCCTGGCGCTCGGCCAGCTCACGCCCGAGACGCAGGACCGCTACATCGCCACCGCGCGGGGCGCGGCGACGCGCGCGGCCTCGCTCACCCACCGGCTGCTGGCCTTCTCGCGCCGCCAGCCGCTCGACCCGCGCCCGGTCGACATCGACGCGCGCGTCGCCGACATGCGCGAGCTCGTGCAGCGCACCGTCGGTCCGACCATCGAGGTCCAGACGCCGCCCGCGCCGGGCCTGTGGTCGGCCCTGCTGGACGCCCACCAGCTGGAGAACGCGATCCTCAACCTGTGCATCAACTCGCGCGACGCCATGCCCGGGGGCGGGCGCATCGTCATCTCCACGGCCAACCACGACCTCGACGACGGCGCGGGCCGCGAGCGCGACCTGCCCGCCGGCGCCTACGTGTCGGTGCGCGTGAGCGACGACGGCGCGGGCATGTCCGAGGACACGCGCACGCGCGCCTTCGAACCCTTCTTCACCACCAAGCCGATGGGCCAGGGCACGGGGCTCGGGCTGTCGATGGTCTACGGCTTCGCGCGGCAGTCGGGCGGCCAGGCGCGCATCGAATCGCGGCCGGGCCGGGGCACCTGCGTCGCCCTGTACTTCCCGCGCCACGTCGGCCCGGGCGAGGCACCGCAGCCCCCGCGCGGGTCGAGCTACGGGGCCAACGAGCGCGCCGGCACGGTGCTGCTGGTGGAGGACGAGCCGTCCATGCGGATGCTGATGGCCGAGGTGCTGCGCGAGCAGGGCCTGGACGTGCGCGAGGCCGATCACGGCGCCGCCGGGCTGCGCATCCTGCGCTCGCCCGTCGCGATCGACCTGGTGGTGACCGACATCGGCCTGCCGGGGGGCATGAACGGGCGTCAGATGATCGAGGCGGCGCGGCCCTTGCGGCCGGACCTGCGGGTGCTCTACGTGACGGGCTACGCGGAGAGCGCCGTCGTCGGCGAGGGCCTGCTCACGCCGAACGACCAGCTGCTGACCAAGCCGTTCGCGCTCGATGCCTTCGCCGGCTGCGTGGGTGCCATGACCGGCCGGCGCTGAGGCCGGACGAAGGCGGCGGCGGGCGGGCGGAGGAGGACGCGGGAAGGCGGGAGGGAGAGGGAGTCGAACCCGCCCGGCGACGCGTGGCGCCACCCACCGGGTTTGAAGCCCGGCCGTCCCACCGGGGACGCTTCCCTCCCGTGGACCTATGGCACGGGTTGCTCGTCTGCGCCGGCCGCGGCGCCCGAGCCACCGAAGAGCAGCGTGTCGGGCCGCAGCAGGTGCGTGTCCTTCACGCGCCGCGTGTAGCCGATGCGGTCGAAGAACTCGAGCAGCTGGATCGCGCGCTTGCGGCCCAGCCCGGTCGCGTCGCGGAAGCTCGCGGCCTGCAGACCGGCCGGATTCTGCAGGCAATCGCGCGCCAGCGCCGCGAGCCGCTCGATCGTCCCCGCGGGGTAGTAGAGATCCTTGACGACCTGGAAGGTCTGGCCGCGTCGCGCCAGGCTGGCGAGCGTCTGGCGCACCACGGGCTCGGTGGCGCCGGTGTCCCGGGCCAGGTCGCGCACCCAGGCCGGATCGAAGCCGCCTTCGGCCAGCGCGGGCAGCAGCTTCTGCGCCAGGCGCTCCTCGACGGCGCCGAGCACCGCCGCGTGGGCGGGCAGGTGCAGCCAGTGGCCGCTGCGCGCGATGCGGCCGTCGCTCAGCAGGGTCTCGATCGCATGGCGCCACGGCGCGTCGTCCACGCGGGGCGCGGCCAGGCGCTTCAGGCGACGGGCGTCGGGGCCGACCTCGTCGGGCGTCGCGCGATGGAACGCGTCCAGCCGCTCGACGACCTGCCGCCGCAGGGCCTCGGCGTGCGCGCCGGCGATGGCCGCGCGCTCCAGGCGCACCGCGTCGGCGGGCAGCGGCAGCGCCGCGTCGGCGCGCAGCCCGAGCGCGCGCGCGAGTCGCGCGGTGTCCAGGCCGGCGGGCGTGGCGTCGAGCAGGGCGGCGACGCGCGCGGCCCGGTCGTCGGAGCGCCAGGCCGCGAGCTGGGCCAGGCGCTGCGGCGTGCGGCGATGGCGCACCGGCGCGAAGGGGTCGAGCACGCGCACGCCGGCGACGGTGCGCGTGGCCGAGGCGTCGCGCAACACGCCGCGATCGCCGTGCCAGGCGCCCACCGGCTCGCGCAGCACCAGCTGGGCCAGCGCGGTCTCGCCCGGCGCCAGGGCGTCGCGGTCGAGCAGCGCGACCGACGCCATGACGTCGCTCGTGCCCAGGTGCGCGTGCACGGGGGCGCCGGAGCGCAGCGCGCGCGACTCGCCGGGCCAGAGCGCGAGTTCGACGTCGATGCGCGACGTGGCCAGCGCGACGCCCGCATCGCAGACCCACTGGCCGCGCCGGACCTCGTCGCGGGCCACGCCGGCCAGCGCCAGGGCGCAGCGCTGGCCGGCGTGGGCCTGCTCGGCCGGTGCGTTCTGCGCGTGGATGCCGCGCACCCGCACCCGGCGCTCGCCGGGCATCAGCACCAGCTCGTCGCCCACGGCGACGCGGCCGGCCACCGCCGAGCCGGTCACCACCGTGCCGACGCCCGCCAGCGTGAAGGCGCGGTCGACCGCCATGCGGAAGGCCGTGGCCGCGTCCTGCGAACGCACGGCGCGCGCCGCGTCGCCCAGGTGCGCGCGCAGGGCGTCGAGCCCTTCGCCGGTGGCCGCGGACAGCGCGAAGACCGGCGCGCCGGCCAGGGGCGTCGACGCCAGCAGGGCGTCGATCTCGGCGCGCACGCGCGCCAGCCGGGCCGGGCGCTCGGCGATGTCGACGCGATCGATCTTGGTCAGCGCGACGCTGCCGCGCGGCAGGCCCAGCAACGCCATCACGGCCAGGTGCTCGCGCGTCTGCGGCATCACGCCGTCGTCGGCGGCCACCACCAGCAGGGCGTGGTCGATGCCGGTGGCGCCGGCGAGCATGGTGTGCAGCAGGCGCTCGTGGCCGGGCACGTCGACGAAGCCCAGCGTGGCGCCGTCGTCCGCGCGCAGGTAGGCGTAGCCGAGTTCGATGGTGATGCCGCGGCGCTTCTCCTCGGGCAGGCGGTCGGTGTCGACGCCGGTGAGGGCGCGCACCAGCGTGGTCTTGCCGTGGTCGATGTGACCGGCCGTGCCGATGATCATGGCGCAGCCGTCAGCCGAGCCGCTCGCGCAGCGTGTCGAGCTGGGCCGCGAAGGCGGCGCGGTCGTGGTCCTCCAGGCAGCGCAGGTCCAGCAGCAGGCGGTCGTCGGCGATGCGGCCGATCACCGGGCGCGGCAGGCCGCGCAGCACCGTCGCCAGGGCGTCGAGCGCGCCGCCGAGGCCCTTGCGCGTCGTGCCCGCCGGCGCCAGCGCCAGTCCGGCCGAGGCCAGGCGCTCGACCGGCAGCGAGCCCGAGCCGATCTGCCCCTGGAGCGCCACCACCGCGACCGTGAAGCGCGGCGCGACGGCGGCAGCGAGCCGCGGGAGCAGCGCCTCGGCCGTCGCGCGGATCGCCGCGACCGGGCGCGTGAGCAGGCGCAGCGTCGGCAGGTCCTGCGTCAGGCGTTCGGGCCGCAGGTAGAGCGACAGGGTCGCCTCCAGCGCGGCCAGGGGCAGCTTGCTCACGCGCAGCGCGCGCTTGAGCGGGTACGTGCGGATGCGCTCGATGGCGGCCTTGCCGCCGACGATCAGCCCGGCCTGGGGGCCACCCATCAGCTTGTCGCCGGAGAAGGTGACGACGTCGCAGCCTGCGGCGATCATCTCCTGCGGGAGGGGTTCGCGCGGCAGGCCGTGGTGGGCCAGGTCGACCAGCGAGCCGCTGCCCAGGTCGGTGGCCAGCGGCACGCCGCGCGCGTGGGCGATGGGCGCGAGCACGGCCTCGCCGACGGCGGCGGTGAAGCCCTGGACCTCGTAGTTGCTGGTGTGCACCTTCATCACCAGCGCCGTGTCCGCGCCGATGGCGCGTTCGTAGTCCGCCGGGTGCGTGCGGTTGGTGGTGCCGACCTCCACCAGGCGCGCGCCGGCGGCGGCCATCACGTCGGGCATGCGGAAGGCGCCGCCGATCTCCACCAGTTCGCCGCGCGAGACGATCGCCTCGCGCCCGTGCGCCAGCGCGCCGATGGTCAGCAGCACGGCGGCGGCGTTGTTGTTGACCACCGTGGCGGCCTCGGCGCCGGTGAGGGTGCACAGCAGCTCCTCGACCAGCGCGTCGCGCTCGCCCCGGCCGCCGGTGGCGAGGTCGTACTCGAGGTTGGCGGGCGACGCCATCAGCACCATGAGCCGCTCCAGGGCGGCATCGGCCAGCACGGCGCGCCCGAGGTTGGTGTGGATGACGGTGCCGGTGAGGTTGAACACCGTGCGCATGCGCGGCGCGAGCCGCGCGTCGACGCGCGCGGCCAGGGCGGTGGCGAGCGCATCGGGGGCGACTTCGGCGCGGTCGAGCCCGCCGGCCAGGACCCGGGCGCGCAAGGCGTCGAGCAGGGCGCGGATCTCGCCGGCGACCAGCGTGTGGCCGTGGGCGGCGAGCAGTTCGGGCACGCCCGGCGCGCGCATCAGCCGGTCGACCGAGGGCAGGTCCTGGGGCCGCGCCTGGACACCGTGGACCGCGGGTCCGCCGGACGCGCCCATCAGGCGTCCCCGCCGTCGCCGAAGAGCAGCATCAGGTTGTGCCCGCTGCGCGCGAAGCCGGCGTCGGCCACCAGCAGGTCGAGCGCCACGCTGGCGAGGTCGTCGGCCACGGGCTCGACCTCGTGGTCCTTCTCCATCGACACCTGCTTGAGGTAGTGGCCGCAGGTGTCGCAGCACTCGGCCTTGACGGCGCCGGGACGCGCGCCGGTGGCGGACGCCTCCAGGCCGTCGTGCGCCGGCGCGAGCGCCTCGTAGTGGATGCCCTTGGTGCTCTCGCAGTGGGCGCACTTGACGCGCACGTAGTGCCACTGCGTGGCGCACAGGGCGCACTGCAGGTAGCGGAAGCCGGCGTCGTCCGCGCCGATGCGGGTGACCGAGGCCGTCGGCGCGCTGCCGCAGCACGGGCACTCGGTGGCGGGGTCGGTGTGGCCGAAGACGCGCTCGCCGTGCACGTCGGCGCTCTGCAGCGCCAGCTGGGTCCAGTACACCTGCAGGCCGGCGCCGATCAGGGGCGCGGTGGCCAGGTCGAGGCCGAGCGTCTGGCGCCGCAGCAGGCGGTCGGCCTGGTCCTCGAGCCAGTCGTCCTCGCTGTCGATCGTGCGCTCGACGGTCGCGCGCGCCGCGCCGTCGGGCAGCCGCTCGCGCACGTGGCCGAGCAGGCGCCGCAGGCCGGTGCGCCAGAGCGCGTCGCGCGGCCAGCCGAAGGCCGGCACGGGCGGCTTGAGCGCCTTGGCGGCGGCGGCGCAGGCCGCGCCGTCGGGCAGGGCGACGTCCGGATGGTCCTGCAGCACGCGGTGCTGGGCCGAGGCCAGTTCGGCCACGAACAGCAGGTAGTCGCGCATGGCGTGGGCGGGGGCGAGCTGGCGCAGCCGCAGCGCGCGGTCGGAGAACACCAGCGCGCGCCGGGGCAGGCGCAGGAAGGGCATCTGCCGCCCGGCCTGCAGCGCGATCTCCTCGGCCGAGAGGACGCGCGTGGTGTAGGCCGGTCGCGGTGCGGCGGCGGGGGAGGAAGCGTCGTGGTCGTTGCGGGTCATCGAGGAATTATTCGCCGCGCGTCATCTTCCGGTGCCACAGCGGGTGATTCAGCTTGGCCCAGCCCTCGGTGACGGTGCCGCGCGTCATGGCGCGCATGGTGCCCTTGATCCAGATCGCGGCGTAGATGTGCGTCATCACCGAGACCACCAGCACGAAGGCCGAGGCGGCATGCACCACCACGGCGACGCGCCGCAGCGTGATCGGGAAGAAGTGCACGAACCACGGGCTCCAGAACATGAAGCCGGTCACCAGCAGCAGCAGCAGGCTGACCGCGAAGGCCCAGAACACCAGCTTCTGGCCGGCGTTGTACTTGCCCACGGCCGGCATGCCCTCCTTGTTGCCCTTGAGCATCTCCGGCGCCTTCGCGAGCCATTCGCGGTCGGCGCGGTCGAGCACGTTCTCGCGCCACATCGTGAAGAACAGGAAAGCGAAACCCCCCACCATGCCCAGTCCGAAGAAGGGGTGCAGGATGCGCGTCCACTGGCCGCCGCCGAAGAAGGCGCTGAAGAAGAACAGCGAGGGATGGAAGAACGCCAGGCCCGAGAGCGCGGCGGCGATGAACATGAGCACCACGTACCAGTGGTTCATGCGCGTGGCGTCGCGGTAGCGGCGCAGGTAGCGGACGGTCGACATCGCGGAGGCTCCTGGTTCAGACGCGGGGCGGCGGGGCGGCGGGATCGTGCACCGTCCGCACGGGCGGCACGGACGAGGGCGGTGGCGCCCCCGGTGCCGGGGGCGCCTCGTTGATCTCGGCCTTGACGCCGTGGCCGTCCTCGTCCTCGTCGCTGGCGCCTTCCTTGGCCTCCACCGGGCCGACCTTCATGTAGTGGAAGAAGCTGCCCACCACCGTGCCGACCATCGCCAGCACCGCCAGCGGCTTGGCCACGCCCTTCCAGAGCGACACCAGCGGGCTGATGTGCGGGTCCTTGGGCAGGTTGCTGTAGAGGCCGGGGCGGTCGGCGTGCTGCAGCACGTACATGACGTGCGTGCCGCCGACGCCGGCCGGGTCGTAGGTACCGGCGTTCTTGAAGCCGCGCTCCTTGAGGTCGACGATGCGCTCGTCGGCGTACTGGTGCATGGCCTCCTTGGTGCCGAAGTGGATGGCGCCGGTCGGGCAGGCCTTCACGCAGGCCGGCTCCAGGCCCACGGTGACGCGGTCGGAGCACAGCGAGCACTTGTAGGCGCGGTTGTCGGTCTTGCTGATGCGCGGCACGTCGAACGGGCAGCCCGTCACGCAGTTGCCGCAGCCCACGCAGTGCTCGCTGATGAAGTCGACGATGCCGTTGCTGTACTTGACGATGGCGCCGGGCGCCGGGCACGACTTCAGGCAGCCCGGGTCCTCGCAGTGCATGCAGCCGTCCTTGCGGATCAGCCACTCGAGGTGGCCGGGCTCGGGCTCGACCTCCGCGAAGCGCATCACCGTCCAGGAGTCCGGCGTCAGGTCGTTGGGGTTGTTGTAGGTGCCGGTGGTGACGCCGACCTCGTCGCGCAGGTCGTTCCACTGCATGCACGCCACCTGGCAGGCCTTGCAGCCGATGCAGGCGGACACGTCGATCAGCTTGGCGACCTCCTGCACCTGGGGGCGGTGGCGGGCGTCGGGCGGCTGCACGGTGGTGGCCGAGCGCGCCGCGATGTCGAGGGTTTGAAGGGACGACATGGGCTCAGGCCTTTTCGATGTTGACCGTGAAGGACTTGTATTCCGGCGTCTGGGTGTTGGCATCGCCGACGACGGGCGTCAGCGTGTTCACCAGGAAGCCCGGCTTGGTGAGGCCGATGAAGCCCCAGTGGTTGGGCAGCCCGACCGTGTGCACGGTCTGTCCCTGCACCTGCAGCGCCTGGATGCGCCGCGTGACCAGCGCCACCGCCCGCATGTAGCCGCGCTTGCTGCTCACCTTCACCAGCGAGCCGTTGGTGATGCCCTTGAGTTCCGCCAGCTCGACGCCGATCTCGACGAACTGCTGCGGCTGGATGATGGCGTTGGAGCGGACGTTCTTGGTCCAGTAGTGGAAGTGCTCGGTGAGCCGGTAGCTGGTGGCGACGTACGGGAAGTCCTTGGGGACGCCCAGCATCTCCAGGTCGCCCTGGAACACCCGCGCGGCCGGGTTGGCGCGTGCCACCGGGTTGTTCGGGTGCATCGGGTTGTTCACCAGGGGCGACTCGAACGGCTCGTAGTGCTCCGGCAGCGGCCCCTCGGCCATGCCGGTGGGCGCGAACAGGCGCGCCACGCCTTCGGCCGTGAAGATGAACGGACGCACGGCGTCGGCCTCCATCGGGTTGGCGTCCGGGCGGATGTCGGGAATGTCCGAGCCCATCCACTTCGTGCCGTCCCACTTCACCAGCATGCGCCGGGCGATCCACGGCTGCCCCGTCTTCGGATCGACCGAGGCGGCGTTGTAGAGCACGCGCCGGTTGGCCGGCCAGGCCCACGACCAGTTCAGCGCCTGGCCGACGCCGTAGGGGTCGGCGTTGTCGCGCCGCGCCATCTGGTTGCCCGCCTGCGTCCAGGCGCCCGAGTAGACCCAGCAGCCCGACGACGTGCTGCCGTCGTCGCGCAGCAGCCCGAAGCCCGGCAACTGCTCGCCGGCCCTGGCCAGCACCTTGGTCGGGTCCTTCGGATCGATCAGGTCGACCAGCGCCTTGCCGTTGTATTCCATCGCCAGCTCCTGGGGGGAGGGCGCGTGCGGGATCTTGTAGGGCCAGCTCAGGTTGACGATCGGATCGGGGAAGGCGCCGCCGTCCTTGGCGTAGGCCGCGCGGATGCGGTTGAAGATGCCCGCCACGATCTCGATGTCGCCCATCGCCTCGCCCGGGGGCTCGGCGCCCTTCCAGTGCCACTGCAGCCAGCGCGTGGAATTGGTCAGCGAGCCTTCCTCCTCCGCGAAGCAGGTCGAGGGCAGGCGGAAGACGGTGGTCTGGATGTCGGCCGTCCTGACGTCGTTGTACTCGCCGTAGTTCTTCCAGAACTCGCTCGTCTCGGTCACCAGCGGATCGATGGTGACCAGGAACTTGAGCTTGGACAGCCCGGCGACCGTCTTGTGCTTGTTGGGGAACGAGGCGACCGGGTTGAAGCCCTGGCAGATGTAGCCGTTGATCAGGCCCTTGTTCATCAGCTCGAAGGCCTGCAGCACGTCGTAGAGCTTGTCGAGCTTGGGCAGGTAGTGGAAGGCCCAGTCGTTCTCCGCCGTCGCGGCGTCGCCCCACCAGGCCTTCTGCAGGCTGACGAAGAACTTGGGGTAGTTCTGCCAGTAGCTCATCTGGTTGGGACGCAGCGGCTTGAGCGCGCGGGTCTTGTAGTAGTCCGGCAGCGTCTGCTCGCCATCGCGCGCCAGCGACAGGTAGCCCGGCAGCGAGTTCGACAGCAGTCCCAGGTCGGTCAGGCCCTGGATGTTGCTGTGGCCGCGCAGGGCGTTCATGCCCCCGCCCATCACGCCGATGTTGCCCAGCAGCAGCTGCATGATCGCGCCGGTGCGGATGATCTGCGAGCCCTGGCTGTGCTGGGTCCAGCCGAGCGCGTACATCACCGTCATGGTGCGGTCGGGCGTGGACGTGCTGGCGATGTGTTCGCAGACCTTGAGGAACTTGTCCTGCGGCGTGCCGGTGATGCGGCTCACCATCTCGGGCGTGTAGCGCGAATAGTGGCGCTTCATCACCTGGAGCACGCACTGCGGGTCCTGCATCGTCATGTCGACGCGCGCCATGCCCTGCTCGTCGAGCGCGTAGCCCCAGGACTTGGCGTCGTACTTGCGGTTGTCCGCGTCGTAGCCGCTGAAGAGGCCGTCCTCGAACCTGTAGTCAGGCCCGACGATGAACGGCGCGTTGGTGTAGTGGCGCACGTACTCGGTCTGGATCCGGTCGTTGCTCAGCAGGTAGTTGAGCACCCCCGAGAGGAACGCGATGTCCGAACCCGCCCGGATGGGCGCGTAGTAGTCCGCCATGGCCGCCGAGCGCGTGAAGCGCGGGTCGACCACCACCAGGCGGGCCTTGTTGTGCTTCTTCGCCTCGATCACCCACTTGAAGCCGCACGGATGCGCCTCCGCCGCGTTGCCGCCCATGATGAGCACGACATCCGCATGCTGGATGTCCTGCCAATGGTTGGTCATCGCGCCTCTGCCGAACGTCGGGGCCAGACTGGCCACCGTCGGTCCGTGTCAAACGCGGGCCTGGTTGTCGAAGACCAGCATCCCCAGCGAGCGGAATGCCTTGTGCGTGATGTAGCCGGTCTCGTTGGAGGAGGCCGACGCGGCCAGCATGCCGGAGGTGGTCCAGCGGTTGACGATCTTGCCGTCGGCGCTGGTGCGCTGGAAGTTGGCGTCGCGGTCGTCCTTGAGCAGCTTGGCGATGCGGTCGAGCGCGCTGTCCCAGCTGATGCGCTTCCACTCGTTGCTGCCCGCCTCGCGGACCTCGGGGAACTTCAGGCGGTTGGGACTGTGCACGAAGTCGAGCAGGCCGGCGCCCTTGGGGCACAGCGTGCCGCGGTTGACCGGGTGGTCCGGGTCGCCCTCGATGTGCAGGATGGCCGGGACGACGTTCTTCGCGTTGTCGCCCAGGCTGTACATGATCAGACCGCAGCCGACCGAGCAGTACGGGCAGGTGTTGCGCGTCTCGGTGGTGCGGGCGAGCTTGAAGTTGCGCGTCTCGGCCAGCGCGGCGGCCGGCGAGAAGCCGAGCGCCGCGATGCTGGAGCCGACCAGGCCGGCACCGCTGACGCGGAAGAACTGGCGGCGACTCATGTCCATAGGGACACCTCCGCCGGACAAGGGTTGTGGTGCTTCATCGTGATTCTTCTCGTGGGGGAACAAGCGAACGGGACTGGACTGAAAGAAAACGGGAAACGGGAAACGGGAAACGGGAAACGGGAAACGGAAACAAGAACGGATCGTGCCCGCGATGGCGCGACCGACCGGACGCCTGGGCGACCGGTCGGGCCGCGCGGCCTCAGGGCTTGGGGGCGTCGGGCGTGGCGGGGCGGCCGTCGCCGCCGGTCGGGGCGGTCGAATTGCCGATGGGCGGCGGCGTCACGTTGGCGCTCGGGGTCACTCCGCCGATGGCGGTGGCGCCCTCGCCGGGACCGTCGTGGGTGCCGGACTTGGCCACCGTGTCGCCCGACGGCGCCGCCTTGATGCCCGCCGGGTAGCCCGCCGTCGGCGCGCCGCCCGAGGCGGCGGTCGGCCCCATGGACGTGCCACCGGCCGACGGCGCGGGCGGCGCCGAAGGCTTGCGGTCGCAACCCGCGAGGGCGGCCGACGCGGCCAGCGCCAGCGCGGCCAGCGTCGCGCCCGTGGCGCCGGAAATGAGGTGTCGTGGGTGCAAGGTGTTCTCCTTCGAGACGGCGTGGACGCCCGCCGTAAAGATTTTGAAACAGTCTAGCGACAGGTTCTTATCCCTGTCCTGCGATCAACCCGCAACCGCCCGGCCCTTTGGCCCTCGGCTATCGTGGGCGCGATGAACCCCTCCCTCCGTCTCGGTTGGCGCACGCTGTGGCGCGACCTGCGCGCCGGCGAACTGCGCCTGCTCATCGTGGCCGTGGTGCTGGCCGTGGCGGCGCTGACCGCCGTCGGCTTCTTCGCCGACCGGCTCAAGGGCGGCCTGCAGCGCGACGCCCGCCAGCTGCTGGGCGGGGACGCCGTGCTGGTCACCGACAGCGCGACGCCGGCCGCCTTCACCGCGCAGGCCGCGACGCTGGGACTGCAGGGTGCCATGACCTACGGTTTTCCGACCATGGCGCGCGCCACCGACGCCCAGGGCGGCGCGAGCAAGCTGGTGTCGCTCAAGGCCGTCGCCCCGGGCTATCCGCTGCGCGGCACCCTGCTGACCACCACCGCCGCCGACGCCCCCGGGCAGGCCACGCGCGACGTCCCGGCGCCCGGCGAGGTCTGGGTGGATGCCTCGCTGCTCGACGCGCTGGGTCTGCGCGTGGGCGACCCGCTGCTGCTGGGCGACGCCAGCCTGCGCGTCGCGCGCGTGATCGTGCTGGAACCCGACCGTGGCGGCGGCTTCATGAGCTTCTCGCCGCGCGTGATGCTCAACCAGGCCGACGTGGCGCGCACCGCGCTCGTGCAGCCGGCCAGCCGCGTCAACTACCGCTTCGCCGTGGCGGGCGGCGATGCCGCCGTCAAGGCCTTCACCGATTCCGCCGACGCCGTGCTGAAGAAGGGCGAACTGCGCGGCGCGCGGCTCGAATCCTTCGAGAGCGGCCGCCCGGAAATGCGCCAGACGCTCGACCGGGCCGAGAAATTCCTGAACCTCGTGGCGCTGCTGGCCGCGCTCCTGAGCGCGGTGGCGGTGGCGCTGGCCGCGCGCGGCTTCGCGGCCAGCCACCTCGACGACTGCGCCATGCTGCGCGTGCTCGGCCAGAGCCAGCGCACCATCGCCGGCGCCTACGCCTTCGAGTTCGCGCTGGTCGGCCTGGGCGCCAGCGCGCTGGGCGTGGCGATCGGCTTCGCCGTGCATCACGCCTTCGTGCTGCTGCTCGCCGGCCTGGTGGAGACCGCGCTGCCCGCGCCGACCCTGCGGCCGGCCGCCTTCGGCATCGGCATGGGCCTGACGCTGCTGTTCACCTTCGGCCTGCCGCCGGTGCTGCAGCTCGCCCGGGTGCCGCCGCTGCGCGTCATCCGGCGCGACGTCGGCGGGCTCAAGCCGGCCTCGCTGGCGGTGCTGGGCGTGGGCGCGCTGGGCTTCATCGCGCTGCTGCTGGCGGCCAGCAGCGACCTGAAGCTCGGCCTGATCGCGGTGGGTGGCTTCGCGGGGGCGGTGGCCGTGTTCGCGCTCCTGAGCTGGCTGGCGGTGAAGGTGCTGCGGCGCGCCGTCAACGAATCCA
>Ga0326721_10000403_pt1 | contig 13506 bp, 12 predicted proteins | sample SGPome_FD_203951 | JGI IMG/M metagenome (GOLD analysis project Ga0326721, IMG submission 203951) | Soil microbial communities from Southern Great Plains, Lamont, Oklahoma, United States - SGP_1_2016 | ecosystem: Engineered > Artificial ecosystem > Soil microcosm > Unclassified | place: USA...
CGGCTGGACCGAACCCGAGACGCATGACTGGCGGCCTGACATGGCAACAGTCGTTCGCGTAGCGGGCCCCGGATGAGCCCCGTACCGCGTGCGCGTGACCGATGCCGACAACGACGACGACTTCACGCCCTGGACAATGGCACAGCCTGGACGAGGTCGAGGGGCTGCGTACGGCCGCGGTGCTGTCCTCGTCTTGCGGCAGGACCAGCTCCTCTGACTGGATCCGGACACGTGGCCGAATAAGCTGTTCGACGATGACGCGGAGCTGCTCTTCTCCGAGCACGACATCTTCGGTGCGTAAGCGGGCGTGGGCCCGTCGGATCTCGCGCTCAATGAGGGGTGATGATGAGGCAACCGACACTGTTCCTGACCGTAGGGCTCCCCTGCACCGGGAAGACCACTGCCGCCCGGCGCCTGGAGATCGAGCAGAAAGCACTTCGTCTTACGAAGGACGAATGGGTGAAGGCGCTCTACGGACAGGAGAATCCGCGGTCGGCCCAGGACGTCATCGAAGGACGGCTCGTCCAGCTCGGCTTGCGCGCCCTCGAACTCGGCAACAACGTCGTGATCGACTTCGGCCTCTGGGGCCGGGACGAGCGCTCTGCTCTACGGCGAGCCGCAGCAGACCTCGGCGCGACGGTGGAGATGCGCTACTTCGAACTCAGCCCAGCCGAGCAGCGGAGACGAGCTGATCTGCGCCACGCTGAAGCGCCGCACACGACGTGGCCCATGTCGGACGAGGAACTCGCCGAGTGGGCTGCCAGCATCGACATTCCCACGCCAGGTGAACTCGATGGCAGTGAACCCCTTGATGACCCGCCGGCTGGATTCGCGACCTGGGACGAGTGGCGCGGGCATCGCTGGCCGCCGTCGGTCTTCTGACGCCTGTCCGCTCCGCGCCTGGCGATACCGTCGACCTCCGGCACGGCTGCTCCGGCACAGCCCCACACACCATGGCGCCGAGACTTTCCCTAGCGCGGCTGGCCCGGCTCAAAACCGGAACCGGGTCGACCCTCCCGGCTCGACGGACGAGACCACCGTCGCCGAGCGGGGCTCGATCCGGTAGACGTTCCAGGGCGGCGGCCCCTGCGACGGCGCGTTGAACGGAGCCGTGATCCCCGCGCCACTCGGGTCCGGCTCCACCGGCCAGCCGCCGTCCGCCCACGCCTTGGTGACGCGTGCCAGATCGGCCGGGTCGGTCACCCGCCTGGCCTCGCCCTCGAACACCACGTCGGCATCGCGAATCGACAGCGCGACCGCACACCGTGGGTCGCGATCGACGTTCCGGCGCTTGCGGGTGCCGGTGCCTGTCTGGAACCAGAACGTGCCGTCCAGCCATACCGCCCCGACAGCGGTCAGGTGTGGGCTGCCGTCGTCGTTGACGGTGGTCAACCACGTCGTGCGCGAATTCAGCGCGTCCGGGGCTGGGGCCGAACCGGCGTCCAGCTTCTCGACGATGCCGTCCCAATCCACCGGCGGCAAGCCGTCCGCCTCACCGAGATTGATGATGTCCATAACTCGACGGTACGTTCGCCACGCGTCGAAGCCAATAGTCAGACTCACGATCTAGTCTTCGATCATGGCCTTATCCCCTGCAGAGTTCTACGCGCACGCGGTGGCAGCCGCGGATGCCGAGCGCCGGCTTCCGCTGTCACGCATGACGGGCTGGGAGATCAGCCCGTTCGATCCGGACGGGCTGCGCGTCGCGCCGCTGCGTCCCCCGGTGCTGCCGGAGCCGGCGCGGCAGGGTGAGGACCCAGCCGAGTGCACCTCGTGCAGCCGCCGCGATGAGGGCATCTGGTTCGACGACCGCTGGCGGCTGACCCGCATCGCGGGCGCCGGCGTGCCGCTGGTTCTCATGCTGCATCCGCGCGAGCACTTGGACCTGGCGGACTTGTCCGACGAGCTGGCGGCTGAGCTGGGGGTGCTGAGCACGCACCTCGCCCGCCATGTCCAGGCGCTGCCGTACATCGCGCGGGCGCATGTCTACCGGATCGGCGATGGCGGCGCACACCTGCATGTCTGGTTCTTCGCCAGGCCCGAGGGCCAGGCCCAGCTGTACGGGTCGTGGATGGCCATCTGGGACGATCTGCTGCCGGAGTACCCGGCGGAGGTGTCCGAAGCGGACGCGGAGACCGTCGCGGACGCGTTGATCGCCTCCTACGGCGGCCGTCGCTCAGCTACTTGAGCAGTGAAGGGTTCGAAGCCGTCCCAGAGGCGCACCAGGAAGTTCGGGACCCTGTAGCGGCGACGTCCCACCAGCACAGCTCAGGCCGCCCACTCACCGAGAAACCCAGCAACGAGCTGACACCTCACAGAAGGCAATTCCCGGATACGTTGGCACGATTCGGCTCCCGCAAATGCGGACGGTATAGTACCTTTCGACGGAGTGGCTCCAGCTTGAGGAGATGGTGTGGGAACGAGCCTCGGTAACCGGCTTCGCTCCCATTCCAACAGTCTCAATGCCATCAGGTTGCTACTGGCGCTAGCCGTCATCGTGTCGCACTCCTGGCCGCTGGGCGGTTTCGGCCGTGAGCCAAGATTCGGGGGCGAGACCCCGGGCGGGTGGGCGGTATTCGGATTCTTCGCGATCAGCGGTTACCTCATTATGGGCAGCCGCGTGTCGAACGACTTCGGAACCTACCTGCAGCGACGCGTACAACGGATATTTCCAGGTTTTCTCGTCTGCTTGGTGCTGACCGCTTTCTTGTTCGCGCCGATCGGGTACTGGCGAGCCCATCACAGCCTGCATCACTTCATGACGACGCCGGTATCGCCTATCAATTACATTTGGTCCGATATCACCCTCAGGATGAATGTTTACAACGTAGCAGCCGGCCCCACCGGGCTACCGTATCCCCGCGCGTGGGACGGCTCGCTGTGGACCTTGTACTACGAGTTCGCCTGTTACCTCATCATCGGCGTCGCCTGCTGCTGGGCCAGCTTCCGGCGTAAGCCGGTTCTTGTCGCCCTCCTCCTTCTCGCGATAACCATGGGCCGCTTTGAGGCCTCTCAAGTGGCAAGGTATGCCCAGAACTCTGACGTGCAGTGGACCCTGCACCTCGCGCCGTTCTTCCTTGCGGGATCATTGCTGTTCACGATGCGGAAGTCAGTACCGGCGAGCGCGTGGCTCGCGACGCTTTCGTTGCTAGCCGTGGTCATAATCCCCTTGCTCGGCGGTTCCCGCGGGACCGTGTTCTGCGCCCTCCCACTGGCGTACCTGTGCCTATGGCTCGGCGCCGTACTGCCACTGCGACGAGTCGGCCGCAAGAACGATATTTCTTACGGCGTCTATATCTACGGGTTTCCGATCCAGCAGACATTGTCGCTGTTCGGCTTCTACCGGCATGGATATCTTCTTTACCTGACACTGTCGGTGATCATGACGATCCCGTTCGCCGCCGCCTCGTGGTGGCTTATCGAGCGTCCCGCACTGGGCAGCCGACGCCGGCTGCTTCCCGAACCGGCTACCAGTAGGCACCGTGACCTCAGCCGGGTCTAGAAACCGGGCTAACATTCCCGGCGCTGAGGACTCTAGGTAGCAGTGGAAAGTTTCTGCAACCGCGCGAGGAACTGACGGTGTTCTCGATCGTGAAACGTCCGAGTGCTCCCAGCGATCTACCCGCGCCTTGCGCGCCCCAGGTTATGAGAAGGATCCGCCGATGAGGATCTGTTGGAAGGGGCTGATGTCGGGGAGCGAGCTGTAGACGCGGATCTGGTCCCGTGAGACCCCGAAGCGGCCGAGGTTGTAAGCAGCCATGCTGCCCGAGCCGTGGCTCAGCGTGATGGTTCCCACCGGCTTGAAGTCGAGCGTGGCCCACAGCCGGGTGCCATCGGGCAGGCTCACCTTCGTCACCGCGACCGAGAGGACGCTGAAGCCACCACAGGCGCTGAACCGCGTCTCGTCCGCGATCGCCGTGCCACTGGGAGCCTGGCCGTTGAACGACGGCCCGCTGAGCGCCTCCTTCAGCTTCCGCCCGGTTTGGCAGCCGGACGGGCTCGGCGGCGGCGGGCCGGTGACGGTGAGCGAGAACGTCCCGGTCGCCGTTGCCCCGGCAGCGTCGGTCACGGTCACGGTGAACGTCGACGTCCCCAGCGCGCTCGGTGTGCCGAGCAGGAGCCCCGAGGGTCGTAGCGTCACACCGGCCGGCGGCTGGCCGGACCAGGTGTACGGCGACGTGCCACCGTTGGCCTGGAACGTCGTGGTGAAGAAGTTGTTGACGAACACGTCGCTGCCCGCGCCGATGTCACATACCCCGCCGTTGCAGGTGAAGAACTGCGTGTCGATCGTCAGCGGCGGATTCGTGCCGATGCCGGTGCCGGTAAGCGGAGCCGTTTGCGGGCTGTTCCCGGCATTGTCGGTGACGATCAGCGTGCCCGAGCGCGTTCCGGATGCCGTCGGCGAGAACGTGATTGCCACACTGCAACTCGTCCCAGGTGCGAGGGTCAACCCCGAGCAGCCGTCGTCGACCTGGGTGAAGTCCAGCGGATCAGCCCCGCGAGTAGCCGCGCTATTGATGAACAGCGGGGCGTCGCCGCTATTGGCCACCGTGACCGACTGTGCAGCGCTGGTGGTGCCGATAGCCTGATCTGCGAACGTCAGGGACGTCGGCGTCAACGTGACAGCCGGCGCGGCCGCGCCAGCGGGGGGCGCGAGCACACCCACCGCCAGCAGCGAAACCGCCATCACTGATGACAACCTGGAAAGCCGCATGGCGTGACCTCATCTCTCAGCTAAGCCCGGCCGGGCACTGCGGATGCGGGAGGCACTCCGGGCCTGCCTGCCCCCTGGCCACGCATACGGATCAGCTGGACATCTGGTTCAATCCCAGCCCGGCGCCCGGCGCTGCGGCCGGGCTCCCGGCCCGGCGCACCAACGCCGACACCACGAAGGCCACGATCAGGTTGCCGGCCAGCGCGAAGACGCCGCTGTTGAGCTGCGCCGTCTCGACCGGCAACCACTGCGCCAGCTTCGCGCTCGTCACGCCCCCGAAGGCGAACGCAGTGCCGATCGCCAGGCCGGTGAGCATCCCCGCGCCCGCTCCCCACTTCTCCAGCGGGTTGCGCGGTGCGAGGCTGGCCAGCAGCGCGGGCAGCAATTGCACGATGTAGGTGTAGCCCACCAGCAGCAGGTTGGTGAGCGTCGTGCCGCCGTGGAACACCAGCAGCATCGCGACCCCGATCACCACGATCACGGCGATGCGCGCGACCGTCGTGAGCCGGCGCTCGTCGGTGTCCGGCCGGAACGGGCGGTAGACGTTGCGGGCCAGCAGCGAGCCCGTCGTGGTTGCCAGCACCGCTCCTGGCACCAGGCCGGTCAGCAGCCCGGCGGCGCCGACCAGACCCACTGCCCAGTGCGGCAGGCCGTCACGCGCCAGGTTCAACAACGCCAGATCCTGGGCGGCCTTGGGCAGCCCCGGGCGTTGCGCGAACGCGGTGAAGCCGATGATCACCGCGAACAGCAGGACCAGGTTGTACACCGGCAGCAGGACGGCATTACGCCGGAAGACGCCCTCGTCCCGGGCGGTGAACGAGGCGGTGAACAGGTGCGGCCACATGAAGAACCCGACGGAGGTGATCAGCACCGTCGAGACGAACCAGCTCTCGCCGTTGCCGGTGCGCTCGCGCAGCATCGCGTGCCCGGGGTCGCGTGCCTGCACAGCACGAAACATGTCGTGCACCGAGCCGAAGTAGTGATGCGGCAGGTAAAGCACCAGGGCGAGGACGACGAGCAGGATCAGGATGTCCTTGATCACCGCGTTGAGCGCGGCGCCGCGCATGCCACCCACCACCACATAGGTCGCGAGCAGCAGCCCACCGAGCAGGACGGCCGGCGTGCGCGCGATGCCGCCGTAGGACGTCTGGGACGCGATGATGCTCATCCCCTTCAATTGCAACGACAGGTAGGGGATCATCGCCGTGACCCCCACCACGGTGACGATCACCCCGAGCGCCGGGCTGCCGTACTTGCGGGTGAAGAAGTCCGATTGCGATATCGCCCCGGTGGCCTTCGCGTAGCGCCAGACCACCGGCAGCAGCCAGTAGGAGACGACGTAGGCCAGCGGCGTGTAAGCCAGCACGTAGAGCGCCGCCCCGCCGCTGCTGTAGGCCAGGCCGCTGCCGCCCAGGAGCGCGAAGGTCGTGTAGATCTCGCCGGCGAGCAACAGGAACACCAACCCGCTACCCAGCCGCCGGCCGCCCAGGGACCACTGCTCCAGCTCAGCCCGCCGGGTGCGCGACCACACGCTGACGGCCAGCGCGGCCAGCGCGGTGCCGGCCAGGCAGAGCAGCCCGACGTTCATCGCGGACGCTCGCTGCGGCGCGGATCCAGCAGGTAGACCCCAGCCATGCAGGCGCTGGTCAGCACCGTCCACAGCGCGATCCAGAAGACGAAGAACGGCAACCCCAGCACGTACGGCGTCACGCGATTGACCAACGGCACCAGGCCGCAGACGCCCGCGAACGGGAGCGCGCTGAGCACCACGCGTGCGGCGAGGTGATTGCTGGCTGGTAAGGCCATCGAGGATCCATCCCTTTCCGTCCGAGGTCCTCTCAGCCGGCCAATGCCCGCTGAGGGTTGGTCACGAGCAGCTGGCGCACCTGGTCCGGCTCCAACCCGGCGGCCCCAAGCAACTCCGGCAACCGCGCCGGGATGTAGCTCAGCCCCACTCCGCCGCAGGCGGCCAGTTGATCGCTGAGGAACAGGTCGTGCGAGACGAGGATCCGGTCGAGGTGGCCGGCTCGAACCAGCGCCACGATCGCCTCGACCCGCGCCTGCACCGCCCGCTCGTTCGTGCAGGCGTGGAAGGTGTCGAACTGCACGTACGCCCCCCGCTCGGCGATCCGCAGGTGATAGCCGGACAGCGGCACCATGTCGCAGTGGCCGATGATCACCCGGCCCGGGTCGACACCCTCACCGGTCAGGATGTCCAGCTGATCCAGCCCCACCGGCCAGCGCGCCGCGTGCGTCGTGATGGTCGCACCGGTCTGCAGGTGGGCCCGCGCGGCGGCCCGGAAGGAGCGTTCCTCCGCCGCCGAGATGTACCACTGCTCCGAGCCGATCTCCCCGATGATCCCGGCGCGCACGCCCGTGCCGGGAAAGCCCACCGTCAGATCCCTGACCAGCAGCTCGGCGATCGCGTCCGCGCTGTGCCGGTCGAACCAGTCCCGGTCCAGGTACGGATCGCGGTAGTGCCCGGTGCCGAGGACCAGCCGGACCCCGGTCCGCCGGGCGATCTCCATCAATGCCAGCACATTCGCGACCGGGCGGGTCCCGCTGGTTTCAGCGCTGGTCGCGCTGCCCAGCGGGTCGGGGGCCGCTCCCTGGGCGATCTCGGCCGAGGTCACCTCCACGATCGTGGCGCCGCCCGCGGCGACGAAGGCCGCGACCTCCGCCGACATCGTCTCCACATCGTGCAGCAGCCCGGTCCGCCGGTTCTCCCGGATCGTGTTGATGAGCAGATGTTCGTGAGGCAGGACCAGCCCCAGCTCGCTCACCGGCACGGGCCCGGCGCTGGTCGTGACCACGCCCGGGGCGGCGCCCCGGCCACCTGCGCCCTCGGCCAGCATCCGGCGGGTTCCCGATCGTCGGGTGCCACGAGGGCACGAACCTATAGGTAGGCTATTAGTCCAAAATACACCGTTGACATGCCTATGGGCCAGTGATACCCATATATCGGTTTAGAGCACGATCCCCCCTACTCCAAACGCCCGTCCAGGGCGGTTCGGAGCGTGACATGGTTCTGATCGACAAGTCCGGAGACTGGCGAGCGAACGCGCAGGCCAAGCCGTCCGTGGCGGTGCTGGACGCGCCCGGTGGCGGATATGTCGAGCGGCCGGACCTGGAGGATCGGGTGCTGGCGCCACTGGCCGAGACCCGGCTCGAGATCGTCGCGCCGGTCGAGCGGGATCGGTTGCTCGGCCTCGAAGCGGACTACATCATCCTGTGGCACCGGGTCAGTCTCGATGCCGAATTCTTCGAGCGGAACAAGACCTGCCGGGCCGTGGTCTGCGCCAGCGTGGGCTACGACCACGTCGACCTCGCAGCCGCCGCGGCGAACGGGGTGCCGGTGTATCACATCCCGCACTACGGCACGGACGAGGTCGCTGACCACACCCTGGCCCTCGCGCTGGCCCTGGTCCGGGAGCTACCGGGACTGCAGCGGCACACCCGCGACGGTGGCTGGGACTGGCGCGCGATCGGCAACGCCAAGCGGCTGCGCGGCAAGGTCTGGGGCGTGATCGGGTTCGGCCGGATCGGGATGGCTGTCGGCCAGCGGGCCCGAGCGTTCGGAATGGAGGTCGGGTTCTACGACCCGTACAACCACCCCGGCATCGAGAAGGCCTTCGGCTTCGAACGCCACCTCAGCCTGGCCGGCCTGCTGGGCGCGGCCGACATCGTCAGCGTGCACGTCCCGCTCAACGCCGAGACCGCCAACCTGCTGGGCGCCACCGAACTGCGGCTGCTCAAGCCCGGCGCCGTCCTGGTCAACACCGCACGAGGTGGTGTGATCGATCTGGCCGCGCTCCAGGGCGCCCTGGCCGAGGGCCGTCCAGCCCGGCTCGGCCTCGACGTCATCGCCGGCGAACCCGACGTGCCGGTGTGGCTGCGCGGCGACCCGCGCGTGCTGCTGACACCGCACGCTGCCTTCTATTCGGTGGAATCGCTGATCGAGCTGCGGTCCCGCGCGGCCGAGGCGGTGCTGCAACTCATCACCTCCCAGCCGGTCTCGTCCGCATTCCTCGCCCGATGACCCGAACCCGTCGCGGCGAGCGCACGCCAGATGCACTGAAAACCCTTCACGGTAAGGACGACCAACATGACCAGAGCACCGCTCCTGCAGGCACCCGCGTCCGAGCAGTGGACGGATTGGAAGTGGCAGCAGCGACACGCCGTCCGCTCGGTCCGGCAGTTCCAGGAGCGCTTTCCCGACTGCGAACAGGCCCTGCTGGACCGGATCGAACTGCACACCCGCACCCAGCGCTTCCAGGCGACGCCGTACTACCTCAGCCTGATCGCCACCGACCCGGACACCGGCAACCCGCTGGCCAGCGATCCGCTGTGGCGGCAGGTCGCCCCGCCGGAACTGGATGAGATCGGCGAGCAGAGCGACCCCTACGACTACGACGGCGAGACCGAGAACTGGGAGCTGCCCCACGAGATGGTCACCCCCATCGCGCAGCGCAAGTACGACAACCGGCTGATCCTGCGGTACGCCAACGTCTGCCACTCCTACTGCCAGTTCTGTTACGAGGCGCTGCGGACGCTGGACAAGGACTCCTCCAAGGTGACCTTCGACCACGAGCAGTGGTTGGCCACCCTGGACTTCCTGCGGGTGAACCCGCAGGTCGAGGAGATCATCCTCAGCGGCGGCGAGCCCTTGATGCACAGCGACGAGCAGATCGACCAGCTGCTCACCGAAGCGCGCCAGGCTCGGCCCGACCTGGTGATCCGCATCCACACCCGGGCGCTGACCTTCAACCCCTTCCGCATCGGTCCGAAGCTGGTGTCCGTGCTCGCCCGCCACCAGGTGACCGCTGTCGGCCTGCACGTGAGCTCGCCGCGCGAACTCACGCCCGAGTTCGACTCGGCGGTGCGGATGCTGCAAAGCGCCGTGCCCATCCTGTTCGCCAACGTGCCGCTGCTGGGCGGGGTCAACGACGACCTGGCGACCCTCCGGGAACTCTGCATGGGCCTCTACCGCCGGGGCGTGCATGCCGGCTACCTCTACCACTTCATGCCGCACAGCCCCGAGTCCGCGCACTTCCGGGTGACCGTGCGGCAGGGCGTGGAGCTGGTCCGCGGGCTGCGGCGGCACATCTCCAATCCCGCGGTGCCGGAGTACGTGCTGCCCCACGCGACCGGCAAGTACACAGTGCCGTTGGTGCTCTCGCCGGAGGAGTACCCGCGGCACGCCGTCGACGCCGACGGCCTGCGGGTGCTGGAGTTCGTGAACTGGCAGGGCGAGCGGGTGCGCTACCCGGACCTGGAAGCCGGGTGAGGACGTGCCGGTGACCGAGCGGACCGACGTGGTCGCCGCGGCGGCCAGCACGCCGGCCGCGGCCACCGCCCAGCGCGTCGAGAAGGTCCTCGACGTCCAGGCCGTGCGTCACAACGTCGCCGTGCTGCGAACGGCCGCGGCCGGCCGGCGGCTGATGCCGGTCATCAAGGGGAACGGCTACGGCCTCGGGGCGGTGGCGGTCGCGGGCCTGCTGATCGAGGCGGGCGTGCCGGCCCTCGCGGTGGACACCGTCGCCGAGGGCCTGGAGTTGCGCGCGGCCGGGGTGCGGGCGCCGATCCTGGTGATGGACGTCGACGTCGCGGCCAACGCCCGCAGCTGCGCCGACCACGACTTGATGGCAGCCGTGGCCACCGTCGAGCAGGTGCGGCGGCACGCCGACGAGGCCGACCGCCGTGGCGCGCCGAGCACGATCTGGCTTCGCGCCAACGTGGGCTTCAACCGGTTCGGCCCGCGCGACGAGCCCGGCTTCGACGAGGTCCTGGCCCAGCTGCACGCCGCGCGGGACGTCCTCCGGGTGGCCGGCATCTTCGCCCACCTGTCGAGCTCGGCCGGCGATCCGGACGAGACCGCGACCCAGGCGGCGCAGTTCCAGGCCCGGGCAGCCCGGGTGCGTGCCCTGTTCGGCGCCGGCTGCTCGGTGAGCCTGGCCGCCACCCACGGCTTGCTGCACCCGCAGGCGCTGGCAGGCAGCGACTGGGTGCGGCCGGGCATCGGGCTCTACGGGTTGCTCGCCCCGCAGAGCCGGACGCTGCCGGGCTGGGCCGGCTCGCCGCTGGCCGGCCTGCGGCCGGCGATCTCGGTACGCGCCCGGATCCTCGACATCCTCGACCTGCCCGAGGCAGAGGGAGTCGGCTATGACCGCCGGGCGGCGCCCGCCGGGCGGCGGCTGGCCGCGGTCGGCATCGGCTTCGCACGGGGCCTGGCCGGAGCGCCGGACGGGCTCGCCGGCTTCCTCAAGGGCCAGCGCTGCCCGATGGTGGGCCGGCCGGGCATGGACTGCACCCAGTTCGACGTGACCGGCGCCCCGGCGGCCCGGCCCGGGGACTGGCTGACCTTCGCCTCGAACTCGGCCCCGGGCAGCCCGGCGAGCATGGAGAGCCTCGCGCGGCAACTGGACCGGAGCCTCTACGAACTGCTGGCGACCCTGCGGATGCCGGTACGGCTCGACCACCCGGACGGTGGGTCCGGCGAGCTGGCCACAGACGCCGCAGATCCCGACGTGGACTCGATGACCGACCATAGATCAGGAGCGAACACCCATGCTGGATGACCTGAGCCTGGAGCGCATACCGAGCCGGAACGGCGCCCTCCGGGCGTCCGAGGACTGCGAGCAGGGCTCGGTCGAGTGCCTGCTGGGCGAATGCCTGCGCAGTCCCGACCCGTCGGCGGAGCTGGCCGATCAGCACCGCGGCCTGCTCGCGGCCCTGGATCGGGGCCTGGACGCCGGCCTCGCCACGGGCGACGAGGATGCCCTGCTGGACGTGCACCGCAGCGCGTACGCGATCTATGAGACGGTGCTGGGCCACCCGCTCTCGGCCGGCGCCCGGCACGAGCGGTCGGCCTGGTTCAACGCGTTCCGGTTGGCGTACGAGGACCGGGTGCTGGCCGCCGACATCGCCGAGATCTCCGACCGGCTGCCGGACCCGGCACACCCGGTCGTGCCCGAGCTGGTCCGCGACTGGTTCCTGGCCGAGGCGGCGACCCGCGACCCGATCGACCAGGAGGTGGAGAGCTACCTCGCCGACGAGGCGAGCCTGGAGCAGTTGGCAGCCTTCATCCAGGCCGACGGCTACCTCAACTACCGCTTCTACGACGCCCTGGTGCTGGCTCAGCCGCACTTCATGGAGTCGGTGAAGCACGAGATCAGCCACCACATGTGGGACGAGTGCGGCGAGGGCGATGGCAACGCCGCGCACACCCTGCAGTTCACCCGGAGCCTGCGCCGGCTGGAACTGGACCTGCCGACCATCCCGCCGTGGGAGGACTGGCGGCCCTACGCCGGGCACAACCTCTACTTCGTGCTGGCCACCAACCGCCGGCACTACTTCAAGGCGCTCGGAAGCCTGACCATGCCGGAGCTGTTCGACGTGGAGCGCGACGCGGCGGTGGTGCGCGGCCTGCGGCGTCACGGCTACCGTCCCGAGTCGGACTTCGAGTTCTTCTACAACCACATGGCCGGCGACGTCGAGCACGGGCCGGAGTGGTTGGAAGGAGTCGTGCTGCCGATCGTGACCGCCGAGCCGGAGGCGGGCGTGGAGCTGATGCTCGGCGGGGCGCTGCGGATGCTGGCCATGCGCCGCTACAACCAGTACCTCGCCGATCGCATCGGTCTGGCGTCGTCCGCCATCGGCGCCTGAGGCGGCGAACCGACGTGGCCGGCAACCCGTTTCCGTCGTTGGAGATGACCGAACGTGCCACCGGCAGGCCGGTCCGGCAGCGGTTGAGCACCAACGAGAACGAGTTCGGCGTCGCGCCCGGGGTGCTGCGGGCGATCGCGGCGGAGGCGGTGTCGGCGAACCGCTATCCGGACTGCGACCACTTCGTGCTGCGCCAGCGGCTCGGCGACGCCCTGTCCGTGGACCCCGCGGCCGTCCGGATCGGCTCCGGCATCGACGGCCTGCTGGGCCAGATCTGCCGGACCTTCGTAGGGCCCGACGGGATAGCAGTGGCCAGCGACTCGACCTATCCCACCTTCGGCTACTTCGCCGGGGCGTCGCTGCGCCTGGCGCCGGCTATGGACGCCCGCCTCGACGTGCAGACCGTCGTCCGGCTGGCGACCGGCGGCGGCGGCCGGCCGGCGGCGGCGGTGTACGTGGCCGAGCCGGACAACCCCACCGGCGCCGAGCTCGGGCGGGAGGCGATCCTGGCCCTGGCCGACGCCCTTCCCGAGGGCACCCTGTTCGTGCTCGACGGGGCCTATGCCGAGTACCAGCAACCGGAGCGCGCGGTGCGGGTGACCGACGTGCTCGACCGGCGGATGCTCTGGCTGCGCACCTTCTCCAAGGCCTACGCGCTGGCCGGCATGCGAGTCGGCTATGCCCTCGGCCGGCCCGACCTGCTGGCCGAGCTCGACGCCGGCGCCGAGCACTACGTGGTGGGACGGGTGGCCGACGCGGCGGCGCAAGCCGCCCTGCAGGAGCGGGCGCACCTGGCCACGGTGGTCGGGCGCACCGCGGAGGGCGTCGCCCATTACACGGCGGCGTTGAGCCGGTTGGGGTTCGGTGTCCTGCCGAGCGCGACGAACTTCGTGACCTTCCGCTGCCAGGACCCCACGGCTGCCGCCGGGCTGGCCGACGCGCTGGCGCAGCGGGGCATCTCCGTGCGGCGGCTGGCGGCGCCCACGATGACCGACTGCATCCGCCTCACCGTCGGCCCCGCCGAGCAGCGGGCAGCCGTGCTGGCGGCCGTGGCGGAACTCAGCGCTCCGGCCGGCCCCCGAACCCCGCCGGCCACCCAGACCCCCCTGCCCGTCCACACCACGAGT
>Ga0326721_10000404_pt1 | contig 13505 bp, 8 predicted proteins | sample SGPome_FD_203951 | JGI IMG/M metagenome (GOLD analysis project Ga0326721, IMG submission 203951) | Soil microbial communities from Southern Great Plains, Lamont, Oklahoma, United States - SGP_1_2016 | ecosystem: Engineered > Artificial ecosystem > Soil microcosm > Unclassified | place: USA...
ATCTCCTAGCTCAGGCCAGGCCGGCTTCGGCGCCGGACAGCTCCGCCGATCCTGCGGTCACCACGCTGGCGCCGACGGGTGGACCGGACGCCAGCACCGCGAGGTCCCCGGCGTAATGGTCGACAACGACCGGGGTTCGCTCGTACACCCGAGGGGCGAGCACCAGGTAGGCCGCGGCCTGTCCCTTCTTGTCGAACAGCAGCGCCGTGAACGGGATCGCGGTCCCTGCCTTGCCGCCCCGCTTGAGGGTGGCCGTGCGGACCGGGCTGGTCAGCAGTCCCAGCCGCTCGACGGCGCGCTCGGTCAGCGTCAGCTTGGTCGGCTTGCCGCTGGCCTTCTCGACTGTCACCGGTTTCGGGCCCTTGGCCTCCTCCTCGGTGGCGGCCTCGACGCAGCTGGACATGCTCAGGCAGGCCGCCACCGCGAGGGCGACGCAGCTGTCACGGCGCGGCATGGGTCACAACCGGGACCTGGCCGTTCGCGCTGCTGTCCTGCTCCGACGGCCGCGGCTCGGCTTGCTGCGGCGCGGGCAGCTCCGGCTGCCGGACCGGGGCGTGCCGCAGATAGAGCGGCGGCAGCAGGAACAGCAGCATCAGCAGCGAGGTCACCAGCCCACCCAGGATCACCGCGGCCATCGGCCGGACGATCTCCTGGCCTGCCACGGCGCCGAGCACCACGAACGGGGCCACGGCCACCGCCACGGCCAGCGCGGTGGTGACGATGGGCCCGAGCCGTTCCTGGGTGATTCTGGAGACGGCCCACGGATCGGGCTTGCCGTCGGCCCCGCGAGCGAGTACCTCCCACTGCCGGATCAGCACGATCCCTTGCCTGGCAGTGATGCCGAGCACGGTGAGCAGCGCCAGCAGGGTGGTCTGGGAGAGCTCCCCGCGATCGAGCACCGCGACCGCGATGCCGCCCACCAGCGAGACCAGGAGGCCCACGAACATCAGGGTCGCCAGCCGCCAGCTGGCGAAGGCGGCCTGCAGCAGCAGGAAGATCAGGAATGCCGCGGCCAGGGCGAACAGGCTGAGCCGCAACCGGGCGTCCTGCCGGTCGGCGTAGTCACCGCGCAACTCGGCGTGGTAGCTGACCGGAAGGTCCAACGTCGCCACGGCCTGCCGGACGTCACCGGCGACGGCATCGACATCGCGGCCGCGCACGTCGGCAACGACGTCGACGTAACGGGACACCGAGTCATGCCGCAACACGTTCGGGACGGGCGTGACCCGCACGTCGGCAACCTGCTGCAACCGCACGTGCTTGCCATCCGGGGTGTCGATGAGCAGGTTCTCCACGTCGCTCAGGCTCTCCCGGATGCCCGGCCGGCCCACGACGATCACGTCGAACACCTTCTGCTGCTCGAAGAGGCTGCCGACCTGGATTCCGGCGACCAGGGTGGCGGCCGCCCGCCGGACGTCACCGGGCTTGAGGCCGTACCGCTGCGCCCGGGCGAGGTCGACCTCGATCTGGACCGTCGGCTCGACCGGGTCCATCCTGAGCTCGGGCTGGGCGATCCCGTCGATGCTGGCGACCTTCTGGCGCAGATCCTCGGCCTGCTGGCGCAGCAATTGCAGATCCTCGCCGTACAGCCGGACGGCGATCGGGGAGTCGTTGGCCGGGCCGAGGTCGCGCATGCGCTGCTCGGGATAGGCGATCGCCTCGACCTCCGGCCCGGCGCGATCGGAGATCACCTGCTGGACGTCGTCGACGACCCGGTCGTAGTTGGCGTCTGATGTCAGGCTCACCCACAGCTCTCCGGAGTTGATCCCGGCGACCTGGTCGGAGGTGACGGCACGGCCCACGTGCGCTCCCACGCTCCGGACCCCATCGATGGCCTGCAGTTCCTGGGTGAGAGCGGCTGTGCTGGTGCGCATCGCGGGCAACGACGTGCCGGGCGCGGCGTCCCATCGCACCAGCAGGTCGCGGTCCTGGCGGGGCGGCATGGTCGAGCCGGTGCCGAGCAGCGGCGCCAACGCCAGCCCGAGGAGCAGCAGGATGCCGACGCTGGCGTAGGCCAGCACCGGGCGGCGGGTCACGAACCGCGGCAGCGCCTTGCGGTGACCGGCCTGCAGCCGGCGTACCAGCCAGCGGTCGCGATTCTCCGACCCCGCCGCCGGATTGAGATAGACAGCAAGCGCCGGGGTGAGGGTCAGCGCGACGACGAACGAGGCGAGCACCGCGAGCAGGTAGGAGGTGACGAACGGGCTGAAGATCGAGCCGGTCACGCCCTCGATCAGCAGCAACGGCAGGGCCGCGACGACGAGCACCAGGGTGGCGAACAGCAGCGGGCTCCGCAGCCGCCCGGCCGCGGCGACTACTCCCGCGGCGGCCGGCTGGCCGTCCAGGCCGTCGCGCCGATGCCGGACCCGATCGGAGAGGGTGTCCGCCTCGGTGACAGCCTCATCGATGATTACGCCGAGGGCGACCACCAGCCCGGCCAGGATCATCATGTTGAACGTGGTCCCTCGTAGCTGCAGCACCGTCAGGGCCGCGGTCAACGACACCACGATGGTCGACACGCTGATCACCGCGGCTCGCCAGGACCGCGCCAGCGCCGCGAGGACGATGATCACTCCCAGCAGCCCGAGCAGCGCCGCGATGCCGAGGTTGTCCAGGGCCTTCTGCAGGAACGTCGCCGGCCGGTAGACCTGGGTGTCGACGGTGATGCCCCGCATTCCAGGAGCCAGATTCTTCAAAGCATCTTCGACATCCCGGGTGACCGTGAGGGTGCTGGCGCCGGGGAATTTCTCGACCACCAGCATCAGCTGGGCCTGATCACCGGACAGCGCATCGCCGATCAGGGGCTGATGGTCCTCGGTCACCGAGACGACATCGCCCAGGCTGGCGCCGGTTCGTGGCTGGCCCTCCAGGCTCACCTTGGCCAGGTCGGCCGGCGTGGTGATGGGAAGGACGTGCTGGATTCCCAGCCGTTGCTGGGGTGTGTCGATGAATCCGCCCGTGCCGGGCGTCGATGCTTCGACGAAGCTCAGCGGCGACACCCACAGCGAGTTCGCCGTCGTCCTGATCACCTGGCTCAGCGTGACGCCACGATCGGACAGCCGCTGCGGATCGACCTGCACCTGCAGTTGGCGTTCGCGCTGGCCCCAGATGGCGACATTGGCAACGCCGGGCACGCCCATCAGCTTCGGCTTGATCTTCCAGCGCGCCAGCACCGAAAGGTCGATCAACGACACGTCTTTCGAGGACAGGCCGACCATCATCGCCCGGCCGGTGGACGACAGCGGCTGGATCATGACCGGAGCCCTGGAGACATTCGGCAGCGCCCTGGCCTCGGTCAGCCGCTCCTGCACCATCTGCCGGGCCCGCAGCACGTCGGTGCCCTCTTCGAAGTACAGCTCGATGGACGACAGGCCCGGCACGGACAGCGACCGGATCTCATCGAGGAAGGCGACCCCGTTGAGCAGATCGGCTTCCATCGGCGAGGTGATCAGTTGCTCGACCTCGACGGCGGATAGCCCGAGAGCCTCGGTCTGGACCTCGACGTAGGGCGCCTTGAACTCCGGAAGCACGTCTACTCGCGCATCGCGAAGCTGGACAAGGCCGAAGGAAAGGATGCTTGCCGCGAGGAGAACGACAACGAGTCGAAATGCCGTGCTTCCGCGAACCAACCACTGAGTCAAGGTGGCCCCCGCTCACCTTAGTCCCCATCGGTAGGCAGATCCTCTATGTCGAGGAGCCGATGTGCAAGCCATCGCGCGTGCGCCAGGACTCGTGCTGGGAAAGATCTCAGACGGCCGAGATCATGTCAATTACATTTGAGAAGCTTGATCAGCGCGTTATAAGCCCCCGGGCGTGACCGCGGGGCTGTGCGCGATAAGCCCGTGGCACGACCGCGGCGGCCTTGCTGGTGATGGCTAGGGGGTCGCTTTGACTGCCTGGTAGCAAATGCCACGTGCGTAACGACGCAATCACGGTTGGATACATTGTCGACGAGTGCTGGCCCCATGCGGTTGAGCGTTTCCGCGGCGCCGCGCGCGACCCCGATGCTTACCGGTAGGCCCCGGCCTGCAGCTGGAACAGCTCCGCGTACAGGCCACCGTTCTGGATGAGCGTGGCGTGATTGCCGGTTTCCACTACCCGGCCGTTCTGCAGCACCACGATCAGATCGGCCATCCGGACCGTGGAGAACCGGTGCGAGGCGATCAGGGTGATCGCGCCGGTCAGCTCCCGGACCTGCCGGGCCTGCTCGGCGTAGCGCTCGAACAACCGGTGCTCGGCCTCCGGATCCAGCGCCGAGGTGGGCTCGTCGAGGACCAGCAGCAGCGGCGTCTGGCGCATCAACGCCCGGCCCAGCGCCAGTTTCTGCCACTGCCCGCCGGAAAGCTCGGTGCCCTCGGTGAAACTGGTGCCGAGCTGGGTGTCCAGGCCGTCGCTCAGCTGGCCGATCACATCGGTGGCCTGGGCGCGCTGCAACGCCGAATGGATTGCCGCATCGTCGTCGATGCGGCTGACGTCGCCGACCCCGACGACGTTCCGGGCGGAGAACTCGTAGCGGACGAAGTCCTGGAAGCCTGCCGCGATCCGTTCCCGCCACCGGTCGGCCGGTAGCCGTTGCAGGTCCACTCCATCGACGAGGATCTGGCCGCCGGTCGGCCGGTACAGCCCGCAGAGCAGCTTGATGAGGGTGCTCTTGCCCGCGCCGTTCTCGCCGACGATGGCGACGGTGGCGCCGGCCGCCAGGGTCAGCGACACCTCGCTCAACACCTGGCGCTCGGTAGTGGGGTAGCTGAACTCGACAGCCCGGAGTTCGATCCCGTGCGACAGGAAGTCCTGCGGTGCCTGGTCCACCGGCACCCGGTCCGAGCCGGCGACCAGCGTGCGGATGGCGTCCAGCCGGCGCAGGGTGGCCCCCATCCGTTGCAGCTCGCCCAGCAGGGTGACCGCGGCCACCAGCTGCTGGTTGACCTGAGCGGCGAGGACGATCACCAGCACGACGTCACCCACGCCGCGCCGGCCGGCGGTCGCCTCCCGGATCACCAGGATCACCGCGCCGATGTAGGCGAGGCCGAAGATCACCTGACCCACAGCGCGAATCGCGATCGCGCGGGTATGGCCCCGCCACAGCTCGCGGCTGGCCGTCGCCCACAGCGCCGCGTGCCGGTGGCGTAGCTCCTCGCCCAGATCGAAGACCCGCAGCTCGCCGGCGAACCGCGGCGAGGAGGACAGCCGGAAGAGATTCAGCGCGACCCGGGTCGGCTCGGCAGTGGCCGTCCTGGCCTGATCGAGGATCCGCTCGGCCCGCCGGCCGGCCAGCAACGGTGGTATCGCGGTGGGCGGCAGCAGCAACAGCAGCGGATTCAGCCGGGCCAGCAGCACGGCGGTGAACAGAACCGCCAGGATCAGCCCGAAGATGTTGAACAGCGCGAACAGGGCGTAGGGGAATCGCTTGCTCTCCGGCTGCAGGTCGGTCAGCATGTCGGCGTACTCGGGCAGCTCGTGGTGCTCCATCCCCGGCGACCCGTTGGACAGGGTCATCAGCTGGTCGCCGAAGTCCATCTCAGCCAGTTCGGACAGCTCGTAATAGACCACGAAGGCGAAGACCACGAACGACAGCGCGATGATGGCCAGGCCGGCGACCGCAGCCCCATACCAGGCGGCGGCGACCGGACGTCGCGAGACGATCGCGTTGGTCATCAGCCCGAGCGAGGCCGCGGTCAGCGGCGCTGCCGCGGCGGCCGCCATCATCAGCAGGATGGCGGTCATCGTCTTGCGGCGGCTGAGCCGCCAGGAGAACCGGAGCAGCTTCCAGGAGCCGGCGAGGGTGTGCCTCACAGCGGGGTCGGCACGGTCTCGTCGGCGACCGGGCTGTCGTCGGCGTCGGTGAACCGGTGCGCCTGCAGCCGGAACAGGTGGGCGTAGCGGCCATCTCGGTCCAGCAGCTGCTGGTGGCTGCCCTGCTCGGTGACCCGGCCGTTCTCCAGCACCACGATCAGGTCCGCCTGTCGCACGGTCGAGAATCGGTGCGAGATCAGCAACGTCGTCGCGCCGCGCGCGACCTCGGTGAACTCGGCGAAGAACCCGGCTTCGGCGCGCACGTCGAGGCTGGCCGTCGGCTCGTCCAGGACGAGGATCTCCGATCCGTGCCGGAACGCGAACAGCGCGCGGGCCAGCGCCACCCGCTGCCACTGCCCGCCGGACAGGTCGGTCCCGTCGGTCAGGTGCCGGGCGAGGGGGGTATCGATGCCGCGGGGGAGGGCATCGAGGGTGGTCTGAAGGCCGACGGCCTCGATCGCCGCCCGGATGCCGGCCAGGTCGCCATGGTGGCTGACGGCCCCGAGGGCGACATTGTCAGCGGCGGACATCTCGTACCGGGCGAAGTCCTGGAAGATCACGGCAAGCTTGGCGCGCCAGGCGTGCACCGGGAAGCTGCGGATGTCCACGCCGTCCAGCCGGATCGTTCCCGCGGTCGGCTCGTACAGCCGGGCGAGCAACTTGACCAGCGTGGTCTTGCCGGCCCCGTTCACGCCGACGATCGCGGTGCACCGGCCGATCGGGATCGTCAGGTCGAGGCCGTCGAAAATCATCCGGTCCTGCCCGGGATAGCGGAAGCTCACCTTCTCGAAGGTGATGCTGCCGGCCAGTTCGGGAACCGCCGCGGGCGCGGCGCCGGCAGCCGACCGGGCAGCGACGGCAACCGAGCCGTCCGCCCGCTCGGCCTCGGTGAGCGCGTCGATGAAGCGCAGGGCGGCGTCATAGGCATGCATGCCCACCGCCGTCGGCAGGTCGGACTCCCGGTAACCCTCGCCGAGCCGCAACGCTGACAAGGTGGCCGAGCTGACCATGACGAAGCTGGTCAGGCTCACCGCGGCGCCCGGCCCGGCCGCGCGGTGCCCCAGCAGGGCGAACACCGTCGCGCTCACCAGCAGCCCCCAGCTCGCGAACCACAGGTAGGGCCACAGGTAGATGCGGCGGCGGGTGGCCCAGACCGGCTCGAGCCACTCCAGGTAGGACGTGTGCCAGAGCGCGCGAAGCCATTCGATCAGCCCGAAGACCCGGATCTCCTTGGCGGCGCCGGCCTCGACCGACAGCGCGCGCAGGTAGTCGTACTTGAGCTCAGCCGGATAGACCGTGAAGCGGAATTCCGCGTACTTGCGCAGGCCGCCGCGCTGGCCGTACCGGAACAGCAGCACCGCCACCAGCAGGCCGGCCGCGGCCAGCCAGGAGAACCGCACGCCAACCACCGCGATATAGCCGAGCAGCTGGGTATACCTGGCCACCAGCGCCACCAGTCCGGCACAGGCCTGGCCCGGGCTCTGCGCGAAGCTCTCCAGCTCCCGCGCCGCGGTCCGCAGGTCGGCGACCACCCGCGGATTCTCCAGCGCGCCGATCCCGACGGTGCCGGTGGCCGCCGCCATCACCTTGCCGATCACCCAGCCGTCGACCCGGCGCGCCACCAGCTCGCTCAGCGACTCGCGCACCGGGGCCACGATCTGCTGTCCGATAAAGGCAACTGCCGCTACCAGGAACGCCAGCAGCAACCCATGCCAGGCGTCCGAGCCCGACCCGTCCCGGACCGCGGCGGGAACCCTGCCGACCATCACGGCCGAGGCGATGACGAACACCACCGGCAGCACACCGAGCAGCAGGTTGACGGCGAGGTCCACGGCGATCAGCGGGGCGCCGCCCGCGCGGCCGGCCAGCCGGGCGGTGTTGACGCGCGCACGGGTCAGCCGGACCAGGTCGCCACGCAGCAGGCTGCTCACTCAGATCTCCTCATCCGTCGATCAACCGAGATGGTCCGGAATTCGGAGGTGTACCGGTTGCCGTCCCGATCTCGCAACCACAGCTGTGACTGGTCGGGCAGCATCTCGGTCAGGGTCACCGAACCGTTCTCCTCGATCACCGACTTGCGAATCGCCTTGGCGAGGATATTGACGTAGGCCAGGCTGCTGAAGTCGACGAAGGTTGGCTTGTCCTCGACCGGGACGGTGTAGAAGGCCCGTACGGGCAGGCCATGTCGCAGCCACCAGCGCCGGGCGCCGAGGAACCGAGCGGCTTCCGACAGGTCGGCCGCCCAGGCCACCTCGGCGGCCGGAAAAGTCCATGACTGGCGGGTGATGACCAGCCGGTCGATCATGATCCGGGGCCCGCGGACGCCGCGGGCTACCGGCTTGAAGGCGTTCACCGCCACTCCCGACAGGTGCTCGGCCAGCATCGTGATCAACGGGGCCTGGAAATCACCCGCCCGTGAGCGGACGAGGAGCCGGTCGCCCTCCCGGTGCACGAAGAGATCCGCGGCCGGGATGATCGGCGCCGGCGGCGTGGCCGCCTCGGGATACATCGTCCAGTAGGTGTACCGGGGCGACAGCAGCGCCGACGGCGGTGTCGTGCGCGAATTTACCGATTCCATAGGCGCGATCGCGTAGATGCGCCGGTCGCCAAGGTCGGACTCGGCGTTGGCGAGCAGGGTCGCGGGGTCATCGTGCTGCTCGACGAAGACCCGGCTCTCCATGGTGTTGAAGGCCAGGTGCAGCTCGCCGAGCACGAACAGGTGCTCGCCTCGTTCGATCGCGTTCAGGTCGGCTGCGGCGAGCATCAGGTCGGGCGAGTGGTGGATCGCCGTGGCCCACGGCAGCTCGCGCGGCGGGAACTGCTCCGCCGCCCGCTCGGCGAGGTCGGCGCTGCGCAACCGCACGTCGTGCGCATCCGGCGGGACCTCCAGGACCGCTGCCCAGCGGCGCTGGAACTCGGCCACCACCCGCCGCACGGGCGCCGGCAGCCTGCGTGGGCTGTGATACAGCTGCGCGGTGGCCAGGCTCAGGACCGCGGCCAGCGGGACGGCCGAGTCGCCGAGCTGCCCGGCTCGGCGTTCGTAGAGGCCGAGCAGCACTCGCTCGTACTCCTGCCCGATCTCGGCGACCAGCCAGCGCGCGCTGTCGAGCACCAGACCCAGCGGCTGCGCCAGTTGCTCGCGGATCGCTGGTCCGAAAACGACCCGGGCGTCGCGTACGGTGTCTTCGTAGATCAGCGCACGGCCGGCGTAGGTCTCACCCGGACGGCGCTCGCCGGCGATGCCGGTGAGGGCCTGAAAGCAGTCGGCAAGCTCGGCCAGGGCGGCTTCGAGGGCCACGTCGTCGCCCGCGGCGGCGCTGACCCGGTCCCGGGCGGCGATCAGGCTCTGCACCACGCCGACCGCCCGCTGGCGCACGTCCGGATGCGGGATCTGCTCCAGCCGGGCCAGCAGCGCGCGTTCGGGCCACGCCGCGGCCTCGACCATCAGGTCCAGCCGCACCAGAGCGCGGGCGGACAGCGCGTCCAGCTCGGCCAGCAGGGCAGCCGGATCGCCGAGCTCGGCGAACTCCGAGCGGGCCAGCTCGGCCGCGAGGTCTGTCACGGTGCGGACACCGTCCACCCGCGCCAGCACTGCGCTCTCGGAGGGGCTGAGCGCCACCGGGGCCCGGCTGGGCACCCGCAACTGGGCGCCGTCGAGTCGGTGGGCGGCGAACAGCCGGGGCGTCAGCCAAGGCCGCACGGCGGGATCGGCTGCCACTGCCTGGGCGAGGGTCTCGATCGCCCAGACCTCGAAGTACACCGTCCGGCGAGCGAGGAAGCGCTCACCGAGATGCATCGCCAGCGGCGGCCCTTCCTCGACCCAGCGTGCCCAGCCGACCGGGCCGGTGAAGCCGATCGTGTCGTTCTTCACGCTGTACCGCTGCAGGTAGTTGGCCACCGTCATCTGGTGGGCGCGGGCCCGGCGGTTGCGAGCCTCACCGGCCGCGACCTTGTCCAGGCACTGCTTGATGAGCTTCGGGTTCTGCCACGTGACGGCCTCCCGCAGCCGGGGAGAGCCGGCGAGATCCTGGAGCGCGACCGAGAGCCGGTCGACGGCGGACTGGTATTCCTGCAGGTAGGCCGGGTGCCGGCTGGCGTCGTGCACCGCCGCGTCGGCGGCGGCGGCCAGCGCCGGGTCGGCCAGCGCCTGGACGGTGTCAGCCGGAAAGCCGGCGCCCCGCAACACCACATCCCGCCATGCGGCCCATCCGCCGGAACCCAGCGGGATCAGATGGGGCTGCAGCTCCGCGCCCATCAGCCGATCCGCCGATCGATCTGGTGGGCCAGCGCGTCGAGGGTGGAGTGGTCGAACAGGATGACGACTCCGACCTCAACCCGGAACTCCGCGCGTACCTTGGACATCAGCTCCACCGCGGTGAGGGAATTGCCGCCCAGATCGAAGAAATCGGCGTCCGCCTCGATGTCGTCCTCGCCCAGGACCGCGCCCCACAACTCGCGCAGCCGGTCGACGGTGGAACCGTTCACGGCCGGCGAGCCGGCCGCGGCGGTCACAGCTCCTGCCATTCGCGGTCCGGGTCCGCCATGGCCGCGGCCAGGATCCCGCGGTAGTCCGAGACCCAACCCCGCACGGTGCTGTCGTCCAGGGTTTCGGGGTTGTACTGCACCCCACCCCCGAGCTCACCCGTCGCGGCCACGCCCGTGGTCCAGGTCACGCCACCGGGCAGCGTCTCACTCATCCGGCTCCGCTTGCGGATCACCGAGGCGCCCTCGGCAATCGGATACCGCCCACCGTCGCTGAAGGAAGGATCCCAGTGGCCGAAGACGACGTAGGAATTGCGGGGGCTCGCCAACGGCTGCGCCAGGGTCGGGATCGCCTCCAGGACCTGGTGGTGAAAGACCTCATGCTCATAGGCGTGCAGCGAGGTGGCACGGGTGCGAACGAGGACGTCGCGAAAGCTCCGGCAGCCGGCGAGGTTGGTGCGCATGACCAAGAAGTTCAGAAACATGCCGACGGTGTCCTTGAACCGGGGGTTGCTGCGCCCGTGGAACATCGTGGTGACCGTCGGATCCAGCGTGCCGCTGATCCGGTGCGCGAGCACGTTGATCACCGCGAGCATGACCATCGAACCCGAGAAGCGCTCGGCCCGGAGGAATCGGGAGACCGCCGCTGCCACGCCGCTGTCGAGGACGAAGGAGTGCCGGAGGTAGGGCTCGGTGTACGTGGCCGGGACCGGGCGGTTGGTGGGCAGGGTGAAGATCTCAGCGCCATCGAGTTGCTCCCGCCAGTACGCCAGATTCGCCACCGAAGCAGGTTGAGCCAGCTGCTCACGCTGCCAACGGGTGTAGTCCTGGTATTGAGCAGGGTCGGGCAGGTCCAGTGGGCGCCCACCGGTCCTGGCCGCGTAGCACGCGGCCAGATCGCGCACCACGAGGTTCATCGACCAGCCGTCGCAGGCCAGGTGGTGGCTGACGAGACTGAGCACTGAGTCAGCGCTGTCGAACCGCGCCAGAGTGGCCCGAAGCAGCGGCAACTTGGTGACCTCGAGGCTGCTTGCCTCCGCCTCGGCGAGTTCGGCCTCGGCGAGCTCCTGCCGGGATCCATGCGCCGGCAGGTCGCGGACCGTCAGCGGCACCGGCATCGGCGGGTACACATCCTGGTGGGGCTGGTGAGCGTTCCGCACGACGATGGTGCGCAGCGCCTCATGGCGCGCCACCACGTCGTTCAGGGCGGCCTGCAACGCGGACGGGTCGATGTGCCCGGTGACGCGCAGGGTCACGAAGATGACGAATCGAGAACTGAACGCGCCCGAATTCTCGGGCGCACACCAGAGTCGCTGTTGGCTCGACGCCGGCAGGCTGGCCTCGATGGCTGTCACATCATCTCCTTGCCTGGGGTTGCGGTTCGATGTCGGCGACGCAGGTCGTGCAACCGGCCAGCCGGTGGACAGGTCCGCGCGACTGCGTGAGCTGGCCGCGCGGGATTCGAATCCAGCGCTGCCGGCCAGGCGAGCCTGAGGTGGACGGGGTGCGGAGGTGAGGTCGGCCCTCATTGCGTTCGTGGCGGCCGTGGGACGAGTCTGTCCGGGACCGATCCAGCAGGCATCTCGCGGCGTGCCGTATGAGACAAAGCGGGCTTGGCGTGCTCAGCGGCGGCGGGCGTCACTGATGAGGCTGACGGTATTGATGTGACGGCTGTGCCATGCTGTGCGTCGCCAGCACGAGCCAGCTGCTTCGAGGTGTGAGGAGAGCCGGGTGGGGTTCCGCAGCGCATGGCAGGCCGGCTTAGCCGCCTTCGCCGCGACCGGTGTGCTGCTGAGCCTGCTCAGCGCCCCGGCCGGCGCGGCTGGAAAGCCGGTCAACCCGACCGATGCCCAGCTCGCCGCGGCCGCGGCGCGCAAGCAGCAGGCCGCTCAGCAGCTGGGCACGGTATCGGCGCAGCTGGTCCTGCTGCAGGGACAGCTGCAACGGGCCGCCGCCGATACCGACGCCGCGATCGCCAGCTACGACGCGACGAACCTCGCGTTGCAGCGGGCGGTGGCCGACGTGACCGCCGCCGATCAGGCGGTCACCGACGCGCGCGTCACGGTTGCCCAGGCCCACAAGCAGATCGCCGGCTACGTGTTCAGCCAGTACGTCTACGGCCGGCGACCCTCGATCACGACGCTGCTCTCCAGCAACGACCCGAGCGGCGCCCTGCAGGCGATGGCCTACCAGCGATACCTCGGCAACGCCCGCCAGCGCCGGCTGGCGACCGCGCAGACCAACACGGTGGCGCTGTCGAACGCCGAGGCGGCGCGCAAGGCGGCGCTGGCCCGGGCCGAGCTGCTGCAGCAGCAGGCCGAGGTCCAGAAGACCCGGGCGATGGCCAAGCTGGCCGCCTTCCGGCAGCAGCAGGCCGACTTCGCACGGCGCCGCACCGACCTGGCCAGGCAGGCCGCCGCGGCGGCGGCCAAGCTCGCCGCCCTGACCAACCAGCGCCAGGCCTACCAGCGCTGGCTGGCCCAGGAACGTGCCCGGATCGCGGCCGAACGCGCCCGGCGAGCCGCTGAGCGGGCCAGGCAGGCCGCCGAGCGCGCCCGGCAGGCCGCCGAGTGGGCCCGCCAGGAGGAGCTGCGCACGCAGCAACAAGCCGCCCGGCAGCATTCGTCCCACTCGTCGGACCAGGCTTCGTCTACGTCCGCGCCACCGCCCTCGGCGGCGCCGCCGGACGACGACCAGCCCTGGACGTTGCCGTTGCCCGCCGGCAGCTTCTACCTGTCGACCTGCTTCTGCATGCGGTGGGGCCAGTTCCATCCCGGCGATGACCTGGCAGCCGGCTACGGCACGCCGATCTATGCGATCGGCGCCGGAACCGTGGTCGCGGCCGGGCCGGCCCAGGGCTTTGGAAACTGGGTGGTCATCGACCACGGCAATGGCTTCACCTCCATCTACGGCCACATGAAGGTGCTGGCGGTCTCGCCCGGGCAATCGGTCCGGGTAGGCCAGAAAATCGCCTATGTCGGCACCGAGGGGTTCTCCACCGGGCCGCACCTGCACCTGGAGGTGTGGGCCGCGGACGGCACGAAGATGAACCCGATCCCGTGGATGGCCCGGCACGGAATCCGGTACTAGAGCCGGCCGGTCGCAAGCGCCCGCAGGTCCGCCTCGAACGGCCAGGGCTGGGACGAGCGCAGCACCCCGTCGACGGAGCGCGCGGCCTCGCGGTACTCGCCGTCGGCGAGCGCGAACAGCGTCGCGTCCAGGTTCAAGTG
>Ga0326721_10000405_pt1 | contig 13491 bp, 12 predicted proteins | sample SGPome_FD_203951 | JGI IMG/M metagenome (GOLD analysis project Ga0326721, IMG submission 203951) | Soil microbial communities from Southern Great Plains, Lamont, Oklahoma, United States - SGP_1_2016 | ecosystem: Engineered > Artificial ecosystem > Soil microcosm > Unclassified | place: USA...
GCACTGGAGCAGGAACGCCTCCTGATAGCGGAAGCGGCGGCGCGCCTCGCCGTGGGCGCGGGTGTCGCGCGGGCGGTGGATCTGCCGGTAGGCCTCCTCGAGGCCCATCAGCCGCTCCCGCGCCCGGATGTCCTCCGGGAGGGGGTCCGGGACGGCGCCGAAGTCCACGACCGGCAGCAGGGAGTGCACGGCGCGGGCGATCTTGTCCGTGGTCAGCTTGGCGGTGGCCGGGTAGATCGGGATGGGCCGGCCCGCCCGCTCCTCGGCGGACTCCCCCGCCTCGGGGGCGTCCGGGTCGAGGATGGCGTAGTGCGGGTTGGTCATGGTGACGGAGCCGTTGTAGAGCCCGACCTTCCCGGAGAACAGGGCGTGCGTGCCCGGGGGCAGGTCCTTGGCGGCGGTCCACGCGTTGAAGAAGCTCAGCCGCATGGTCCGTCCCGGGCCGGGGTCCCCGTCCTCGAAGAGGCGGTGGGGGTCGGAGGAGGCGCGGTCGGTGATCACGACGTCGGTGATGGACCCGCGCCGGGAGCGCATCTGGCGGGTGGACGCGTGGACGACCTCGGCCACGATGGTCACCTGCTGGTCGATGCGCAGCTCCGCGAAGGGGGTGAGCTCGCCGCGGGGCATGTACTTGCGCGGGAAGTAGTCGAGCAGCTGGCCGATCGTGCTCACGCCGAGCTGCCGGGCGAGCTGGTCGGCCGTGGACCGGCCCAGCAGCCGGGCCAGCGGCTGGTCGAGCTCGGAGAGGGGGCCGGGGAACGCCCCGGCGCCGGGGGACCGGGTCATCTCAGCCGGACCTCATCCCGCGCGGCCGTCGGCCCGCGACGTCCCGGACGGCTGGGACGGCTCGGACAGGGACGTCACCGACAGGTTGAGGGGCTCGCCCCGGGCGCCGATCACGGCCAGCGCGTCCTCCGGGCGCTCGACGTGCACGTGCACGCGCCAGCGGTAGGCGTCCCCGGACTCGGTCACGGCGCTCATGATCACGCTGGTGCCCACCTCGCTGAGCTCGTGGCGCAGCTCGGCGGCGTCCAGCGGGGACAGCTCGACGGTGCACATCACCTCGACGCCCCCGTGCACCGCGTGCGGGGCGTCGAGGGGGCGCAGGGTCTGCGCGGCGGCGGAGGCGAGCAGCCGGTCCAGCGCGGCGGCGTCCTCCGGGTCGTCGCCGCCCACGGTGCGCGCGAGGGTGTCGAAGACGATGAGCATGCCCAGGGCCCCGGCGTCGACCGTGCCGGTCTCGCGCAGGACCTCCAGCTGCTCCGGGGTGGCGAGCACCGCGGCGCGGGCGGCGCCGTCGACCGCGTGCAGGAAGTCCTTGAGCTGCTGGTTGGACCCGGCCTCGACCTCCGCGGGCACGGGCACGGCGGCGACCGCCTCGAGCACGGAGAGCAGGGTCCCGCCCACCGGGTCGGAGAGCACGCTCCAGGCGCGCACGTGGCCGGCGTGCAGGGCGAGCCGGACCGTCTCGGCGGTCAGCCGCGTCTGCCCCTCGAGGGACTTGCCGACGGCTGTGAGGAACACGGAGAAGAGGCTGCCGGAGTTGCCGCGGGCCTCCTCCATCGCCGCCTGGCCGGCGAGGGCGAGCAGCTCCCCGACGTCGCCCGTCTCGATCACCGCGGCGGCCTCGGCGGCGGCGCGCACGGTGGCGGACAGGTTCGTCCCGGTGTCGGAGTCCGCGACCGGGAAGACGTTGAGGGCGTCGAGGACGGGGCTGTGCCGCACGAGCTCGCGGTGGGCCAGGTCGAGCCACCGCCGCATGACGACCGCGTTCGAGCCGATCCTATGGTGCAAAGTGATCCCATCCTTCGCCGATCCGGCGCCCGAGGGCGAGGTCAGGCGCTCGTCCGTCGAGCAGCACCCGGGGATGGGGGCCGTCGTGCGCGGGAGGCGCGGGCGCACACGAGCCTATCGCACGGAACCCCTCCGGCAGCGGGGTGGCCTGTGGAAACACCGCGAGCAGCCCGTGGTCCTCGCCCCCCGTCAGCGCCCAGGTCCGCGGGTCCGTGCCCAGCAGCCGGGCGGCCGGGCGCAGCGGCTCGGCGAGCGCGGCCACGGCCGCGCCGTCGAGGTCGACGACGACGCCGCTCGCGGCGCCGATCCGCCCGGCGTCGCGCAGCAGGCCGTCGGAGAGGTCGATCATGGCCGCGGCCCCCGCGCGGGCGGCCGCGGGACCGGCGGGCACGGGCGGGCAGGGCCGCAGCTGCGCCCGGGCGAGCTCGTCGAGGGCGGAATCGGCGCCGGGGCGGTAGCGGGGGTCGTCGAGCAGCGCCACGCCGGCCGCCGCGCGGCCCGTGGACCCGGCGAGGGCGAGCACCCCGCCCGCGCCCGCCCCGGAGCGGCGCACGGGCTCCCGCCCCTCGAGGTCCCCCGTCACGGTCGCGGTGACGGACAGCTCGCGGCCGGCGCCGAGGTCCCCGCCGACCACGGAGCAGCGGTCCGCCCCCATGGCCGCGAACCCGGCGGTGAGGCCGCGGGCGAAGTCCTCGGGCCAGGACACGGGGGTCTCCGGCGGCAGGGTGAGGGAGACGACGACGGCCGTGGGCACCGCGCCCATCGCCGCGACGTCGGCGAGGTTCTGGGCCGCGCACTTCACCCCGGTGTCGAAGCCGGTCGTGACCACGCCGCTGGGCCAGGACAGGCGGAAGTCCTGGTCCTGGACCTGGGTGTCGGTGGTGACGACGAAGCGCCCGTCGGGGGCGGCGACCACCGCGCAGTCGTCCCCGGGCCCGAGCAGCACGTGCCGGTCGGCGGGGCGCACGAGCAGGGGCAGCACCCGCTCCAGCAGCTCGGCCTCCGAGAGGTCCCCGACGGTGGCGGCCGCGCTCGCGTCGCGGGACGGGGACGGCGGGGGCGGGTCCGCTGGGGGTCGGATCATGGCGCCATCCTAACGAGGGCCCCGGACGCGGTACGGGGGTCCGGGCCCGGATTACGCTGGGGGCATGCCCTCGCACCCCCTCCCCCGCCCTGCCCGCGCCCTGCTCGCCGCGGGCGCCCTGGCCGCCGTCCTCACCGGCTGCACCCCCGCCGTGACCGTGGATCCCGCCGAGAACGCCGCCGACCCCGGGTGCGCGGCGGCGATGGTGGCGATGCCCGAGGTCGTCGGCGAGCACGGGCAGCGGGAGACCACGAGCCAGGGCACGACGGCCTACGGGGAGCCCACCGCGGCGGTCGTGCGCTGCGGGGTCGCCCCGCCCGGGCCGACCACGGACCCGTGCTCGTCCGTGAACGGTGTGGACTGGCTGATCCGCCAGGACGAGGAGGGCGGGGCCACCTGGACGGCGACGACCTTCGGGCGGGACCCCGCGGTCGAGGTGGTCTTCGACAGCGACGCGGTCGCCTCCTCGACCCTGCTGGTGGAGCTCGGCTCGGCCGTGGAGCAGATCCCGGCCGAGCGGCAGTGCCTCGACCTGCAGGACACCCTCGAGGGGCTCTGACGCGGTGCCCGCGCCCGGGTCACGGCCGGACACCCCCGCGGGACCGCCCGCTCACGCCGGCGCCCATCCCGGGGCCCGCAGGTGGTGGGTGATCCGGGCCGGCGCGGGCGGGTGGTCGGGCAGCCCGGTCGGGGTGAGCAGCTCCACCGGGCTGGCCCCCTCCATGCCGGCGTCGTGGTCGACCGCCCAGCGGAGCAGGTCCACCGCGATCGCCTCCACGTGCTCGGCGGCGGTGAGGTCCACGCTGACCGTCACCGGGGGGATCAGCGTCCTGGCGCGGCGGATCAGGGGGTAGAGAGCGTGCTGGTTGACCTCGGTCAGGCATCCGGTGACGAACAGGCGCACGTCGTGGCCGTCGAGGTCGACCTGGACGAGCACGGAGAGCTTGTGGTCCATGAGAGCATCCTTCGTCGCATGCGGTGTCCCACGGCCCCTGCTCGACCTCCGTCCACGATACGCGCGTCCCGCCACGCCGGCCAGGGCCCCGGCGGGCGGCGCCGAGCACCGGTCCTCCCGGCCGGCGGCACCCGCCGGCGCCGGCCGGTCAGCGCAGGCCGACCGGCCGCTCCAGGGCGAGGGTGAGCAGCTCGTCGATCAGCTGCCCGTAGGGAAGACCGGACTCCGCCCACATCCGCGGGTACATCGAGATCGGGGTGAACCCGGGCATCGTGTTCACCTCGTTGATCACCACGCGCCCGTCGGGGGTGTAGAAGAAGTCGGCGCGGCACAGGCCCTCGCCGTCGAGCGCCTCGAAGGCGGTGACCGCGTCGGCGCGGATGGCGTCGACGGCCTCCTGGGGCAGCTCCGCGGGGCAGCTGAGCTTCGCGGAGGCCTGGGAGACGTACTTCGCCTCGAAGTCGTAGAAGGCGTGCTCGTCGACGATCTCGATCTCCCCGGGCATCGAGGTGCGGGCCGGGTCCGTGCCGCGGCCCTGGAGCACGGAGCACTCGATCTCCCGGCCCGGGATGCCGGCCTCGACCACGAGCTTCCGGTCGTGCTCGCGCGCGGCGTCGATCGCGGCGTCGAGGCCCTCGGGCCCGTCCACCTTGGTGATCCCGAACGAGGACCCGGCGCGGGCGGGCTTGACGAACACCGGGAAGCCGAGCGCCGCGATCCGGGCGCGCACGTCCTCGGGGTCGCGCCGCCACTGGCGGTCGGTGACGACGGCGTAGGGCCCGACCGTCAGGCCGGCGGCCTCGAAGGCGAGCTTCATGAAGTGCTTGTCCATGCCCATCGCCGAGGCGGTGACCCCGCAGCCGACGTAGCGCAGGTCGGCGAGCTCGAGCAGGCCCTGCAGGGTGCCGTCCTCGCCGAAGGGCCCGTGCAGCAGGGGCAGGACCACGTCGATGTGCCGGTCGCGGGTGACCGTCTCCCCGCAGGGGCCGGCCTGGCGGACGAGCAGCTCGCTCTCCCCCACCTCCAGGGGCAGGCTCACGCGCTCCTCGCCCACGGGCAGCTCCGCGATCGGGCTCTGCTCGAGCAGCCGCTCGAGCTCCTCCTGCGGGTACAGGAACCACTCCCCGGAGGTGGCGATGCCCACGGTGACGACGTCCCACTTCCGCCGGTCGATGGCCTGGAGCACGCCGCGGGCCGTGATGAGGGAGATGGAGTGCTCGCTGGAGCGCCCGCCGAAGAGCACGGCGACGCAGGGGCGGGCGGCGGTGTCCGGCACCGGGAAGGTGTGGGGGGTCATGAATCGGTTCCTTCGGCTTTGAGTTCGCGGCCCAGCAGCAGCGGGGCCAGGTCGTCGACGTCGATCTCCTCCCGCAGGACCGCGACCACGGCCTCGGTGATGGGCATGTCGACGCCGTGCCCGCGGGCCAGGGCGAGCACGGCGGGCGCGGACTTGATGCCCTCCGCGGTCTGGGTCATCTCCTCCTCCACCTCGGCCATCGTCTTGCCGAGGCCCAGCAGCCGGCCCGCGGTGCGGTTGCGGGACAGCGGGGAGGAGCACGTGGCCACGAGGTCCCCCATCCCGGCCAGCCCGGAGAGGGTCTCCAGCCGGCCACCGAGGGCCAGGGCGAGGCGGGTGGTCTCGGCGAGCCCGCGGGTGATGATGGACGCCTTCGAGTTCTCCCCGAAGTGGCGGCCGTCGGCGATGCCCACGGCCAGGCCGATGACGTTCTTCACCACGCCGCCGACCTCCGTGCCCACCACGTCGGTGTTGGTGTACGGGCGGAAGTAGCGGGTGCGGCAGGCGCGGGCCACCCAGGCGGCGAGGGCGGGGTCGGAGGCGGCCACGACGGAGGCCGTGGGCTGCTCCTCGGCGATCTCCATGGCCAGGTTCGGCCCGGAGAGCACGCCCGTGCGCGCCCGCCAGTGCTCGGCGCCCAGGCCCGTGTCCCGCCCGAGCTCCTCGGCGATGACCTCGCTCATCCGCAGCCCGGTGTCCCGTTCGAGGCCCTTGGCCAGCGACAGGACGACGGCGTCCGGGTCGATGAGCGCTGCCACGGCCGGCAGCTGGGCGCGCAGCGACTGGGCGGGCACGGCGAGGACCACGAGGTCCGCGCCCCGCACCGCGGCGGCGAGGTCCCCCGTGACGGCCAGCCGCTCGGGCAGCCGGATCCCGGGGACGTAGCGGTCGTTGACGTGGGTGCGCGCGACGTGGTCCATGGCGGCGGCGTCGCGACCCCAGAGCACCACGGTGCGCGCGAGAGGCTCCTGGCGGGCGTGGGCGGTCTCCCGCGCGCTGTCGGCGAGCAGCTTCGCGAAGGTGGTCCCCCAGGAGCCGGCGCCCAGGACGGCGGCCTTCCGGGGGCCGGCTGCGGACCGGGCGGCCGGCAGGGTGCCCGGCACGGCGTCGGCCCCGGTCACAGTCGTCCTCCTCGGCGGCGGTCCCACGGCCGGGGCGGGGCCTCGGCGCCGCGCAGCACGGCGAGCTCGGCGGTGACGGCGCGCATGATCGCCTCGGTGGCGTCCTCCAGCCGGGCGCGGTCGGTCCCCGCGGGGTGCTCCAGCTCCGGGACGTCGTCGCGCCACGGGGACAGGTCCACGGGCGGGCCGATCCGCACCCGCACCTCCCGGCGGGGGAACAGGCGCACGGAGCGCTTCCCCGAGGGGTCGCGGCCGAGCACCTCCTGGTCGCCCCAGTGCGCGACGGGCACGACCGGCAGGCCCGTGGCGAGGGCCAGGCGCGCCGCCCCGGTGCGCCCGGCCATCGGCCACTGCTCGGGGTCGAGGGTCAGGGTGCCCTCGGGGTAGACGACGACCGCCCCGCCGGACTCGAGCTCCGCCCGGGCGGCCGTGAGCGCGGCCGCGGCGTCGGCGGTGCCGCGCAGCACCGGCACCTGGCCGGTCGCCCGCAGCACCGTCCCGAGCACGGGGGCGCGGAACAGCGACTCCTTCGCGAGGAACCGGGGCATGATCCCGTTGTCGTAGAGGGTCAGGGCGAGCGTGAGGGGGTCCAGCTCGGTGAGGTGGTTGGCCACCACGACGAACCCGCCCTCCGCGGGGAAGTGCTCCTCCCCCGTCCAGCTGATCCGGGCGACCAGCCGGTACACCGGCTTCACCACGCCGGCCAGGACGCGGAAGAGGCTGCGGTCGGAGGTGCGGCTCATCGGCGGGACCGGCTCACTCGCCGTCGAGCTCGAACGACGCCCCGAGCCCCGTCAGCTTGTCGGTGAAGTGCTCGTAGCCGCGCTTGATGAGCTCCACGCCGGTCACGTGGGAGGTGCCCGCGGCGGCCATGGCCGCGATGAGGTGCGAGAAGCCGCCGCGCAGGTCGGGGATGTTGATCTCGGAGGCCCGCAGCGGGGTGGGCCCGGAGATCACGGCGGAGTGCACGAAGTTGCGCTGCCCGAACCGGCAGGGCACGGAGCCCAGGCACTCGCGGTGCAGCTGGATGGTGGCGCCCATCCGGTTGAGCGCCCCGGTGAAGCCGAAGCGGTTCTCGTAGACCGTCTCGTGGACGATGGACACGCCCTTGGCCTGCGTCAGGGCGACGACGAGGGGCTGCTGCCAGTCGGTCATGAAGCCGGGGTGGACGTCGGTCTCCACGATCAGCGGGTTGAGGTCCCCGCCGGGGTGGAAGAAGCGGATGCCGTCCTCGGTGATGTCGAGGCCGCCGCCGATCTTCCGGAAGGTGTTGAGGAAGGTCATCATGTCGGACTGCCGGGCGCCGGCGACGAAGATGTCGCCGCCGGTGGCGAGGGCCGCGGAGCCCCAGGAGGCCGCCTCGATCCGGTCGGGCATCGCCCGGTGGCGGTAGCCGGTGAGCTCGGGCACGCCCTCGATCCGGATCACCCGGTCGGTCTGCACGGTGATGATGGCGCCCATCTTCTGCAGGATGGCGATGAGGTCCATGATCTCGGGCTCGGTGGCCGCGCCGCGCAGCTCGGTGTGGCCCTCCGCGCGGGTCGCGGTGAGCAGCACCTGCTCGGTCGCGCCGACGGAGGGGTAGGGCAGCTCGACCTTGGCGCCGGTGAGCCCGTGGGGGGCGCTCATCCGGATGCCGTTGGCGAGCTTCTCGACCCGGGCGCCGAAGTGGCGCAGCACGTCGAGGTGGTAGTTGATCGGCCGGTCGCCGATCTTGCAGCCGCCGAGGTCGGGGATGAACGCCTCGCCGAGGGCGTGCAGCAGGGGCCCGCACAGCAGGATCGGGATCCGGGAGTCCCCGGCGTGGGCGTCGATGTCCGCGTGCCGCGCCGTGGTGACGTTCGAGGGGTCGAGGGTGAGGACGCCGTCCTCCCGGCCCACCTCCACGCCGTGCAGCGACAGCAGGTTGGTGACGACCTGGACGTCCTTGATCTCCGGCACGTTGGCCAGGGTGGAGGGCGTCGATCCCAGGAGGGCGGCCACCATGGCCTTGGGAACGAGGTTCTTGGCACCTCGCACGGTGACCTGTCCGGAGAGGGGGACCCCGCCCGTGATGTGCAGTGCGCTGCTCATGACCTTCCGATCTGCTGTTGCCGGTCCGCCCCCCGAGCGGAGGCGGCACCCGTACAGTGTAGTTTCCCCGCGGAGCGCCCCCGGACACGGCCGGGGCCGCCGGGTCCGGAACAGCGCACGGCCCGGCGGCCCCGAAGGGCTGCGCCGGGCCGGGGCTCCGCCGTGGGGCTCAGGTGCGCGCGGGCAGCGTGGTGGGCTTGAACGCGGGGCGGGCCGCCTCGAACGCGGTGATCTCGTCCTCGTGCTGGAGGGTCAGCCCGATGTCGTCGAGGCCCTCCGTCAGGCGCCAGCGCGTGTAGTCGTCGATGGAGAACGGCACGGTCACCGTGTCGCACGTCACGGTGCGGGACTCGAGGTCCACCTCGATCTCGGTGCCGGGGTGCTCCTCGATCAGCTTCCACAGCAGCTCGACGTCGGCCTGGTCCACCTGCGCGGCCAGCAGGCCCTGCTTGCCGGAGTTGCCGCGGAAGATGTCGGCGAAGCGCGAGGAGATCACGACCTTGAACCCGTAGTCGCGCAGCGCCCACACCGCGTGCTCGCGCGAGGAGCCGGTGCCGAAGTCGGGCCCGGCCACCAGCACGGAGCCGTGGCGGTACGGCTCCCGGTTGAGCACGAAGTCCTCGTTCTTGCGCCAGGCCGCGAAGAGGGCGTCGTCGAAGCCGGTCTTGGTGATCCGCTTGAGGTAGACGGCGGGGATGATCTGGTCGGTGTCCACGTTGGACTGCTTCAGCGGGACGCCGACGCCCCGGTGGGTGGTGAACTTCTCCATGGGAGGTCTCCTTCGGGTGGGGCGCCGGTCAGGCGGAGGCCAGGTCGGACGGGGAGGACAGCGTGCCGCGCACGGCGGTCGCGGCGGCCACGACCGGCGAGACGAGGTGCGTGCGCCCGCCCTTGCCCTGGCGGCCCTCGAAGTTGCGGTTCGACGTCGAGGCGCACCGCTCCCCGGGGGCGAGCTGGTCGGGGTTCATGCCCAGGCACATCGAGCACCCGGCGAAGCGCCAGTCGGCGCCGAACGCGGTGAAGACCTTGTCCAGGCCCTCGGCCTCGGCCTGCAGGCGCACCTTCGCGGAGCCGGGGACCACCATCATGCGGACGTTCTGCGCCTTCGTGCGGCCCTTGACGATCTCGGCCGCGGCGCGCAGGTCCTCGATCCGGGAGTTGGTGCAGGAGCCCAGGAAGACGGTGTCCACCGGGATCTCCTTCATGGGCGTGCCCGCGGTCAGGCCCATGTACTCCAGGGCCCGCAGGGCGTTGGCCTTGTCGTTCTCGTCGCCGAGCTGCTCGGGGTCCGGCACCGCCTGGGACAGCGGCACGCCCTGGCCCGGGTTGGTGCCCCACGTGACGAACGGCTCGAGCTCGTCGGCGTCGAGGAACACCTCGGCGTCGAAGACGGCGTCGTCGTCGCTGCGCAGGGTGCGCCAGTACTCGACGGCCGCGTCCCAGTCGGCGCCCTCGGGGGCGTGCGGGCGGCCCTTGACGTAGTCGAACGTCGTCTCGTCGGGGGCGATCATCCCGGCCCGGGCCCCGGCCTCGATGGACATGTTGCAGATGGTCATCCGCGCCTCCATCGACAGGGACCGGATCGCGGAGCCGCGGTACTCCAGGACGTAGCCCTGCCCGCCGCCGGTGCCGATCTTCGCGATCACGGCCAGGATGACGTCCTTCGCCGAGACCCCGGGGCGCAGCGTGCCCTCGACGTTGACGGCCATGGTGCGGAACGGCGCGAGCGGCAGGGTCTGGGTGGCCATGACGTGCTCGACCTCGGAGGTGCCGATGCCGAAGGCCAGGGCGCCGAACGCGCCGTGGGTGGAGGTGTGGGAGTCGCCGCACACCACGGTCATCCCGGGCTGGGTCAGGCCCAGCTGCGGGCCCACCACGTGCACGATGCCCTGCTCGGCGTCGCCCAGCGAGTGCAGGCGCACGCCGAACTCCGCGCAGTTGGCGCGCAGGGTCTCGATCTGCTTGCGGGAGGTGTCGTCGGCGATGCGGGAGAAGATGTCCTGCGTGGGGGTGTTGTGGTCCTCGGTGGCGATGGTCAGGTCCGTGCGCCGCAGCCCCCGGCCGGCCAGCCGCAGCCCCTCGAAGGCCTGCGGGGAGGTCACCTCGTGCAGCAGGTGGAGGTCGATGTAGAGGAGGTCCGGCTGCCCGTCCTCACCCTTGCGCACGAGGTGGTCCGCCCAGACCTTCTCGGCGAGGGTGCGTCCGGGCGCCGGGGCGGCGGAGGGCGCGGACGTCGCGGAGATCGGGGAGGGGGTCGTGGACTGGGTGTCCGGCATGGCGGATCCTTCCGTGCTGCCTGGGGCCGCGCCGGATGGGCGCGCCGCCTGAGGAACGTGGTGCTCCCATGGTCCGTGCCGACGTCGCCCGCAGACCAGCTTTTCGGCTTGCTTCTCACATGCTGAGACGCCAGTATCAGCACATGGACACATCTGGACACATGGACCCGTCCGGCGCGCCCCTGGGCAGTCCCCTGGGCGGGGTGGGCAGCGGCGAGGGCCTCGACCTGCCGGCCGGCTCCTCGCCCAGCGGTGTGGGCGTGGTCGACAAGGCGTCGATGATCCTCGACGCCCTCGAGGCGGGCCCTGCCACGCTGGCCCAGCTGGTGACCGCCACGGGCCTGGCCCGCCCGACGGTCCACCGCCTGGCCGTGGCCCTCGCCCACCACCGCTTCGTGGGCCGCGACATCCAGGGCCGGTTCGTGCTGGGCACGCGGCTCGTGGAGCTGGCCTCCGCCGCGGGCGAGGACCGGCTCATCGCCGCCGCCGGGCCCGTGCTGGTCCAGCTGCGCGACGCCACCGGGGAGTCCGCGCAGATCTTCCGCCGGCAGGGCGACTGGCGTGTGTGCGTCGCCTCGGCCGAGCGGCCCATCGGCCTGCGGGACACGATCCCCGTGGGCACGCAGCTGTCGATGAAGGCGGGCTCCGCCGCCCAGGTCCTCGTGGCGTGGGAGGACCACGACCGCCTGCTCGAGGGGCTGCGGCACGCGCGCTTCTCCGCCACGGTCCTGGCGGGGGTCCGCCGCCGCGGCTGGGCCCAGTCGCTGGGCGAGCGCGAGCCGGGGATCGCGTCGGTGTCGGCGCCGGTGCGGGGGCCGTCGGGGCGCGTGATCGCCGCCGTGTCCATCTCCGGGCCGATCGAGCGGCTCACCCGCCAGCCCGGGCGCCTGCACGCCGAGGTCGTGGTGCAGGCGGCCCGCCAGCTCACGGAGGCGGTGCGGGCCGCCGCGCAGTAGCGCCGGGACCGTGCCTGCGAGCGCCGGGGCCCGCAGAGCTCCTCTTGCGCCCCGGATTCCCGCGCGAGTAGCGTGAACGCCATCCGGCCAGGAACCCGCCCGGAGGTGGCGGCCATGGATGACTCGGCTCCGGTCATGCTGCTCGCGACCAAGGACCCGGTCTCCCGGGCAATCCTGGGAGACGAGCTGCGCCGGCGCTACGGCGCCGACTACGAGGTCGTGGTCTGCGGCGACCACGCCCATGCCCGGGCGGTGCTCGAGGGGCTCCGCCGCTGGCATCGCGCGGTGGCCCTCATCGTCGGGTGCTACGGTCCTGCCGACCGCGACGGGCTGGACTTCCTGCGGCGCGCCTACGTCGACCACCCGGCCGCCAAACGGGCCGTCGCGGTGACCTGGGGCGACTTCGCCAGCGCCCCCGCCGTGCTCGGGGCCGTCGCCCGGGGCCACGCCGACCTGCTCGTCCTGCGCCCCGAGGGCCCCCGCGACGAGGAGTTCCACGGCGCGATCACCGACGCCCTCGACGACTGGCACCTCGCCCAGGGCGGAGGGTTCGAGGCGGTCCGGCTGATCGGGGAGCAGCGCGACGGACGGACCCACTCGCTGCGCGACATCCTCGGTCGCAACCACATCCCCGTGGGCTTCCACCCGGTCGGGTCCGCGGCGACGCAGCGGATGCTGGCGGGCCTGGGCCTGCACGAGCCCGAGCTGCCGGTCCTGGTGCTGGAGTTCACCTCCCCGCCGACCGTCCTCGTGAACCCCAGCAACCTGGAGATCGCCGACGCGTTCGGGCTGAACCGGCCCCCGCCGACGGACAAGGTCTTCGACGTCGTCGTCGTCGGCGCCGGCCCCGCCGGACTCGCCGCGGCGGTGTACGCCTCGTCCGAGGGGCTCTCCACGATGGTCGTGGAGCAGCAGGCCGTGGGGGGCCAGGCCGGCACCAGTTCGCTGATCCGCAACTACCCGGGCTTCTCCCGCGGCGTGAGCGGGGCCCACCTGGCCTACCGGTCCTTCCAGCAGGCCTGGGTCTTCGGCACCGACTTCCTGTTCATGCGCCAGGTGGAGGGCCTCGGGGCCGACGGGGCCGTGCGCACGGTGACGACGTCCGACGGCGGGGTCGTGCGGGGCCGCACGGTCGTGGTGGCCACGGGCGTGGACTACCGCCGCCTCGGCGTGCCCCGGCTGGAGGAGCTGGTCGGCAGGGGCGTCTTCTACGGCGCCGCCGTCTCCGAGGCGCCGTCGCTGGCCGGGCAGCCTGCCTGCGTCGTGGGCGGCGGCAACTCGGCCGGGCAGGCCGCCCTGCACGTCGCGCGGTACGCGGAGCACGTGACGCTGCTGGTGCGGGGCCCCTCCCTGGCCGCGACCATGTCCGACTACCTCATCGCCCAGCTCGAGGCGACCGGGAACGTGACGATCCGCTACGGAACCGTGGTCGTGGGGGCCCGAGAGCTGGACGGGTCCCTCGCCGCCGTCGAGGTCGCCGCCACCGGGGGCCCCGGCGGAGCCTCCACCGAGGAGATCGAGGCGGCCGGCCTGTTCGTGCTGATCGGTTCGGCGCCGCGGACGTCGTGGCTGCCCGCCACGGTGCTGCGCGACCGCTCCGGGTTCCTGCGCACGGGCGGCACCTGGGACACCGGGGACGCCGGACCGGCCAGGGCCCCGCTGCCGCTGGAGACCAGCATGCCGGGAGTCTTCGCGATCGGCGACGTCCGGGCCGGCTCGATCAAGCGGGTGGCGACCGCTGTCGGGGACGGCGCGACCGTGGTCTCGCTCCTGCACGGCTACCTCGCCGAGCACCCGCCGCCCGCGGTCCGGGCGGCCGTCCCCGAGGAGCCGGTCGGCGATGCGCCCCTCGGCTGAGGCCGCCGCGGTGGTCCCGTCGGTGCGGAGGCTGCTCTACGTCGCCGCGTTCCTGGTGTTCCTCGCGGGGCTGGTGCT
>Ga0326721_10000406_pt1 | contig 13482 bp, 16 predicted proteins | sample SGPome_FD_203951 | JGI IMG/M metagenome (GOLD analysis project Ga0326721, IMG submission 203951) | Soil microbial communities from Southern Great Plains, Lamont, Oklahoma, United States - SGP_1_2016 | ecosystem: Engineered > Artificial ecosystem > Soil microcosm > Unclassified | place: USA...
GAGTTTCGTGCGTGCGCTGCGCGGCGAGTGGATCAAGCTCGCCACCCTGCGCGCCACCTGGTGGTCGATCGCGGTGACCGCCGTGATGACGATCGGTATCGCGGTGCTCATCGCCTCGGCGGTCGACATGCCCGGCTTCGAGCCGATCCAGGCGGTCGTCTCGCCCATTCAGTTCACGATGCTGCTCGCCGGCATCCTCGGCGCGATCTCGGTCACGGGCGAGTACTCGACGGGCATGATCCGTTCGACGCTCACCGCCAACCCGGGTCGGGGGGCGGTGCTCGCGGCGAAGTCGGTCGTGCTCGCCGTGTTCCTCTTCGTGTCGTCGCTGATCATCTTCGGCGTCGCCGCGCTGGCGGTGTCGCTGGTCGTGTCGACCCGTGACCAGAGCATCGACTGGTCCGACCCCTCGGTGTCGTACCTGCCGATCGTGGTCGCGTCGCTCTCGATGGCCGTGTTCGCTCTCATCGGCGTCGCATTCGGCTTCATCCTGCGTTCGGGCGCCGGCGCCATCGCCGCAACGGTGGGTCTGCTGTTCGTGCTGCCGATCGTGGCGAGCATGTTCGCGATCGCCGGCGACTCCTGGCGGTGGGTCATGGACGCCTCGAGCTACCTACCGATGGCGGCCGCGCAGAGCGTGATCCTTCCCGGCTCGAGCGGACTCGACGAGCCGGTCGCCTACCTGACGCTCGCATGCTGGGTCGCGGCGACGCTGCTCTCGGCCTGGGCCGTGCTGCGCACCCGCGACGCGTAGAGTCGCGAGGGTGAGCAAGACGCGCAGCCGCAGCGCCTCGGTCCGTGAGGACGAGGAGCTGCGGTTGCCGCGTGCACCCGGTGTTTTCCGGCGGTTCTGGGCGCGGCATCCGGTGTTCGCCGATGTGCTGATCGCGCTCCTCTGCCTCTTCCTGTCGCTCACCCCGGCGAACCGGGTCGACGCGTCGCTGCCCGACCCCGTCGGGCAGGTGTTGTCGGTGCTCGTGCCGGTGACCGTGGTCGCGGCCTGCGCGACGCTGCTGTGGCGTCGCCGCATTCCGCTGCTGCCGTTCATCACCTCATTCGTGGTGGAGGCGCTCTTCCTCTTCGGCACTCTGCCGGGTGGCACGCCGCTCGCCCTCTTCACCTGTTACGCGCTCGCCGTGTACGGCTCATCGCGCGCCGCGTGGATCGGATTCGGCATCGGGGCCGGATCGTTGATGGTCGTGGCCGCGAGCCTCAGCCTGAGCGGCGCGATCACCTTTCAGGTGGCGATCAACCCGGTGCTCAACGTCGTGGTGCTCGGCCTGATCGGCACCCTGATCGGCGTGAACGTCGGTGGCCGCAAGCGCTACCTGGCCGCCGTCATCGACCGGTCGCGCCAACTGCTCGTCGAGCGCGACCAGCAGGCGCAGCTCGCCGCCGCCGCCGAGCGCGCGCGCATCGCGCGGGAGATGCACGACATCGTCTCGCACTCCCTCACCGTGGTCGTGGCCCTGTCGGAGGGGGCGGCGGCGACGCCCGACCGCGAGCAGGCCCGCGCGGCTTCGTCGGCCGCCGCCGCGACGGCACGCAGCGCGCTCACCGAGATGCGGTCGATGCTCGGTGTGCTCCGCGACGACGAGAATCCGCTGCCGCTGGCGCCGCTGACCGCACCCTCGCCGCACGACACCGTGGCCCACGCGCAGCGCGCCGGATTCCCCGTGACCCTCGTGACGGTCGGCGCCGCCGTGACGCTTCCCGCCGCCGTCGACCATGCCGTGTCGCGCATCGTGCAAGAGGGCGTCACCAATGCGATGCGGCACGCGCCGACAGCGACCGAGATCGCCGTGCGCGTCGCGCACACACCCGACGAGGTGCGCATCGAGATCGTCAACGACCGGGCCGGCGGAGCCGTCGGCACGCCCGGGTTCGGGCTTCGCGGGTTGACGGAACGAGCTGCGCACGTGCACGGCACCATCGATTACGGCCCCGCCGACGGTGGGGGATGGGTGCTGCGCGCGGCGCTGCCCATCGCCCCCGACTCTTCCGAGGAGAAGACATGACCGACCAGATCAGAGTGCTCCTCGTCGACGACCAGGAGCTCATCCGCCTCGGCTTCCGCATGGTGCTCGAGGCCGAGGGCGACATCGTCGTCGTCGGCGAGGCCGGAGACGGCCGCGAGGCGATCGCCCAGTCGGCCGCATTGCAACCCGACCTCGTGCTCATGGACATCCGCATGCCCGGGCTCGACGGCATCGCCGCGACCGAGGCGATCGTGCGCGAGCATCCGCAGACCCGCGTGCTCGTGCTGACGACGTTCGACCTCGACGAGTACGCGTTCGGGGCGATCCGCGCGGGTGCGAGCGGGTTCCTACTCAAAGATGCACAGCGCCACGAGCTGCTCTCCGCCCTGCGGGCCGTGCATCGCGGCGACGCGGCACTCTCGCCCCGGATCACCCGGATGCTGCTCGAACACGTCTCGCCGCAGCTCGGTGCCGCGCCCGCCGGCGTGGGGGCGGAGCATCCGCTCGTCGCGACCCTCACCGAACGCGAGCACGACGTGTTCCTCGCCATCGCCCGCGGTCTGAGCAACGCCGAGATCGGCGACGAGCTCTACGTGAGCGAATCGACGGTCAAGACCCACGTCGGTCGGGTGCTCGCCAAGCTCGGCGCGCGCGACCGCGTGCACGCGGTGATCCTCGCGCATCGGCTCGGACTCGCCGGGGCGGAGTGATTCGAGTGTTCGGTCGGAGCCGCGTGCAGGGAGAACGTACACGTGCAGGGAGAATCCGGGCGTCTGGCCATGCAGGCGTACTTTCTCCCTGCACGCGTACGGCCCGAGGGGGTTCGACGCGACGGTCAGTCGTCGAGCTGCGCCCTGACCCGCTGAGCGATGGCGGATGCTCGGGACCGGGCATCCGCAAGCCGTTCGGCCTCGCGTTCGAGGGCATCGCACGCGGCGGCATCCGCCCCGTGCTTGCGGGCGAGGCGGAGGTCGGTGCGCAGGTTGATCGTCGCACCGGAGATGCCGAGGGCGAGCGATTCCGCGGCGATCGCCAGGTCGGCCGCGACGGAGGGGTTCGCGATCTCGGCGAGGAGTTCGAGCTCGGGGAGGAACCGCGCTCCTGCAGCGCCGAGGGCGACCGACGATTCCGATGCCGATACCGCCGCCTCGGCGACCCGGCGGTCGCGCTCCGGGTCGTCGCCCGGCAGTGCGAGCGCGGCGCCGAACGCGACCGAATACGCGCCATCGGCTTCGGCCGCTCGTAGCGCCTCGTGGCGCGCCCCCGAGAGTCGTTGCGCCGACGCGGCGGCTCGCGCGTCGTCGGTGTACTCGGCCACCATGTGCAGAAGTCCGGCCGACACGGCGAGGATCACCCCGCTGGCGGCGCCCCCACCGGGTGCCCCGTTGGGCTGTGCGAGCGCGGTGAGCCAGGCATCCAGCGGGGTGGCCGTCGAAACGGGAGGGGTTTCGTTCATGCGCGTCACCCTACCGGCGTGGAAGTCGGCCGGCCCGGGCGGCGCGCACGGTCTCTAGGCTGGTGGTGAGACCCCGACGAAAGGACCCCCTCATGGCAACGACAGCGCTGAGCAGCGCGGACTTCGCGCAGACCGTCGAGAAGGACGGCATCGTGCTCGTCGATTTCTGGGCCGAGTGGTGCGGGCCGTGCCGCATGTTCGGACCGATCTTCGAGCAGGCGTCGGAGAACCACTCCGACATCACCTTCGCGAAGGTCGACACCGAGGCGAACCAAGACCTCGCCGGTGCCGCGGGGATCGTCTCGATTCCGACCCTGATGGCGTTCCGCGACAACATCCTCGTCTTCTCGCAGGCCGGCGCGCTGCCTGCGCCCGCGCTCGAAGACCTGATCGGCCAGGTGCGCGCCCTCGACATGGATGCCGTGCGCGCGTCGATCGCCGAGGAGACGGCCAAGGAGAACGCCGAGTAGTCACCCGGTGACCGTGATGGCGGTCACCGCGGGATGACGCGCTCCGAGACGACGACCTCGGCCGACATCGGCAGCTCGCCGACGATGCGGGGTGCGCCGTCGACCCAGTCCACGGCGATGCCCGCGGCTTCGAGCGCCTCGATGCTGAGAGTGATGTCGAGCAGGGGCAGGTCGAGGTCGGCGTACCGGCTCGCGACCACGTCGTTCACGCGGTCGGCCGTCGTCGCGTGGATGAATCCTGACTCTTCGAAGTGCGTGCCACGGGTCGAGACGACGTACTCGCCGAACCCTCGGCTCATCTCCCAGTCGTCCTGGATGGCGATGTGGTGGATCTCTGCGGTCACGGCTTCTCCTTAATGAAACGGATTCGTAGCATTCTCGACTAGGCTACAACCATGACAGGAAAACGCGGGCGTCCCTCCGCCGCCGAGCGGCTCGAGCGGCATGAGCGCGTCATCGATGTCGTCATCGCCTTGCTCACCACCCAGGGCTACGACGCCGTCACGTTCGACCGGGTTTCGGTCGACGCCCATGTCGCCAAGCGCACGCTCTACGCCGACTTCGACGACCGTACGGGTCTCGTGCGCGCGGCCGTGCGCCGCCAGCACGCCTACCTCGACGGCACCTGGCATTCCGCAGACGACCTGCGTGCAGCATCCGTCGCCGTCGTCACCCACCTGCTCAGCGACGAGGCCATCGCCGTGCACCGCGCGATCGTGGCGGATGCCGGCGCGAACGCCGCACTCGCCGCCGAGTTCTACGACGAAGGTCCGGGTCGCGCGCAGCGCTTCCTCGCGCAGTTCCTGCCGGCGGATGCCGTCGCCCCCGCCGAGCTCGTCTTCACCGCGCTACTCGGCGAGCCGCACCGGCGCCGACTTCTCGGGCTGGCATCGGCTCTGACCCCCGCCGAGATCGACGCCCACGTCGACCGCACGCTGCGCGCGTTGGGCGTCGCGGGCGCGGGCTGACTCAGGCGGCCGCTGATCCGCTCACGCGCTGATCGGTGGTGATGATCGTCGCGAAGCCGCGGGCGGAGAGGATGCTCTCGGTGCGGCGCATGATGTCGACCCCCGATACGGCGGCCAGGTCTCCCGTCGCGGCGATGCCGGAGGTGGTCGTGGCGTCGGTCACGTAGTCGACGTCGAAGCCGAGGTCGCCAGCGACGCGCGCGGTCGTCTCGCAGCACTGCTCGGTGCGGATGCCGCAGACGACGACGCGACGGATACCAGACCGGTGCAGTTGCTCTTCCAGGTCGGTCGACGTGAACGCGTTGACCGTGGTCTTGGTGCGTGCGAGCTCGTCATCGCGGGGGTCGAGCTCGGCGAAGACGCGCACGAACCCCTGGTCGGGGTCGAAGACGCCGCCCGAGCCCGGGTCGGCGTGCGTGATCCAGATGACCTGGTCGCCGACCTCGCGAGCGTGCTCGACGAGTCGGGCGACGTTGTCGATCACCTGCGGGTTGGCGGTCGCCGCCCATTCGTCCGCTCGCTGTCGGAACGACTCCTGAGTGTCGATGACGAGGAGGGCGGTGTCGGAGTTCTGAGCCATGGGGTCATCTTCGCGCGCCGGGATCGCCTCCCGCGAGTCCGCGAGCGGTCAACCCTCGAAGGATCTCGGACAGAACCATTGACAAGCCAGGATGGGGGAGGGCATAGTCAGTCATTACATAACGTCATATAACGAGTTATGACGTCTGAATCGGAAAGGTCCATCTTGACTGCCACCGCATCGTTCATCGACTCCACCACCATCGAGAGTCAGCTCGCGGCCGCACGCGCTGCCATCGCCACCCGCGAAACCGTGTCCCGCGTCGTTCTCACCGCCTGCGGCGGCTCGTACGCGAACATGCTGCCGAACGAGTACATCCTCGGCACCCTCGCGAAGAACCTCGAAGCCACCGTGCTCAACGCGGCCGAGTTCACCTCGCGCAACTCGTCGCGCGTCGACGCCGACACCGTCGTCATCCTCTGCTCGCACTCGGGCACGACGCCCGAGACGGTTGCCGCAGCGAAGCATGCACGCGAACGTGGAGCGCTGACCGTCGCCTTCACCTTCGACCCCACCTCGCCCCTCGCGGCGGAGTCGGAGTACGTCATCGCCTACCAACACGGCGAGGGCAAGAGCGAGTCGTACGTGGGCGGAGCGCTCATCCTCCGCCTCGTCGCCGCCGTGCTCGAAGAACGCGATGGCGTGCAGATCGCGGATGCCGTCGACGCCGCGGTCGCGCAGCTGCCGACGCTCGTCCCGGTCGCGCGCGAATCGTACGCAGCATCCGCTGACGAGTGGGGCTTCGCCTCGCGTCGCGAACCGCTGATCTACACGATGGCCGGCGGATCGAACTACGGAACGGCCTACTCGTTCGCGATCTGCCTGCTGCAGGAGATGCAGTGGGTGCATTCCGCCGCGATCCACGCCGGCGAGTACTTCCACGGCCCGTTCGAGGTCACCGACGTCGACGTGCCGTTCATCGCCCTGCTCGGCCTCGACGAGACCCGCCCGGTCGAGCAGCGCGCCGTGAACTTCCTCACGCAGCACTCCGACAAGGCGCTCGTCATCGACGCCGAGGACTTCGGTCTCGACGTCGTCGCCCCCGAGGTGCGCGGAGCCTTCGCCCACCTCCTCTTCAACATCGTGCTGCGCGTCTATGCCGACGCGCTCGCCGACCACCGTGGACACCCGCTCTCCGTGCGCCGCTACATGTGGCGCATGGAGTACTGAGAACTCAAGGAGCATCCGAATGCGCACAACTGCACGCATCGCCACCGCCGCCATCGCCGTCGGCGCACTGATCGTCCCGCTCGCCGCCTGCGGCAGCTCGGAGCCCGAGGCCGCTGACGGCCAGGTGACGATCGACTTTTTCCACCGCTGGCCGAACGAGCCGAAGAACGCCTACTTCGCCGACCTCGTCTCGCGGTTCGAAGAAGAGAACCCCGACATCAAGGTCAACGTCGAGAGCGTCCTCAACGACGCGTACAAAGACAAGGTGAAGGTGGTTGCGGGCTCCGCCAACGCCCCCGACGTGATGTTCTCGTGGAGCGGCTCGTTCCTCGAAGAGCTCGCGAAGGGCGACGCGCTCATGGACCTCGGCCCGTGGCTGGCCGAGAACCCCGAGCTCACGGAGAGCTTCTACGAGAGCCAGCTCGAACCGTTCGCGGTCGACGGCGTGCAGTACGGTCTGCCGATCGGCATGCACTCCAAGCTGTTCTTCTACAACGTCGACGTATTCGACGAGCTCGGCCTCGAGGTTCCGACCACGTGGGACGAGTTCATCGACGTGCTCGACGAGCTGCAGGGCGAGGGACTTACGCCCATCGAGTACGGCGCCCAGGACCAGTGGACGATCGCTCACTACGTCGGAACGCTGAACCAGCGGATGCTCGATCCCGAGGTGTTCCTCGCGGATCAGGATCCGGCGAAGGGCGAGTTCACCGACCCCGGCTACGTGGAGGCGCTCGAGCGTTTCCAGGAGCTGTCGGCCTACATGAACGACGACATGGCGGCGGTCACGCACGAGATCGCGCGCAACGCCTGGATCGCGGGCGAAGCGCCGATCATGTACATGCAGAGCTCGGAGGTCGGCTACTTCGGCGACGCGCAGTTCGAGTACGCGACGTTCAACATGCCGAGCGTCGACGGCGGCAAGGGAGACCCCGGTCAGCTGACGGGCGCTCCGGAGGGCTTCGTCATCTCGAAGACCACGGAGCACCCGGAAGAGGCGCAGCGCTTCGTGGAGTTCATGCTCAACGAGGCGAACGGTGTGAAGTACTCCGAAGAGACCGGAGAGCTCAGCGCGGTGCAGGGTGCCGTCGACAAGGCGGATGTTCCGGAGATCTCGAAGGAGCTCGCGCAGGGCATCGTCGATGCCTCGGCGATGACGACCTGGCTCGACAACGCCTACGACCCGCAGATCGTGCAGGCGTACCTCACCGAGACGCAGCTGATGCTCGGTGGTCAGCAGACTCCGGAGGGTGTCATGAAGGCGGTTCAGGATGCCGCAGCGCGAGTGCGCGACGCGTCCTGAGTGATCCACGGGGGTGCCGGAGCAGCCGGCCGGCACCCCCTCTACCCCTCTATCCAGGGAGATATCCCGGCATGAAACCTCTGACACGCACCTTCGGCAATGCGCTCTACGTGCTTCCCGCACTCGCACTGCTCGGGCTCTTCGTGTACTACCCGCTGATCGCGAACATCGTCTACGGCTTCTTCTCGTTCAGTGCGGGTGCGGGCGAGATGAAGCCCGTCGGCGCCGACAACTTCCTGCGTCTGCTCGATGACCCGATCATCAAGACGGCGCTGACGAACAACCTGATCTACGCGATCGTCTCGATCATCTGCCAGGTGGGTGGGGCGCTGGTCGTCGCCGCCTGGCTCACCCGCCTGCTCGGACCCCGCATGGGCGGCATCCTCCGGTCGGTGTACTTCCTTCCCGCGGTGATCTCGATGACGGTCATCGCCCTGCTCTTCACCTTCGTGTACAACTCGCGCGGGGGTCTCCTGAACGAACTGCTCGCCCTCATCGGTCTCGAGCACCTGCAGACGGCCTGGCTGGCCGACGTCGACACGGCCTTGGGCTCGGTCATCGCGGTGTCGCAGTGGCAGAGCATCGGCTATGTCTGCATGCTCTACGTGGTGGCGCTGCAGCAGATTCCCGAGGAGTACTACGAGGCGGCGTCCCTCGACGGCGCCGGCCGCATCCGCCAGTTCTTCAGCATCACGGTTCCCCAGGCGAAGGAGATGATCTTCGTCGCCATGATCCTGACGGTCTCGGGCGCGTTCACCGTCTTCAACGAGCCGTACATCCTGACCAAGGGCGGTCCGGGCAACACGACCCAGGTGCTCGCCACCTACATGTACAACCAGGGCTTCTTCCAGAATCAGATGGGGTACGCCTCGGCCATCGCGAGCCTGATCTTCCTCATCACGCTGGTGCTGTCGCTGGTTCAGATGCTCTCGTTCCGAAGCGGAAAGGACTGACCGTGAGTGCACATCTGCGCCCGCTGGAGCGGATCCGACAGGTTCCCGTCTACGCGCTGCTGCTCATCTACGCCGTCGTCATCGCCTACCCGCTGCTGTGGATGGTCATCTCGTCGTTCAAGTCGTCGTCCGAGATCTTCGCCGACCCGTGGGGTCTGCCCTCGATCTGGCTCGTGCAGAACTACGCGCAGGCCTGGGACAAGGGAATCTCCGAGTACTTCCTCAACTCGGTGATCGTCACGATCGCCTCGACGGCGGCGACCGTGCTCATCGCCGCGCTGTGCGCCTACGGCATGGTGCGCATGTCGAGTCGGGTCGCCGATGTGGTGCTCATCGTCGCGATGGGCGGGCTGGTGGTCGCCCCGCAGGTGAGCCTGATCCCGCTCTACCGGTTGCTCGACGGCATGGGGCTGCTCAACACGTCGTGGGCCATGATCCTCCCCTACGTCGCGTTCCGCCTGCCGATGGCGATCCTGCTCATCCGGTCGGTGTTCCTCGGCATCCCGAAGGAGCTCGTCGACGCGGCCACGATCGACGGATGCCGGTCGACGGGCGTGCTTCGTCACGTGTACCTGCCGTTGAGCAAGTCGGTGCTGACGACATCGGCCGTGCTGACCGGGTACTTCGCCTGGAACGAGTTCCTGTTCGCGATCGTGTTCATCGACCAGGACTCGCTGCGCACCATCCCCGCGGGCCTGATGTCGTTCCGCGACGCCCTGTCGACAGAATGGGGGGTGCTGCTCGCCGGACTGACGATTGCCGCATTGCCGATCGTGGTGGTCTTCATCGCGCTCCAGAAGTACTTCGTCGCGGGTGTCGCGGCGGGGAGTGTGAAGGGATGACGATGTACTCAGCCGACGACCTGCGAGACATCCTGAGCTCGGTGCCCGCACCGTCGCTCGTGGGAGTGGGAGACAACGTCCTCGACTGCTACGTGCACGAAGACCTCGCCTACCCCGGCGGCAACGCGCTGAACGTGGCGGTCTACAGCCGCCTCTTCTTCGGCGGCGATGCCGGCTTCGTCGGGATCATGGGCGACGACCGCTTCGCCGTGCACCTTCAGGAGGTGCTCGACGACATCGGCGTCGACCGGTCGCGCGTGCGCGTGGCGCGGGGCGCGAACGGCATGGCCTTCGTCGAACTCGACGACGACGGCGATCGCGTCTTCGTCGGCTCGAACCGGGGTGGGGTGCAGGCCGAACTGCGACTGCGCATGTCCGAAGCCGACACCGCCTACCTCGCCGAGTACGCCCGTGTGCACACCTCGGTCTACTCCTCGATCGAGGCCGAGCTGCCGGCGATCGCCGAGCGCGGCACCGCGGTGTCGTTCGACTACTCGAACGATGCGGCGAGCGACATCGTGCGCGCGACGGCACGCCACGTCGACGTCGGGTTCTTCTCGGGCGGAGCGCTCTCCGACGCGGAGGTCGACGCGCTCGCCGCCTTCGCCCTCGACAGCGGCATGGCCTCGGTCGTGATCACCCTCGGCTCACGCGGTGCGCGGGCCTTCGAGGCAGGCGCCGCGCACGCCGTGGGCGTCATGCCGGTCGACGCTGTCGACGCTCTCGGCGCTGGAGACGCCTTCATCACGGGGTTCCTCGCGGCGAGAGCATCCGATGCCGACATCCAGCGCAGCCTGGAGATCGCCTCGACCACCGGGGCGCTGGCCTGCACGCTGCGGGGTGCGTTCGGTTACCCTGTCAGGGGTGGTGACGACGCACGGGCGCAACTCCTGCGCCGCTACCGCAAGGCGTGACGGCGATCGTCGCAGCAGGGGGAGATCAGGTGAAGGACGCGAACTCCGCACCGCTGCATGAGCAGATCCGTACGCTCCTCATGCACGAGATCGAAGACGGCACATACGCCGCCAGCGGCAAGCTGCCGCCCGAACCCGAGCTGTGCGCCCGCTTCGGCGTGAGCCGCATCACCGTTCGTCGTGCGGTCGCCGACCTCGAAGAGATCGGGCTCGTCCGCCGGCAGCAGGGCCGTGGCACCTTCGTCGCTCCGGCCCGAGACGTGCTCGGCACGATGTCTGTCGGCGGGTTCGCCGACAAGGTCGTCGGCGAGGGGGCGAAGTCGCGCACCATCATGAAGGCCGAAGTGCTCGATGCCGACGAGCGACGGGCGGAGCGCTTGGGCGTGCCGGTCGGATCTCCGACCTTCCGCCTCGTGCGGGTGTTCGCCCTCGACGGCATCCCGCTGTCGATCGACGTGAGCCGGTACTCCCTGCTGCGCTTCCCGGGGTTCGACGAGAAGATCGTCGACGATGTCTCGACCTATCAGGTGCTGCGCGACGACTACGGCGTGGAGTTCTCCGAGATGCACCGCGAGTTCGGGGTCGGGTTCACCAACGCGCAGACCGCCGAGTGGCTGCAGCGCCCCGAGCGCGACCCCCTCATCGTCATCCGCAAACGGGCCATCGACCAGCACGGCGAGCTGGTGCACACGTCTCGCGTGCGGGTCGTGCCGAGCCGCATGCGGCTGAAGGTCGTCTCGCGCACCGCCGAGTGATCAGGCCGGGGTCTCGGCAATCCGTCTCCCGTTCGCGACCGCGGGGCTGATCGTTACGAAATGTCGGTTGAGCGGCCGAATAAGAGTCATTTGGCACCGCTTGACGCACACCGCCGCGACAGAATGGACGCATGTACGACAAGACGATCACCGCCACAGCCGACGATCAGCGGGCGGTGCGCCGCGGCATCCGTCGATACACGGCATCGCCGTGGTTCATCGCCGTGATGCTCGTGGCGGGAATCGGCGCCCTCACGCTCTCGGCGACCTCGGTCGTCACGGGGAACGACGCCGTGCTCGTGTTCGTCGCCGGCGCGATCATGCTGCTCTCGCTCGCCGCGCTGATCTGGGTGGCGCCGCGCCGCCTGGCCAAGACGCTCGTCATCGGGTCGGACGTGTTCGCGCGCATCGATGCAGACGGATTCGAGCAGGGCGGGCCGACCGGATCGACGCGGATGCCGTGGACGTCGCTGCGCTCGATCGAACGCGTCGGCGACAGTGTGGTCGTGCGCCTCACCCCCACCAAGACGCGACTCGTCTTTCCCGGACGCCTGTTCAGTGACGAGGCCGTCGCCGAGGCGCAGCGGCTGATCGCCGCCGCCCACCCGGGGGCACGCCCGCGACGCTGACGCGGTTTCTGGTGACGGCTGACGGGAAGCCGCTGCGTGTGCCACCGGCCGGAGCCTTCTAGCCCTTCAGCTGGTCGATTGCCTGGTCAATATCGAGCAGCTCGGCGCGCATCTGCGTGACGGCGTGCGGCGAGAAGCGCCGCACCTGCATCGTGAGGATCACGTCGGCCTGAAACATGCTGAGACCGCAGGCGTCAGCGAGAGTGCGCGTCAGCTCGTCGCCGCTCGTCTCGGCAGTTGAGCAGACCTCGATCACTCGCGCGGGATTCTCCGCCGCGTAGAGCAAGGCGAGAACCATTTGCCGCCGAGCCAGTTGGGTCGCAAGCTCATCCGTCATGAGGAGAAGTGTTGCATGGCGACGGGGCGGAGCCGTGGCGGTCATCGATTGTGTGAATCTGTAGGCATGACGGAGCGAAGCGAATCCACCTGGTCAGCTCTGGTGCGCGAGATCGAGGGTGCGGCGTCAGGCGTCCGGATGCTCCCGCTGCACGGGGTCAGCGCGCAGGAGGTCCTGGAGCGACTCGGTGTGAGCGAAGGCTCGACGATGGGTGCGCTTGCGACGCACGTCGGCGCGCTGCTGGTCGACCATGGCTGGCTTCGTATCCTCGGCGGTGGAGCCGAGGGTGTACGGGGTATCGCTGAGACGAACCGACTGGACGGCACGGCACCGCCGTTCCTGATCGTCGCCGAGGATGTTCTCGGCGGATCATTCGCGTTGGACGGCGGCGGTCTCGGCTTCGCGCCGGGCGAAGTCTGCTACTTCGGCCCCGACACGCTCGAATGGACGGGCATCGGCGGCGGCTACTCGGCCTTCGTCAGCTGGGCGCTCTCCGGCGGACTCGCGGAGTTCTACACCGATCTTCGCTGGGACGGCTGGGAGCAGGAGTCACTTGATCTGGCCCTCGACGAGGGCATCGCCATCTATCCGCCGCCGTTCAGCGTCGAGGGGCAGGCGATCGCGAACTGCACGCGACGCCGGGTACCTCTGACGGAACTGCACGACTTCTACGCGACTGCCGCGAGATGACGAGCGCTGCCCCCTCCGGTCGGGCGGCGCTGACGAGCGTCACGGCCGCTCGTACGTCATGAGCGCGAGGTCGATCGACTCGAGCGCATCGCGCGGCAGGACCGTCGTGCACACCGTGTGCTCGTCGACGCGGAACCCGATCGCGAACACGAACGGATCGGTGTCGATCTGAACGGCGGGCCGGTCGGCTCCGTCGACGATGGCGGAAGCATCCGACACGGCCGTCACCGTCGTCTTCCATGCCTCGCCGACGCGCGGGCCGCTCGGAATGCCCAATTCCGTGCGGAAGCGGTTGATGAGCACGTGGTTCGTGTGGTCGACGAGCTCGCGTGCGAGCGACGCGCGTGAGCCGTCGGGCGACGCGTGCCAGGTGGTGCGGGTCGCCTCCCACAGCATCGGGTAGAGCAGCAGCTGCGCCTGCTCGATGAGCCAGGTC
>Ga0326721_10000407_pt1 | contig 13479 bp, 15 predicted proteins | sample SGPome_FD_203951 | JGI IMG/M metagenome (GOLD analysis project Ga0326721, IMG submission 203951) | Soil microbial communities from Southern Great Plains, Lamont, Oklahoma, United States - SGP_1_2016 | ecosystem: Engineered > Artificial ecosystem > Soil microcosm > Unclassified | place: USA...
GCCTTCAAGCGCCCGCCTCACTTCTCATCACGCACAGACTTTTCTCCTATAACGCCTGGAGGATTTCAACTGGCGCTTATCGGATCGACCCTGGCGAACAGGCAAAAGTGTCGAGATATATGTCAATCGCGACCGCTCAATTGACGTTCGGTAGCGCCTGGACGATTGCTACCCTCGCCGCTGCGCCGCCCGTCACACGGGCAGCACCTCGTAGCCCCATGATTTCTCGAAGGATTTTTTCGACGCCTGTGTCACATCTTGTACGCGTAGAAGCGTGTGCAGCTTGCTTAGGGATGGCGAGATGTATATATTCCCCGCTCTTGGCGCTACCGCCCCGATGGCGAAATTGGTAGACGCAAGGGACTTAAAATCCCTCGTCCTCTGGACGTGCCGGTTCGACCCCGGCTCGGGGCACCACATATAAAACAAGGGCTTGCGTGCTTTCAGTGCGCAGGCCCTTTGTTTTATTTGATCCGCAAAAACAGCTGTGGTCCGCAATTCTTGATTTTCCCTTCTCACGGAGTCCTTACAACGAGCAGCCGAACCTTTCGCGCAGGGTCCCTGCGTCAGCGTTGGCCAAATCCATTAACTTCCAGGCGGCGCCTCACTTCGATAGCAGGTTTAGTCATGATGGACGTCGTCGGATATCAATGACTGCCCGTCACCGAAAGCCCCCACTCGAAGCTCTCGCACACCCGCTCCTGCCCAGAACCTGATGACGGCTCCCTTTCCGTGCGTCAACAATTGAACCTGACCAATGAGATCAGCCTGATTGTCAGCGCGCATGATGGGCTTATAGCCATGGGCCTTATATAAAACCCAAGCGTCAGCTTCAGCTTCAATACGGAAAACATCCATTGGTTTGCCACCACGGGATTTAACAGTCGAGCCCCAGGATGTGGCCGTGTTCCGTGAAAACGCCAGGCGGCCGAAATAGCCCCGAAGGATGCTACGGGCCGGGAAGCACTTGCAGATGCACTCATGCCGCTTTCAAGAAGCGGTATTGGACTCAAGGCACTCGTCGCACATCGCAGATCAGCTTTTCCGCGCGGATGAAGGCATTTCGACAACGATCACGAATGAAGTGAAAAAGCGGATCGATAGACCCAACCACTAAGGGTTCAAATCTGATCGTCCGCCAATGCGATCATCACTCTTCCTCTTCGTCCCTGGACTCTTCCTCCTCGCTGACCTCGTCATCGTCATCGTCATCGTCATCAAGAATCTCATCAGCCTCATCAACGATTTCATCCTCATCGATAAGCACATACTCCTCACTGATTATCCCGAGCTGCACGTTACTGATCTCATTCTCTTCATTGAGGATCTCTTCCGCGTTTTTGGCAGCGGCCGTAGCGAATTCGTAATTGATCCAATAATCCTGTTCCGTGACCGTCCTGGACCCTTGCAGATTTTCAAGACAACGTTGCAGGGCATGAACAATCAGGCCGTCTTTCAGCGCGACTTTAGCGACTTCGGGGCCCTCATTGAGCCTGATAGTCTCTTCGAGCTGTTGAACTTCAATGATCTTTTCCTTGAGCGCCTGCTTTGCGAATGCGTCGCGATCGAGGATCCTGCTCCACAACCTGTCCACCAGCCTGACTGCCATCTTGAGCTCCGTTGATCCGGCGTCATGCCGGTCATCCGTAATACCTGATCCCAAACCGACTTGCCACCCTATACGCAGGCAGCAGGGAGCTTCGATGTAAAAAACAAAGTTGTTCAATAATGGTTTCCAGATTTCGATATAAGAGCGTGCCCCGACAAACTGATCACATCTACCGTTCCTGATTTTGCCCCCTCTCGGCGTCCTGCCGACGAACACCACTCCCCAAAACAGCAATTCTCGATTACTGTATACCCATACAGCACTCGAGAAATGCATCCATGGACACAGATATCGCCGACGATTGGGCTTACAACCCGACCGAAGAACAAATGATCCGGCAGCGTGCCCATATCGTGAATGAGGAGAACCGGCTGTTACGCAGTGAGGTAAGCCGATATCGGCAGCACCTGGCCAAGATGATCGACATGCACAGCACCGCTTCGGCAGAGCGGGAAAAGCTTTCGACGAAGCTCAAGGCGGCGGATAGTCGAATATCCGATCTGCTGCTAAATGCATCCGACTCCTGGGGTCAGATCGATTCACTGAAACGCATCATCGACTATCACAGGCAGTTGCTCCGCACCGCCGACATCAGCCCTGAAAAATGGGGAGAAAATCCTTCACACGGTGCCCAGTCTGAAGGTGAGATTCCTCAGCCGCTTCGGGCTGTACACAGCTGATCCCGACCTTGCCCCGGTTCTGTCGGGGCTATTCGCTGACAGCCTGCTGCGTGAGCACAGTCACGGGTTCCAGATATAGTCTGCTTAAACGCGACCGCTCATACCTTCAGCCACATCCAAGGCTTGATCATCCCTACCAAAGCCGCTAATTTATCTAGCACACTACATAATAGCCAACTAGATAAATGCCAAATCAAAACCACACCCCCACCCGCAGAGAAGTCGGCCAGCAGCTGTCGTTCGCGCTCTATAGCGCAGCGAACCGGATGGCGCGGTTGCACAAGCCGCTTCTGGAGCCGTTTGGCCTGACGTTCCCCCAATACCTCGTGATGCTGGAGCTTTTCAGCGCCGCGCCTCGTGCAGTGGGCGACCTGGGTACGAAGCTGGGTATGGACACCGGCACGATCACGCCGCTTTTGAAGAGGCTTGAGCTTCTGGGCGTCGTGACTCGCACCCGTGATCGGGCCGATGAGCGCCGGGTACTTGTGGCGCTTTCGGCCACAGGCGAAGCGCTGCGGCATGAGCTCTGGGGCATTACCGAGAAGATCGAATCAGCGTGTCAGCTCACAGCCGAAGGGTTGCTGGACCTTCGTGACACGCTCAATGCATTCGCTCACCCAGCCAAATGACAGCAAGGAGTTTATCCAAATGAAAGTCGGAATTATCGGCGCAGGCAATATCGGCTCTACCCTCGCCCGCAAGCTCGCTGCCTGCGGCCATGACGTCAAACTGGCGAATTCGAAAGACCCTCAGAGCATCCAGGCGCTTGCCAATGAACTCGGCGCACGCGCAGTCACCAAGGATGAGGCGGTAGCAGATGTCGACGTCATCATCCTTTCGATACCCTTCGCAAAATACCCGGATCTTCGGGACACGTTGAGCAAAGCCTCCGAGTCAGTCGTCGTCATTGATACGTCCAACTACTACCCGGTACGTGACGGGGCGATCAAGGAAGTCGATGATGGCAAGGCAGAGAGTGTCTGGATCAGCGAGCAAATTGGCCGTCCTGTCGTCAAGGCGTGGAATGCGGTGCTCTCGGCGACGCTGATTGAACAAGGCCAGCCCGCCGGTTCCTCCTCACGCATAGCGTTGCCTGTAGCGGGCGATGACGTGAACGCAGTGGCAATTGCGCAGCGACTTGTAGAGGATACGGGCTTCGATGCGCTGGCCACCGGCGATCTTGAAAACTCGTGGCGTCAGCAGCCAGGCACACCCGCCTACTGCACCGAATTGACGCTGCCAGAACTCGAATTGGCTTTGGATGCAGCGGATAAAGCACGCGTGCCTCAAAACCGGGATGCGTTGTTTACCCGGTTCACGACTTCTGGTGGCCAACTGACTCGCGAACAAATGGTCGCTTCCAATCGTGCCATGACGGCATGAAAAGCGGCCGATGTACCCTCAGTCAACGAGGAATGCACCGATGAAACTCGAAGAGATGGCCCTCCCGCCAGCGATAAAGACCGAGGCAGCCCGTATTGCGCAGCGAATCGAAATCGCTGACGGCTTGCTGGAAATGGCGACGGCAGGTGGTGTCGGCGAAGGCTTTTTAATGGGGCTGGCCTGTGCCGATGCAGTGTCGGCTCAGGGTATCGAAGCACTTGAAGATCTGTTCAGTCAGGTCATGACACGCAAGCTGGCTGAAGCTCGTAAACAGTTGTAAACAGCACTTCGCAAAAGACCCCGCTTGGGCGGGGTCTGGCGCTCGTGACGTACTTCAGGCGCCGCTGCCCAGCGACGGAACCTCTGTTTCATCAACCGGAGGATTAACCGGCATGTCCGGGTCGTCACTCAGGTCGTTGCGAGAGGTGTCTTCGTCATCAGCCTGGTGGCTTTCCTTATCCGGATAAACCTCTTCCTCGCTACCGGGCTTTGCCGGACCGGGATAGGCGTTTTCGGGACCATTGTCGTCAATACTCATGATTAGCTCCTCAAACATGTGCCGCAGGGTATCTGCGCTTACAGGTGAGAAAATAGCGGGCAACTGGAAGTGCCTGAAAACAGACAAGCGGAATCAGAACGTCTTATGTGTGTTGACTTGGGTGCGTCTGTCAGACTTTGGCGCCAACCGGTGAGCGGTCTGGCTCGCGGCTTGCTACAGGGAGCTATGACTGCGCCAGAACGATGTATTTCTGGCGTGTCAGCCACCCTTTGGAATGCCGTTCAGTCATCAGGAGATGCACCGTGTCAACTCTCAGTGAAATCGCAGCGAACCACGCGAAGCACTTATCAGCACTGGAAACTGAGTCGGCTCGGCTGGACGCGCCCTGCACGCCTGTTTTACAGGTCTTTGAAACGCCGTCATTCCTGGCCATCGAGCAAATGCCGCCGCACGCCATCGCGGCCATCAACGAAGCTATTCAGACACAGGCCGCCGCCTACTCACTCTGAACCTGAAAAAACTGTCGGTGCCAAGAGTTCGTCGCCGGCTGATGCAACTGGTGAACCTTCGCCGACGAACTGCACACAACATTTGCTCAGGTCCGCCGATAGAGGTATCGGTCGATATTTTCAAGGAGAGAAACACATGCTTTTCACGGACACTCAGATCAATCAGGCGCTCGAAATCTTCATCCGTCGCGATGAACAGCTTCAGCAGGAGCTGGCCAACTTCAATCGTCACCCAGGTGGTTTGTTCATCAGCGAACGTCGTGCGGAGCACGCACGGTCAGCGTTCCTGCGGGCAGCACAGGAACGCGACACAACACCTCATGACTTTGCCCTAAGGCTTCTGGCCCGCACGCCTTCGGAGCTGGAGCAATTGCGCGAAGAACGTCGGATGCGGATGGCGGGCTGAGTCAGGCGTCCGGGTCCGTTTCGGAAAAGTTGACGTCAAACACCTGATAGAACGCGTTGGGCGTATCCGCTACGATCCACAGCAGGATAAGCACGTGGTGTCCTGTCTTGCTGACTGGCAAGACAGCTGACACCTTTTCGTCAGGTGTCATGCTCTGATCGAAAGGTTCAATCGGACTGATCGTTTCATAGAAGGGCTCCCGGTCGAGCTGTGCACGTGTAATAGGGGCGTTCTCATCCCAGCCATCTTTGGTGATAAACCAGCGATAGCCGCGCGTAATATGTTCGGCCATGTACTTCCATTCAACGACAAAATCAGCACCCGGCTTGACCGGCAGGACAGTCCAGCCTGGATCACTTTCTGGATACTTCTTCAGCAGTTCCTGATTGGTGAAATTCAAGTCTCCACGGTTATCTTCCTTGTGGCCCCCGCTTAAAATGTATTCGTCAGGGGGCGGCTCTTTACTGGGCACGTCTCCGGTATGCCCCGGGAATGGACCTGCTTCAGTTTCAGGAAAGTTTTTACCTCCTTCCATTTCATCGACTTCCCATTCCTGCAAAAAGCGAAGCTCAATTGCTCGCGAGCCTCGGCTGGCAGGAGAGATGACCCAACCGTGCTTCGGCTTCTTGGTGTTTCTGTCATCAGTCATATTCGTCACCTCCATCATTAAAAACAGGCTGTACTACCTGCCCAATGATTGAACCTCCACCCCTGGCTGCTGACCACCTCTCAAATCTGCCAGTACCTTATGGCTCAGGCACTGCCTACCAGCATTGCAATTCACCCGACAACATGCCTCCCTGCCGTCTAGCTGTGAATGAAGCCTCAGCGGATTGCCCCGAATGCATCGCCGCTTACGACACCCGATGAATTATTTTCGCCCCGTTCTTGACATGCCATTCGAACCAGTACAGAATTGCGTCCATTCCCGACTGGGGAATTGAAAAAAACCCTTAAGATTCAACGGGTTGGAAGACAAAGATATTTCTCTTCCGAAAAGTTTACTACGTTTGATGCAGCGGTAACGCATCAGATGTTTGAGGCCGAGTAGCAAAATGGTTATGCAGCGGATTGCAAATCCGCCTACGCCGGTTCGATTCCGACCTCGGCCTCCACTCTTGAAAACCCCGTCAGTTTCGATTGACGGGGTTTTTTATTGCCTCACAGAAATGCGCTTGCGTCACAGCATGGGCACGATCAGTAGTTACCTGATCATGCCCCTTCGTTCTGCGTCGAAAACTTGCCGGGCGATCAGTGTTGCAACGGCTCGTAAGGCTGGAAGAAGCCACTGCCCACCCATTTCGGTGTCTTCTCGGCCGTCAGCGGTTCCGAGCGCTGGTAGCTGTTGGCGCGTTTCGAATAGCCCTTGTGGTCGTACTCGGCCATGTACGGATACGGGAACACCTTGCGCGTGCGACCGCGATTGGAAATGTCTTCTCTGGTCATGAACGCTGGCAGGCTCGCTGCAACAACCTTGTCGACCGGCTTCGGCTGGTACTGACGGGCAACGATGGCGCCAGGAGCCTGACCTTTTTCCACCCAGGCCATGATCGGCGTCAGTAGGTCTACCTCGCTCGGCCCTTCTCCACGACCGCAATGGTAGACGCCGGGCAGCATGTACAGCCGCGTAAAGGATTCAGTGCGCGCCTTGCCCATGTGAGCCTCGACCGCCTCGTGATAGGCCAGTGTGTTGAGCGGTGAGACCTGCGGATCGGCCCAGCCGTGCCAGAGGATCAGCTTGCCGCCACGGCTGGCGAAAGGCGCGAGATCGGGATTGGTCGCGTCATAGAGCGCGTGCAAGGGGCGCAGGCGTTCGAACGTGCTTTTGTCGAAGCGAAGGTCCGCCAGCTTGAAGTCTTCAGGGGGATTGGTCTCGAACACCAGACTGCGAATGGACTGTTCGGCGATCTGTTGACTGACGATAGGCTGATCAGCAGAAACAGGTACGAACAGCCCCGCCCAGGCCAGCTCCGAACCGGGTTGTGGGCCGCCCACGATAAGCCGTTCTCCACTGGCCGGATCTTTCGGGCCGTCGTAGATACGCCGCGCAGCCTCTACTTCCGGCGCCGTGAGGCATTTGGCGTTGTCGGCAGACACTTTGCACTGCACCACCGAGGGGTCGAAGCGGCAGAGCCTGGGGTCAGAGATCAGACCATCGATCTGTCCATCCAGCACATCGCACTGCGCCAGCACCGCCTTGTGCAGGATCGGCAGGCGGGACGCCAGGATGATCGGCTTGCCATCAGGACCGGTGTTGGCGCGCGCTACCCATCCATGAAACAACACTTTCTGCACCTGAAAATTCAGCGCAGCGGCGCCCGCGATGATGCCATTGAAGTCTTCCGGGTAGCGTTGCGCTTCGATCAGCGCTTCACGGCCGCCGTCCGAACAGCCGGTGAAATATGCGTATTCAGCCTTGCGGCCATAGAACGTCTGGATCAGCTTCTTCGACGCCAGTGCCGTGAGGTGTACGCCGCGATGGGCAAAATCTGCACGTTTCTGCGGGTCGTCACCAAACGTGGTGTCTATCGTCTTGTGTCCCATGTCAGTGGACGCCACGGCGAACGCGCCCGTCTTCAGCGGCTTGCAGCTATCGGCGACGCCCGGCCTTGAATCACTGTGGCCACAAAAGCCGCCGCAGCCGACCTGCAGATAACGTTGCGCCCAAGTGGTCGTCGGCAGTTCCAGCTTGAAACCGATCTGCGGCGCCAGCAAGCCTTCCACGGCACACACCGCCACGCCATCACGGCTGGATTCGCTGGCTGACACTACTCGGCTGCCGGAGCCGCCAATGTCACTGAGGTCGGTCTGGGTCAGTGCTGCGCAGGCAGTGACTGGCGTGACGACGGGCAGTTGGGCCAGGTTATCGGCCACGTTCGAGGACGGCGTTCCGGCCAGCGCCGGGGTCAGCGGAAAGAAAGAGATGACCAATAGCGCAAATACGCTGGAACGACTCGGCATCGTCGGTTTCATGAGAACTCCTGTTCATGATGGATCAAGACTGAAGCGCGAGCGGATAACGCCCGACCGCGCAGCAGGTGTCATTAAAACGTTTGGGGCGTCTCTCGATTCAAAAGGTTAGCCAGAGAGATGATTACAGATTCCGGCGTTCATCCATGACGTTGTAAACGGTGACATGAAGGCTCTGCGCCGAGGCATGCAGGCGGGTGACACCATTGGGGAGGAGGTTGATCGTGCCCATCGTTCAGAGCTCGGCGTTATACACAAGTCTGCCCCAACACTGATCGTGCCCATCGCTCCGCGTGGGCATGCCTCCCGTGACGCTCCGCGTCACAGATGGCACAGATTGCGGATTCAGTGAGCCGAGCGCATGACGTGTTTAATAATGAGTGCTGGTGCTTGGGCATGCAGCCCACGACGCTCGGCGCCACATTCCAGAACGGACGCGGAGCGTCCTGAGAGGCGTTACCACGCTGGAGCGTGGTAACGATCAGTGTTGAGCGGATTTGTGTATAACGATGAGCGCGGAGCGTGGAGACGATCATCATCGTATTACACGAGGACGCTCAGGCGCTCTGCGGCTCTCGCTGGCGAGCCAGCGCCGCCAGATCACGAAACGCCGCGCCCGGATGAGGTGCCTGCAGACGCGGCCCGCTGTCGAACAACTTCTCGCGCAGCGTGCCCTGGGCGTATTCGGTCTTGTAGACACCACGCTTCTGTAACTCCGGCACCAGCAGGTCAACCGCGTCGATAAAGGTTTCGTGGGTCAGCGCGTACGCCAGATTGAAGCCATCGACGTCGGTATCTTCGACCCATTCCTGCAACAGATCGGCGACGGTTTCCGGGCTGCCGACGAACAAAGGGCCGAAACCACCGATGCCGACCCAGTCGGCCAGTGCCTGCGGGGTCCAGATGGTGTCGGGGTCGGCGGTAGAAAAGGTTTCCACGGCTGACTGGATGGCATTGGTGTGCACATGCCTGAGCGGCTCATCGGGCCTAAACTGACTGAAGTCGATGCCGGTCCAGCCGGAAATCAGCGCCATTGCGCCCTCATAGCTGACCCAGCTTTTGTACTCCTCGAACCTGGCTTTCGCCTTGGCATCGGTCTCGCCCAGGATCACGGTCTGCAGGTTGAAAATCAGCACGCTGGCCGGCTCCCGACCCGCTTCGGCCGTGCGCCGACGAATGTCGGCAACCGTTTTCTTCAGCAGCACTTTCGATGGCGAGGCGACAAACACGCATTCGGCATGCTCCGCGGCGAACTGCTTGCCGCGACTGGAGGCACCCGCCTGATACAACACTGGCGTACGCTGTGGCGAAGGCTCGCACAGGTGAATGCCGGGTACCTGGAAATGCTTGCCGACATGACGAATCTCATGAATTTTGCTCGGGTCGCTGAACACGCGTCGCTCCCGGTCGCGCAGAATAGCGCCGTCTTCCCAACTGCCTTCCCAGAGTTTGTAGCAGACCTCCAGGTATTCCTCGGCGAAGTCATAGCGGGCATCGTGTTCGGTCAGGGTTTTCTGGCCCAGGTTCTTCGCACCGCTTTCCAGGTAGGACGTTACGATGTTCCACCCTGCCCGGCCTTTGGTCAGGTGATCAAGGGTAGAGAGGCGTCGGGCGAACGGGTACGGATGTTCGAACGACAGCGAAGCAGTCAGTCCGAAGCCCAGATGCTCAGTGACCAGCGCCATCGGCGGAATCAGTTGCAAGGGATCATTGACCGGCACCTGCGTGGCCTGGCGTATCGCCGCCTCGCCATTACCGCGATAGACATCGTAGATGCCCAGCACATCGGCGATGAACAGGCCGTCGAACTTGCCGCGCTCCAGAATTTTTGCCAGATCGGTCCAGTACTCCAGGTCCTTGTACTGCCAGGAACGATCACGTGGATGCGCCCACAGGCCCGGCGATTGATGGCCGACGCAGTTCATGTCGAAGGCATTGAGGCGAATTTGACGGGACATGCAATCACTCCTGAAGCTGGGGTGGCGCGACGCCATTGAGGCGATGGTTGCCCAGCACCTGATAGTGCCAGCGCAGCGGTTCACGACCGGCCTGCGACGGCAGGGACTGACGCTGGCCGGTCAGTTCGTGCTGGACGTTGTCTACCGCCAGCAAGGCATCGGCGCTGGCAATGACCGCTTCGGTGCTGGCGATCAGGCGCTGCTCAAGCAAGCCGTCAAGCGTCCGTGCCCGCTCCAGAAGTGCTTCCGCCAGGTCGATGCGAATCTGTAGATCGCCGATCTTGCCGATCACATAAGGGTCCTCGACGATGCTCTGCACATCGCTGAACGCCCAGGGCAGGCCCTGTTCACGCAAAAAATCGAGGGTCTGTTGCAAGCCTCGCCGTGCGTCGCTCAGGTCTTCGGCAGCGACTGCCAGTTGGGTGTCGATAGTTGGATGAGACAAATGACTGCTCCTCGATCAGTTCCAGGCATGGCGCGGCGGCGCGACACCGTTGAGTACGCGATTGCCGATCAGGTGATATTTCCAGCGGGCGGGGTCATGAAGCGTGTGGGTTCTGGCGTTGCGCCAGTGGCGATCCAGGTTCAGCGAGCCCAGCACAGATCGGGTGCCAGCCAGTTCGAACAGTTTGCTGCTGATCAGCAAGGCAATCTGCGCCGACAGCACCTTGGCCTGAGCGACCACCACTGAGGCGTGCGCAACGCTGGCTTCACTGGGTGCGGCCAGTGCCTGATCGATGGCTTGCCCGGCCTTGGCCAGAATCGCGTCTGTGCCGTGCAGCCGCCATTGCAGATCGCCGATGGTTGCGATGCTGAACGGGTCCTGCCAGCCGAAGTCCTGTTTGCTGTCGATCCATGGCCGCGCAAGACGCGCATGCCTGAGGGTTTCCTCGAACGCGCCGTGGGCGATGCCAGTATCGACAGCCGCCTGAATGATCTGCGAAATCGGACCATGAGCCGTGGGTTCATCGAACGCCCGATGCGCCGGTATCACCGAAGTCCTGGGGACTCTCACCGCCTTCAGGACCGCACCGCCGCTGGCCGTGGTGCGCTGACCGAAACCGTCCCAGCTGTCTATGATGGTCAGGCCGGGATTGTCGCGCTCCACAAAAGCGATAAACGCGTTGTCCTGCTCATCCACACCCACCACCGGCACGATGTGGGCGAACAGCGCTCCGGTGCAGTAGAACTTCTCACCGTCCACCACTGCGTGTTCGCCGTCGAAGCGAATACGCGTCTGAAAGGTGCCAGCATTTTTGCTTTTGGATTCCGAAAACGCGTTGCCGAAGCGATAGCCCGCCAGCGCCTTGGCAAAGTAATGACGCTTCTGCTCTTCGGTTCCGGTCTGCAACAGGATGTCGAGAATACCGAGATGATTCTGAGGAATCTGTCCCAGCGACGGGTCGGCTGCGGAAATGATCTTGATCACCTCGGCAACCGTCACATAAGACACCCCGGCACCACCGTAGGCTTTGGGCACCGTGATTGCCCACAGACCGCTGGCGGAAAACTCATCCAGTTCGGCAACGGGCAGGCGACGCTCGCGGTCACGAACCGACGCTTCTTCGGCAAAACGCACAGCCAGCGCTCTGGCGACCTCGATGGCCTCGGCATCCGATGCAATGACATGGGCCCTTGGCGGGCTTTTTACGGGTTGGGTCATGGGCAGGTTCCTGATCATCGATAACAGGTTGAAAGCAGCTCAACACACCGGATTCAGGTAGTGCACAGGCCATGCCTAAAAGGCAATACAATTAAAAAAACAATGACTTGCGAGATATTCTTAAAGTGGAAAAAGTATTTACATGAACACATTGTTCGAACGCTGTTGCTGGAAGAACAGCAGCGCACTCAATGCGCTGCTGCACCCAGATAGTGATGATGAATGTCCTCGCGCGCGGCCAGCTCTGCGGCAACGCCGGATTCGACTACCCGGCCGTTCTCCAGCACATACGCGTAGTGCGCATACTCCAGCGCGAGGCTGATGTTCTGCTCGGCGACCAGCAGACTCAGCCCCTCGTCGCGATTAAGCCGTCCCAAAATATCGAAGATCTCTTCCACCACCTGCGGCGCCAGTCCCATGGACGGTTCATCCAGCAGCAACAGGCGAGGCCCGGACATCAGCGCCCGCCCGATGGCCACCATCTGCTGCTCACCGCCCGAGGTGTAGCCTTAAACCTTTTCCAGTCGCGCCTTGAGTTCGACCCGCGACGGTTTGGCGACAAACGCGCCGATCAGCAGGTTTTGCTCAACGCTCAGGTGCGTGAAGCAGTGTCTGCCCTCCAGCACCTGCGCCAGCCCATTACGCACCAGCACGGAAGGATCGCTGGCGGTGATCGCCTGGCCCTGATACTGAATCCGGCCACTGACCACTTCACCACGCTCGGCACGTACCAGACTGGAAATCGCCTTGAGGGTCGTGCTTTTGCCCGCCCCATTGGCACCCAGCAGCGCAACCATCTGACCCTGCCGGACCTGCAGACTGATCCCGCGCAGGGCGAGGATGGATTGCTCGTAGAACACCTCGACCTGATCCACCGACAACAGAACCTCGGCAGACCGACTGGCATGCGGAATCGGACTCATGGCCTTATTGCTCCTGTCTGCAGTCGCGTGGGATGATGCCTTTCTCCTTGGCGTACTGTGCGGCAGACGCTTCGATGATCGGCCGCAGCAAGGCGCGGTCGGCCTGCACCCAGTCACTGATGAGGTTCCAGCGCTGCCCGTCCCACTGCTGAAAACGCACCGCGCCACCACCTTCATGGTCTGCACACGACAGCTTCAACGGCTGCACCAGTCCCTTGGCGCCCAGCGCCTGCAAACGGGCGTCATCGAGATTCAGGTGCTCGAAACCCCAACGCACCTGTTCACCCGTCAATGGCTGGTTGCCAAAACGGGCCTGAGCGATGCGCAGCGCCTCGACATTGAGAATGCCGTTCACCACGCCCAGGTTGTAGTACACCGTACCGAAACGCTTGGGGTCGGCCAGATTGCCCTGCCCCTTGTCGAGCACCGCGCTCTTGATGCCTTGCAGCACCGGGAAGTCAGTACCGGACGGATGCGTGGTGATGGAAATGAAACCCTTGGCGGCTGCGCCTGCGGGGATCACGTCCTCCTCTGAATTGCTCCAGATGTTGCCGATGATGTGATCCACCGGGAACCCGACCTTCTGTGCAGACTTCAGCGCCACCGGGTTCATCACGCCCCAGCCGCGCAGGATCACCCAGTCCGGTTTTAGACGGCGGATATTCAGCCATTGGGATTGCTGCTCGTTGCCGGGATGCGGCACTTCCAGTGTCGTCAGCTCGAAACCGTAATGCCTGGCGAGGGTTTCCAGTACGCCGTTGGTTTCCTTGCCATAAGGAGAGCCGTGATAAAGCACCGCGATCTTCTTGCCCTTCAGCGACTCAGGCCCTCCTTCACGCTGACCAATGTAATTGACGATGGCCGACACCTCGGAATACG
>Ga0326721_10000408_pt1 | contig 13460 bp, 10 predicted proteins | sample SGPome_FD_203951 | JGI IMG/M metagenome (GOLD analysis project Ga0326721, IMG submission 203951) | Soil microbial communities from Southern Great Plains, Lamont, Oklahoma, United States - SGP_1_2016 | ecosystem: Engineered > Artificial ecosystem > Soil microcosm > Unclassified | place: USA...
CGTCTACGACAAGAGCGGGCTGGCCGAGCTGGCCAGGGGCCTGCACGAGTGCGGCGTCGAGATCGTCTCGACCGGATCGACCGCCGCCAGAATCACCGAGCTGGGCGTCCCGGTGACGCCGGTCGAGTCGGTGACCGGCTTTCCCGAGATTCTCGGTGGCCGGGTGAAGACCCTGCACCCGCACGTGCACGCCGGCCTGCTGGCCGACCAGAGCAATCCCGAGCACCTGTCGACGGTGCGGGAGCTGGGCATCGACACCTTCCAGCTGGTGGTGGTCAACCTCTACCCGTTCCGCGAGACGGTCGCCTCGGGTGCCTCGGAGGCCGAGATCATCGAGCAGATCGATATCGGCGGGCCGGCCATGGTGCGGGCCTCGGCGAAGAACCACGGCTCGGTGGCGGTGGTCGTCAACCCGGCCGGCTACCCCGACGTGCTGACGGCGGTCGCGGCCGGTGGTTTCGACCTGGCAGCCAGGCAGCGGCTGGCCGGCCACGCCTACGCGCACACCGCCGCCTACGACGCCGCGGTCGCCAACTGGTTCGGCGAGCGGAGCGTCCTGGCCGATGCCGCCGCCTCCGACGAGGGGTCGCAGGCTCCGCCGTCCTGCTGGCCGCCCTATGTCGGGGTGGCGCTGGAGCGCGCCGAGGTGCTGCGCTACGGCGAGAACCCGCATCAGCGGGCGGCGCTGTACATCCAGCAGGGCGCTGAGCCGGGCATCGCGCAGGCCGAGCAGGTGCACGGCAAGGCGATGAGCTTTAACAACTACGTCGATGGCGACGCCGCCTACCGGGCTGCCTTCGATTTCTCCGAGCCGTGCGTGGCGATCATCAAGCATGCCAACCCGTGCGGCATCGCCGTCGGCTCCGACATCGCCGAGGCGCACGCGCGGGCGCATGCCTGTGACCCGGTGTCGGCCTACGGGGGCGTGATCGCCAGCAACCGGCCGGTCACCGCGGCCCTCGCCGAGCAGGTCGCCGAGATCTTCACCGAGGTGATCCTGGCGCCGGCCTTCGAGCCGGCCGCGCTGGAGATCCTGACCGCGAAGAAGAACCTGCGAGTGCTGATGATTCCGGGTCCACGGCCCCGCGCCGCCGAACCGCGGCCGATCTCTGGTGGTGTGCTCCTGCAGGACGCCGACGCGCTGGACGCCTCCGGTGACGATCCCGCCAACTGGACGCTGGCCTGCGGGACGGCGCTGGCCCCGGCCGAGCTGGCGGAGCTGGAGTTCGCCTGGCGGGCGGTGCGGACCGTGAAGTCCAATGCCATCCTGCTGACCAGGGACCGGGCCACTGTGGGGGTCGGCATGGGCCAGGTGAACCGGGTGGACTCGGCGAGGCTCGCGGTGACCCGGGCCGCTGAGCGCGCCGCGGGCAGCTATGCCGCCTCGGACGCCTTCTTCCCGTTTCCGGACGGCCTGCAGGTGCTCATCGATGCCGGGGTCCGCGCGGTGGCGCAGCCGGGCGGATCGATCCGGGATGCCGAGGTGATCGCCGCGGCCGAGGCCGCCGGACTGACCATGTACTTCACCGGCACCCGGCACTTCGCCCACTGATGGCGCGACTGAGCATCGCAGCGAGCGCCAGCGAGCGAGGAGCGGAAGGAGTGCGGCGATGAGCGCTCGCGCGAAGAGCAGTGATGACCAGCCCGCGGCCGAGCCGCCGGGCTGGTTCGCCGAGCTGCTGGCCGGCGGCCCCGAGATCGCGGATGAGGACTTCGTCGGCACCGACCTGCGGGGATTGTCCTTGCAGCGATTGCAGTTCAGCCGCTGCAGATTCGACGAGGCATCCCTGGACCAGCTCAGCACCGAGGCGTGCAGCTTCACCGACTGCAGCTTCGACCGGGCCGAGCTCAACGGTTCGACCCACCTGCGCACCGCGTTCGTGGCGTGCTCCTTCCACCGCACCCGGTTCACCGGCGCCACCCTGACCGAGTGCAAGCTGACCGGCTCGGTCTTCGCCGACACGCCGCTGCGCTCGGTCACCGTCGCCGGCGGCGGCGACTGGAGCGCGGTGTCGCTGGGTGGCGCGGACCTGCGCGAGCTGGACTTCTCCGACGTGAAGCTGGTGGGAGCCAATGTCACCGGGGCGAAGCTCGACCGGTGCGTGTTCGCCGGGGCGAACCTGACCGGGCTGCGCTGGGGGCAGGCATCGCTGCGCGATGCCGATCTGCGCGGCGCCGTGATCGAGGGCCTCGATCCCAGGGTGGCCGACCTCACCGGCGCCCGGGTGGAGGTGGAGCAGGCGCTGGCCTTCGCCCAGTACCTGGGGCTCCGAATCGGTTGAGCCGTGGAGTCCGGACCGCTCGCGCGGTGGATGGCAAGATGGGCCCAGTGACAGCAACGATTCTGGACGGCAAGGCCACCCTGGCCCTGGTCAAGGCCGAGTTGGCTGAGCGGGTGGCCGCGCTGGCCGCCCGCGGAGTGGCGCCGGGGCTGGGCACCGTGCTGGTGGGCGATGACCCGGGCAGCAGGTGGTACGTCGCGGCCAAGCATCGTGACTGCGCCGAGATCGGGATCGCCAGCATCCAGCGGGAGCTGCCCGCCACGGCGAGCCAGGCCGAGGTCGAGGCGGTGGTGGACGAGCTCAACGCCGACCCGTCGTGCACCGCGTTCCTGGTCCAGCAGCCCACCGGCCTGGACGAGTTCGCGATCCTCAGCAGGGTCGATCCGGACAAGGACGTCGACGGCCTGCACCCGTACAACCTCGGGTCGCTGGTGCTCGGGCAGCCCGGTCCGCTGCCCTGCACACCGATGGGCATCATCGAGTTGCTGCGCCGCTATGAGGTGCCGATCGCCGGGGCGCACGCGGTGGTGATCGGCCGGGGCCTGACCGTCGGCCGGCCGCTGGGGCTGCTGCTCACCAGGCGCTCGGAGAACGCCACGGTCACCCTGTGCCACACCGGCACCCGGGACCTGGCCGACCACGTGCGCCGGGCCGACATCGTCGTCGCGGCCGCCGGGGTGGCCGGACTGATCACCGCGGACATGGTCAAGCCCGGGGCTGCCGTCCTGGATGTCGGCGTGAGCCGGGTGGACGGGAAGATCGCCGGTGACGTGGCGGCCGGCGTGGCCGAGGTCGCTGGCTGGGTGGCGCCCAATCCCGGGGGAGTCGGCCCGATGACCAGGGCGATGCTGCTGGGCAACGTGGTCGCGGCCGCTGAGCGCCTGGCCGCGAGCTAGGCCCCGCCGCGATGGCCAGCTCGTCTTCCAGCCGGGATCTGAAGGAGATCCCGTTCGGCGTGGTGCTGCTCATCGAGCTGATCGCCGTGCTGGCGATCGCGCTGGCGCCCGAGCACTGGCTGCGGGCGGTCGGCGGGATGGCCCTCGGGATGCTGGTGGCCGGATTCTTCCGGCTGACCCTGACCGATCAGCAGGCCGGCCTGCTGCGGGTGCGCCGGCGGACCTTCGACGTCACCTGCTACTGGGGGCTGGGGGTGCTGACGTTCGTGGTCGCGGTTGCCCTGCCCCGATGACGAAGGCTGGCTCGAAGTTGCCATCCGGGCGCGCGGTAAGGTCGCCGGCATGACGAAAACTCCCGTGAATGTCACCGTCACCGGCGCCGCCGGCCAGATCGGCTACAGCCTGTTGTTCCGGATAGCGGCCGGTCAGCTGCTCGGCCCGGACGCTCCGGTCCGGCTGCGGCTGCTCGAGATCACCCCGGCGCTCAAGGCCGCCGAGGGCACCGCGATGGAGCTGGACGACTGCGCGTTTCCGCTGCTGGCCGGCATCGACATCACCGACGATGCCCGGACCGCCTTCGATGGCGTGAACGTGGCGCTGCTGGTCGGCGCCCGGCCCCGCACCGCTGGCATGGAACGCGGCGACCTGCTCTCGGCCAACGGCGGCATCTTCAAGCCCCAGGGTGAGGCCATCAACGCCGGCGCCGCGTCCGACGTCCGGGTGCTGGTGGTGGGCAATCCCGCCAACACCAACGCGCTGATCGCTGCCTCGCACGCCCCGGACGTGCCCAAGGACCGGTTCACCGCGATGATGCGGCTCGACCACAACCGGGCGCTGAGCCAGCTGGCGAAGAAGACCGGCAGCCCTGTGGACCAGATCCGCAAGCTGACTATCTGGGGCAACCACTCGGCCACCCAGTACCCCGACATCCGGCAGGCCGAGGTGGCTGGCAAGAACGCCACCGAGCTGGTCGGCGGCCAGGCTGGCCAGTCCTGGATCGAGAACGAGTTCATCCCCACCGTCGCCAAGCGCGGCGCGGCGATCATCGAGGCCCGCGGCGCCAGCTCGGCCGCCTCGGCCGCCAACGCCGCGATCGACCACGTCTATGACTGGGTCCACGGCACCGCCGAGGGGAACTGGACGTCGGTCGGCATGGTGTCCGACGGCTCGTACGGCATTCCCGAGGGCCTGATCGCCGGCTTCCCGGCGGTGTCGGTGGACGGCAGCTGGCAGATCGTGCAGGGCATCGAGATCGACGACTTCTCCCGGTCCCGGATCGACGCCTCGGTCGCCGAGCTGGTCAGCGAGCGGGACGCGGTGCGCGAGCTGGGGCTGATCTAGCCGGGCCGACGACCTTTCCGCCTCGAGCTATTCGGGGTCAAGTCCCGAGCCTGACCCTGTGCCACAGCCGGGCTGAACCCGCACTAGTCCTGCCGAACGACGCTCGCCGGACGAATCGTCCCGCCGGGCGTATTTCGTGCGGTATTTCATTCGCGTTCAAGAAGTGGCAGTACTCGCAGTGCAATCCGGGCATCCATTGTGCCGGCGGTGTCGAATGGCCAACATAGGAATCGGTTCACCCACCTGACGGGGGAGGGGGCGACCAGCGTGGGCAAGCGGCGCTCGCCGCTGTGGGCCACTCCGCCAGCCTGCGACCCTGCCGGTTGAGTCTGGACAGGATAAGGACGTCCGGCCTGGGGTCGCATCGAACCACGCCCGCGAGAGGACTCGCCATGACCGAAAGCACCCGTCGTAACTTCTTGATCGCCAGCGGCGCCGCGGCGGTGGCGACGGCTGCCGTGCCCGGCGTCGCCCAGGCACGAACCCCGGCAGAGGCGGCAGTTCCGCTGCCGCACGACGCCGCCGATTTGATGGCCCACGTGGCTGATCCGAGCTCCGGAACCGTCACCCTGTTCGTCGGCGAACGGGAGGTGGTCGTGCACGACCGAGACCTCGTCGCCCGGCTGGCCCGCGCCGCCTCCAGGAGGCTGTGATGTCTTCGCATCGAGAGGCGCCGGAGATCTCCAAGGACCCCGTCGCCGACAACACCGACGTCTACGCCTTCGTCAGCCCGGATCGGCCTGACACCGTCACCCTGATCGCCAATTACATCCCGATGCAGCAGCCCTACGGCGGCCCGAACTTCTACGAATTCGGCGATGACGTGCTGTACGAGATCCATATCGCCAACGCCGGACGGGCCCGGGCCGACATCAGCTACCAGTTCCGGTTCACCACCAAGATCATCAATGACGAGACATTCCTGTACAACACCGGCCCGATCCGATCGATCACCGACACCGCGAACTGGAACCGGCCGCAGTACTACTCGGTGACCCGGGTCGAGCGCGGGGACGATGACGACGACGATGACGATGACGACCACCGCCGTGCCGTGCTGGCCACCGGGCTGGCGGTGCCGCCGGTGAACGTCGGGGTGCGCAGCACTCCCAACTACGCAAGCACCTTCACCGACGCCGCCATCCACGATCTCGGCAGTGGCCGCCGGGTGTTCGCCGGGCAGCGCGCCGAGGGGTTTCACGTCGACTTGGGCAGCATCTTCGACCTGGGCGTGCTGCGGCCGTTCGAGTTCGCGCACCTGATCCCGTCGGCAATGGCGATGGACGGGGTGAACGGCACCCAGGGCGTCAACGTCCACAGCATCGCGATACAGGTTCCCATCCGCGACGTCACCCGGCATGGCCGCACCCCGCACACTGTCGCCGATCCCGCCTCGGTGATCGGGGTGTGGGCTTCGGCCAGCCGTCGCAAGTCCAAGGTTTTCGACGCCCGACAGGGCAAGGCCGTCAGTTACGGCCCGTACCAGCAGGTTTCGCGGTTGGGCAACCCGCTGTTCAACGAGGTCATCACGCCGATGGCGGAGAAGGACCTGTGGAACGCCCTGCAGCCCTACCAGGACCGCCGGTTCGCCAAGTACGTGCTCCACCCCGAACTGCAGCGGCTGCTGCCGGTGCTGTACCCGTCGGTCTTTCCCAAGCTGGCCGGCTACAGCAGACCCCGCTACGACCTGCAGGCCATCCTGCTGACCGGCATACCGAACGGGGTGGTTCCCGGCTTCCAGAACTACACCGGCCCGGTGTTGGCCGACCTGCTGCGGTTGAACGTGGCGGTGCCGCCGAGCAGGGTCGCCAATCCGATCGGGTTGATCGCCGGCGACCCGGCAGGATTCCCCAACGGCCGTCGGGTGACCGACGACGTGACGGCCATCGAGCTCCGGGCGATCGCCGGAGCCACCATTCCGCTGGTGGACAAGGGCTTCACTCCGGATGCGGCCGCGGCCCTGTTGACCGACGGAACCACGAACACCAACGCGCCCTACCTGGCGAGCTTCCCCTACCTGGGCACGCCCGCCGGTGGATACCAGACCAAGCCCGCGGTTCCCGCGGTCTGAGCACCAGAACCGCTCAGCCGGCCGAAGACCTATCTCGGCCGGCTGAGCCCAGCCCGACTCGGGGTCGGGCCACACCTCCGGCGAAAGGGGCACAGTGCCGTGGAGGACAACAGCCATGCCGGCCAGGGCCCGGTGGTGCTCGACATCGGCGGCGACGTCGGGGCCTTGATCGTGAGGATGCCCGCCGAGCTGGCCGGCGCCGAGATCGAGGCCCGCCCGGTCGCCGGCCCGGCTTTGGACGGCTACGCCGGCCCTCACCCGCCGCACGTCGGCGTGCTGGCGCGTCGCGGCGGCTCGGTGGCGGTGTTCGGCGAGCTGCAGGACGGGGAGTACGAGCTCAACGTGCGCCCGGACGAGCCCGCCCGGCTGCGGGTCCTCGTGCGCGGCGGCGAGGTGAGCACCGCCGTCTGGCCGGAGTCCGGCTGACTCAGAGCTCGTGCAGCACGGCCTGCCGCAGGATGTCCAGGCCGAGCGCGCCCAGGTCCAGGGCCCGGCGGTGGAAGGCCTGGAGGTCGAAGGCCGCCCCTTCCCGGGCCCGGGTCTCGTCGCGCAGCTGCAGCCAGAGCCGTTCGCCGATCTTGTAGGACGGCGCCTGGCCGGGCCAGCCGAGGTAGCGCTCGAGCTCGTAGCGGAGGAACTCCCGGCCCATGTGGGCGTGGCTGGTCAGGAACCGCCACGCCTTGTCATAGGTCCACTCCCCGCCACCCACCTCGGCGGGGGCCGGCAGCCCACAGTGCACGCCGATGTCGATCACCACCCGGGCCGCGCGCAGCGACTGGCCGTCCAGTAGCCCCAGCCGGTTGCCCGGGTCGTCCATGTAGCCCAGGTCGGCCATCAGCCACTCGGCATACAGCGCCCAGCCCTCGCCGTGTCCGGACACCCACGATGCCAGCCGCCGCCAGCGGTTGAGCAGGTGCTTGCACTCCACCGACTGCGCGACCTGCAGGTGGTGCCCCGGCACCCCCTCGTGATAGACGGTGGTCAGCTCCCGCCAGGTGGAGAACTCGCTCACCCCGGCCGGCACCGACCACCACATCCGGCCCGGGCGGGAGAAGTCGTCGGACGGGCCGGTGTAGTAGATGACACCGGTATGGGTGGGCGCGATCCGGCACTCCAGCCGGCGTACCTGTTCGGAGATCTCGAAATGGCTCTGGCCCAGCGCCTCGATGGCGGCATCGGCCCTTTCCTGCATCCAGGCCCGGAGCTGGTCGGTGCCGTACAGCTTTCGGACCGGGTCGGCGTCCAGGACCTCGATCGCCTCGGCCACCGTCGCGCCGGACTTGATCTCATCGGCGGCCTCGGCCATCAGCCGGTCGATCCGGGCGACCTCGCGCAGACCCCAGTCGTAGGTCTCCTCCAGGTCCACGGCCGCGCCGAGGAACTGGCGTGAGAGCAGCGGATACCGCTGCCGGCCGACGGCATCGGCGGCCGGCGCCTGGCTGAGCAGCTCCTCGGCCAGAAAGTCGCGCAGCCGCTGGTAACCGGCCCGAGCGGCGTGCGCGCCCCGGTCCAGATCGGCCCGCAGCCCGTCCGAGATCTGCCCTGGGGCGCCCTCGCCCGCGCCGGCGACGAAGCTGGCGAAGAACCCGTCGCCGCCGAGGTTGTCCTCGCACTGGGTGATGCAGGCCTCGACCTGCCGGCGAGGCGCGACGTCGCCCCGGCTGGCGGCCAGCCGGAGCGACTCCAGGTAGCCCTCGATCGCGGCGGGCACGGCGCTGAGCCGGCTGGCGATCCGCGACCACTCCTCGGCGTTGCCGGTCGGCATCAGGTCGAAGACGTCCCGCAGGTTCTGCACCGGGCTGGCGATGTTGTTCAGCTCCGACAGCGTCATGCCCTGCTCGTGCAGCTCGTCCTGGACCGTCAGCCGTTCGGTCATCGCCGCGATGGTGACCTTGTCGGTCTCGTCCACCGCGGTGGCCTGGCGCAGCTCGCGCAGGGTCTGCCGGTTCAGGTCGGCCAGCGCCTGCAGGCCGTCTGGGGACAGGTCCGACATCCGGTCGTCGTGACCGGGGACGCCGATGTAGGTGGCTGTCAGCGGGTCGAGCTCGAGTTGGGCGTCCAGATGGCGTTCGGCCAGGGCGTCCACGGCGGTGCGGTCACGAGCCGGGGCGACGGCAGCTCCGGCGTCGCCAGCAGATGAGGAGGTCATGCCTGTGCAACCTAATACCCCCGGTGAACGGCAGCCAATAGCGTGGCTCGGCGCGGCCAGCCGTGCCCCGGGGTCCACGCCAGCCGGATCGGCGGCAGGCCGATCACCTAAACTCCGAGGAACGAGCAGCGCCGGTTCCCGGTGCGCGTCCGAACGCACGCGAGAGGCGATCGATGTCGAAGATCAAGGTGGTAGGAACCGTCGTCGAGCTGGACGGCGATGAGATGACCAGGATCATCTGGCAGTTCATCAAGGACCGGCTGATCCATCCGTACCTGGATGTGAATCTCGACTACTACGACCTGGGCATCGAACATCGCGACGCCACCGACGATCAGGTCACCATCGATGCCGCCGAGGCCATCAAGCGGCACGGGGTCGGCGTCAAGTGCGCCACCATCACCCCGGACGAGGCCCGCGTCGAGGAGTTCGGCCTCAAGCAGATGTGGCGCTCGCCCAACGGGACCATTCGTAACATCCTGGGCGGCGTGATCTTCCGCGAGCCGATCATCATGTCCAACGTGCCCCGGCTGGTGCCCGGCTGGACTAAGCCCATCGTGGTCGGCAGGCACGCGTTCGGTGACCAGTACCGCGCCACCGATCTGGTGGTCCCCGGCGAGGGAACCCTGACGCTGACCTTCACGCCCAAGGACGGTGGCGAGCCCACCGAGCTCAACGTCTTCGAATTCCCGGGCGCCGGGGTGGCGTTGGCGATGTACAACCTGGACGCCTCCATCCGGGACTTCGCGCGGGCGTCGATGAACTATGGCCTGCAGCGCAACTATCCGGTGTACCTGTCCACCAAGAACACCATCCTCAAGCGCTACGACGGCCGGTTCAAGGACATCTTCGCCGAGATTTACGAGACGGAGTTCAAGGCCGACTTCGAGAAGGCGGGCCTGACCTATGAGCACCGGCTGATCGACGACATGGTGGCGGCCGCGCTGAAGTGGGAGGGCGGTTACGTCTGGGCCTGCAAGAACTACGACGGGGACGTGCAGTCCGACATCGTGGCGCAGGGCTTCGGCTCGCTGGGCCTGATGACCTCGGTGCTGGCCACGCCGGACGGCAAGACCGTCGAGGCCGAAGCGGCGCACGGCACCGTGACCCGGCACTTCCGGCAGCACCAGAAGGGCCAGCCGACCTCGACCAACCCGATCGCCTCGATCTTCGCGTGGACCCGGGGTCTGGCGCACCGCGGCAAGCTGGACGAGACCCCCGAGGTGACCGCGTTCGCCGACACCCTGGAGCGGGTCTGCATCGAGACCGTCGAGTCCGGCCAGATGACCAAGGACCTGGCGCTGCTGATCTCCAAGGACACTCCGTGGCTGACCACCGAGGACTTCCTGGCGGCCATCGACGAGAACCTGAAGAAGGCGATGGCCTGACCGGCGCCGAGCGGGGGAGATGAGACGGCCGGATCGGAACCTGCTGCTGTCGATCGACGGGCCGGTCGCGACGCTGACCATCAACCGGCCGGCCAAGCGCAACGCCCTGACGGTGGCGATGTGGCGGGAGCTGGCCGAGCTGTGCGCCGAGCTGGACGCCGACCCGGGCGTGCGGGTGCTGGTGGTGACCGGCGCCGGGCCGTCCTTCTGCGCCGGCGCCGACATCAGCTCGCTGTCGGAGGACGAGGCGGTGCTGAAGGCGGTGGTGGCGGCCGCCGAGCGGGCGTTGCGCAACCTGGCGATGCCGAGCATCGCCAAGATCCGCGGGCACTGCCTCGGCGGCGGCAACCAGATCGCGGTGGCCTGTGACCTGCGGGTCGCCGACAGCACCGCCAGCTTCGGGGTGCCGCCGGCCAGGCTCGGCGTGATCTACCCGGTCGGCTCCACCCGGGCGCTGGTCGAGCTGGTCGGCCCGGCGGCGGCCAAGCGGCTGATCTTCACCGCGCAGCCGATCGACGCGGCGCAGGCGCTGCGGATCGGGCTGGTGGAGCAGGTGGTCGAACCTTCTGAGCTGGACGCGGCGGTGGCCGAGCTGGTGGCGACGATGCTGCCGCTGGCGCCCATGACCCAGTTCGCAGCCAAGGAGCTGGTCAACCTGATCGCCGACGGCGGGGACGCCGACCTGGCATTCGAGCGGTGGGTGGCTCACTGGCGGCAATCTGGCGACGGCAGCGAGGGACCGCAGGCGTTCCTGGCCCGGCGGACGCCGGTGTTCGGCTGGCGCCAGGAACCGGCCGATCCCGAGCAGCGGTGACGCGGGTCAGCCGAGCGTGCTCACCAGCCGGGACGACCCGTCGGGGTTGGGACGGACCTGGATCTGGTCGGCGATCCGGCGCTTGATCTCCTCGACGTGGCTGACCACCCCCACGGCGCGGCCGCCCTCGCGCAGGCTGTCCAGCACGGCGAGCACCTGATCCAGCACCTCCGGATCGAGGCTGCCGAAGCCCTCGTCGATCAGCAGGGTGCCAAGGTCGACACCGCCGGATTCGGCGCGCACGATGTCGGCAAGGCCCAGTGCCAGCGACAGCGAGACGTAGAACGTCTCGCCGCCGGACAGGGTGCCGGGGTCGCGGGTCCGGCCGGTGTGCAGATCCAGGATCCGCAGCCCCAGACCGGAACGGGAGTTGCCGGTGCGTTCGGAGGTGTGCTCCAGCTCGTACCGGCCACCGGAGATCCGGCGCAGCTGGGAATTCGCGGCGCTGACAATCTCGGTGAACCGGCGCACCAGCACGTAGGTCGTGAGTTCCATCTTGAGCTGGTTGTCGCCGAGGCCGGCCACCAGGTTGCCGACCCGGATCGCGGCGGCAGTCTCGGCCAGCACCCGGGCGCCGCGCCGGACTGCCGTCTCGAGCCGTTCGGCGTGGCTGACGGCGTCGGCGAGCCTGCTGGCGGCGGCGCCGTGCTCGGCGGATGCGGCGGCTTCGGCGGCCTCGGCCGACCGCAGCTGCTCGGTCAGCGCGGCGAGGTCGGCCGGCGGCGCGTCGAGCTGTGGGTCGGTGAGCTCGGCGGCGGACAGCCGGCCAGCCACCTCGTCCAACCGCTGCTGATAGGCCCGGATCCGGGCCCGCAGCTCGGCAAGCTCGGAGCTGCTGCGCCGGGCGCTGTCCCAGGCAGCCAGCTCCTCGAACTCGGCGTCGGTGAGCGCGGTCTGGAATCGCTGCCGGGCCTCGGCCTCGGCGGCGGCCGCCGCCGCCACGGCTGAGCTGGCGGCGGCGGCCTCGTCGAGCAGCGCCAGCTGGCTGGTCAGCGCCGTCACCCGGTCCGCCACGCTGGGATAGTCCTCGCGGGCCTCGGTGACCACCAGGAGGTTCTCGGCGATGGTGGCCGCCAGCGCGGCGCCGCGCTCGGTCAGCCGGGTCTCGGCCACCGCCGCCTGGTGCGCTTGCTCGGCCTGGGCGGCGAGCTGCCCGGCGATCTCGGCAAGCTCCTGGTCAAGGCTGCGCTGCCGATCGGCCGCCGCCTGGGCCGCTGCCAGGCCGGCGCTGGCCTGGGTGAGTTTGGCGTGCGCGCGCTCCGGGGTCAGTTGCTCGGCCCTGATCTGCAGCTCCAGCAGTTCGGCCCGCTGCTCAGCCAGCTCGGAGCGGCGGGTCTCTACCGCGGCGGTCAGCCGGCGCAGCTCGTCCTCGGCCGAGTTGACCAGCTCCTGGCTGACATGGCCGTCGGTGGGCCGGGCCGGTCTGGGGTGCTCCAGCGAACCGCACACCACGCATTCCTGACCGCTCTGCAGCGCCATGCCCAGCTCGCTGGCGATGCTGGCTCGCCAGCTGACGCGCAGCGCGTCCAGCCGGGCGCGCTGGCCCTCGGCGGCGTCGAAGAGCTCCTGGGCCAGCTGCTGGTTCTCCGCCGCCAGCTTGGCCGCGGCCACCGCCTGCCGCGCGGCGGCCAACCGGGCCTGGGCCCGGTCCCGCTCGGCGGCCAGGTCGGCGAGCCGGCCGGCCGCCAGCGCCGCCTCGTGACGGGCCTCAGTCAGCTCGGCCCGCCGGGCCGGCAGCTCGGCCAACCGCGCGGCCGCCTGGCGCCGCAACTCCAGCTGCGCGGCCAGCTCGTGCTCGAGCTGCTGGTGGTCGGCCTGCAAGCTGCCCAGCTGCCGCTCCCGGCGCGCCGCGTCGGCGAGCGCGCCCAGCGTGGTCCGGCCGCGGGCGGCTTCGGCCCGCAAGCCCGCCTCGGGCAACTCCCGCAGCGGTTCGCCCAGCCTGGCCCGGGCGGTGGCGGCCGCGTGCTCGGCCTGCTCGAACCGGGCGTCGGCGAGGGCCAGCGCCTCGGCGGCCGGCAGCACCAGCAACGCGCGCTCGGCCGCGGCGAGCTCGGCGCAGGCCGCCTCGTGTGCGTCGCCTTCAGCCAGCAGCCGGGCCTGCTCGGCGCGCAGCCGCTCGCGCGTCGCCCGGCGAGCCGCCAGGTCTTCGGCCCGCTGCATCTCGGCCGCGGAGTGCGCCCGCGCCTGGGCTGCGCCCGCTCGGCGCTCGGCCGCGACGGCAACGACCGCCGCCAGCCGCTCGCGCACCCCGGTCAGCAGCGCGGTCACCCCCGTGCAGTCGCCCGCCTCGCAGTACCCGGCCAGCTCGCCGACCACGTCCTCGGCGAGGCCGGTGGCGCCGGCGAGCGCATGCACCGCCTTGGCCACCGTGGTGTTCGTCGCCGCCCGCCGCTGCTCGGCTGCTCGGCGGCCCTCGACCAGCGCGTCCTGGGTACGTGCCAGCACCTCGGTGCCGAACAGCCTCTGCAGCAGCGCCCGCCTGTCGTTCGTGCTGGCCTGCAGGAAGTTCGCGAACTCCC
>Ga0326721_10000409_pt1 | contig 13437 bp, 10 predicted proteins | sample SGPome_FD_203951 | JGI IMG/M metagenome (GOLD analysis project Ga0326721, IMG submission 203951) | Soil microbial communities from Southern Great Plains, Lamont, Oklahoma, United States - SGP_1_2016 | ecosystem: Engineered > Artificial ecosystem > Soil microcosm > Unclassified | place: USA...
GACCGCGTGTGGCGACTCGTCGAGCGTGCGCGATCCTCGTACGCAACCGCCGTTGGTGAGAAGCGCCGCAGTTGCGAGCGCCAGTGACGGCGCTCGTTCGTTCACAGGCGTGGTGGTCGCTCGCGTGCAGAGTGACCTCGGGTTCCGAGTCTCCGGGAAGGTTCTGGAACGTCTGGTGGACACGGGGCAGACCGTCAAGCGCGGCCAGCCGCTCATGCGTCTGGATCCGGTCGATCTTGGTCTTCAGGCGCAAGCCCTGCAGCAATCTGTGGCGGCTGCGGTGGCGCGTGCGAAACAGACGGCAGACGACGAAGCCCGCAACCGGGATCTGGTCGCTGCTGGCGCCATTTCCGCATCCGCCTACGACCGGATCAAATCGCTGGCTGATACGGCCAAAGCCGATCTCAGTGCTGCGCAGGCGCAGGCTGCTGTCGCACGCAATGCCACCGGCTATGCGGTGTTGCTGGCCGATGCCGACGGCGTCGTGGTCGACACCCTCGCCGAGCCTGGACAGGTCGTCAGCGCAGGGCAACCGGTGGTCAGGCTTGCCAAGTCGGGTCAGCGTGAGGCCATTGTTCATTTGCCGGAAACGTTGCGGCCTGCCGTCGGTTCTGCAGCGCAGGCGCGGATGTACGGAAACAACGCCGAGGTGGTCCCCGCGAAACTGCGGCTGCTGTCCGACTCGGCCGATCCACTGACCCGAACCTTTGAAGCCCGGTACGTACTCGACGGAGCCAATGCCGTCGCTCCGTTGGGTTCGACTGTCACGCTCGACATTGATGATGGCAAGACCTCCGTGCAAGCGCTCGCGGTGCCCATTGGCGCCCTTCATGACGCAGGGCAGGGGGCCGGCGTGTGGGTGATCGCCGGAACACCGACAAAAGTGTCGTGGCGCGGCGTGCAGTTGCTTGGCCTGAGCGACGATTCAGCCCGAGTGACAGGCGGCTTGAAGCTCGGCGAACAGATCGTGGCGCTCGGTGCCCATCTGCTTCACGAGGGCGAAGAGGTGCTGGTGTTGCAACCGAGTACTGTCGTTGCCGGAGCGAAGCCATGAGCTCGGGCCGTTTCAACCTCTCGGCGCTGGCCGTTCGCGAACGGTCCATCACGCTGTTTCTGATCTTCCTGATCGGCGTCGCTGGTACGCTCTCATTCTTCAAACTGGGGCGCGCCGAAGACCCGCCGTTCACGGTCAAGCAACTGACGATCATTTCGGCATGGCCCGGCGCAACCGCACAGGAAATGCAGGATCAGGTCGCCGAGCCGCTTGAGAAGCGCATGCAGGAACTGAAATGGTACGACCGCAGCGAGACCTACACTCGCGCCGGTCTGGCGTTCACCATGGTCTCGCTGCTGGACAAGACCCCGCCGTCCCAGGTGCAGGAAGAGTTCTATCAGGCGCGAAAGAAAGTTGGCGATGCAGCGAAGACTCTGCCGGCAGGCGTGATCGGTCCGATGGTCAACGATGAGTTCTCTGATGTGACCTTTGCGCTGTTCGCCTTGAAAGCCAAGGGCGAACCGCAACGCCTGCTGGTGCGCGATGCCGAAGCCCTGCGTCAGCGGCTGCTGCACGTACCCGGCGTGAAGAAGATCAACATCGTTGGAGAGCAGGCCGAGCGCATTTTCGTGTCGTTCTCCCACGAGCGGCTGGCGACGCTGGGTGTTTCGCCGCAGGACATCTTTGCTGCGCTCAATACCCAGAACGTGTTGACGCCTGCGGGCTCCATCGAGACCTATGGGCCTCAGGTGTTTCTGCGTCTGGATGGCGCGTTCGACAAGCTCGAGAAAATCCGCAATACACCGATTGCCGTGCAGGGCAGAACCCTCAAGCTGACGGACGTCGCGACCGTCGAGCGCGGTTATGAAGATCCTGCCACGTTTATGGTCCGCAGCCAGGGCGAGCCCGCCTTGCTGCTGGGCGTCGTGATGCGCGATGGCTGGAACGGGCTTGACCTCGGCAAGGCGCTGGATGCCGAAACTGCGAGTATCAACGCGGCCATGCCGTTGGGCATGACGCTTTCCAAAGTCACCGACCAGTCCGTGAACATCGCTTCATCGGTCGATGAGTTCATGATCAAGTTCTTCGTCGCGCTGCTGGTGGTGATGCTGGTCTGTTTCCTCAGCATGGGCTGGCGAGTGGGCGTGGTGGTGGCGGCTGCCGTGCCGCTGACCCTGGCGATTGTGTTTGTGGTCATGGAAGCGACAGGCAAGAACTTCGACCGCATCACCCTGGGCTCGCTGATTCTGGCGCTGGGCCTGTTGGTGGATGACGCAATCATCGCCATCGAAATGATGGTGGTGAAAATGGAGGAGGGCTACGACCGCATCAAGGCGTCGGCCTACGCCTGGAGTCACACTGCAGCGCCCATGCTCGCCGGTACGCTGGTCACCGCAGTCGGCTTCATGCCCAACGGTTTTGCCCAGTCCACGGCGGGCGAATACACCAGCAACATGTTCTGGATCGTCGGCATCGCGCTGATTGCGTCCTGGGTCGTCGCGGTCGTGTTTACGCCTTACCTGGGCGTGAAGCTGCTGCCTGACATCAAGCCGGTCGAAGGTGGTCATGCCGCGATTTACGACACGCCACACTACAACCGTTTTCGCCGGATTCTGGCCCGGGTCATCGCTCGCAAATGGCTGGTCGCAATCGTGGTGATCGTGACCTTTGTCGTCGCGGTGCTGGGCATGGGACTGGTCAAGAAACAATTCTTCCCGACCTCGGATCGCCCGGAAGTGCTGATCGAAGTGCAAATGCCGTACGGCACCTCCATCGAGCAGACCAGCGCCACCACGGCCAAGGTCGAGGCGTGGCTGCAGAAGCAGGACGCGGCGAAGATCGTGACGGCCTATATCGGCCAGGGCTCGCCGCGTTTTTATCTGGCGATGGCACCTGAATTGCCCGATCCCTCGTTTGCCAAGATCGTCGTGCTGACGGACAGCCAGGAATCGCGTGAAGCACTCAAGCACAGCATTCGCGAAGCAGTCGCGCAGGGGCTGGCACCCGAAGCGCGGGTGCGGGTGACACAACTGGTGTTCGGGCCGTATTCGCCGTTTCCGGTCGCGTACCGTGTTGCCGGTCCCGATCCTGACAAACTGCGCGAGATTGCGCAGCAGGTACAGACTGTCATGCAGAACAGCCCGATGATGCGCACCGTCAACACGGACTGGGGCTCGCGCGTACCGACGCTGCATTTCTCGCTGAGTCAGGATCGCCTGCAGGCAGTCGGGCTGACGTCCAGCGCGGTGGCCCAGCAGTTGCAGTTCCTGCTGTCCGGCGTGCCGATCACCTCGGTGCGCGAAGACATTCGCTCGGTCGAGGTCATGGGCAGGGCAGCCGGGGACATCCGTCTGGACCCGGCAAAAATCGCAGGCTTTACCCTCGTGGGTTCCGGTGGCCAGCGCATTCCGCTCTCGCAGATCGGCGAAGTCGGCGTGCGCATGGAAGACCCGATTCTGCGTCGTCGTGACCGTGTGCCCACCATCACCGTGCGCGGCGACATCGCCGAGCATCTGCAGCCGCCGGACGTGTCGTCGAAGATCATCAAGGAACTGCAGCCGATCATCGACCACCTGCCGGCCGGTTACCGCATTGATCAGGCCGGTTCGATCGAGGAGTCGGCCAAGGCGACCGTGGCCTTGCTGCCGCTGTTCCCGATCATGATTGCGGTCACCTTGCTGATCATCATCCTGCAGGTGCGTTCGATGTCGGCGATGGTCATGGTGTTCATGACCGCGCCACTGGGGCTCATTGGGGTAGTGCCGACCTTGCTGCTGTTCAATCAGCCGTTCGGTATCAACGCGCTGGTGGGGCTGATCGCGCTGTCCGGCATTCTGATGCGCAACACGCTGATTCTGATCGGGCAGATTGATCAGAACGAAAAGGATGGGCTTGATCCTTTCCATGCCGTGGTGGAAGCCACTGTGCAGCGAGCGCGTCCGGTGCTGCTCACGGCACTCGCCGCGATCCTGGCGTTTATCCCGCTCACGCATTCGGTGTTCTGGGGCACGCTGGCTTACACGCTGATCGGCGGCACGCTGGGCGGTACGGTCATGACCCTGGTGTTCCTGCCGGCCATGTATTCCATCTGGTACAAGATTCGCCCCGATCAAAAGCCGCAGGCTGCGCAACACGTCTCCACTGACTCTCCTATGACGAGGACCTGAGCATGAATGATCACCAAGGACAAAAGCGCATTGTCGTCACCGGCTGCGGAGTCGTCGGGCCGTTGGGCTGCGGTGCAGAAGAGGTCTGGCGCAGGTTGCTGGAAGGGCAATCGGGCATTCGGCCGCTTGCCGAGACGATCAGTGACGGCACAGGCGTCTCGGTCGCAGGCCAGGTGCCGACGCTTGAGCAGGATCCGGTGGCAGGCTACGACCCTGATCGCGTGATCGCGCCGAAAGAACGCAAGAAGATGGACCGCTTCATCGAATTCGCGCTGGTGGCTGCGCACGAGGCGTTGGAGCAGTCCGGTTGGCATCCTGAAACCGAGGCAGAGCAGCAACGCACGGCCACCATCATTGCCTCCGGCGTCGGCGGGTTCGGGGTGATTGCCGATGCAGTACGCACGACAGACACGCGTGGACCACGTCGCTTGTCGCCGTTCACTGCGCCGTCGTTTCTGGCCAACATGGCAGCGGGGCATGTCTCGATCCGCTACGGTTTCAAGGGGCCGCTGGGCGCGCCGGTGACGGCCTGCGCAGCGGGTGTGCAGGCGATTGGCGATGCGGCCCGGCTGATCAGAAGCGGCGAGGCGGACGTTGCAATTTGCGGCGGGACTGAAGCGGCAATCGATCGCGTCACGCTGGGCTGTTTTGCGGCTGCACGGGCACTGTCCACCGGGGTTGCCGACCGGCCTCAGGAGGTCTCGCGCCCGTTCGACCGGGACCGCGACGGGTTCGTCATGGCTGAAGGGGCAGGGTTGCTGGTCATCGAGTCGCTGGAGCATGCATTGGCGAGAGGCGCGACGCCGATTGCAGAACTGGTGGGATACGGCACCAGCGCCGACGCCCACCACCTGACCGCAGGCCCCGAAGACGGCAACGGCGCACGCCGGGCCATGGAACAGGCGCTGCGTCAGGGCGGCGTGGATCCGTCTGAGGTGCAGCACATCAACGCCCACGCCACCTCGACGCAGGTCGGCGACAAAGGTGAGCTTGCTGCGATTCAGGCGGTGTTCGGTGCCGGTACCAAGGTTGCGATCACCTCGACCAAGTCCGCCACCGGGCATCTGCTCGGTGCCGCAGGCGGGATCGAGGCGGCGTTCACTGTTCTGGCGCTGCGCGACCAGATCGTACCGCCGACACTGAACCTCATCCACCCGGATGAAGCGGCCAATGGCCTGGATCTGGTGGCGCTGACTGCCCGCAAGATGTTGATCACCCATGCCCTGTCGAACGGGTTTGGTTTTGGTGGCGTGAATGCCAGTGCGTTGTTTCGGCGGTGGTAGAGGTTGCCAGGTGATAGCACGCTGATCCACAGCGAAGCCTTGTGAAGAAGCGCTGAAATCTGCTTCTGCCCGAAGGGCGTGGGAGCTCTCGGAGGTTACGACGGCAGCGATGGGCTGCGCAGCGGCCCAGGTTGTATCTGACACACCGCGTGTGCAGGTTTTGCTGCCGGTTCCCGGCAGATTGCCGACAAGCCACCTCCCACGCGGAATGGCGTGTACTCAGCTAACCAGTCTTTTTATAGAGAGCCATCAATGAACAACGTGACGGATAACGATGTGAACATGGCACCCACGGGCAAGGTGATTGCATTGCTGGCAGGCCTGTCGGCGCTCAGCATCCTGTCCACCAATATCATCCTGCCTGCCTTTCCCGAGATGGCAGCCCAACTGGGCGTGTCGTCACGCGAACTGGGGCTGACGTTTTCCAGCTTCTTCATCACCTTCGCTCTGGCCCAACTGGTCGTCGGCCCGTTGGCGGATCGCTACGGACGAAAGAAGCTGGTGCTGGGCGGTCTGTCGGTCTTCGTGATCGGCACGGCAGTGTGCGGCTTCGCCCAGTCGTTCGAGATACTGATCGTCGGACGCGTGATCCAGGCACTGGGGATATGCGCGGCCGCAGTACTGGCCCGAGCTATTGCGCGGGACCTGTTTCAAGGCGAAGCACTGGCGCGAGCGATGTCGCTGATCATGGTCGCGACCGCTGCGGCACCTGGCTTCTCGCCGCTACTGGGCAGTGTGCTGACGACCGCGCTGGGATGGCGCGCGATCTTCGTTATCGTCGCGGTTGCCGCGCTGTTGGTTGCGCTGATCTACAGCCTTACGCTGGGCGAAACGCTGCCAGCCTCGGGCCGTGTTTCGCGCTCTGTGCCCGAAGTGGTTATCGCCTACGGCAAGCTGATGCGGGACCGTCGATTCATCCTGCCCGGCCTGTCGGTGAGCCTGTTGATGAGCGGGCTGTTTGCCTCTTTCGGCGCTGCACCAGCGATTTTGATGAGCGGGATAGGGCTGACGTCTCTGGAGGCAGGGTTCTACTTCGCCGCGACCGTTTTCGTGGTCTTTACCGCAGGCATCGCAGCCCCCAGGCTTGCCCACCGATTCGGCATTCGGAACGTCACCGCGACAGGCTTCGCCATTGCACTGTTCGGCGGACTGTTGCTGTTGCTGGGGCCGGTGAACCCGAGCCTGGGTGGCTACACCCTTTCGATGGTCGTCTTCCTGTGGGGTATGGGCCTGGCCAATCCGCTGGGCACTGCCATCACCATGGGACCTTACGGCGCACAGGCAGGGCTCGCCTCAGCGTTGCTGGGCTTTCTGACCATGGGCTGCGCGGCGGTTACCACATGGCTGGGATCGGCACTGACCTTTGCGGCGGTGACCACGCTGGGCGGAACTCAGGTGATGGTGTGTAGTGTGGCGTTGGGGGTGTTTGTGTTGAGTGGCAGGGTCTTGAAGACGGGGTATGGACAATAATGCATATTCTACAATCAGTATTCTTTTCCTCCCCGCTGCACCATGGCTTTCTTCAGGAATCGCGCCATGAGTTGCCTCTGATAAGGGCCTTTTTCTGCGTGGCCGTCCGGGTAACGAGCTTCCGCTCTCAGGCCATCGCAGCTTCCGAAAATCATCAGTTCTGAGGACGAGTGGCGGTACGTCAAATCTTCGACACACACGAGAAATAGAATGGACTCCAAGTGGCGGCCAAGGAGGAAGCGTGCGATGAGGCGTGTGTTCTGAAAAGATACGTTCAATGACGAGGCTTGCGACGCTTGCTGCGCGATGTGATCGACCAACGCCTGCGGAGAAGGCTTGTAGTTTCGTGCTCCCTTTAACCATCTTCGAAAGAGTGCCGACGTTGGCAAACTGTTATTCAGCGTCCCGATCGCCAGTACGAAGTCGTCACGAATGGCATGCACAAACTGTTTCATGAAGGCGTAACGCTGTTGGTAATGAATTTCTCTCAGTGCTTTTTTATGCCGTTTTAAATATGCCCGGTCTTCGCCTCCAGCGCGTTCTGCTTGCGGTATTGGCGATATCAGGTGGTTCATATCTCCAGCCAGTTGGGAAAGTGTCGGCCTTTTCTCTGGACGCATATTGCAGGCTTGAGCGACCAGCACCATCGTGTGATGAATTCCAGGAGCGTCTGGAAACTGTCGTGCAAGGTCGAAGTCATCCTGGAACCAGACCGGCCCTGGAAACACAATATGCTGCTGGCCGTTCACCATAGCCCATAGCACTTTTCCAATGCTGAACACGTCAGCTTTCTCATTCACCGCAGCCACACGCCCAAGGCTGTATTCGGGAGGACGATAGGCCCACGCCCCCACAATGCAGTTCGTAGAGGTCAACTGCTCATCTGCAGCCAGGTAGGCGCAGCCGAAGTCACTGAGCGCGAGTTGGATCTTGCCGTCTCTTAGTCGGTACAACAGATTTTCCGGCTTGATGTCACGGTGGTGAACAGGGAGGGGCCTCGCTGCAAGCCGGATAAGTGTCTGCACTATTACAAGCAATGCGTCAGCTGCTTTTCCGGGCTGGCCCGCGAATTCGCCAATAATCTCTTCAAGGTTGCCCTCAAATAGCTCCATGACGATTTCCAGCTCTCCTAACCTTTTGCGAACAGTGACAACTGGAACAATCGCAGGCTCGGTCTTTCCGACCATCCCAGCCATCAGGCGAGCCTCTCTTGCGAAACGCGCGACAGGCTCTTTCGAAGCACCGGGTTTCAAACGTTTGATAGCGTAAGTCCCGTCCGTCCACACGTGCGCATTGCCACCCTCACCTTTATAACGCCAGGCCACAGGTATTCCCTCGTGCCTGGGATTCCAGGGCGGTCCCCCGGCGTCTACGTCCTTGATTTCCATCACTCATCCGTGAGTCAGCAATTTGCTTACCGTCTAGATATTTTAGCAACATGTCCAGGATCTGCTTGCTGCTGGTGGGATATACGTCAGCGTCCATGGTTTTCTGCGTTGGCGCTGAGATCACTTCGGGGCTCGCCATTTTTCTCGGCACTGCACAACGCCTTGGTATCGAAGCCCCGAGATACCATGCCGCCCTACGTCAGACCTGCTTAAAGTTTCCAGCTCTGAGTCGATAGCATGATGATGTGTCATTCATTCGACCGAAGACAGGAATCCAGCATGCGCCTAAGAAATCTGAACGTAGCTCCCCGAGCTGCCCTGTTTTTCGCGTTGATCATCGCTCTGGTGTTCGTGCTGGGCGCATTTGCCGTGGTGCAAATGGGCAAGCTGAGGGACGCTGAAAAAGACGTCGAACTCAACTGGATGGCCAGCATCCGACAAACGGCTTTAATGAATTCTGCTGTTCTTCGCCTGAGGCTTGAAACACAGCGTGGCCTGGCTGACCCTCAATCCATTCAAAAGACGATCGACGGCTTTCCTGGCTACCGCAAAGCATTCAACGATGCGGTGACAGGTTACGAGCCCCTCATTTCGGGTGACAAAGAAAGGTCGACTTATGCACCGGTAAAACAAAGCGCCGATGCCTATTCCAAACAACTGGATATTCTCGAACCGCTGATGAGGCAGGGTGACATAGCGGGTTCGGTCCAACTGGTCAGTACGAGCATTCGCCCGCTCACGAACGCGATGGAAGAACAGATCAAAGACCTTACCAACTTCAACAACGAAGGCGCCGCTCGGGCCGGGCAAACCGCAACTGATCTTTATGAAAATGGGCTCTGGCTTGTTGTCGGGCTGATCACGGTAGTTGTCATTCTGACGATTGGTTTTGCACTGCTGCTGACGAAAAGTATTACTTCACCTATCAATGATGCCTTGAACGTTGCAGAGCGCATCGCAGCCAGCGACCTCTCCAAGGAGGTTCTGGTCAGCGGGACTGATGAAGCCGGGCGACTGCTGAAAGCGCTGTCGCAGATGCAGGCGAACCTTCGCACCACGATCATGCAGATATCCGATTCATCCAACCAGCTGGCGTCCGCCTCGGAAGAGATGACAGCGGTTACCGAAGAATCCAGTCGTGGTCTTGTTGCCCAGAACGACGAGGTCAATCAGGCGGCAACGGCAGTCACCGAAATGAGCGCGGCGGTTGACGAGGTCGCTCGTAACGCCGAATCCGCTTCCGAAGAGTCGAAGCGCACCCAGGGTTATACCGAAGAAGGTTCGGCCCGAGTGGCCCAGACGTTGAAGTCGATTCAAAAACTGAACGGTAACGTTGAAAACACCAGCGAACAGATTCAAGGCCTGTCGAATCGTGCCCAGAGCATTTCCAAGGTGGTCGAGGTGATTCGAGCGATTGCCGAGCAGACCAACCTGTTGGCATTGAACGCTGCCATCGAAGCCGCCCGTGCAGGCGAGCAGGGGCGTGGGTTTGCGGTGGTAGCGGATGAAGTAAGAGCGCTGGCCCATCGCACCCAGGTGTCGACACAGGAAATCGAACAGATGATCGCGGCGATTCAGACCGATTCCGATCTGGCAGTGAAAGCGATGAACACAAGCAAGGATCTGGCGACCGAATCGCTGGGCGTCGCTCAGGAAGCCAGTACTTCGCTGGACCAGATTGCCAAGGCCATCGTTCAGATCAACGAGCGCAACCTCATGATCGCAACAGCCTCCGAAGAGCAGTCCCATGTCGCCCGCGAAGTTGACCGCAACCTGGTCAGCATCCGCGAACTCGCCACCCAGAGCGCCGCAGGTGCCAGCCAGACGGCCAGTGCATGCGGTGAAATGTCGAAGTTGGCGGTTAATCTGAACCAGTTGGTGAACCGGTTCGTGGTGTGATCATTATTTCGCGGGGTTGGTTGTATGGACGCCCGGTCTGATTGAGTCTTAGAGATTTTCTGGAACAGCAGTGGGGATTTGCCATGAGGGTTTTTTGCCCTCCTGGCTGTCGAATGTGCGACGCGCCTTGCGGAAGTCGTCGACGTTTTCCACGACCCAGGTCCAGACAGGGGACATCCTGACCAGCAGTCCCATGCCCAGCGGCGTCAGTTCGTACTCAACGCGGGGCGGGACTTCGCCAAACTCCCTCCGCGTCAGCAGGCCGTCGCGCTCCATGGAGCGCAGCGTCTTGGTCAACATTCTTTGAGTGATACCCGCCATCTGCCGTTTTATCTCGGCATGGCGCATTTTTCCGTACACACCTAACGCATGCAGAATGCCCAGTGACCAGCGGCTTCCTGCGTGAGCGAGCACTTCCCGTCTGACGCCATCATCATCTCTTCTAAGCGTCTGGCAGATCGCCTCTGCCTGGCCCAGCGTTTCAAGATCGGTCATTTCTCCTCCAGGTATCACGCGTGTGCCTTCTTACGAGCGCTGCCGGATCGTGCAAGCATTTGCTCATCTTACAGGCAACACTTCTGAGGAGACATCATGGCCCAGGCGACACAGCTATCCCCTCAATCGATTCTGGTTCTAGGCGCCGGTGAACTCGGTCTTCCGGTTTTGCGCAATCTTGCACGGGTTGCATTGCGCTCGCCCGGTTCTCGAATAAACGTCCTGCTCAGGGAATCGACCATCAATACTCAAACGCCTGAGAAGAAGAAGGAAGTCGATGAGCTGCGCAGTCTGGGCATCCAGATGGTTGCTGCAGACCTAGTGAACGATTCTATCGATCAGTTGGCTGAAGTCTTCGCACGATTCGATACCGTCATAGGTTGTGCCGGAATGGTCGCGGGTCGAGAAACTCCAATGAAGCTGGCGACCGCGGCGCTCAAGTCTGGCGTTAAACGCTACTTCCCATGGCAGTTTGGCGTCGATTTCGAGGCGATCGGGCGGGGCAGTCCTCAGGATCTTTTCGACGCGCAGCTCGATGTGCGTCAGCTGCTTGGTGCTCAGGATAAAACCGAGTGGGTCATCATCTCGACGGGCATGTTCACCAGCTTCCTTTTCGAGCCGGTCTTTGAGGTGGTGGACTTTGAAGGCGACACGGTGAACGCTTTAGGCAGTCTTGAGAACAGCGTGACACTTACGACGCCAGATGACATCGGTAAGCTGGCAGCGGAAATCGTGTTCTTCGAACCCCGATTGCGCAATCAAATCATCTACCTTTCTGGCGATACCGTGACGTATGGGCAGGTCGCGAGCATGCTTGAGCGTGTACTTGGGCGACCATTCAAGCGCAACGTGTGGACTGTTCCGTACCTGATGCAGGAACTGGAAAAAGACCCCACTCATCACATCAGGAAATACCGCGCTGTGTTCGCTCAAGGCAAAGGTGTGGCGTGGCCCAAAGTGGGTACGTTCAACGCGCAGCAGTCTATTCAAGTCATGACCGCCGAGCAGTGGGCCCGGGAAAACCTTGCAGATCATTGAGCCAAAGACAGGGAAATGAGTATTTCTGTAGACCGGTTTTATTTATTGAAAAGCTGCTTAGTGGTACTAAAGTGCTGCGCTCCAACTGTCTGAATTTGCACCGATTGAGGAACCACGGGTGGATACGATATTGAGTGCCGAAGAGCTGGTCAGAATAGCAATGACCAATTCCGCAAATTCGGAAATCATGTCCCGTTTGCCTTCACTTGGCTTGAGTCAGTGCATGCTCACTGCGGGCTGTCTGTTCCAGGCTGTCTGGAATCATCAGGCGCAGTTGCCGCCAGACTGGGGGGTAAAGGACTACGACGTTTTCTACTTCGATACCGAACTGTCCTGGGAGGCGGAAAACGAGGTCATCACCTCAGCTAAACATCTCTTTCATGATCTGGGCGTCAATGTCGACATCAAGAACCAGGCACGCGTCCATCTTTGGTATCACCAGCGGTTTGGCAGAGATTGTCCTCAACTCCAGTCGACCCGGGACGGTATTGATCGCTACCTCATTGCCGGCACCTGTATCGGGCTGGAGGTTGAAACGGGCGACGTTTACGCATCTTTCGGTCTGGACGATGTGGGGCAGGGGCTTCTCAGGATCAATCCCGGCAACGCCCATCCCGATCTGTTCGATCAGAAGGCGAAGAGTTATCAAGCCCGCTGGCCTTGGCTCCGGATTTTGGGAACCGATTTCTCTTCAGAGGCGACTAATACTTCCCCCTGATATTCAAGGCCCAACCATTGGGTAGTGCTTGATGCGGCATGCATGGCTATGGCCGTCGCCTTTGCACATACCATCCAGATACCGGTAGTCGACGCGCACAGACTGCCCTTTTTTGGGCCACTGCCGACGCGGCAGATCATTCTGGTAGTCCCTGGTTTCTGGCGTAAACGTGAGGATGGTTCCTTCCATCGGGCACTCTACAGCGGGCGATGTCGTACGTACCTTTAATACCTGTGCCTGTAATGTCGGATAAGGCTTTTTCAATACATCGGTGATGCGCAGTTCCATCCTGCAAATTTGCCACGTTGATGCCTGTACGGGTTCGCACAGCAAGAAGAGGGGCAAGAAAAACAACACGCTGCGTGTCGCATGACGATTCATCATTTACGTTGCCTTGAGCATCGATGTTCGGGGCATTATCAGGCTCGTGTCGCTCGAATCATGGAATGGTTCTGACGCTGTGATTGAGTGCCAGCCGCTCGTTGGTACAGGATATACGCAGTCTGGCGGATCAATGAAGCACCCTGCGGCTTTCCCCGATCCTGATTCTATCGAGCGCTCGGTTCAAAGCATCCAGGGCGTCGAGCAGGGCTTTTGCCTCAGCCTCCCGGCCATCGCCCCACAGGCGTTCAGCCATCGTGTTCAGCGCCTGGATGGAGTGCTCGATATCAGCAGCAGTCGCTGCTTTGGTTTGAGATTTCTTTGGCATAGATTGACCTTACTCCGGCGCGTTGCTTCGTCAGTTTCGGCGCGATTACATCACACACCAGAACATGAAGTTGAGGACAGACCAAAAGGTTGAGTTCGAGGGCATCAGTGCGCTTCATAAGCGCGGCCTGCTCCTGGGCGCGAGGTCAGCCTTTACTGCGAGGCTATGGACAGGCAACACCCTCTCGAGTCTGCCGCTTGATCCATAGAGTATGACCTCTGATTGCTTCTGTTTCCCTGGACCATGACTCGGTAGCCCGGTAGCAGCTGCCTTTGT
>Ga0326721_10000410_pt1 | contig 13433 bp, 1 predicted proteins | sample SGPome_FD_203951 | JGI IMG/M metagenome (GOLD analysis project Ga0326721, IMG submission 203951) | Soil microbial communities from Southern Great Plains, Lamont, Oklahoma, United States - SGP_1_2016 | ecosystem: Engineered > Artificial ecosystem > Soil microcosm > Unclassified | place: USA...
GCGTACGAAACGGCGGCGGTCGACGCCCGTGACATCGCCTACATCGAGGCGCATGGCACCGGAACCGCACTGGGCGATCCGATCGAAGCCGCAGCCCTCGGCGCGGTGCTCACCAGCGGGCGAGAACAGGACGCGCCGGACGTAGTGGTGGGCTCGGTCAAGGCGAACATCGGCCACCTCGAAGGCGCTGCGGGCATCGCCGGGCTTATCAAAGCCGCGCTGTGCCTGTGGCATCGCCGGATCCCGCCGAACCCGCACTTCGCGACCCCGAACGCCGCCATCGACTTCGGAGGACTGCGCCTGCACGTCCCGCGTGTGAGCGAGGCGTGGCCGGAGAAAGGCCGCCTGCTCGCCGGAGTCAGCGCCTTCGGCTGGGGCGGCACGAATGTGCACGTCGTTCTCGAGGGACGTGACGAGCCCCGGATCCGTGAACTGCCCGCGGCCGGCGTCGCGGAGCCGGTCGAGTCGTCAGCGGCTCGCCTGGCGGCCAGGCCGCAGCCGGGCATCCTTTGCGCCTACTCCCCCTACGGGCACCAGTACGCGGAAATGGGGGTTGAGATGATGCGCGCCGAGCCGGTTTTCCGCGCTGCGGTTGAGGAATGCGACCGCATCTTCACCCCGCTGGCGGGGTGGTCCCTAACTGAGAACCTTGCCGCGGGTCGAAGCGGCGAGAAGCGCCTAGACGTGTCGTTGCCGCTGCTGTTCGCAGTGCAGGTCGGCCTGACCCGATGGCTGGAACATGCCGGGGTGCGGCCGGCGGCGGTGGTCGGGCACTGCGTCGGCGAGATCCCGGCGACCGTGGCGGCCGGTATTCTCGATGTGGCGCAGGCGACGACGCTGGTCTACCACTACAGCCGGTACCAGCATCAGATGGCCCGCCCTGACCTCGGCATGGCCGTGCTGGAGTACCCGGCCGTCGAGCTGCCAAGACTGCTCGGCGCGGACTACGACGCCGTGGTCCTGGCCGGCCGGAATGGGCCGCGTTCCACCGTGCTCTCAGGCGACCGCTCCCGACTCCAAGCGGTGGTGACCACGGCCAAGGCGGCTGGTGTCACGGCCGGCATGATCGACGTCGACGTAGCTGGCCACGGCCCGTCCATCGAACAGGTCATCGCGGATCTGGTGCGCGACATCGGTGAGCTGCGCCCACGTCCGGGGTCGGCCCCGATGATCTCCTCTGTCACCGCGGAGCCGCTCGACTGGCGGGAGGTCACCGGTGACTACTTCGCGCGGAACCTCCGCGAGCAGGTCCGATTCGAGGATGCCGTACGCCGGGCGATGGCCGACGGCGCCTCCGTTCTCCTCGAGGTCAGCGCCAATCCCGTGCTGCTGCATGCGATGTCGCAAATCGCGGAGGACGCTGCCGACATCGACGGCGCGGGCGGTGCCGCAGTCGCGCTCGGCACCATGCGCCGCGGCGACGGGCGTCGTGGACTGTCCGACGCGCTTAGCCAGCTGCGCACGCTCGGCTGGGAGCCCGCGGCGCGGGACGGGAGAACGGCACACCTGCTGACCCTCTCCGCGCAGAGCCCGCAGGCGCTGCTCCAGTACGCCGGCGCAACGGCCCGCGCGCTGCGCACAGCCCGGCCGGAGGTCACCGTTGCAGACGTCTGCCAGGCCACGGCTCGCCGCACCTCCTTTCCATACCGGCTCGCTGCGGTCGGGCGGGATCTTTTCGGCCTGGCTGCGAACTTAGAGCGGGTCGCCCAGGGCGGCGGCACACGCACGCCCTCGGCTGGTGCGCGACCGGCTGCCCGCCGGCCCAGAGTCGCGTTCGTGTTCCCGGGTACGGGCTTCCAGTGGCCCGGCATGGCCCGCAGGCTGATTGCCGAGGAGCCGGTGTTCGCGGCGGCGCTGCGCGAGTGCGACGCGCGGGCGTTGCCCATGCTTGGCTGGTCGATCCTCGAGGAGCTGCACTCGGACGCGGCGGATGAGCCGCTGCGCGGCGAGCGCGCCCAGCGCGCCCACCCGATGCTCTCCTTCTCCGTCCAAGTGGCGCTGGCCGAGCTCTGGCGGACCTGGGGTGTAGAGCCGAACGTGGTGATCGGCCAAGGCATGGGTGAGGTGGCGGCGGCGTGCACGAGCGGGGCGCTCTCCCTGCAGGACGGCCTCCGGATCGCTCACCTGCTCGGCACTGCGATGCGCCAGACGTCCGGGGACGAAATTCCGGACGTGCACACGCCCAGCCTGCAGGTGAATGACCTACTGGAGCCGCTGAGCGATGTTCGGCTCACAGCGGGGCTGATCCCGATCCACGCGACCGCGTTGCACCGGCTTTTCGACGGCTCCGGCATGGATGTCGCGTACTGGTGCGAGAAGTTGCGCGAGCCAGTGTCGATCTCCGACGGTATCGAGGCGCTGCTCGAGACCGATGTCTCAGTGTTCGTCGAGATCAGCCCGCACCCGGTCCTCGGCCCCGTGGTTGAGGAGATTGCCACCGGCGTCGGGCGGCCGGTGACGGTCGTCCCGTCGATGCGCCGCGACGAGGATGGGCGCGCGGTCATGCTGCAGTCGCTCGGCGCCGCATTTATCGCCGGAGTCGAGGTGAACGGGAGCGCGGCGCTCCGACCCGGCGTGCCCCGCCTGGTGGACCTGCCGCCGTATCCCTGGCAGCGCGAGCACTTCCCGGTTCCCGGGTTGTCCGGCGCCGACCACGAGGCGCGTTCCAGGAACAGGGCCGGCACGGGCCTGGTGCTCGGCACTCGACTCGACTCCGCGGTCGAACCCGGGCTGCACTATTGGCAGACGCGGATCTCCTCCGAGCTGCCGGAGGTCACGGACCACCGGGTGTGGGGCACAGCAGTGGTACCGGCGTCGACCTACCTCGCGCTGGTGGCGGCTGCGGTCGACGAGGTGACGCCGGGGGCGGACCTCACTGTGTCCGACCTCCGGATTGCCTCCGTGCTCGCGCCGTCGGCCGGGGAGCCGCGGCTCGTGCAGTCAGTGCTGTCCGAAGCGCGCGACGGCGCCCGTTTCAGCGTGTTCGATCTCGGAGGTGCGAAGCCGGTTCTCCTCGCCGAGGCCGGATGCCGGGCCGAGGCCGGGACGCCGGACGGTCACAGCACCCTGCGCTACGAGCTTGATTTCACCGCGTCGTCGGACGTCCTCACTGGGGACGGGTTCTACCGGCTGTTGGCCGACAACGGGATCGAATGCGGCCCGGAGCACCGGCGGGTGACCGCCTTCCGGGCCGTCGGCGCCGGTGCGGTCGCGCAGGCCACGCTCACGCCGCAGGACCTTGCGATGTCGGGCACGCGGGCACCGCGCGCCGCGTACGACGCCGCTTTCCAGGCGGTTGTCGCAGCTGTGCTCAGCGGGAAGGACCCGGGCCCCAAGGGTGTGCTGTTGGTCGAGGGAGCCGATTTGGTTTCCATCGGCGGCAAGCCGTCGGAGACGGTGTCGGTTCACGTGCGACTCGAGGCGGCCGAGGGCGGGACCCGGGCTGAAGTGCGGATGCTGGACTCCGGCGGCAGCGACCTGATGACGATCCGCGGGTTGCGGGTGCGCTGGGTCGACGCGTTGCCGATCGGCTCGCCCAGCGCGGAATTGGGTCGCTCCGCGCCGGCCCCGCAGCCCGCGGCGGCGTCACTGCTCCCGGCGGCCGGACCCCTGGCTGACGTCGAGTCCGTCGTCCGGGCGGAGATCGCGCGGATCGTGCGCACGAGTCCCGAGCGCGTACGCCTGGATCAGCCGTTGCACGAACTCGGCTTCGACTCGCTCATGGCGGTCGAACTGCGCAACAGGCTGGAACGCAAGTTCGGCGTGTCCCTATCGGCCAGCCTCATCTTCAATTACCCGACGGTCCGTGAGCTCGTGCCGTACCTCAGCAGCAAGGCTGGTTTCGACACACCGGGACTCGACGCCGACGAGCGGCGGTCGTCTGAACCGGTGCCGGACACCTCCGACGAGTCCGGGCTGGATTCGGGGGCCGATGAAGACAGCCTGATGCGGGAACTGCAATTGCTCGAAGCACGGTTGGAGGATCTCTGAGGTGACCGGTTCCCCCACCGTCGCGTCCCGCACGGCGCCCGACGCTCCGCGCCTGGTCGCCCGGCTACGGGAGCGCATCGAGAAGCTGGAGCGCGCCCGCAGCGAGCCCCTTGCGTTGATCGGCATCGGCTGCCGGTTGCCAGGTGGCGTGCGGTCCATGGAGGACTACTGGCAGTTGCTCTCCAACGGCGTGGACGCCATCACGCCCATCCCCGCCTCGCGGTGGGACGGCCAGTCCTACTACGACCCGGATCCGGCGGCGCCGGGCCGGATGCAGATGCGGCACGGCGCTTTCGTCGATGGAGTCGACGAGTTCGATCCCTACTTCTTCGGCATCTCGCCGCGCGAGGCGTCGCGGATGGACCCGCAGCAGCGGCTGTTCCTCGAGGTCGCCTGGGAGGCGCTGGACCGGGCCGGGCTCTCCCGGGAGGCGCTTGCGGGCGGTGCGACAGGTGTGTTCGTGGGGGTGAACTCCGCTGACTACCTCCAACTCCAGGTGGCCGATCCCTCCTGGGCGGACACCTACACCATCACCGGCGGCACCAACTCGCTGATCGCGAACCGGCTTTCGTACCTGCTCGACCTGCGCGGCCCGAGCGTGGCCGTGGACACCGCCTGCTCGAGCGCGCTCGTCGCGGTGCACCTGGCATGCCAGAGCCTGCGCACCGGCGAGAGCGACCTGGCCGTGGTCGGCGGGGTGAACCTGATCCTTTCTCCCGCGACTGCGGTCGCCCACGCCAAGGGCATGCCGCTGTCGCCGGACGGCCGATGTCGCACCTTCGACGCGGGGGCGAACGGATACACGCGGGGTGAGGGTGTGGTCGCGGTCGCGCTGCGCCGGCTCAGCGACGCGGAGGCCGCGGGAGACCCGGTCATCGCGGTGATCCATGGCTCGGCGGTGAATCAGGACGGGCTGAGCAACGGGCAGACCGCGCCAAACGGCCGGGCGCAGGAGGAGGTGATCCGCAAGGCACTCAAGGCCGCGGCCGTGGAACCGAGCCAGATCACCCTTATCGAGGCGCACGGCACGGGCACGGTACTCGGCGATCCGATCGAGGTAGAGGCGCTGGCGGAGACGTACGGGCGCGCGGACGGGGCGCCGCCGTGCGCCCTCGGCTCGGTGAAGACCAACATCGGCCACCTGGAATCGGCCGCGGGACTGGCCGGGCTGGTGAAGGCCGCGCTGTGCCTGCATCACGACCGGATCGTTCCCACTCTGAATTTCACTCGCATCAACCCGCACATCGACCTGACCGGCACGCGGCTGGTCATCGCCGAACGCGCTCAGGACTGGGCCGTGTCCGAGCGCTTCCGCTACGCGGCAGTCAGCGCCTTCGGCGCCGGCGGCACGAACGCGCACGCGATCCTCGGAGCCGCGCCGCCACCCGAAGCCGCACCCGAACCCGCCGTCCCACCGCCGTACGTCATGGCGATCTCCGCGCGCACCGAGCAGTTGCTGGCCGCGACCGCGGCCGTGCACCGGAACTTCCTGCGCGAGTCCCAGGCCGACGACGCGGAGTACCGGGCCATCGCGCACACGGGGAGTGTCCGGCGCACGCATCAGGACCACCGGTGCGCCGTCGTGGCCGGTACCGCGCACGAGGCGGCCGATCAGCTCGATGCCTGGCTGGAGTCCGGCTTCGCTTCCGGTGTGGTGAGCGGGCGCGTCAGCGATGCGCCGGCTGGCGCCGTGTTCGTCTTCTCCGGGCATGCGGAGCGCGGCTGGGCGCAGGCCGCCCACCAGCTGTCGCAGGCCAGCTCCGCCTTCCGGAAGGTGCTCGACGACTGCGACGACGCCCTGCGCCCGTGGCTCGGCCGCAGCATCCACGACCTGATCGACGGCATCGACGACGAGCCACGGATCGACCTGGTACAGCCGGTTCGGTACGCGATAACCCTCGCGTTGGCCGCCTGGTGGACCGAGGCGGGGATCCGCCCGCAAGCCGTCGTCGGACACGGGTTCGGCGAGGTGGCTGCGGCGCGGTTCGCCGGCGTTCTCGACCGGGTCGAGGCCGCCCGGGTGATCTGCGCGCAGAGCGCCGCGCTCGAGCGGCGGCGGGGACACGGCGGGATGCTCGCGGTCGCTGGGTCGGCTGACCGGCTGGCCGAGCTGGTCCCGCGCTTCGAGGGGCTGGCGGTGGCCTCGTCGGAAGGGCCGCTGTCGGCCTCGCTGTCGGGCCCGTCGAACCTGCTGGAGCAGGCAGCCGCCGAACTGCGGGCGGACAACATCGCCTCGCGGCTGGTGAGCCGGGCGGTCGCGACCCATAGCCCGGCCATGGACGAGGTGCGCGAGGAACTGCTCGCCGCGCTGTCCGGGTTGGCTCCGCGGCCGGCCGGCCTGCCGATCATCTCCACGGTCACCGGGCAGGTGCGCGACGGCACCGACTTCGGGCCCGAGCACTGGTTCGAGAACCTGCGCCGGACGGTCCGCTTCTCCGACGCGGCGCAGACCGCTGTCGGTCTGGGTGCCGGGGTGTTCGTCGACCTGAGCCCTGGGCAGCCGCTGGCCGGAAGCCTGCAGCAGGCTCTGGCCCGCGACGAGGTACCGGGGCTCGCCGTCCCCGCGCCCAATTCGGGGTCCACAGCCCTGGAAGCGGTGCTGCTGGGGACTGCGGCGCTGCACTGCGCAGGTGTGCGGATTCGTTTCGACGCGCTGCTCGGTCCCGTCGCCCGGGCCGTGCCGCTCCCGCCTCAGCCGTGGCAACACGAGCAGCTCTGGTACCGCGAGCGCGACGCCGTGGCCGCCTCCCCCGCACCGAAACCGGTCGCGCCGGCACCGCGCCGAGCCTCCGTCGACGCCGAGCTGGCCGGCCGGCTGCGCACGCTGCCGCCGGCCGGACGAGAGCCGGCCATCGCGGACTTCGTCCTGGCGCTGGTGGCCGCAGCCCTGCAGTTCGACCCTCGGGAACTCGATCCCGACGCCGGTTTCTTCCAGCTCGGCATGGACTCGCTGATGGCGACGAGCGTGCACAAGCGGATCGTGGCCGCCCTCGGCATTCAGGTTCCGGCAACGGTGATGTTCGAACACGGATCCGTGAACGCGCTCGCCCGGCATCTGGCTGAGGTGAGCGCCCCGCAGACCGAGGCTGCCGAGCCGCATACCGCGGAGACCGAGACTTCGCCGACGCGCTCACCGGGTGGCGAGGACCGGTCACCGTACGACCTCATCGACCCACTCGCCGCGGCGGATGTCGGGGATGTCGAGCAATTTTCCGAGGACGACCTCATCGAGATGCTCAGCGCAGAACTTAACCAGTTAGGGGAAGGCCCTTGACCATCGACACAGCTGAGCCCAGCCCGGCCCGCGAGGTGTTGGCCCGGAGCCTGTTGCAGATCCGCACGCTGCGAGCACGCCTCGACGAGGCGGAGCGGGCCAAGACCGAGCCGATCGCGGTGATCGGCATGGGCTGCAGGCTGCCCGGCGGCGTGCGCGGCCCGGAGGAGTACTGGAATTTCCTGTGCCAGGGCAAGAGCGGCACCGGGCCGGTCCCACCGGAGCGCTGGGACCCCCAGCAGTGGGGTGCCGTGGCTGGCGGCGGATTCCTCGACGACGTCGAGCGTTTCGATGCCGCGTTCTTCGGCGTCTCTCCGCGCGAGGCCGCCGCGGTCGACCCGCAGCAGCGGCTGTTCCTCGAGGTGGCCTGGGAGGCCCTGGAGCACGCGGGTCAAGCGCCGGACCGCCTGGCCGGCAGCTCCACCGGGGTCTACCTCGGCGTCACCACCTACGACTACTGCCAGGCCCAGATGCAGCACGTCGTCCCGGCCGAGCTGGAGACGTACTGCACCACCAGCAACGCCTCCACGTTCGCCGCCGGCCGGCTCTCCTACTGGCTGGGCCTGCGGGGCCCGAGCCTGTCCGTCGACACCGCCTGCTCGTCCTCGCTGGTCGCGGTACACCTGGCTTGCCAGAGCCTGCGCTCCGGAGAGACTTCGATGGCGCTGGCCGGCGGGGTGAACGTGCTGCTGAGCCCGGAGTGGTTCCTGCTGATGTCGCGGGGCGGGATGCTCGCTCCGGACGGGCGCTGCAAGACCTTCGACGCCTCGGCCGACGGCTACGCCCGCGGCGAGGGCTGCGGTGTGGTGGTCCTCAAGCGGCTGTCCACCGCGCTCGCCGACAACGACCGCATCGAGGGGCTGATCCTCGGCTCGGCGGTCAACCAGGACGGCCGCAGCAGCGGCATCACCGTGCCCAACCCGGCAGCCCAGACCGAGGTGGTGCGGGGAGCGCTGCGGGCGGCGCGGATCGAGGGCGACCGCATCGGCTACATCGAGGCGCACGGCACCGGCACCCCGCTCGGCGACCCGATCGAACTGCGGGCACTGCGTGCCGCCCTCGGCGCGCCGGCCGGTTCGCAGCCGCAGCTGGTGGGTTCGGCCAAGACCAACTTCGGCCATCTGGAGGCCGCGGCCGGCGTGGTGGGACTCATCAAGGCCCTGCTGACGGTGCGGCACGGCGTCGTGCCGCCGCACCTGAATCTGAACACCGTCAATCCTGCGATCGACCTGGACCAGCTTAAGCTGCGCATCCCGTTGGAGCCGACCGCATTCCCCGCCGGCGCCGGACCTCGCATGGCGGGAGTCAGCTCGTTCGGCGTCAGCGGCACCAACGCGCACGTGGTGGTCGGCGAGCCGCCCGCGCTCCCCGCGAGCCCGAACGCGCCCGAGCCGCGCAGCGAGCACCTGCTGATCCTGTCGGCGAAGACCCCGGCCGCCCTGGGCGAGCTGGTGGAGGCCTATCAGAACCGGCTGGCCGAGGTGGACGAGCAGGAGCTGGCCGACCTGTGCCACACGGCGGCCGTGGGCCGCGCTGCACTTGCCCACCGAGTCGCGGTGGTCGGCCCGGACGCGCAGGTGCTGCGCGAACGACTCGCCGAAACCCTTGAGGAGCCGGCCGAGGAACTGTCACCGGGCGCGCACGCGGGCCGGGTGAGCGCCGCTGACCGGCCCCGCGTCACCTTCCTGTTCACCGGCCAGGGTTCGCAATACGCGCCGATGGCCGCCTCGCTCTACCGAACCGAGCCCTTGGTGCGCGAGCTGTTCGACCAGGCCGACGAACTGCTCGAGCCGGTGCTGGGCCGCCGCCTGCTGCCGCTGATGCTCGACGGGTCGTCCGGCGCCGGTCTCATCGACGAGACCCGCTACACCCAGCCGGCCCTGTTCCTCGTCGAATACGCCGTCGCCCAGCTGTGGCGCTCCTGGGGCGTCGAGCCGGCCGCCGTGCTCGGCCACAGCATCGGCGAGCTCGCCGCGGCCTGTGTGGCCGGGGCGATGGACTGGACCGACGGCGCGCTGCTGGCGGCCCACCGCGGCCGGCTCATGCAGGAGCTGACTCCCGCGGGCGCGATGACCACCGTGTTCGCCGACGCCGAGCGCGTGCGCGAACTGCTCGCCCAGGCAGGGCAGGGGCTCTCGCTCAGCGCGGTCAACGGCCCCCAGAGCGTCGTGGTGGCGGGGTCGCCGGAGGCGATGGAGCAATTCCTCCCCGTGCTCGCCGAAGCGGGCCTGAACTCCAGAGCGGTGAGGACTGCCAAGGCTTTCCACTCCCCGCTCATGGAGCCGATGCTCGACCCATTCGAGGCCGAGGCCGAGAAGATCGCCTACCGCAGCCCGACGATTCCGTTGATCTCCAACGTCACGGCTCAGTTGCTCAGCGGTGAGGGCAGCGTCAGCGCCGCGTACTGGCGTCGGCACGCGCTGGCCCCGGTGGATTTCCTCGATGGCATGCAAGCGGTGCTCGACCAGGGATGCACCGTGTTCATCGAGGTAGGGCCGAGCCCGGTGCTCTGCGGCATGGCCGCTCGCTTCGCCCCCGGGGCCGGTTCCGGTCCCGCCCCGCTGTTCCTGCCCTCGCTGCGGCAGAAGCAGGACGACAGCCGCGTCGTACTCGACAGCCTCGCCGCGCTGCACACCCGCGGCGTAGCGGTGGACTGGGCGAAGGTCGACGCCGGCCGCGGCAGGCGCAAGGTCGCCGCCCCCGCGTACCCGTTCCAGGGCGATCGGCACTGGTACACCCCGAGCGCGCAGCCGCCGGGTGCGGCGGCGGCTCCCCCGGCCGCGACGGCGAACGGGCACCGCCCGACCACCACGACGGTTGCTTCCACCGCGGGTGGGGGCGACACCGGTGGCGCGCTACTGGGTGCCGCGATCTCGTGTGCCCTGGGCACCCATCTCTTCGACGGGCGGATCGACCCGGCGCAGCACGCGTGCCTGCGTGACTGTGTGCTGGACGGGCTGCCGGTGGTCAACGCCGGCGTCTACCTCGACATGGCCTTGTCGGCCGCACGGCGTCAGGGCGTGGCTGCAGCGATCGCCGTCCAGGAATACTCGATACCCCAGGGCCTGATCGACGACGAGCCGTACGCCGGGCAGCTCGCGCTCGAACCCCTCGACGAGCAGACCTACTCCTACCGCTTCTTCGCTCGGCCGGAGAGCGCCGGCGACTCCGCCGCGTGGGTGCTGCACGCCAAGGGACGCGTAGGCCCGGGCACCTCCGCCACTCGGGCGGCATCCATCGACGCGGCGCAGCTGGCCGCTGAGTTCGCGCAGCAGACCAGCGGCGAGGAGTACTACCAGCAGCTCTGGCAACGCAAGATCTACCTGGGCGCGTCGGCTCGCTGGATCGACCACATCTGGCACCGGCCGGGCGAGGCCGTCGCCCGGATGCGGCCGGCCGCGGCCGGCGAGGCCGACCCGTATCTGCTGCCGCCAGGCCTGACCGACTCGCTGCTGCAGATGCTGTTCAGCTGCATGCCCGAGGGCGGCCCGCAGGACGCGGCCTACATGCTCGTCGGCATCGACCGCCTGACCTTCCACGGCTACCACGGCGACGAGCTGTACAGCCGCGCCGCGGTGACCCGATCCGGCTACGGCGGCGGCGTCCTCACCGCGACGCTCGATGTGCGTGACGCCGAGGGCAACGCCGTGGTGTCGGCCGAGGGCGTGTACATGAAGCGCGCCGACAAGGCCGCGGTCACGCGCCAGCACACTGACACGAAGGCGACCGGCTCGGCGCTTCCCGCCGTCGCCTCGCCCGCCAAGCCGGCCGCAATGGCCGGTGGGGCACGCGACCGTATCCTCGCCCTGCCCGCTCCCAGGCGAGCAGCCGAGATCCTGAAGCTGGTCGCGGGAACCGTCGCGGGCGTGCTCGGATCGCGAGCCGAGGACCTGGACCTCGACGAGCCGCTGCCGGCCCTGGGGCTCGACTCGCTGATGGCGCTGGAGGCCAGCGACCAGCTGACCCGCCAGCTGTCGGTCTCGCTGCCGCTGATCGCCTTCATCGAGGGCCGCAATATCCACGGCCTGACCGATCTGGTCCTTGAGGTTCTCGGCGAGCCGACCGGCGACCGCACCCTGCCGGCCGCTGAACCGGCAGAGGTCACCAGCGTCGAAGCCGCGACGGACGAGCCGCCGCGGATCGTGCCCGACCCGGACGCGCGGTTCGAACCCTTCCCGCTGACGGACCTCCAGCAGGCATACCTGATCGGCCGTACGGACGCGTACGAACTCGGGAACGTCTCGACCTACTTCCTCACCGAGGTCGAGCTCAGTGGCGTCGACCTCGGCCGGCTGAGCGATGGGCTCAACGCGGTCATCGCCCGCCACGACATGCTCAGGGCCGTCATGAACGGCGACAGCACCCAGCGCGTCCTCCCCCACGTCGAGCCCTACGAGATCCGCGTCTACGACTTGTCGGAGCTCGACGCCGACGAACGCGACCAGCGGTTGGCCGCCATTCACGAGGAAATGCGCGACGAGGTCTTCGACCCGACCCGCTGGCCACTGTTCGACGTTCGGGCCAGCCTCCTGCCCGGCGGGCGCATCCGCCTCCATGTCGGGTTCGAGGCGCTGGTGAGCGACGCCTGGAGCACGTCGACGGTGTTCCGGGAGTGGGCGCAATACGTCCGCGGCGAGCAGCTGGACGAGCCCGCGGAGATCACCTTCCGCGATTACGTCACCACGGTGAAGGAACTCGAGCAGGGCCCGCAGTACGCGTCCTCGCTGGAGTACTGGCGCGGACGGCTTGCCGAGCTGCCGCCGGCGCCCGAGCTGCCGCTGGCCCGCGACCCTGCCACCGTGCGGCGGCCGCGCTTCGTGCACCGCTCGCACCGGCTCGGCCGCGAGGCCTGGACAGCGTTCCGGGCGAACGCGAAGGCGGCCGGCGTCACCGCGTCCGCGGCGATCTGCGCCGCGTACACCGAGGTGATCGCGCAGTGGAGCAAGATCCCCGACTTCACGCTGAACATCCTCTTCTTCAACCGAATGCCCCTGCACCCGCAGGTGGACTCGATCGTGGGGGGCTTCGCCTCGACCATCCTGCTGGAGGTGCACGCGGCTGGCGGCAGGCCGTTCAGCGAACGTGCCGTGAACGTGCAGCAGCAGCTGTGGCGCGACCTCGAGCACAGCCGGGTGAGCGGTGTCCGGGTGCTGCGGGAGCTGAACAGGCAGCGCGCCCAGTCGGTGCGCGCGGCCGTCCCGGTCGTGTTCGCCAGCACGGTGAACTTCTCCGCCCGCGACTCGCGCTCCGCGGGAACCGGCCTGGTCCAACACCTGCTGGCCCTCGGCGACAGCGGCCAGGAGGTTTCCAGCGCGATCCGCACGCCCCAGGTGTGGCTCGACCACCAGGTGATCGAGGACGACGGAGAGCTGATCGTCAACTGGGACGTGGTGGAGGAGCTCTTCCCGGCTGGCCTAATCGAGCCAATGCATGCCGCCTACGTCAACGTCCTCAACGAGCTAGCTGCCTCGCCGCTGGCGTGGAACGCACCGATCGCCCCGCTCCTGCCGCACAAGGACCTGGCCGTCCGCAACCGCGTCAACGCCACGTCGGGTCCGCGGCCCGAGGGGCTGCTACACGCCGGCTTCCTGGCCAACGCAGCCGAACGGCCCGAGCGGGTAGCGGTGATCACGCCCGAGCGCAGCCTCACGTACGGCGAACTCGACGCGCTGTCGAACCGGATAGGGAACTGGCTGCGTGAACGTGGCGCCACCCCCGAGCAACTGGTCGGCATCGTGATGCACAAGGGATGGGAGCAGGTGGCCGGGGCACTCGGCATCCTCAAGGTGGGCGCGGCCTACGTGCCGATCGACGCCTCCGTCCCGGCCGAACGGCTGCGCACGCTGTGCCAGACAGCTGACATAAGCCTGGCCCTCACCCAGCCCGGCGCGTTGGCCGACGAGTCCTGGCCCGACAGCGTGCAACGGCTCGTGACCGACGACGAGACGCTCGCCGCGCTGTCCGACGCGCCGACGCCTCCGTCGCCCGCGGACCCGGGCGACCTGGCGTACGTCATCTTCACCTCGGGCAGCACCGGCGCCCCCAAGGGAGTGATGATCGAGCACCGGGCGGCCGGCAACACCATCGCCGACGTCAACGACCGGTTCGCGGTCACCGACCAGGACCGGGTGCTCGCCCTGTCGGCGTTTAACTTCGACCTGTCCGTATA
>Ga0326721_10000411_pt1 | contig 13349 bp, 12 predicted proteins | sample SGPome_FD_203951 | JGI IMG/M metagenome (GOLD analysis project Ga0326721, IMG submission 203951) | Soil microbial communities from Southern Great Plains, Lamont, Oklahoma, United States - SGP_1_2016 | ecosystem: Engineered > Artificial ecosystem > Soil microcosm > Unclassified | place: USA...
GCAGCGCGTGCGGCGCCTGCACGAGGCGGGGTTCGAGGTCGAGATCTGGGACTGGACCACCAAGGACCTCCAGGCCCTGGCCGCCACCGGGGCGCGGTTCGGGTCCATGACCGGCTACGTGCGCGGGGCCCTCGTGGACCCGGACGGGGCTGCGGAGCTGCTGCGCACCGCCGAGGACTCCCTGGTGGCCGCGCAGGTCATCGACTGCCCCCGGCTCAACGTCCACGGCACCGGTCTGGACCCCCAGGGGCTGCCCGTGGTGGCCCACGAGGTGGTGACGGGGGCGGACTGGCTGGCCGCCGTCCGCACCCTGGATCGGCTGGCGGCCCTGGGGGAACGCCACGGGCGGGTGTTCACCCTGGAGAACCTCAACACCGCCCTCGACCACCCCGGGGTGCCCTTCGCCCGCGCCGAGGACACCCTGGCCCTGGTGGCGGCCGTGGACAGCCCGCACCTGCGCCTGAACCTCGACCTCTACCACGCCCAGATCGGCGAGGGAAACCTCGTGGAGCTGTGCGCCCGCGCCCTTCCGTATATTGGAGAGATCCAGGTCGCCGACGTGCCCGGGCGCTGCGAGCCCGGCACCGGGGAGATCCACTACCCCCGGATCACCGCCGCCCTGGCTGGGTCCGGATACGAAGGAGTGATCGCGATGGAGGCCTTCGCCGCCGACGACCCCGAGGCCGCGCTGGCCCGCTTCCGCGATGCCTTCACCCTCTGATGACCGCTGATCCGCCGGAGGCCTCCGGGCGCCCGTTGCGGCGTCGCGTCACCATGCGCGACGTCGCCCGGGCGGCCGGGGTCTCCCAGCCCCTGGTGTCGATCGTCTTCCGGGGGGCGCCGGGGGCCAGCGAGGAGACCCGCGCCCACGTGCTGGCCGTGGCCGGGCAGCTGGGCTACCGCCGCGACGAACGCGCCCGGCTGCTGCGCCAGGAGCGCTCCCGGTTGCTCGGCGTGGCCTTCGAGCCGGTGCAGCCCTTCCACGGAGAAATCCTGGACGGTCTCCACGCGGCCGCCCAGGAGCACGGCTACGACGTGGTCCTCTCCGCCGTGACCCCCCACCGCGGCGAGGACGCCGCGGTGGAGGCCCTGCTGCGCGACCGGTGCGAGGCCCTGATCCTGCTCGGCAGCTCCCTGCCCCAGGACCGGCTGGAGCGCATCGGCGCAACGCTCCCCGTGGTCTCGGTCACCCGGGCCCTCACCACGCGGGCCTGCGACAGCGTGGCCACCGACGACCACCGGGGCGCGGTGCTGGCCGTGGAGCACCTCACCGGTCTCGGCCACCGGCGCATCGCCTACATCGACGCCGACCGGGAGGCCGGCGGACAAGGCCGCCGCGTCGGCTACCGGGACGCCATGGCCGCAGCCGGCCTGACCGACCACGCGCTCATCGTGTCCGGTGGCGCCTCCGAGGCCGAGGGAGCCGCCGCCCTCACCGGCCTCGTGGGGCGTGGCCCGGCCCCCACCGCGGTCATCGCCTTCAACGACCGCTGCGCCATCGGCGTCGTCGGCCAGGCTCGTGCCCTGGGCCGCTCCGTGCCCGAGGAGCTGTCCGTGGTCGGCTTCGACGACTCCGAGCAAGCCGCCCTGCCCTACATCAGACTGACCACCCTGGCACAGGACCCCCGGGAGCTGGCCCGCAACGCGGTGGACCTGGCCCTGCGCCGCCTCGCCACCACGGCGGAGGACACGCCCGTGGCGGGCCGGCACGTCGTGCTCCCCGCCCGGCTCGTCGCCCGCACCAGCACAGGCCCCCTCCGCACCGGCCCCTGACCGTCCCCCGAGGTCCAGCACCGGCAAGCCCACACCCCGGCCGCGCAGCGCTCCCGCGGACGCCGGCATTCCTCCGCCGAGCGGCGATGCCCGCACAGGAACCTCGACGGCAACAGGCGGGGTCCCGGGCTGAAGCCGGTCGATGGGCACGCCCCGGCTGTCCTGCTCGCCCCGGGGTTCCTCGCTTGTCCGAGGGCGGATGCTGTCACGTGGTGAGCCACTGCTCGACGGTCTGCTCACCGTGCTGGAACCCGGGCCGGGCCACCCAGGTGCCGTCGCGCACCGGACGCCCCGACCCGCCGGGGATCGGCTCGGCGCCCGAAGACCCACTCGTGCGCACCGAGGACTGCAGCCCGCTGCCGGTTCGACTTCACCCGACGCTCCGCCCGAGGCCCGACCGGATTCGGTACGCGGGCAGTCGGGACGGCCCCGGCAAGGTGCACGCTGTTGCTCCGACGCCGGACTCGGCGGAATGGACCCCGGTCTCGATGCTCCCGGCGCGATCGAACCCCGGCGGGGACCATGCGCGTCATCGCCGTCGCCGAGGAACAGACGAGCCGTCCGCCCGCGGACCCTGCGCTGCGGGGCAGCCCCGGGACAGATCTGCACCGGTGAGCTCAGGGGGAGCCACCCGATCCGGCCGTCGATCCTCGCCCCACACCTCCGGACGCTTCGGACCGCTCGATCCGATGCTCGACGCGGATCCCGCGCTCCGTTCAGGACCCGCGGCCCACCACCCCCATGGTGATCGCACCTCTCAGGCGGGCCGCAGCATGGACGCCGGAGTCCCGCACCGTTGTTCGTCGAACACCTGCGGTGGACCTGCACTGCCTACTCGGGCAGGGCGCGTGGATGCGGCCGGCCGCGCCGGGTCGCCCACGCAGGCGACCTTCCCGGCGACGTCGTCTCCGGCCTCACCCTGCTGGTGGTTCCGACGGACATGTCGGTCCACGTCACGGAGGAAGCCCTTGTCGGCCGGACGTCCGACCCCGCGGGAGTCGCACAGCGCAACGCCCCTGCGGCCACCACCTGATGAGCCGACGGGCCACGGATCCTCCGGGCATCGACAGCAGCGCAGAGGTCAGCGCCTCCGCTCGTCGTCGGCGGGAGTTCTGCTGTGCCGTGCTGTTGCGTGCTCGACCGGCATCGCCGGTCTCCCGGCCGCTGGGGACGGTACCAGCACAGGTGTGGGTGCAACCATCCCCTCGATGTCGCGGGTGTCGAGGGCCATGGTGCGCTCAGGGGCGGACGCCGGGTCTGCCCCACGAGCCGGGGCCGAGCGTCTCGCCGGTGAGCTCGATGTGCTCGAGTTCGTGGAGAGGCAGCACGGTGCCGGGGTTGTGCCGGTCCGTCTCGCACCGCACCAGCGCGACCATGCCCGGGTGCGCCGGCTCGGACGGGATGCCCAGGACGATCTCACCGGCTCGCAGCCTCAGCCCGGGTCGGTCGGTGCGCATCCGGTAGCGGGACAGCTGAGGCGTCGTCATGGGGTGTCTCCTGGAAGGTGGTAGGAACCGGTGTCCCGCAGGGCGGTGTCGGCCGCCCTGGCGACCCCGGTAGGGCGCAGGACGTCACGACGAGCGAGAAGGGACATGTCCGGATTGCACCCCGGACAGCCACGGGAGGAGCCACGCCTGGCGGGTGGTTCAGGCACTGTTCACCGGATCGCCGCGGAGCCGTCCCACGCAGGCCCTTCACCGCCACCCCGGCGCCAGCACGGCGGCCGGCCCGAGGCCGGTGAAGGCCACGGGGAAGGCACGCGTGAGTGTGCGGGCACCGGGACCGTGTACACCTGGTGGCCACTCAGCAGCCACCAGGACGTCATCGGACCCGATCAGACTGGCAGTACGTCCAGCAGGCGAGGATGCTCTCCAGGGGTCACCTCGATGCCTGCAGGCGGAAAGTGGTGCACCACCAGGGGAACGTGCAGAGGATTGCCCTGGACCGGGGAGTGATGGGGGGCGCCGAGAACCGGTTGCGGCGAGCCCACGATGCTCGTGCCGGCTGGGCGATGGTGAGGAGTGGTCATGACTGAACAGAACGTCGAACTCGGCGATCCGCGGATACTGCACCGGACGGCCGAACCGTTGGCGCACCGCTACACCGGGGTGTTCTTCCCGGAACTGGTCGAGCGCTGCGTGGCCGAGGCCCACGCGGCCCTGGCGCGCACCGCCCGGATCCAGACCTATCTGGGCCCCATGGCCCTGCACGCGGCCGGGGACCGGCTGCGCGTGCTGGCCCGGGCCAAGGGCAGCGCCTCCGCACCGGTGCGGCAGGTGCTGTTCGTGGACGCCCACGACACCGGCCCGGCCCAGATCGCCGCCGGCATGCTCGCTCACCACGCCGGGCCAGGGGTCGTCACCCGCTCCGCCGGGGTGGACCCGGGAGCGGCAGTGGACCCGTTCGCAAGGGGGGTGCTGACCCGGTACGGGATCGACCGGGCCACGCCCGTCCCCCGGCCGCTCACCGAGGATCTCGTGCAGGCCGCCGACTGGGTCATCACCATCGGTCCGCAGGACCTGGGGCTGACGCCGTCGGGCACCATCGTCCAGACCTGGGCGATCGGGGGATCGCTCGACGAGAATTTTCTTGCCGAGGACGATGACCGGTCTCTGGTGGCCGGCCTGGACGACCGCGTCCAGGCCCTGTGGGTGGAGATCACCTCCTCACCCGAGTTCCACCGATGACTCCCCCCGGCTGAGCCTCGCTGCTTGGTCCCTGCCGCGCCCACAGCGGTTCCCCGGCACCGGCCCCGGCGCCCTGAGCGGCAGAACCGATCGGCCGGCCCGCCGAGAGGATCGGCCTCGACGTCCGAGACGTCGGCCAGTAGACGCGTCCGACGCCGGTCACCGGCAGTGCCGGGTCATCCCATGGGGGCCGTGAGCGGGCAGCCGGCCGAAGCCCTGGACACCCGCGTGCTCCAGCGCGCCGCCGACCAACGGACCGAGCCGACCTCTCCTGGGGATCGCCGGGGCGGATCGAGGAAAGGAGCGATGATGCAGCGCACCACGGGTGTCGGGCTACGCGTCTTCGTCCTGTGCGCCTCACCGGCGGTGGCGGTGCTGGCGGTGGCCACCGACGCCCCGGCGGTGATGCTCCTCCTCGGTGTTCCCGGCGCCCTCGTCGCCTACGTGCTGCACATCGACCGCCACGGATCCACTCACCGAGCCCCCGTCGTCCTCGTACCTTCTCGCGCCGGCGACCTGCCGGATCGGCCCGGCGCCTGGCTTGTCCTGCTATCCCATCCGTTGTTCCCTGACCCGGAGGTCACCCTGATGGACGAGATCACCGCGGGCCGACACCAAGCCCGCCTGCTGCGCCGCGCCCTGCGGCGCATCGGTTGCACGGACCACCGCCTGTGGCTGCGCTACCTCAGCCACGGCGGATTGCTGGGCGAGCTCGAGATCGAGGCGTACCTGCACGACAGCTTGCGCCTGCCCACGAGCGAACGGGACCGCCTGGTCCGGGCCGCCAACGCACTGCTGCACCAGCATCCCGATCTGCAGGTGCCGACCACCACCGAGCTGCTGACCCGTCCTCGCGTGGAGGGCCCCCACCGGGACCGCCACGACTGAGCCACGGCCCGCCCGGACCGGGGCCGCGCCTGCTGTCACTGCCGGTCGGCTCAGACCAGGCCGGCGACCACCAGCAGCCCCACTCCGGCGGCGGTGAGCACCGACGACCCGGCGAAGGCGAGGGTGTGGGCCGTGATCGGCTGGGTCGCCGCGGAGAACCGGGCCCCGGTGCGGCGGCCACGGCGCCGGACGTCGAAGAACATCGGCCACACGACAGCGGCCAGCAACAGTAAGGTGCTGAGCAGAGTCAGCTGCAGGTCAAGAGGCACGCCGAGAATTCTAGATTCCCCCAACCCCGCCCTGCGCCCCGAGAGCGGCGGCTGCAGCCTCCGCGACCAGTGTTCCTGCCCACATCCCGGGCCGGGGCCCGGCGCCTGCCGGGCTCCGAGGCCGAGAATGCCCCAGCCGGACCATCGGCGGACGGCCCGGCTGGGGCACTCCGTGCGGGTCCCCGGGGGTGGATCCGCACCGGTGTGTCCGCGGTGGGGGGGACGCGCTGACCGTCGAACCGTAGGCGGGTGTGGTGTCCGGGAGGAAAACCCATGGTGAACGCCGGAATCACCCGGGTGCACCGCACGCCGGTGATGGACGCGCTCCCGCCGCGGGGGCGGCGATGGGGCGCTCTCCCCTGTCCTGTCCTCCTGTGGGGCACCCGCGTCGTGGGGGGGGTGCAGGGAGGCGAGGCGCGGGGGCGGATCCGGTGCTGCTGGACCTGCAGCTGCCCGGGATGGCTGGGCTGCACGTGTGCTGTCGGCTGCGGCAACGCTCGGACGCGCCGATCACCATGCTCACCACCCGGGACACCGAGGCGGATGCGGTCGCCGGCCGGGGGGCGGCGCCGATGGCTGCGCCACCAAGCCGTCCACCTCCGGTGGGCTCCTCGCCCGGTCGCGACGCAGGATCGAACCCGGCCCCGCTCTCCCCCGGCACCTGCGCACCGTACGCGGAGTCGGCCACGTCCACGAGCCGGAGGCCCCGGGGACACGACGGCCGCCTCGTCCAGCCCCCGGGGGCGGTGCTGTGGCCACCGGCCCAGGGCCCCGGCAGGAGGACATGCGCGGAGCCACGGGACCGGTGGTGCACGGGCCGCTCTCCCCGGCCGTTCACCCTGCGGCCACCTTGAGGATCCCGGTTGGCCACCTCCGACTGGCATCATCGTGATCCGCATCACAGGCGGTGGTGCCGCGGGTCGTTGTCACGGGCACACGTGGGCGCGCGCCCATCAGGGGTCGCATGCGGGCCGGTGAGCCCCGACAGGGACCTTCGTGGCCGGCACCGCCTCGTGGCGGTCGAGGCTTGCCGCTTTGGGCACGGTCCTGGGGGAGGGCATTGTCATGGATGAAGACATGGACCAGCCGACGGAGCAGCGGGCGGAGTCGGCGCAGGAGCTGGACACCCGGGTGCTCCAGCGCACCGCTGAGCACCTGATCGAGCACTGGGCCGGGGTGTTCGCCCCGGAACTGGTCGAACGGATGGTGTTCGAGTCCTACGCCGCCTTGGCGCGCACCGCGAAGGTGCGCACCTATCTGGCACCGCTGGCCGGGCACTTCGCCGCCGACCGGCTCACCGCCCTGGCCCACACCAGGACCCGGGACCAGACCTCGGTCCCGCAGGTGCTGTTCGTCGACGAGGAGGACACCAGCCGCTCCCAGATCGCCGCGGCTCTGCTGATCCACTACGCCCGGGGTGCGGTCGTGGCCCGCTCGGCCGGGTTCACGGCCGGGGACGCGGTGGACCCCCTCGTCCTGGAGAAGCTGGCCGACCGCGGCATCACCACCGAAGGGGTCTATCCCAAGCCGGTGACCGACGACGTGGTGCGCGCCGCCGACCATGTGATCACTTTCGGCGCCAGCGACGGCATCCATGTCCATCCCGGCACCGCCCAGGAGCACTGGACGGTCGGAGGCCTGCCGCCCGGGACGACCCCGGAACGGGTCGGTGAGGTGGTGGAGGCCATCGACACCCGGGTCAAGGAGCTGCTGGAGCAGATCCGCACCGCGACCCCCTCCCCGGCCGCCACGGCCAGCCCCCGGACCGGCTGAGCCCCCGGCCTCTCGGCCCGCCCCACCGCCTTGCCACTCGTGGTGGGCGAGCGAACCCGCCCACAGCGCCAACAGAGCCGGTCAGAACGCGATCAGGGCCGCGATCATCAGCGCCACGGCCCCACCCGACCCGAGCACGGCCGGTATCACCGGTCGGGCCACCGGGGGCGTGGTGCGGCCCACCTCGGCCAGGTCGTCCAGGCGCCGCCGCTCCAGGACACCGTCGATCTGGGCGAAGGCCCATTCCATGTCCGCCAGCTTCTGTGCTGCCCAGGCGGGCCGGGCCGCGCATCGGGTGTAGATCCGCTCGTAGCTCACCCGAACCTCGGCCCGCAGGCTGGCATGGTAGGCCTGGACCCGGCGCAACCGCACGGCGGTCCGCCACCGGCGCACCTGATGAGCCAACCACCAGGCCCCCGCCCCGGTCACGGCCACCACACCCACGAGCACCAGCAGCAAGGATCGCGGCATGGTTCCCCCTTCTTGAAAACACATGCGCTACGCGCCGTAGCCGGCACCCGCCCCGTGCGCCCAGGACCAGGCCGGGATCGTGTCCCAGCCGTGACATGGACCGATGCCCCCGGACCGCTTCCTCGAAGCCGGCTCCCCAGGATCGGAGCGCACCCGAGGCGAGTGTAATCCACGTCACTTCGGTCGCGTATCATCGACCCCACTCCGGCGGGCGAGCCTTCCGTTCCCGCCGTTCCCGGATCGAGGAGGACACCATGACCGTCGCCGCGCAGCGAGAGCTCGAGCGCAAGTACGACCTGCCCGACGGCGCCGGGGCCCGGATCGACTGGAGCGGGCTGGCCGGGTACACGGTGACCGATGCTGCGGTGGAGCACCGGATGGAGGCGGTCTACTACGACACCGCCGACATGGCCCTGCACCGGCACGGGGTGGCGCTGCGCCGGCGGACGGGCGGGGCCGATGACGGGTGGCACGTGAAGCTGCGCGAGACCGGCGGGCGCCACGAGGCCCAGTTCCCCTTGGCCGATGAGGCCCCGGAGCAGATGCCCGACGTTGTGCAGCGCCTGGTGGAAGGGGCTACCGGTGGGCAGCCGTTGCACCCGATCGCCACGCTGCGCACGACCCGGCGGGTGCTGTCCGTCACCGACGCGGCCGGGGCGCAGGTGGGCGAGGTCGCCATCGACGACGTCGAGGCCGTCGACGAACGCGCCCGGGCACCGCGGACGTGGTCGGAGTGGGAGGTGGAGCTCACCGACGCGACCATCTCCGAGGAGCACCAGGACCGGATCTTCACCGCCGTGGAACAGGCCCTGTTCGCAGCTGGCGGCCGGGCCTCGACCTCCGAGGCGAAGATCCTCCGCGCCCTCGGCCTCGAGGACGGCAACGGCGCCGACGGCCTGACGGGCCTGGCCGACGAGGACCCGGTCACGGCTGCCGCCCAGGAGACGGGCCCGGCCTCGGGGCAGCCGGGGGCCGGGAACCAGGCCGGTCACAAGGCAGATCAGCAGGATACCGGGGCCGATGTGCTCGTCACGGTGCTGGGGCAGCTGGCCGAGCAGCTGGTGCGGTGGGACCTCAAGGTCCGGCTGGACGTGCCCGATGCGGTGCATCAGATGCGGGTGACGTCCCGGTCGCTGCGCAGCCTGCTCAAGGCCGCCGCGCCGTACTTCACCGGCGACGCCGCCCGGGAGCTGGATGTGCGGCTGCGGGAGCTGGCCCGGGCGCTGTCGGGCGCCCGGGACGCGGAGGTCACCGCCGAGCTGCTGCCCGCCCGCGTGGCCGCTCTGGACGGGAAGGTGAACCCTGTGGCCGCGGAGGTGCTCCAGCACACCGCGGAGCAGCAGGCGCATGCGGCCACCGCCACCGTGCGCGGTGACCTGAGCAATCCGAAGCACCTGCGGTTGCTGGCCGACGTGCAGGCTTTTGCCGCCGATCCGCCCCTGAGCGCGAAGTGTCGCAAGGTCTCGGCCCGCAAGGCCTGCGACAAGATGCTGCGACGAGCCCTGCACAAAGTGCAACGGGCCGGGGCACGCGGCGTCGAGGCCGAGGACACGGGTGCCGAGGCAGACCTGGAGCACCGGCTGGAGCACCTCCACCAGGTGCGCAAGGACGTCAAACGGGTCCGCTACGTCAACGCGGCCCTGAGACGTTCAGGATTCACCTCGGGCAAGGCGACAGCCCACGCGGCCGCCGACGCCAAGGCCCACCAGGAGGCGCTGGGCGAGATCATGGACGCCGGGGTCGTGGCCGGCTGGCTGGAGCGCACGGCTCAGGCCTACCAGGGAACCGGGGAGGACCGCTACGCCGTGGGGGTTCTGCACGGGGCAGAGCTGGCCGCGGTGCGCACCGGGGTCGAGAACGGCCACCAGGTCGTGGCCGAGCTGGTGGCCCAGCTCGGCCACGACCTGTCCTGACCCGGGCGCCCAGGCGGACTGGCGTCCCGGCCACTGGCGAAGGCGGCTGCCCGGGGCGGTTGTCGGGCGTCAGCGGTGACGGCCGCTGATGGTGACCTGGAAGGTCATCGCCGCCGGGTCGTGGTCGACCCCGGACACCCCGGCCAGGTCCGGCCCGTGCAGATTGCCCAGCACCTGGTGGCAGGTGCGGGCCTCCAGCAGCGGACCGTCGGGGCGCAGGGACCGCCCGGAGCTGTCGGTGATCTCGGCGAGGTAGAGCCCGTCCTCGACGTCGTCGCAGATCAGCAGCACGGATGCGGCGCCGGGATAGCGGGTGCGTACCCGCAGGATCAGCTCCTGCAGGGCGGCGACCGTCAACTCGCGCCGGGCCCGCAGATAGGCCTGGCGGGCGGCCTCGAAGCCCGGGTGCGTGGTGGTGGGGCCTTGAGTGTCGGGCGGGGTCGTCCGGTCCCTCATGGCTCCGACCCTACCCCGGGGTGCTGGTGTGTTCACCGGCCCTCCACCGTGGCTCTCTACACTGACGTCCTAGCGACGCGGTGGGAACCCAGGAGTGAGGAGCAGCAATGTCGGAGGCCAGGAGACTGTGGGTGCCGGAGGACCAATGGGCGGTGCGGGAGAACCTGCGGGAGTTCATCGACCACCTCACCGAACAGGGCTACACCGTCCGCGACGGGCACTCCCACGACCCCGACCTCATCGACCCGGGCGGCTCGGCCGTGGAGACCTGGCGGGAGGACTACCCCTACGACCAGCTGATGGACCGGGAGGCCTACGAGCTGGAGAAGTACCAGCTGCAGATCGAGCTGCTGAAGTTCCAGTACTGGGCCCAGGACCACGACCTCCAGCACGTGATCGTGTTCGAGGGCCGCGACGCCGCCGGCAAGGGCGGGACCATCAAGCGCTTCACCGAGCACCTCAACCCCCGTGCGGCCCGGGTGGTGGCGCTGACGAAGCCCTCGGACCGGGAGGCCGGGCAGTGGTACTTCCAGCGCTACATCGCCCACCTGCCCACCGCCGGGGAGATCGTGATGTTCGACCGCTCCTGGTACAACCGGGCGGTGGTCGAACCCGTCATGGGCTTCTGCACCGAGGCGGAGTACCACCGGTTCATGGAGCAGGCCCCGGTGTTCGAGAAGATGCTGGTGGACTCCGGGATCCACCTCACCAAGTTCTGGTTCTCGGTCACCCGCCAGGAGCAGCGCACCCGCTTCGCGATCCGCCAGATCGACCCGGTGCGGCGGTGGAAGCTCTCCCCCAACGACCTGGCCTCCCTGGACCGCTGGGAGGACTACACCCGAGCCAAGGAGGAGATGTTCCTGCGCACCGACACCGACCACGCCCCGTGGATCACGGTGAAGTCCAACGACAAGAAGCGGGCGCGGCTGAGCGCGATGCGGGTGTTCCTGGACCAGTTCGACTACCAGGACAAGGACCCGGCGGTGGTCTACCCGGTGGATCCATTGATCGTGGCGCGCGGCCGCGACGCGGTCGGCGACTGAGCCCGGCGGGGTGTGCTGGCCGGCCAGGGGACAGTGATGGCTGAGGGAGATGCGCCGATCGAGAACCTGGAGTGGCTGCGGGCCGGGGAGCTGAACGCGGCTCACCGCCACGGGGTGGTTTACCACCGAGGCACCGTGGAGGACACCGATGCCCGGGCCGGTGGGGTGTGGACCCGCGAGGCCACCACCGGTCAGCGCCGGACGCTCGTCCTGGGCGACGCCGAGCTGCGCCGCCACTGACCCGCCCCGCGACCGATCCACGGTGACCGCCGGAACCGCTGCCGACCACCGCCACCGACTGCCGGGCTGCGCGACGGCGGGTCCGGACCGTCCGCACCCCCGCTGCGGCGACCATCAGCACCACGGTGATCCACCGGGCAGCGAAGACGGCGGTGGGCCCGCGCCGGTCGACCAGCTCCAGCGCCCTCTCCCACCGCTGGGCGCTGTCGAGCTGCCCCAGGGCGGACCGGCGCAACCGGGGACCGAGACACCGGCCGATGAGGAATGCCACCTGGTTCACGGCCACCGGCAGGAGCACGGACATCAGCAGAGCGGTGCGCCGCGACGGCGTCCGGTGCCGGGCTTGTGCATGCTTCTGTCACCTCCGGCCTGTCACGACACCGTTGGGATCATCGCACCTGCCGCCGGAGAACGGGTCTGCGCTGCAGCAGGACCCCCGGATGCCCGCACAGGAACTCCGGGCCTCCGCGATGATGGCACCACGGGAGCAGGGGCCTGGATAGGGGAGGTCAGAGGTCGTTGCCAGCCCAGGGTGCGATCCGCGGTTGTCGGGGCGGGCACCCGAGCTCACGGCCGCTCACCGCGGTCATGAGCCTGGCGGCCTTGTCCGCCCGCGCGTGCAGATGCGCCGGCCGCCGGATGTGGTCGTGCGGCGAGCACCGAGCACAGGACCCGGCGCGATCATCTAACGTCACGGTCGCCACCAGCACTCCGGATGATTCACAATAGGGAACGGAACGGCTGAGCGTTCCTTTCCCCTCCCCTCGTTGACGCTCCGGTGGTCGTGCGTGCCTGCATGCCGCCGGGCAAGGAGAACATCCATGTCCCGTACCCCCTTCCTGTCCCTGGCGGCCCTGACCGCGGTGGCGGCGCTGGCCCTGATGCCGGCCACCGACGCCGCCCCGCGGGCCGTGCCGCCCTCTGCTCCTCCCACCACGGCCTCCTCGGCCACGGCCCCGTCGGCCCAGTCCGTTTCGGCCAAGGCCGGTGGTCAGGCCAAGAGGAGCGCTTTCGTGCCGGTTCCCGACGCCTCTGCGGACTCGCCGGTGCCGCCCTCGGCGCACCTGCACGCCGATGCCTCCGCGACCTCCACCGGTGAGATGACGACCTCGACCGTCGTGACCGCGTCCCTGACCACGGCGACGGCCACGACGGCCACCACGGTGTCGACCACCTCCCCGCAGGTGCGTTCCTGTCCTCTGCGCTTCGGCGTGGGCACCCCCGGCGGGGCCGGGGCCTCCGCCGAGCTGGCCGAGGTGGCCTCGCTGACCGGGGAGAAGCCCTCGATGGTGCTCGCCTACAAGGACTTCAAGCAACCGGTGCCCTACTGGGAGCTCGAGCAGGCCCGGGCCGCGGGGGCCACCACGCTGCTGACCTGGGAGCCGTGGACCTGGGGCGCAGGGATGAACCAGCCGGCCTACTCCCTGGACCGGATCGCCGCCGGGGACCACGACGCCTACATCACCGACTGGGCCACCCGCCTGGCCGGCTGGGGCCACCCGGTGATGCTGCGCTTCGGGCACGAGATGAACGGCAACTGGTACCCGTGGGCCGAGGGCGTCAACGGCAACGGGACCGGGGACTACGTCGCCGCCTGGCGCCACGTCCACGACATCTTCACCAAAGCCGGGGCCGACAACGTCGAATGGGTGTGGAACCCGAACGTGCCCTACTGGGGCTCCACGCCCCTGGACGGGCTCTACCCCGGCGCCGCCTACGTCGACGTCGTGGCCCTGGACGGCTACAACTGGGGCACCTCCCAGTCCTGGTCCACCTGGCAGCAGCCGTGGGAGCTCTTCGGCTGGGGGCTCTCCGAGCTGCGGCGGATCGCCCCGG
>Ga0326721_10000412_pt1 | contig 13240 bp, 18 predicted proteins | sample SGPome_FD_203951 | JGI IMG/M metagenome (GOLD analysis project Ga0326721, IMG submission 203951) | Soil microbial communities from Southern Great Plains, Lamont, Oklahoma, United States - SGP_1_2016 | ecosystem: Engineered > Artificial ecosystem > Soil microcosm > Unclassified | place: USA...
TTTTTCGACGGAAGATGATCACCCAAGTTGACCGTCGCCGATCGATTTCTCTCCCCCAAGATCGTTCAGCCCGGGGAACAATGGTAAAGGAAAGGCGCGACAATGACGGTAATGACCACCACCGGCGCTATTGTCGTGACGATTATCGTATTGGCCTTATGCGCTTTCCGTGTATGGGCGTGGGCCTCTCGGCGCCATTCACGGATACTCGCGAATCGTCAAGCCGCGCGCGAATATCGTCGAGACGTCGGGACTGGATCGCATTCTCCCGATTGAGCGCGCCTAAATGTTCGTCATGGGACCGCTGTACCCGCTCTATTCGGTCGACGTGGACGCCGAGCGTATAGAGGGTGAGGCATTCCAGGACGACGAGACAGACGATCACCGCAATAAGGCCGACGGTCATTTATGCGCGCCAATAGCCCGATTCGTGGGCCACGTGCCGAATGAGCGTCAATTGCGCGTTATTCACCAGATCCGTGTCCAGAATCGCGGCAATTGCGGACAATGCGTCCAGAATGTCGCCAAAGTCCCGGAATTCGCGGCGGAGCGCGATGAGCTGATCACGGAACTGGGCCATCGAGATAAAGCCTTCGATGGGGATGCCGTGCTGGGTGACGGTGCCGGGGTGCGGCTCGATGACGTCCGTGGGCGGGGGCGCCGAGGTGATCGGGTCGGAATCAGGGGAAGACATGCCGCGATCGTCCCCCACGCGTGTCGGGGTACGCGGCGTTGACATTGTCCGGTCAACGGATCACCCCTACCCTGTCGACCGACGTCACGGATGGGCGGCCCCGGCCATTCGCACCGTCACGACTTGGCACACGTGTCGGGCCGCGTCCCGTTGCCCCGGATGGCGCGCGCCCTCGGACCGCGTGTCCCCTCGCCGTGACGGCGATCGCGTCGGAGAGGCGCTCCCGGGGCCATGTCCTATCGTGATCATCCTTCGCACCTGCCCGCCTGCGGTCCGATGCTGTCCGCGGTCTCCAAGACGCTCGCGGCGGCCGGGTCCAACCCGCTCGATGCGGGTCTGGCCATGCTCATCCGCGCGTACGCGGCCGAGCTGGACATGGCCGAGGGCCGCGCCGCGCGGTTCGACGCGGTCATGGCCAAGCTGGCGCGGCTCGACGAGCCGGACGCCTGGGAGGCGCTCCAGGCGGCCCGTGGGCAGCTCGCGGCGCGGACCACCCTGGACCGCATCGGGGGACGGCTGCAAAGCGGCCTGGACGCGCTCAGAGCCACGCCCAAGGCCCGGCCCATGGACCCGCCGCGCGCGCCGATGTCGAGCCACCTGGGGCGGCTCCGGCTGGCCGCGGGGACCGACACCGAGCACGGACCGGCCGGACACGAGAGCGATCACCATATCGATCACACGGAGCGGATCTCCAGTGATCACCCGCGCGAGGATCGGCGGGATGAGCGGGTGGCCCGGGAGTTCCTGAGCCGACAGGGCCCGTTCGCTGACCAGACCGGCGATACGGCGTCGTGACGGCCGTTGACACGGCGCGGTCAACGGGGCCCCAGCTCGTCGAGGTGATCCGCGGGTCCACCGTCCCGCGGATCTTCACGCCACCCCGCTGGTCCGGCCCGCCGGGCCCGTGCGGGTGCGGCTGTCCGCTCACCCCGGCCACCTCCCGCGGGTTCGAGGTGATCGCGTTCGCCACCGACGTGTTGCACGCGGCCCTGCTCCCATGGCAACGGTGGTGGTTGGTCCATGCGTTCGAGCTGTCAACCGCCATTCATCCGCTCACCGGCTTACGCCGGATGCGCTACCGGACCCTGCTGACACTCGTTGCGCGCCAGCAGGGTAAAAGTTGGTTGTTACGCGTGGTCGCCCTGTGGGCGCTCTACGTGCGGCGTGCGTCAATGGTGCTCGGGGCTGCACAGTCCCTCGACATTGCGCGGGAATGTTGGCTCGGCGCCATTGACCTGGCCCGTGCCTCGCCCGAAACGGCGTCCGAGATCCCCGCACAGGGGGGCATTCGGTACGCGAACGGGGAGCAGTGCCTCACGCTTGTCGACGGACAGCGCTACCGGATCACGGCCGCCACCCGGGGCGCGGGACGTGGGCTGTCCGTCGACGTCCTCTTATTGGACGAATTGCGCGAGCACCGCGATTATCTGGCCTGGGCCGCCCTGTCCAAAACGACCCTGGCCCGGCCGGACGCATTGATCTGCGCGGTGTCCAATGCCGGGGACGACGGCTCTATCGTGCTCAACGATCTCCGCGCGCGAGCGCTGGAGTCCCTCGCCCGGTGCCGGTCCGAGCGGGATCAATGGCGGCTGGCCGAGCGGCTGCACGCACCCGCGCCGGACCCGGCCGACCCGAACACCCTGGACCCCTCCGGCGGGCTGTTCCTGGCCGAGTGGAGCGCGCCGGAGGGGTGCGCCCTGGACGATCCGAACGGCTGGCACTGGGCCATGCCGGGGCTCAATGTCGACGTCATCGGGACAGATGGCACATTTCTACCGGCGCCGATCACCACCGAGGCGGTCCAGGGGTTCCTGGTCACCGACCCGGCGCCGGTGTTCCGCACGGAGCTGTTGTGCCAGCGGGTCGGCACCCTGGACACCGCGTACGACCCGATGGACTGGGCCCGGTGCGGTGATCCGACGCTGAGCCTGCGCGGGGTGCGCGAGGTGGCGACGGTGTGTGTGGACGTGGCCCTGGACGGGGAGCACGTGACGGCCTGCGCGGCGGCCAAGCTGCCGGACGGCAAGATCGGCGTGACGGTGATCGGGGCCTGGGAGGGATGGGCCGCGGTCGCGGCGGCCGAGCGCGCGCTACCGGGCATCCTCGGGGCGATCCGGCCGGTGGAGATCGGGTGGTTCCCCACCTCGCCGGTCGGTGCGCTCGGACCGGTGCTCCGCGGGCTCCGCCGGACCACCCGGCGGATCATCCCCCAGGTCAAGGATGGAAAGATCATCCTGGACGACGAGCACGAGGCGGCCCGGCTGTCCGCGATCATGGAACGGGAGGCGGCCCAGGGCCTCGCGGACCTGATGCGGGCCTCGCGTCTGGTGCACCCAGATGACCCCCTGCTGACGTCCCAGGCGCTTGCGGCCCAGCGGATCGAGGCAGCGGGCGGGGAGTCCGGCTGGCGCCTCACCCGGCGCGGTGGCGGCCATTGCGACGCGGTCTACGCGGCGGCCGGGGCGGTGCACCTGGCGCGCTCGGCGCCGATCGCTCCGCCCTCCCCGATGCGCGCGCAGATCTTTTGACACGGCGGTGTCAAACTCGAGAAGTCGATCATGAAAGGGAAGGGGTGGACCGTGGGAGTGCTGGCGGCGATCTTGCAGATCATGGGGGCGGCGGCCTTGATCGTTGGCGCCGTGCTCGCGCTGCCGCTGGCGTGGGCGTTGCTCGCGGTCGGCGGGCTCGCGGTCGCGGGTGGCGTGGTGCTGGAGATCGGCCACCACCCGCGCCGGGTGCTCGTCCCGTCCCCGACGGTGCAGCGCGCGGCCACCCTCGACGACTACCGGCGCACGGCAAGTGAGCGCTGATCATGGGACTCGGGCAGATCTTCACACGGGACCTAAAGATCGAGCAGACCGACACGCTCACCGGTGCGCACGTGACCGACGTGATCGTGTCCGGGCCGGGCGGCCAGTACCCGGAGTGGTCCGGCCAGGGCCCCTACCGGGGCGCGCTCCAGATCGCGGCGGCCTGGCGGGCGTCCATGCTGCTGGCCGATCTGCTCGGGCGGCTGCCCTGGGACGAGTACACCAAGAAACCCGGCGCCGAGGCGGACGATCCGCCGATCAAGCTGCCGGTGCCCCCGGTGCTCGATCGCCCTTCGCCGCCCGATACCCGCATGGTCACCTTCGCGTCCTGGGGGCTGGACGCGCTGTTCCACGGCAACGCGGTCGGGATCTACGCCGACCGGGACCGGCAGGGCTACCCCTCGGCGATTACTCCGGTGGAGGCGGATCGGTGCTGGATCAAGCGCGTCGAGCGGGCCGACGGCATCCCGTTCCCGCTCGGGTCCGTGGCCTATTGGATCGGCCCGGCGCCTGATCAGACCTACGACCCGGCCAACATCAGCGGTAAATGGTACCGGTCGGACGACATTTTCCATGTGAAAGGACCGTGCCGACCGGGCGCCCTGCGCGGCATGGGCGTACTGGAGGCGGGCCTGACCGAGTCCGGCGCGCTCGGGCTGGCCAGAATGCAGAATCAGCAGGCGTCCAACGTCTCCAGCTCGGGCGTTCCCACCGTGCATATCAAGTCATTCGATCCGGAGTTCGACGGGGTCCAGGCCGGGGAATTGAAAGCCAAGGCGATCGAAACCCAGCGGGTCCGGTCCCCGATGGTGACTAACGCGCTCGTCGAGGTAAAGCCGCTGTCCTGGAATCCGACCGAAACGCAATTGCTGGAGGCCCGGCGGCTCTCCCTGGTCGACATCGCCAACCTATTCGGCATGGATGCGGAATGGGTGAACGCGGGCCAGGTGTCGGGCACGTACCAGAATGTCGAATCCAAGGGTATCGACTTCCTACGGCATTCCGCGGGCGGATGGCTGGCCCGGTTCGAGCAGGCGCTATCCCTGCTCCGCCCGCGCGGGCACTGGGTGGAGGCCAACCGCAATGCGGAATTGCAGGCGGACACCTTGCAGCGATACCAGGTCTATGAGATCGCGATCCGCAACGGGGTGCTGACGCGCGACGAGTGCCGGGCACTGGAGCGGCGCCCGAAGCTCACCCCGGAACAACGGCTGGAGGCGCTGCCCGCGTCCGAGGCGCACGAACCGGCCGGACCCCCCGGGACGAACAACAACCCCGGTGGCACCGACCTGGCCCCTGGCACGCCTGGGGCGCGTCCGGGGGCCGGGCCCCAGGGTGCGCGCAACCCCGGTAAGCGCGGCACCCAGGGGCCCCAGCACGGGCCCGGAGCACGGCACCTGAGCGCGGCACGAGGGGAGGCAGTGGAGTGATCACAGCAGGCGACTTCTACCGGAGCGAGCACGACGCGGACGTATTCGAGCGGTCCGCGCCGATGGGTCCGTTCACCGATGAGCAGATGCGGGCCGACCTACACCCGGGCGACCCCGGCCAGCTCAAAAAGTATTGGCTGGGAAAGGGGCTGAGTAAATGGGCCACGAAACCGCACCCGTGGACCGCGCTCTATCGCCATATCCTCAAACACGTGGGCAACCCGGAGAAGGCCAAGCGCATTGCTTCGCAATGGTTCCACGACCATTTCGGGTACTGGCCTGGCCACCGCAAGGGAAAGAACCCGGTCGGAAAAGGCTGATCCATTGGTGGCGACAGCGTTGGCATTACTGGCACGCCGCGCTTGACGCAATCGATGATCTCCGGTGGGAGATCCACCTACGCGAACGGAGAGCCATGAGTGCGGGCCGACTCCCCCCGGCCGATCCGGTGGGCGCCACCCCGCCGTTGCGGCCCGAACACCTTTCCCAGCTCGAATACGGCGGACCGATCGATCCGCCACCGCCCCCCGTCGTGAATCTGCGAGGTCTCGTGAAACAGTCACTCACCAAACAAAGCCGCCGTGATCTCGGCCAGCGCATGATCGAGATGTGCACGCTCACCGGCTGGCAGGGCACCACGATCAATCCCGATATGAGCGACTCGGACAAGCTCGCCATTCTGACCACTCGCTTCGGAAAGATCGCGTCCGAAGACGATCCGACGGAGATGTACGCCGAGCTGCTCGATCTGTCGGCGGCGGCAATGGGCTGGGCCCAGGGCATCGCGCGGACCCAGAAACGCGACCACCGGGCGATGCTCCGGGCCAAGCGCAAGGCCAAGGCGCGCAAGGGGGACGCGAAAAAGGATAAGGACGGGTGACCAATGAGGAGGCGGTGGAGGCACTCACCGATGTTGCATTCTTCATCACGGTGTACGTGTCGCTGATCGCCACCATTTACGGGATCGGTGAACCGAGGACAAAGGCGGAGGCAATGGGCCGGGCCATCGGATTATGGACGTGCGGGATTCTCGGGATCATGCTCGTCATATGGCTATTCTCTGCGCTACTCATTCGCGTTGGCATCCTGTCGGCAGTGCACTAATCGAAAGGGGTACGGAATGACGATGCTGGAAACGGTCTACCGGCCGGTCGCGGCCGAGCTGGACATCATGCGCGCGGAGCAGGGTGGGAGCGACGGGCGGACCGTGTTCGGCATCCTGGTCCCGTGGAACCACCCCCAGCGGATTGATTCGACGCTGACGGAGCAGTTCGAGCGCGGCAGTGCTGATCATGTGATCCAGGCCGGGGAGCGCGGCCGGGCGCCCGGCGGGCTGCCCGCGTACCGGATGCACTTCGCCCGCGAGCACGTCCGCCAAGGCGGCGCGCCGTGCGGCCGGACGATGCTGCTCCGCGACGACGCGGCCGGGCTGTACGGCGAGTGGCGGGTGAGCAAGACGGCCACCGGGGACGAGCTGATCGAGTTGATCAAAGACGGGGTGTACCGGGAGCTGTCCGTGGGGTTCCGGGCCGCCCCCCAGTGGTCGCGCCGGATGGTCGACGGGACGCTGAGCCGGACCCGGTTCGATCCGTTCGAGGCGGCGGCCGTGCTCCGCGGCGCGTACGCGGATGCGGCGTTCGTCGGCGGGGTGCGGGGCGAGGCGGACGAGCTGGAGAAGGCCCGACTCCGGGAGGCGCGGGCCATCCTGGCCGGGTGGCCGATGGTGATGCCGAGCGGGACGCGTTGACCGGCGGGGGCATCCGGTTCCGGGCGGCTCCGCGCCGCGAGCTACTGGAACCGGAGCACGGGGAACACGTGTGGATCGCGGCGGCGGTCTACCGGGTGACGCTGGCCAACCTGCGCGGACATAGCGCAGAGGAGATCCACCTCGACGCGGAGAACCTGGCCGCGGTCGACGTCGGGTGCTACGTCTGCGAACAACCGTGGAGCGAGCGGCTGAGCTACCGGAAGTGTCCCGGGGAACCGGGCCCCGCTAGCCATTCCGGGTGAGCGCCGTGGGGTAGCTCGGGCTCACGACCTATGACCCTTCGCGGGCCCCGGGCTCGACGGCGGCCCGTGATCCGGGCTACCGTCGGGCCCGATCTCCCCGGTTTCCCGGCGGATCGCGCGCACGGCCCCCTGACAGCCCGGTGTCAATTCCCGGGGCTGGCCAGCATCCCGGCGGCGGACGACTACGGCACCCCGGTCCCGTTTCCGCTGCCCTGCTCTAGGGCCACTCCGTCCGGGAGCTGCCGCCATGTTCGTGCGCTTGTTTCTGCTCGCCACCACCCTCGCCATGCATCGCCGGTCCCCCGGCGGGTCCGCCGTATTGACACGTCGGCGTCAAGAGTTCACCGAGATTCACGAACGCACCCGCGGCGTGATCGAGGGCGCGGCCAACGCCGAGAACGGCACCGGGCGCGAGCTGACGGAGTCCGAGCTGGCGGCCATCGGGGCCGACCGCGAGCGGGCCGAGGCGCTCGCTGCCGAGATCGAGACGCTCGTCGAGGACGAGATCCGGGCCGCGCGGGTCGCGGCCGGGTACGCCGAGATCGGCGGCCAGACCGGCCCGGCCGAGAACGCGGGCGGGGACGACCAGAACCGGTCCGAGCACGACACGTCCGGCACGGGCGGCGCGCACACCCAGGACCGCGACCCCGGCCACTACCGCAGCGCGGTCGAGGGCGGGGAGCACTCATTCTTCGGCGACATCGTGCGCGCCCGCGAGGGCGACGCGGACGCGGCGACGCGCCTCCAGGAGCACAACCGCGCGCTGTCCACCACCGTGTCCGGCGCGGGCATCGTGCCTCCTCAGTGGCTCACCCAGGAGTACGAGTCCCTGGCCCGGCAGGGCCGCGTGGTGGCCGAGCTGGTCCGTCACATCCCGATCACCAACCCGGCGCCGATGACGCTCCAGCGGCAGACGGCGGGGACCGATGGGGTGCTCGCCCAGCAGGCGACGGAGAACACGCACCCGGCCGAGACGGACGCGTTCGCGACGACCACCGACGTGGTCACGCCCAAGCCGATCTCGGGTATCCAGGTCGTCTCCCGTCAGATGATCGATATGACCAACCCGGCGGCGGACTCGCTGATCTACGGGGACATGCTCGCGGTCTACAACCGCAAGATCGAAGACAGCGTGACGGCGGCCCTGATCACGGCGGCCGGAGCGGCGGTCAAGACCTTCGCCAGCGACGCAACCGACTTCACCGCGGCGGCGGCCGAGGATGGCATCACCGATGCCGCGATCGCGGTATGGAACGCGCGCAAGCTCCCGGCCGACGCATGCGTGATGCGCGTGTCCCGCTGGGGTCGATTCAACAAGTTCCGCGACTCGGCCGGGCGGCGCCTCTACCCCACGGATGAGGGCCAGCTCGTCAACGTCTCGGGTCGCGGATCGGTGAAGGTTCCCGGCACGGTCGGCGGGCTCGCGGTGGCCGCGACCGACGGCCTGGGTGTCGGCGGTGCCACGTTCCCGGAGAGCATTCTCGTTTTCCGTACCGCGGACACCATTCTTTTCGAGGGCAACATGCTGCGATTCCGGTACGAGGAAGTGGCCGGACCGGAATCCGTCAAGCTCGGTGTGTGGGCCTATTCGGCCGTCATTGTTCGGCAGGCGGCCAACTCCGTTCGGCGCGTCACGATCACGGCTGCCTGAGCCGGAAAGGAATAGGCACACAATGGCTGACGAAAACGTCAACACCACCGCGGACACGACAGAGCCCCCACTGGAGGGCGGCACCCCGGAGGCGCCGCTGGCCGAGGGCGTGGGCGCCGGACCGGAGGGCGGCCCGGTCCCGGGCGACCCGTCGAGCGAGCAGGTGGCCACCGCGGCACAGAGCCACGTCAAGGGCCGCGTAGGGCCGCCGAGCATCCCCCAGGACGCGACGGCCACCCACCACACACCCAAGGATGTCGAGCAGATCGAGCCGGGCACCGTGCTGGACGCCAGCACCCCGCTGGAGGGCGGCGCGATCGCCTACGCGGTGCCGGACCCGGCCACCATGGGCGCGGGCCCCTACGGGGGCGACACCCCGGCCGACGAGTCACCGGCCACGGTGCACGCCACCAAGCCGGGCGACAGCGAGCCGACCGCGGACGAGCTGCCCGCGGGCGTTCCGCAGGCGTCGAACGCCAGCGCGTCCGGTGGACCGATCACCATCCCGGCGGGCAAGACGGCCGGTAAAGGCACGGCGACGTCGGGCGAGGCCACCACCACGCCCACTTCCCCCGGGGACTCCCCGACGTCGTCGGACAGCGCCGAGCCCACCCCTGGTGACCCGGCGGGCTCGGATGACAGCTCGGCCGAGTCGTCCGGGACGTCCGACTCGGGCGACTCGGCCGAGCCCACCACGGCGGCCACCCCGGCGCCGAAGTCGACCACTACCCGCAAGCGCTGATCGATCATGCCGTGGGCGCCGCCGTATGCGACCGCTGCCGAGCTGGGTCAGTTCGTGCGGATCGACGACGTTGCCGACGACACGGTGATCGACCTGGCGATCGAAGCGGCGTCCCGGATGATCGACTACGCGTGCGACCCCAGCCCGGGGCACTCGCGCCAGTTCGGCAAGACGGACGCCGTGGAAGATCGTTACTTCACGGCCACGCCGCGCGGCTATGGGCCGTCCGTCCGTGGTCAGTGGGTGGCGCGCCTCGACGATCTCGCCAGCGTGGTCGGGCTCGTCGTCGCGGTGGCCGGGGGCGAGAACTACACCCCGGTCACCGGCACGACCGCCCTGCCACGCAACGCGACCGCCCTGGGGCGGCCGTTCACGGAGATGTTGTTCACCGGTAGCTCGTATCCGTGTCCGCCGTTGCTGGCGGATGCGGTGCGGGTGACCGGGACGTGGGGCTGGCCCGCGGTGCCGGACACGATTCACGAGGCGTGCCTACTCCAGGCGTCCCGCCTGCTGGCCCGTCGGGATGCCCCGTTCGGGATCGCAGGCTCGGCCGAGACGGGCAGTGAGGTGCGTCTGCTGGCCAAGGTGGACCCCGACGTCGAGGCGATGTTGCGGCCCTACATGCGCGCGCTCGGGACGGTGCTCGCATGATCCTCATGGACGTCATGGACCAGCTCGGCGAGGCGCTGAAAGCGTGCGAGGGATTGCGCGTCCACCCCTATACCGAGCAACGCATCCACCCGCCGATGGCAATGGTCAACCTGCCCCGGACCTATCGGTTCGACGCGACCATGGCGCGCGGTGCCGACGATATCGAGATCCCCATCACCGTCTATGTCGGGCGGTACGACGCGGAATCCTCGCGTAACACGCTCGGTAAGTATGTCGACGGGTCCGGCGCCCTGAGCATTAAAGAGGCGATCGAGACGCACACGTGCAGCGCGTACGACATCGCGCACGTGATCGATGTTCAGTTCCTGATCTCCACCGTGTCAAGCGTCGAATACCTGGCCGCGACATTCCGGGTGCGACTCATCGGAAAGGGTTAGTCATGGCATTCGTCCACGGCAAGGGCACGGTTATCTCCGCCGACGCCAAGGATCTCAGTGTCTACGGCACCTCGTGCGAATACGAGCTAAAGGCCGAGGCGCACGACGTGACGACGTTCGGAAACGACTACAAGGTCTTTTCCGGGGGCCTCAAAGAATCCTCGATGAAGATCGAGGGGCAGTACGACGATACCGAGACGGACGGCCCGCGCGCGGTGCTGGAGGGCAACCTCGGCGAGATCACCGAGATCATCTACAAGCCGGAGGGCGCAGGCGGGGTGACCCGCACGTTCGACGGGATCTTGACCCAGTACACGGAGACGGCGCCGGTCGCGGACATGATCAAGTTCGAGGCCCAGTTCCAGGGCTCCGGCGAGGTCACGGTGGCCCCCGGTACCCCGTAATTCACCCGCCCATCGGACGAGAGGTATAGGGGCGCGCAATGGATGAGCACTACACGACCGACAACGGCATGGTGACGCTCGGGGCGCCCAGCGAGGTGACCCCGGACGAACCGGGCCAGCTCGTCGACAAGGCGGCGCTACTCGGCGGCCGGGCCTTCGGGGTCACCCCGGTAGCGATTCCCGGGATGGGGATCATCAAGATCCGCCCGCTGTCCCGGGCCGAGGCGCTCGCGGTCTATCAGCGCGATATGAGCGCGGCCGAGATGGAGCAGACGTTGATCTCCGCGGCGTGCGTGGAACCGAAATTCACCCCGCACGAGGTGGCCCAGTGGCAGGCGTCCAGCGCGGCCGGTGAGATGGTCATCGTGGTGAACGCCATTCTCGAATTGTCGGGAATGGAGATCGGCTCGGGTAAGGCGGCCTACAAGCAATTTCGACGCCCGTCCTGATATCGAGTTCGCCTTTTTCCTGGCCAAGGAACTGGGCATGACGGTGGGGGACCTGCTCTCCCGCATGAGTAATCAGGAGTTCATCGCCTGGACCATTTACTACGGCCGTCGGAAACAAGAGGCGCAGCTCGCACAGAGCAGGCGTTGACCGGGAGGTGTCAACGGATGGCGATCCGGGTCGACGTCGACGGCATCCCGCACGTGGAGGCGTGCCTGGCCGCGCTGAGCGAGGCGTCAGACCGCGAGCTGGACGACTCGTGCACCGACGCGGCCCAGGCGGTCGCCACCCGGACCCGGACGCTCATCCCGATCGGGCCGGTGGCCATGGGCCACGCCCGCAACTCCGTCGAGGTGGAGAACCGGCCGGGCGGGGCGGGCGTCACCGAGGGCGGCCCCCGGTTCCCGTACATGGGGTGGCTCGACTTCGGCGGCCGGGTCGGTCGTCGGCACTCGGTGTCCCGGCAGTGGATCAAGGGCGGCCGGTTCCTGTTCCGGGCCTACGCGGCGCACAAGCCGGACATCGAGCTGGGGATGCACGCCAACCTCCGGCAGGCGTGCCGGGAGAGCGGCTGGGACCCCCGTGGGTGAGCACACCCGCGGCCGGGTCCGCGCGGCCCGCAGCGGCCACTACAGCGCCAGCCCGCGGGGTTCCTGGCGCTGCCGGTGGCTCGGCTGGCACAAGCCTGCCGCTGACACCTGGCACCAGTCCGGGATCAACACCTGCGCCCGTTGCCGCCGGTGCGGCGCGGAGATCATGCAAGACAGCAACGGCGGGTGGTTCTAGTGGCTGTCGGCGGGCCCACCGTCACGCTGAATTTCCGCGGTGACGCTGATCAACTCAAGCGTGAGATCAAGTCCATCGGGGTCGCGGTGGCCGGGGTGGCCGGGACCGTGGGCGTGCTCGGCGGGATCGGCGCTGCCGCGTCGGCCGCGGTGGTCTCGGTCGCGGCCCTGCCCGCGGCGTTCCTGGGGATCGGCATCGCGGCGGCGGCCCAGTCCGAGCAGGTAAAGACGGCCTTTACCCAGATGAAAGATCACGTCGTCGCGGAAACGCAACGGCTGGCCAAGCCGATCGAGGCTGAGCTACTGCGGACGGCCAACTCGATCGAGGCGGCCTTTAACCGGATCGCGCCCTCGCTCGGGCGCATTTTCGAGATGGCCGCGCCGCACCTGCGCATGTTCACCGACGGGGTCATTGCACTCGTCGAGAATGCCATGCCCGGGTTCGAGACGGCGATCCGTAATGCGGGCCCGCTGGTCGATTCATTCTCCCGCGGGCTCGGCACCCTCGGGACCGGGATCGGGCAATTCTTTGCGGAGCTGACAAAGGGCACCCCGGGCGCGGTCGCGGGGATGGATGCGCTATTCAAGCTCACCCAGGAATTGCTCCAATACCTGGGCCAGCTCGCGGCCAACCTGGCGAACGTCCTGGGCCCCGCCTTCGCCCAGCTCGAACCGTCGATCATGACCGTCGTCCGGGCCCTGGGGGACGGCCTGCTCCGCATCGCGGAGGCGCTCGCGCCGCACATCGGCCGACTCGGCCACGACATCGCCGAGCTACTCGTAGCGGCCCTGGACGCCCTGCTACCGGTGGTCGAGGCGGTCGTCCCGCTGCTGGCGGAGATGGCGTCGGTGATGATGGAGGCGCTTACCCCGATCCTGCGCGAGCTGGGCCCGGTGCTGGCCGTGGTGGCCAAGGAACTAGCGGACGGACTGCGCCCGGTGATCCCCGTGGTGGCCCAGGCGTTCCGCGACATGGCGCCGGTGATCGCTGAGATCGCGCGCGAGGCGGGGCCCCTGCTGGCCGAGGTGATCCGCACGCTCGCGCCGCTGTTCCTGGAGCTGGTCAAGGGTGCCCTCGAATTGACGAAGGCGCTATTGCCGGTCATTCCGCCGTTGCTGGAAATGGCGAATAACGCCATGCCGCTGGTCGCGGGAGTGATCAACGACGTCGTGATCCCGGCGGTCAAATTCCTGGTGACGGAGTTCAAGGGCTTGATC
>Ga0326721_10000413_pt1 | contig 13221 bp, 16 predicted proteins | sample SGPome_FD_203951 | JGI IMG/M metagenome (GOLD analysis project Ga0326721, IMG submission 203951) | Soil microbial communities from Southern Great Plains, Lamont, Oklahoma, United States - SGP_1_2016 | ecosystem: Engineered > Artificial ecosystem > Soil microcosm > Unclassified | place: USA...
GATGATCGATACGATGATCGATATGCGGAAAGTTTTCCAGAACATGTATTTTTATCTTTCTGTTGTTGGTTATTTAGGTTGTATACACATCATAACTGCTTTTAATTCAAAAAGCAAATCCATGTTTTATGATGTTTTCTTCGTGGTGCTTTTCATAAAGTACCACAGCCTGAAAGGGTTTGCAACTCCATCGCCGGCTTTTTTGTATATTTACCAGTATATCAGCATGTGTAATATTCTTATAGGGACACAAGTTGAACTCTAGTTTAGCGGGTAGAGGAGCCTCTACCCGCTAAACTACTGGAGCCAGTCTTTGATAGCTTTGCAAACTTTATCAAAGGACTTGGCATGTTGCTTATTGTGATACTTGTGATGAATTTGTAGAAGATCGGGGTGAGTTACCTTCACAAATGGTAATTTGCCGTTGAAATTGTGTTCCCTCAGGCGAATTACCTTGTAGCCGGCATTCAAAAGAGCTTCGGTTTTCTGCGCATCCTTTTCGTATGCTGCTTTTGGATTCCCGTCATGGATGCCGGAGTGGAAATAATATCCGTCGTATTCAATGGCAACCTTGAGACCGTTGAAAGTACCGAGAATATCTACAGTCATTGTGGAGTTGTTTCTCCACTGAACAGCAATTCTCTTAGCATTATCTTCCATCGTGGTAAGGACGGAATTATCTTTCAAAGCATCTCGCAAGAATCCCTCAATTTTTGAAGTAGCGGAAAGAGTACAACCGGGGCAACCCTTCTTAGCGTTGGGAGTTGTAACCCATTCATGACCCTTCCCACAAATCCAATGCACTTTCTTATTGGAGCCGGGCGTGAAATCATACGCCGTCAGCCCACCATTCTTAGTGGGGTGGAATTCCTTTGCATCATCGGGACGTGCCAATGCAAAATTATTTGTTGGAGTAGCATAACGACCAGAACAGTAGGGGCAACCCAAGTTCTTGATGGTTTTATCCGCAGCCCTAGATGTATATGAATGACCTTGGGCAAGGCATTTCCATTGATATTTCTTCGTTGTTTTAGGTGCAATCTCATCTGCCGTAATCCCATTTGCAACAGCGTCAAATTCCTTCGCAATCTCTGGAAACAATGCTTGCAAGGAATTAGTGCTGTCAATTTGGTAACTGGAACAGAACGGGCAACCATATGGTAAATCCTCCCGAGTCTTCTTACTGGGAGAAGCCTGATAGCTATGCCCCTTTTCACAATTCCACCACATCAACCGGTTTGATTTAGGCGTTACCTCGTCAGCGGTAACGCCACTCTTTTCTGCATCAAACTGCTTGGCGATTTCAGGGTATGCGAGAGCGAGGTTGTTTTCTTTGGTGGCGTAACGACCAGAACAGAATGGACACCCTAAGCTATTTCCTGTTTTATGGCTGATTGTCTGACCATATTCATGACCTGCATCGCATATCCAATTGACCTTCTTGTTTGAGCCATAACTGAGGGATTCAAAAGTCACGGGGTTTGTGTGAGCAAAATATTTCTTGAGTTCGGGGAACTTGAAGGCAAGGCTGTTGCACTCAAAGCAGTATGCATTGGTCCGGATGACTTCCCTTGGTGATTTCATGAATTCATGCTTCTCAGGGCATCGCCAGTGCATCTTGCCATTGAAGGTAGGCGTTACTTCGGATGCGGGCAGTCCATTTGCCGTTTCATCGAACATCACGGCAATTTCAGGGTGTTTTGCCATCAGGTTGTTCTCAGCAGTTGCTTTACGTCCTGAGCAGTAAGGGCATTTGTTGTTTTGCTCTACCCGGCTCCGCATGGTGGCATCCCATTCATGACCCTCAACGCATTTCCACCAAAAGCGTGTCACGGCTTTAGAGTTGCTGGCGACTTCAGATGTTGTCAGGCTATTACGTTGTTCATTAAATTCTACTGCCAATTCGGGGAAGAGTATCTTCAGCGAATTTGATTGCGTCACGGATACAGGTTTAATAGGCATGACTAAAGTATAGCATACTTCTCTATTGATTGGGTAATTAAAATATTCGCAATTTCTACTATTCACGCAGGTACTACTGCATTATCTGCATATGGCAAAACCGGTAAACGTACCCATCGCAAGGATCTTCTTCCACCACTTTTCACACAACTTCTCTACGATTTCGTTAAGTACCATACCGTTGAGCACATAACCTACATAAACCACTTCATCTAACCCCTCCCACCCAATTAGTTACCATAATCGATCACCTTTTGACGTGTCACCATTGGAAACAGCGACATCAGAGAAACCAATGACTCCACTGAAGCCAGCACCCTACTCCCCCATTTTGAGGGTTTCTACTACACCATTTAGAGGCTGGACATCAAGGCAGCCAGCAACGGGATGATACAGAGAGCAATGGCAATGCAGCCCCATACTCTACCCCGGTTGATGGTGATGGCAATGATGCTGACGATGATTCCTGCCGGCACGGTGAGGAAGGATATGAAGAAAGAGGCTCCTGTGATGAATTTGGCCCATTGAGCCATGTCGGGGACGCAGAATACATCTCGGGGTTGACCATCGTGACAACTTGTGAGCCATGCAATCAGGAGTCCGAGGAGGAAGAGGACGGGCAGGAATGCTGTGATGCCAAAACCGATGATTCCAAGCACGGGTGAAGGCTTTGGCTCTTGGAAAGCAGGCGCGGGCGGATAGTTCATTGGCATATTCATGATGGGATTCCTATCGGGTCTGATTCCACCTTTGGTTCCAATCCGAACGAGCTCCAACGCAGAGGTGCCGCACTCCCCTATCATTCTGGAGAATACGGCACCTCTTTTACTTCATGTTTCCAATCAATCACAAAGACTTCATTACGGCAATGTCCATGCAGGAACCTCAATAGGATGTGTTGTTTCCCATGCCTGCAACCGTTCCTCAATCCCGGCAACTGCTTCAGGTACGTGCTGGCGGTAGTGGGGTAGCAGGACGCTTTGTGCTAGGGTCTTGGCGTATTCCTGTACAACCAGCCATTCCAGTTCCCTGATGATGTTCAGGGGAAAGGTGACCGGGTTGGTGCCGGATGTTGTCAGCGCTATCTGTTCTGCCCGGTTGACTTCTTGTACAGTTGCTTCCTCGTTCTTGAATCCTTGTTGGACGGATTCCAGTGATGACAAACCGTAGATGTCAAGGTATTTTTCGTCAGCGGTTTTCGCTCCAAAGCGTCCAACCCAGATGCTCTTCTCTTTCCCTGTCTGGCTATGTACGTGCTTGATCCAGTATCCTGCGGAGACAATCTGCATTCCAAGGTAGTCGTGGAGGGCGAGTGCGAGCATCGAGTTTGCTTCAGATCCCATAATGCCGGTGACGTAGTTATCAATCTTTCCGAGGGTGAGTTCATAAGTATGCCTGAATTGCACAGTGATTTTCCCGTTGTCGTTTTTCTTCATAGCTTGGACGAAGTTTTCAGGCAGCCCCTCAAACCGCTGGTCAATGCGTTGCTGGTTTAGTTCTTTGAGGCGGGCGTTAGGCGAGTTCTTCCAATTGATGCCTGCTGATTTGCTGTAGATGCGCAAGTTCTCGGGCAGGAGCGGGAGGGCTTCGGTAAAGGAGTTCTTGGGTTCGGATGCTTCTTTGGCTGCGAGTCGTTCTTCCATTCCTGCTACGAGTTCGGGGTTGTGCTTTGCATAGTAGGGAATGAGGTAAGAACGGACAAGATGCTTTGCAAAGTCCTCTATGACGAGCCATTCCAGTTCGGTGGTTTCGATGGAGGGGTGGATGGGTCCGAGGAAGCCAAGGACGGTCTTGAGGAATTGTTCTTCGGTCATGAGGTTTACATCAGGGTGGAGACGGACTCCGTATTCCTTGTTAAATTCTTTGTGCATCTTCCTTTCGGTGAGGACTCCCCCGATGTCCATGATGACTCCGGGCTCTACTTGTACGCCGGCGTGACCCTCCCAGTTGTCCGAGGTGAATGCACGGGGATGGTTGATCATAATCAGCGGGAGACCAGTGATTTCATGGAGAGAGTAGGCAAGGAGGGTGCAGCTTCCACGACGGAAGATTTCTTTTACGTCTGCGTTGATTTCCCGCAGTTTGATGTTCCGGGGGATCTCATTGAACTCAACGGCGATGAGACCCTCTTCCAGATTGTCGTAGTGACGTGTCTGTTGGAGGGATGCGAGGTAGCGGAGTCGTGGGTTCTCTGCTTTAGTCCAGTGGATGCCTGCGTTTTTCTTTGCCAATGTTCGTCCTTTGTTGTGTTCAATGAATGCATGGTGCAGTTATTCTCCCAATCGTAGCATTTATTTCCCAGAAAATCCAGTTGCCGTTCCTTGAGTTATTGTGTATACTGTTTTCAAAGCCGGTTATGTGGCTTACCTCAGAGCGTTAACCTCCTGCACGGGTTCCGCATTTGATGAAAAGGTTCTCAGAATCCATAACTTACTCATACCACCCATTTAACGATGTGGTGCAGGTACTCGTTGGATTGGATTATTATCATGACTAAGAATAAGAAGCGTAAGTCGGCTGTCCGTGAAGTTGCACGGGCTGAGGGGTTGAGTTTTACCCGTGCTAATTTGCTCAATGACCGTAATGGGAATGACGGTTCTGACATCCTAAAGGAAAATGCAACGAAGTTTTTCTTGGCTACTGTTGAGCCTTGGATTGGCTGGAACTTGAAGACGATAAATCATCCTTCTTTCACAGCCTTCGTTGCTTTTGATAGCAATTCACCTAATTCTCGTGTGACACGCTCTGTGGATGTCCGCAATAAGACTGGTATCCCGCATTGGGTTATTGCAGGTGGTACCCAGGAGCAGCGTTTCCGCTTCCTTGATGGCATCCGAGACGAGATTGAGAGCAGTATAGCTGCTTATGGCAATGTCCTGTCTAAACGACACAGGGAGGCGCAGTTGTCCTTGTGGACGCAGATGCATAAGAACCGTTTGCGGTCAATTGAGAGGGGCGACGTGGAGAACTTTGCACAGTTGCGTATTCGTGACTTGGAAGAGTACGGCTCTGAGAATCTGAATAATATCCTGTCCTATGTGTACCTCTTCATTTACGACTGGCACGAGACGATGGCTGATGCTTCACAGGAAACGAAGGATGCTGTTCAGTATCTGGTTGAGCATGGTAAGAAGACAGGTATTCACGTTGTCATTTCCGTTCAGGCAACTGATGAATATGTCAGTGCTTGGGGTCGGGATAGAATGGTGCGGTGGATTAAGATTAACGACCGTGATGAGTCGGAGACTGTACCGCCCGGTCTGCGGAATAACTGGGAATGGATTAAGGTCGAAGGTCATGATACACCGGGTACTGCGGTTACAGTGGCACGGAATGAATGGGTTAGCCTTTCCATCCCTGAGGGAAACTTGGTGTACAAGGATGGTAAGCTGGTGAATCCGAGTTTGGAGGCGTAACACTTATACGATGTGAGAATGTTCGGGAAATGGTTGGTTTCCGCTGGCTGCGGAACGTCCTTATTTCCCGAACATCTTCTTTGTGCCCGGATTACAGCAAGTTGGGACACAAATATGAGATTCCCCTAAAATCCTGTGGAATTGCCAAAAATAAGCCGAAAATCCTAGTTGCATTCCCACCTTTTCCTGTGCTACACTGGCTTCAAAGCCGGTTATGAGGCTTACCTCAGAGCATTGATCCCCTGCACGGACATTGCATTTGATGAAAAGGTTCCGTTGAATCCATAATTTCTTATACCGCCCATCAAACGATGTGGTGCAGGGGCTCGTTGGATTGGATTATTTGTTATGACTAAGAACAAGAAGCGCAAGACCATTCTCCGGACGATTGCCGAGAATGAAGGGGTTGGTATTGCCCGTGCCGGCATGTTGCATGACCGTGAGCGCGTGGAAAAGAACCTTGACCCGGGTACACAGTTTGCCTTAAATCGGGAATGGTCTATTGGTTGGTCTTTGTATACTGTTGGACGTGGACCGGTTAAAGCACATTTTGCCAGCGATTCCCCTTACTCCCTGATAAATGACCCGGATGAAGCCGGTGCAAAACAAGGCATCCCCCATTACGTAATTGCTAAGGGTACTCAGGCTCAGCGGTTTAGGTTTTTGGATGGTATTCGCAAGCAGATTTCCGAGAATGTAAGTTCCAACGAAGTTGTGTTGCGGAAAAACCGTCTGGAAGATGACTTGTCATCATTGATTGCTATGCATGGAAGCCGACGTAATGCAATGGCAGAAATCGAAGTAGAAACCTTTGTGGATTTGCGTGTAGATGCCATCAAGAAGAATGGAACATTTGATGCGGATACAACCTACCTCTATGTCTTCATTTACGATTGGGAGGAATTGATGGCGAATGCTTCTGATGTGCTGAAGAAGCAGGTGGATTATCTGCTGGAGTATGGTAAGAAGACTGGTATTCATTTCATCATTTCGACTGGAGCCGAAGATGAGCATGTGAAGATGTGGGATGAACAGAGCATGGTTCGGTTCATTACCATTCGCAACACTGCCGAAGGGCAACCGGAATCAGCAGTGACGAAAATTGGCGGTCTGTGGCGGGATGTTGAGATTTCAACTTGGGGGAAGGTCACACCATAGATAGGAGCCGCCCGGAACGCGTACAATTGTACGCGTTCCGGGCGGCTATTATATCTTCAAATTCAGTTGGTTATCTGAATCTCACATTAACCATGGCTTAACGGTTTCAGGTTCAGAATCTACGTAATCGGACAGTTCCCGCCCTGTTTCCTTGAACTTTTCGGACAGCAGTGCCTCAACTTCTGGCAGTGACAGGTTTTCACTGCCGATCATGAGGGTGGCGGGAACTCCACAGCTTTCCAGAATGGCGACGGCATCTATCTGGGGATGCTCTTCAAGGGCGAAGAGCAGGCTGGAGACATCATCGGTCGGAGCGCCGGGAGCCACGTAGCGACGGCTTGTGAGAAGCTTAAAGTTGAAGTATGTCATGATAGAAGTATACAGGGTTTCATTGAAATTGCAAGAGTGGGCTCAGTTTCTGTCAATGGAGCTTCCTTTCAGCGCTGATTTGCGATATACTGATGACAAGATAACATCCACCACACGAAACGAGTAGCGAACACAATGGATTTGGACGAGATTTTCGGCGTTTACCCGCCGGTTCCGTATTTCATGGGGCACAATTCCATGTATTCACCGAACTTCCTTGAAATTCGGTTTGGCGATGATTCCCTTTCAAATCTTGACCTGCTGAGGGATTTCTTCTTCCGGCGTACCATCGTTCTTGGCAATGATGTTGACGTGATTATTGAACCGAACTTTGAATCCCCTCTGCCGGCTGGGGTAACTCCTGTATATCATTCTGAAAATGATCTATGGGGTGTTAACCGGGAATACAGTTCCTTTGCACTTTCCCTTTCTGCTGTTCTGGATTATGTTGAATCCCCGCGTGAGGAACCGTGGTACTTCAATGTTCTTGTGGTGGGTGATGGCTTCCTCTTGGGGTTCTCTAATTCATGGGTTAGGGTTTATTTCGCTGATGTCCAGAAGACTGTTGGCGTAAGGAAATTGGCAGAGAACGAGTACGACTACGCATATTCCATAATTAATGAACATGGTCATGTTGCCATCGGACGTACAAAAGATAGCATCCCCTCTTCCTTGGTTTCCAAGGCTTCACCTGACACAGTTACGGATGCCACGGTCTTCGATAAGCCGATGCATTGGGACAGGTTTACTACTGACGGCATTGAACCCATCATCTACAACATGCGGAAGATGAAGAACCATGTGCGTTTCCACATTCCTATTGAGGAGGCAGGCGCAGAAGTGTGGCAACTCTTCCACGAGATGGAAATTCCTGTTCAAGCGACGATGGTTTACCATGGGGTCATTGCTCAGACGCTTGATTCCAACTGTCTTCTGAGTGAAGAAACCTATAGCGATGCCGCTGATGGAACTACCTTACAGAGTTTTGCTATTCCGCTTGAGGATGCTCCTGCGTACCTTCAGGAGAACGCTGAATTGGTTCAGCAGGACTGCACCTTATTCTTCGGGGATGGCTTTGTCTTCGGCTCCTACGACCGGGGTACTGACTTTGCATTCTTTGATGTCAATCTGAAGGCGAAGTTTGAGGATGCATTGCTGACATTGGGGTACGTTCCAGAGAAATCTTGGTGGGAGAAGACTGAAGAGGGCGAAGGCGTTGACTGAAGACATTCCCCTCAGGTATACTCATCTATAAGACTATGACAATGTAAGACAATGCAGAAAGACGACGAACATGAAATTGATTGACGATGATGGAACAGAAATGCAACTTATCCGTTATACCGGTGACGATGTTTCCGCTTTGTACAAAAATGGAAAGTTACTTTTTGCATCACAAGATGATGTGATGACCAACAGGATATTCGCTCTTTGTGGCATTGAAATTAGGTATAGCGAAGATTTCATGCTGGGTAAGGAAGTTGTTGTTCCGGGTTTCTCTGATGATGTTGCTTCAACCATTCGAGAGATTGAAACCTTTGCCCGTGCGCGTAGTGATGCTTTTTTGGCACAGGAATTGGAGAAAAAGATGGAAGCTGATGCGTTGCGGAAGCAGGCCGCTGAGTTGCTTCGTCAGGCAGATGAAATTTCTCCGCAGTAATCAAAAGGGCATAATGTGTGCATTGTACGCAATTGTCCGGTATACTAATTGAGGACAGTTCTTCGGGACTGTTGCAACGGCTGATAGTTCAATCTGGTGTGGCTGAACATATTGTCTTTGACGGGCGTGAGCACCTAGGAAACGTCAAAGCAACTTGCTGGTAGGTCTAGAACACGTCCCAGCGGGGGCGAGATACGGGTTCGAATCCCGCAAGCCGACTATAACGATTATACGTATTCCCCTTCGGGGGTCATGAGAATGTAATTGCCGGCATTCCGCCCGTTCTCCTGGAACTTCTCCAACAGGATGGCTTCAATCTCTTCAATGGTAAGAATATCGGTGACAATGAGCATGCTGACTCCAGTGCCTTCACCAATGTTGAACATGTCGCAGGACTGAACGAACGGATGCTCATCAAAAGTCATGTAGATGTCTGCCATGTCGTAGGACATGGATTCAAAGGTTACGCCCGGCGTGGTTACGATAAACTCAAACTGGTAGCATCTCATGGCTACAGAGTATCTGCTTAAACAAAGAGTGTCAATACTATACCGTTTTCAGTATAGTATTGACACTCTTCAAATAGGTTTAGGCGAAGGACTTACCTTAGCTTGCACCTTCAGGAGCAACCAGAACATAGTGATCTTCATGGTATCCCCTGCTGCCAAGGATTTCCTTCAGGGTTGCTTCAATCTCAGGGATTGACAGCACCTCGGATGCAATGAGGAAGTGAGCGCTGAAGTTGGTTGTAGCAGCGATATCACAGGACTGCACGGAGGGGTTATCCTCCAGAGTCGTGAATATAGCTTCAAGATCGGCGGACATTGCATCAAACGTGTAGTTTGGATCAGCGATAACAAGTTGGAATTCGTAATGTTTCATAATCCCAGTATACATCAATAGGCTGAATAGAGGGCAATGAATTACGCTGGCGGTAATTTCTAGGGTCCGAACGAGGACAGAGCCATGATGGTCATGCCGATGAGGAAGGCAATATCAGCTGCCACAATGAGCGCTCCTATGCCGAAGTTCCCCCCGTTGTCATGTGCCCGGTAACTGTAGAAAAGGCAAAAGAAAAGGGACGCAACGATACCGATGAGGCCAAGAGGTGTATACATGAACAAAGCTACGCTGAAAAGGAAGCCCACGACTCCGAACATGAATGCAATGCAGGTATCTACACCGGCGTTAAGACGCTTCTGCGATAAATTCCGTGGCGGGTTCATATGGACGTAACCATTGGCATCCCTGATAACCGGTTGCGGGGTTTTAACTGATGATTCCATGAATCTCCTTGCGGTTAGGGATGAGGGTACAAATATTCTATCGGGAATAGGTATATATCTGTATGCCGCACTCAGTAAAAGATTCGAGTCTGTTTGAAAACAAAAATGTCAAAAGCGTACCATTTTCGGTACGCTTTTGACATTTTTGGCGAGAAAAGAGGTTACTTCGAAACGTTAAAGCTCGTGGAGCCGTTCTCCGCTACTCCCCTGAACCATTCAGGCTTCTTGGCGGCGTATTCACGGAGGTTGATGAAGCGGTTAACGACGGACTTGGGATCTGCAAGCTTGTACCCGGCAACGATGGTTTCAATGTCATCCTTAGCCTTGAACGAATCCGCAATCTTATTCCCGTTCTCGTCATCAACGTGACCGCAGAAGATTACGCCCTCATACCCGATACGCTGGTCTTCAATGAGAGTAATGTTATGGATCTGGGGATAATGGGAAAGGATTGTGGAAGCGATGTTGCTGAGGTCAACTTCAGTTGACTGACGCAGGAGTTCCTTGGCGGTACTGATGAGAGTATTGGACTGGCAATTCCGGGCTTCCATGAGACGCAGGAGTTCGGTTTCCTGCTTGTCCTCGGGGGGTACTGTCATGGCATTCTCCTATGATGTTGGCTTAGTTGTGGTATTAGTCTATGCTAAATAGTGGATGGTGTCAACTGCATACTGAGGTCTCATGATCGTTCATTATATTGTGCTGATAGAATGAAAATACCCAACCTTTACTTCTCAAGAAAGATTTCGTTCATATGGTAGCCATTGATTATATGGGAATTGATCCCGACGCTGTTGAACTTGTGAATTCGGATGAATTCCGTGCGGTGTTGAACGCTCACCCGGAGTTTAAACTGGTTTGGGTTGGTGAGGATGACGAAGGCGATGAGATTTTCATCCCCGTGGAACTTCCATTCCCTAATGGGCAGTATGAGCCTCTTGCTGTGATGAATATGGTTACAGGTGATGAATTCCTCTGGGTTCTCAATGATGGTGAATGCTCCATTGATGACCCCAGCCCGGTTGCGATTGAGTTTCTGAAGGTCATTGATGCTTTTTCCGTGCAGGCGGAAGGCGCTCGGATTTTCTTATCTGCTGGCAAAGAGTGGGAAATCGACTCTCCAGAGGCTTTGCAAGCGGAATTTGACTTCACTACGAGTAAATACGTTCTCTAAAGCGAGAATGAAATGTCTGACAATACTTTATGAGGAATTGATTGATGAGTTTTAAAGAGAATGATGGAAACCTAGAGCCTCAGGTTACTAATTCCAGCGCGAAGCAGTATTGGGCTGGAATAGAGGCAACCCAAAAGGCGGAACGGGAAGCTCGTAAGAAGGAACAAAGGGTTACTGATCCCCGGAGACAGAGGCGAATCCGTATCAATGGAGTCATCCTGAGCGTGTTTTCGCTGTTGCTACTTATACCTTCGCTGGCATATATTGCAGGAGCGTCTGAGCGAATCAGCGCATTCTCGACAAAGATACCACCTACAGTTCAGTTCCCCAATTTGTATAAGCTGGATGTTGATTCTTCTCCCCTGCTTGCTGTCATTGCTTTTTATGCTCTGATTGGTTTGGTTTCCGGCATTGCACGGATCGTGCGGGGTCAACGCGGGCCGTCTTGGCTTCCTATGACACTGTTCGCCGGTTTCTTCATTCTCATGGTCATTTCCTTCCAGATTACGAAAGAAATCAAGGAGCCCATCCTGGATTCACTTCATGTCAGCCAACACGAATGGGCTGAGGAGCGTTACGGCATCACCTATGATGAAATCACTATTGGTCAGCATGGCAGCGGTAAGTACACCACTTACTTTCAGGATGAAATCGTTGAGGACGGGACGGTTATCGGTCGGGTCTGCGAGCAGGAGGATGACACCATCGTATTCTGTGGCGTGAACAGTATCCGTGAAATGCCGGTATTGGTTGACTAGAGTTGTCTGTTCTCTGTTATGCTTGGTACAGGTAATCTCTGCTTTATGGGGGATAAGACATTCTACGAAAACACAGAAAGAGGTTTAACATGAAGCTGGTACGTTACACAGGTCCGAATGACTGGTCAGCATTGTACGTTGATGGCGAGTTGGAGACGGTTGGTGACCATTATATGGTCGATGAGCGGATTGCTCTGCTTTGTGGCGTGGAAGTTCGTGATGGTGATGAATTCATGCTGGGTGGCAACAGTAAAGCGGGCGTGGCCCATTCCCTTGCTGAGATCGAAGATTTCGTGACTGAGGTTGATGAGAAAGAAAATGCTGCTGAGCTTCGCCGGCAGGCTGCTGAATTGCTTCGTCAGGCCGATGAAATTTCAAGTAAGTAGGAATGGGGCTATGACGGTTTCTCTGGATGCAACAGCACCAAATGAAATTTCTACAACGACCCCTGATATTACCGTTGATTCCCTGCCTGTGGATACCTGCCTCCAGTGTGAGCAGACCAGAGTCGAGGTGAAAGGGAACGATACAATTTGTGGTATCGCGGGCGGTTACGAGTATGTTGAACTGGTTGCCGAATGGGATGCTCACCATTGGCGGGATTGGTCGGACAAGGAACTAGCCTCTACCGCTATCCGCCCGGAGTTCTATGAGGTTTATCGCAGGGTTTCTGCAAGTTACTTTGAGTGGGTTGCTTGTGAGCATTCCACTTTTGGACATCAGGTTGTGAAAGAAGATGATCCCGACTACGGGGTAAAGGCTGGAGATTGCTTCAGGTGCGGGAAGACCTGTGAATCTATAACAGCATAGAGGAGATTCATACGTAAAGGGCGGGTGTGTTCATTGAGAACATATCCGCCTTTTTAGTTTTTCAATCCTATATGCATTAGAGTTAAATGAAATCCTGTCCTATTTTCTGAGTAAATCGTGCCTTGTACCGATCTCTATATTAGAGAACTTTACTAGGGAGACAAATGGTTATAGGAGATATATGTGCAGTTCCAATTCTAGATGGCGGATATGGTCTTATTCAAATTATCCGGAAAGCCGATCCAAAGAAAAGATCAACGGACTGTATCATCGTAGTATTTGATATCCAACTTTCTATTGCGGAACTTCGCGATTTCAATTTTATGAAATTGAATAAGACGAAGATTATTGCAGAGATGTTTGTTAGTACATATAACCCAAAAGCCACTCCTTTATTTTGGGTAGTAGTTGCAAACATTGGCCCCGTCCCATATGACCCGCCAATGTTTATTTGGTCAGCAGCACCCCCTCTCCGGGGAAGAGAAAGGGTAACAGTAGTAGATGCGACTACGAGTTATTATAGGTATGTTTTTGCTGATGATGTAGCTGGTATGAAAAATTACTTCTGGAGTTCTGCAAGAGGGCTTGAGGCTTTGTTGTACTTTTGGTTTAGCAATGATGATTACAA
>Ga0326721_10000414_pt1 | contig 13136 bp, 13 predicted proteins | sample SGPome_FD_203951 | JGI IMG/M metagenome (GOLD analysis project Ga0326721, IMG submission 203951) | Soil microbial communities from Southern Great Plains, Lamont, Oklahoma, United States - SGP_1_2016 | ecosystem: Engineered > Artificial ecosystem > Soil microcosm > Unclassified | place: USA...
CAGCGAGTGGGTCATCAGGCCGGCGATGGTCTCGGCGACCACGAAGCCGATGTTCAGCGTGGCGCCGACCGCGAAGGCCCGGCCGAAGTCCTTGGGCGCATGGCTGTGGCCGCCGGGGCCGTGGTGGTGATGGCCGTGGTCGTGGCCGTGCGCATGGCCGGGGCCATGATCGTGGTGATCGTGGTCGTGGTGATCGTGGTCGGCGTGGTCGTGCGGCATGGGTCTACATCCCACCAAGGGGGGAGCGATTCAATCGTCCCCCGGTCTTTCAGGTGTTATCCGCCGCCTTGCGCTGCGGTTCAGTCACTTGCCCCCACCTGACCGCTTCGCGGTCTGTCCGCCCCCATAGGGGGCGGAGCCTAAGGCGCGAGGCTCTTCCCCCTATGGGGGAAGACGATCGCGAAGCGATCCGTAGGGGGGCAAGCGGCGGCGAACTCACACCGCGTCCGGCTCCGCCCCCACCAGCGCCTCCGCCCGCCGGGTCACCGCCGACAGCTGGGCCGCCCAGTCTTCGACCAGCGCGTCCGGATCATCCCCGCGTCCGGCCATCGTCGGCGCGCTCCAGACCATCGCCGCCTTGGCGAAGGGCAGGGGGATGACGGTGCGGTCCCACGAGCCCAGGCGGATGCAGGGCTTGGCGGCCAGGCCGACGAAGATCACCGGGGCGCCGGTCACCCGGGCCAGGGAGGGGGTGCCCTTCTCCATGCGCTCGGCCGGGCCGCGCGGGCCGTCGGGGGTAATGGCGATCCCGCCGCCGTCCTTGACCCACTTGATCATGTCGCGGAAGGCCTGCTCGCCATGCTTGTTCTTGGCCGGGTCGGTCTTCTTGGTCGACGAGCCGCGGATCGCCGGGAAGCCCAGCTTCTCGACGGTCTGGGCGATGAACTCGCCGTCGGCCGAGCGCGAGATCAGGGCCCGCATGTCCTGGCGGCCGGGATCCTGCGGCCAGGTCAGCGGCGACATCGGGATGCGCGCGTGCCAGAAGCACAGGATCGCCCCGACCCCGGTCTCGCGGCCCTGGGCCCAGACCGCCTCGGCGTGCTCCTGGCCCTCGCGGGTCAGGCGCAGGGTGCGGAACACCAGCCTGGAATAGCCGGCGAAGATCGACGAGACGATCTGGATCACCAGCGGCCAGCGCAGCGGCCTCATGCGCCGACCTCCGGGGAGGTCGCGGGCAAGTGGTCCAGGTCCTGGGCCTTGGCCAGGCGGGCGTAGAGGCCCTTGTGGCGCACCAGGGCCGCGTGGGTGCCGGTCTCGACCACCCGACCGCGGTCGATCACATAGATGCGGTCGGCGTCCTTCACGGTCGACAGGCGGTGGGCGATGACGATGGTGGTGCGGCCGGCCATCAGCCGCTCCAGCGCCGCCTGGACCTGGGCCTCGCTCTCGGTGTCCAGCGCGCTGGTCGCCTCGTCCAGCAGCAGGATCGGGGCGTCCTTCAGGAAGGCGCGGGCGATGGCGATGCGCTGGCGCTGGCCGCCCGACAGCCGCGCGCCGGCCTCGCCGACCAGGGTGTCGTAGCCCAGCGGCAGGTCCGAGATGAAGTCGTGGGCCGCCGCCTGGCGGGCCGCGGCCTCGATCTCGTCCTCGGCGGCGCCGGGCCGGGCGTAGGCGATGTTGGCGCGGATGGTGTCGTCGAACAGGAACGGCTCCTGGGTGACCAGGGCGATGCGGTCGCGCAGGGAGGCCAGGGTCACGCCGCGCACGTCGTGGCCGTCGATGGTCACCGCCCCCGCGGTGACGTCGTAGAAGCGCGGGATCAGGTTCAGCAGCGAACTCTTGCCGCCGCCGGACGGACCGACCAGGGCGACCGTCTCGCCGCGCCGGGCCTGGAGCGAGACCTCGTGCAGGGCCGGGGCGTTGTCGCCATAGGCGAAGCTGACGTTGTCGAAGACGATGGTCGCCTCACCGGGCGGCAGGACCTTGGCGTCGGCGGGATCGACGATGGCCGGCTCGACGTCCAGCTGCTGGAACAGCCGGCGGGCGGCGGTGAAGCCCTCGCTGAACACCGTCTGCAGGTTGGCGACCTGGCGCAGCGACTGCAGGGCCATGGCCAGCGCGCCCAGGAAGGCCGTGAACGCCCCGGCGGTCATGCCGCCCGTGCCCGCCCGCCAGCCGGCATAGGCGAAGACGCAGGCGGTCACCAGGGCGCCGAAGGTCTCGGTGGCCGGCGCGGCCATGGCCTTGGCGTTGGAGCCCTTGATCAGGTGGCGCTGGCGGCGATCGATCACCTCGGCCACGCGGCCTTCTTCATAGGCCTCGCGGTTCTCCATCTTGACGATCTTGACGCCGTCCAGGCTCTCCATGATCGCGGTCGACAGGTTCGAGGTCTCGCCCATGGCGCCCTTGGCGGCCTTGGTGGTTTTCTTCGAGAACCGCCGGATGAACAGGCTGGCGACGGGGGCGATGACCAGCACGCCGGCCGCCAGCATCCAGTCCAGCCGGAACATCACCACCAGCGCCCCGATCACGGTCAGGAATTCGCGGGTGTAATTGACCAGGCCGCTGGTCGCCGCCTCGCGGATCAGGGTGGCGTCGTAGAGCATCGACGAGACGTACGAGCCCGAATGGGCGCCGCGCAGGCGGGCCAGGTCCGAGCGCACCAGCTTGCCGAACAGCCGCACCTGCATGGCGCCCACCACGCCGTTGCCGATGCGGTTGATCGAGGTCGTCTGCAGGACCTGGAACAGGCCGCGGGCGATGGCGATCGCGGCGATCAGCAGCGGAATGCGCACCAAGGCGCCGGGCTGGGGATGGGTGATCAGCTGATCGACGGCCGGCTTGAGGACCTCGACCAGGGCGGCGCTCAGCCCGGCGATGATCGCGGCGCTGAGCATCGCCAGCACCAACCGGTTGCGACGCGGCCGGAGATACTCGCGCCAGATCCGCGCGGCGAGGACGCGGTTGGGGGCTTGTGGCGCGGCGGGATCGGTCATGGCGGCAGGGGTCGGACGTCGGGGCGGGGCTGTCAAGCTCAGCCATGGCCTGTCATTGCGGCGGGGGTGCGGCGCTGTGGCTTTTGCATTACAGGGCTGTGGCGCCTAATTAGGCCTCGTTCACGAAGGATCGCCCGCTTGCCCGGCTACGACACCACCACCCGCTGGGGACGCTTTCGCACCTACCTCTCGTATCTGTGGAACGACCACGCCTATCTGCGCCTGGGCTTCAAGAACGACCACTGGATCAGCCCCGAGCTGGTGCGGACCAACCAGCCGTGGCCGCACCAGCTGGCCGCGTGGAAGAAGCAGGGCATCAAGACCGTCATCAACCTGCGCGGCGGGTTCGACGGCAGCTTCTACGCCCTGGAGAAATACGCCTGCGACAAGCTGGGCCTGAAGATGGTCGACTTCGTGATCACCTCGCGCGAGGTCCCGATCAAGGAACGGGTGCTGGGCGCGCGCGACCTGTTCGAGACCATCGAATACCCGGCCCTGATGCACTGCAAGTCGGGCGCGGACCGGGCGGGGATCATGAGCGTGCTCTACGCCCACTACCGCCTGGGCCTGCCGATCGAGGCGGCGATGGAGCAGCTGTCGTTCAAGTATCTGCACATCAAGCAGGGCAAGACCGGCGTGCTGGACTACACCTTCGAACGCTACCTGGCCGACGCCGCCCCCAAGGGCCTGACCTTCACCCAATGGGTGGAGAGCCCCGACTACGACCCCGTGAAGATCAAGGCCGACTTCCGGGCCGGGATGATCGGCGGCATCGTGACCGAGGGATTGCTGCGTAGGGAGTAAGCGGCTCACCCACTTGCCCCCACCTGGCGGCTTCGCCGCCTGTCCGCCCCCATAGGGGGCGGAGCCGCAAGGCGTCGACCGCAAGGCTCTTCCCCCTATGGGGGAAGACGGTCGCGAAGCGACCCGTAGGGGGCAAGTGCTAGCCGCTCAGGCCTCAGTCCACGCTCGGGTCCAGGAGCTTGTGGGCGTGGATGATGAAGTACCGCGCGTGGGCGTTGTCGACCGTGGCCTGGGCCTTGGCCTTCCAGGCCGCGTGGGCCTCGGCGTAGCTGGCGTAGGCGCCGACGAACTCGACCTTCGACAGGTCGCGGAACTCGATATCGGAAACGTTCTTCAGTTCACCGCCGATCACGAGGTGAAGAAGCTGCTTGTCGCTCATGGCGTGGAATTTCCTGCGCGGAAGTTATCGTTGCGGCAGGTCGATATGCCCGACGCGTGACAGGATCAACGGGTGAAGCGCGCGATTGGCGCAAACCACGCTCGGAAGCAGTGGATTTGCCCGGTTGTAGGCGAAGGCGGAGCCCTTGTGGTCGGTCAGGACGGCGCCGGCCTCGGCGCAGATCAGGTCGGCGGCCGCCAGGTCCCATTCGTTCTTGGGCGACAGGGCGACCGCCGCGTCGAAGGCCCCGGCGGCCACCAGGCACAGGCGGTAGGCGATCGAGTTGCGGCTCTCCACCCGCATCGGCGGCCACGGCTCGGCCCAGACCGGATGGGCGAACATCTTGGCGTCGCCCAGCATGGCGGCGTCCTTGAGGTCGTCGGTGTCGCTGGGGCTGACCGCCGTCCCGTTCAGGGTCGCGCCGCCGCCCGCGACGGCTGTGTAGGTCTCGTCCAGGGCCGGGGCGTGGACGACGCCGGCGATCGGACGACCGTTCTCGACCACGGCGATCGACACGGCGAACCAGGGCTTGCCCTTGATGAAGGCCACGGTGCCGTCGATCGGGTCGACGACGAACTGGCGCGGCGTGGCCAGGCGGGCCGGATCGTCGGCCGTCTCCTCCGACAGCCAGCCATAGCCGGGCCGGGCCGCGCCCAGGCGGTCCTTCAGCAGGGCGTCGACGGCCAGGTCGGCGTCGGTGACCGGCGAGCCGCCCTCCTTGGACCAGATCTTCAGGCCCTCGCCGCGGGCCGAGAGCGCCAGGGCCCCGGCCTCGCGCGCCGCCGTCAGGATCAGGTCCAGGTCGGTCATTTTCCGGCGATCGCCAGGGCGTCGACCAGCAGGGACGGGCTGTTGCTGGCCCCGCGGAGCTCCAGGTCCGAGCCGGGGACCAGGCGGGCGTAGATGTCGATCAGGTTGCCGGCCACGGTGATCTCGGTGACCGGGCCGGTCGAGACGCCGTTCTCGAACCAGAAGCCCGAGCAGCCCACCGACCAGTCGCCGGTGTTGCCGTTCAGCGAGGGTCCGAACATCGACGTGACCAAGAGGCCCGTGCCGGCGTCGGCCATCAGGCCGGCCAGGTCCCGCTCGCCCGGCTGCAGGGTCAGGTTATGGGTCGAGACGCCGGACGGGCCGGCCAGGCCGCGCGAGGCGTGACCGGTGCTTTCCAGGCCCAGCTGCTTGGCCGCGCTGACGTTCATCAGCCAGGTGGTCAGCACGCCGTCGTCGATCAGGGCGCGGGCCTCGCAGGCCACGCCCTCGTCGTCGAACGGGGCCGAGCCCAGGCCGCGCGGCCGGAACGGGTCGTCCAGCAGGGTCACGCCCTTGGCGAAGATCTGCTGGCCCAGCCTGTCCTTCAGGAAGGAGGTCCCGCGGGCGATCGACGGGCCCGAGATCGCGCCGATCAGCGGGCTGAGCAGCGACATGGCCAGGCGGTTCTCGAAGATCACCGGGGCGGTGGTGGAGTCCAGCTTGCGCGGGTTCAGCTTGGCGACGGCCAGCTCGCCGGCCTTGGCGCCGATGCTGTGGGGGCTGGGAAGGTCGGCGGCGTGGCGGGTCGAGCGGCCCTCGCCGCCGCGCTCCATGCCCGCGCCCTCGCCGGCGATGGCCGAGGCCGAGACGCCGAAGCCGCTGGCCTGGTGCAGGCCGGAAAAGCCTTCGCTCGTCACGAGCCGCCAGGTCGAGGCGCTCCACGACGACGAGCCGCCGTCGGAATTGGTCACGCCCTCCACGCCGCGGGCCGCGGCCTCGGCCTCGCGGGCCTGGGCCTCCAGGGTCTCGGCCGAGGGTTCGGTCGGGTCGTAGAGGTCCAGGTCGCGGAACGGGCCGCGGGCCAGGCGCTCGGCCGGGGCCAGGGCGGCGTAGGGGTCCTCCGGCGCCAGGCGGGCCATGGCCACGGCCCGGTCGATCAGCTTGGCGCGGCCCTCGGCCGAGATGTCCGATCCGGACACCGTGGCGCTGCGCTGGCCGACGAACACCCTAAGGCCGACGTCGCGGGATTCCTCGCGCTCGACCTCCTCCAGTTCGCCCAGGCGGACGCTGACGGAGAGGGATTGGCGCTGCGCGAACACGGCTTCGGCGGCGTCGGCGCCCGCGGTTCGCGCGGCGGCGAGCACGTCATGCAACAGGTTTTCGTCCATGCGGTCTTATGGACGAGGGCGCGGGGCGGGGGCAAGCGCTCCGGCTTCGCAAGGCGGCGTGATCAGCCGATCGCGTAGAACAGCAGGGCCACCGCGCCGAAGATGTAGGCCACCCAGGTGCAGATCATGCCGATGGCGCGCGGGATCGAGGCGCCGCCGCTGTTGGACAGGCCCACGGCGTGGATCAGCCGGCCGGCGAACAGGACCAGACCCACCACGTGGATGGCCAGGGGCGGGGCGCCGACCAGGGCCAGGACGATGATCGCCGCCAGGCCGACGGGGACGTACTCGCTGGCGTTGCCGAAGGCGCGGATGGCCCGGGCCAGCTCCGGAATGCCCTCGTCGCCCAGGGCCACCTTGTGCTTCTGCCGCAGCCGCACGACCAGCAGCGACAGGGTCAGCAGCAGCAGGACGTGCAGTCCCACCCACAGGGCGGCGGCGTGTCCGGAAGCGAGGGTGTCCATCGGTCGTCACTCGCGAAACTCGAAGTCGAACTGGCCGGCATAAGGCCCCGCGTTCGACGGGGCTGGCAAGGCCGATCGTCGGGCAGGCGACTAAACCCCACCCTCCGCTCATCCCGGCGAACGCCGGGACCCAGATCCCATAGCGGTGTGGCGAGCTGGATAAGCTCAGCGCTCCTGGCGTCGGTCTCAGAGCCATTCCATCTGGGTCCCGGCGTTCGCCGGGATGAGCGGTTTTAAAGCTCCCGACCCACCGGATAGAGCCGGTAGCGGTCGTCGTAATAAGGCGTGCGCTGGTAGAACCAGGCCAGGCGGGCGTCGGGATCGGCGGCGAACTTCGGGTCGGCGGCCAGCCTGGCCTCGAACTCGGCCTTCAGCTTGGGGTCGGCCGCCAGCATCTTCTCGGCCAGCGGGGCGATGGCGTAGCCCTCGATATATTCGACGCGTTGCAGCACCTCGGGGAACATGCCCCAGGCGAAGAAGCTCTCGTCGCTTTCCGGCTCCAGCAGCAGGGTCGCCAGTTCGCCCAGCGGCTGGTCGGTCGGGACGCGCACCGAGCCGGCGGGGAAGGTCACCGTGCGGGTCTCGTGGGTGACCGGGCCGGCGGCGATCTCGACATGGCCCTCGCTGGCGCGGGCCGCGAGCTTGGGGGCGGTGAAGCGGATCATGTCGACCGACACCGCTCTGGGCGCCGCCAGGGTCTCCATCGTCACGCCGTGGAGGCGCAGGCGCTCGATCACGTCGGGCTTGGCCGAGGAGACCCAGTAGGCCTTGGGCGGGGTCAGTTTCAGCGACGGCTCGGCGGCGTAGAGCGGTAGCGACCACGGCTGGGGATCGGGCTTGCCAAGCCAGCGGATCTCCCTGCGGCCCGAGGCCGGGGAATCGTAGGTCTCGTACTGCACGCCCAGGAAGCTCACCGTGCGCAGGGGCTTGTCGCCGCCGCCGCCGAAGCTGGTCCCGAAATTGGCCTCGACCACGGCCGGCCGTCGGGCGCGGTCAGCGTCCTCGGCGGCGCGCAAGGCGGCGCCGTCCCTGGCCAGGACCTTCAGGCTCTCCTCCAGCAGGACATAGGTCCCCAGCACCCGCTGGCGGTAGGGCTTCAGCGAATGGTTCTCGACCAGCACCGTGGCGATCCGCGCCGCGTCGCCATAGCCGTTCGAATAGCGCAGCGACGCCGGCGAGGCGCCCAGGCCCTTCTTGGGATCGCGATCGTCGAGGGCGAAGACCAGTTGGCCGGGAATGTGGCCCGCCGCCTTCAGCCCGGCCTCGGTGGCCGGCAGGAAGGTGTTGTCCAGCCAGGCGCTGGTCGCCTTGGACCGCGCGAAGTCGCCCAGGTAGCCGGCCCAGCCATAGGTGATGTCGTACTGGTAGTCCTCGCCGTCGGTGACGTGGATGTCCATGTAGAGGTCGGGCCGGACCGTGTTGATCAGGCCGATCATCGCCCGCATCTCGGGCGCGTCGAGCTTGCCGTAGTCGCGGTTCAGGTTGAGGTTCTGGGCCGTGTGCCGCCAGCCCTGGACCGCCGGGCCGCGCTGGTTGGGGCGGCTGTAGGGCGACGCGCGTTCATGGCCGTCGACGCTGAGGATCGGCACGAAGACCAGGTTCACGCCGTCCAGCAGCTTGTCCTTGCCGTGAAACGCGATGTCCCGAAGGAGCATCATGCCGGCGTCCTTGCCGTCGATCTCGCCCGGGTGGATGCCGGCCTGGACCAACAGCACCGGCTTCTTGGGATCGAACTTGGCGCCGTCCTTGGAGACGTAGACCACCAGCAGGTCGCGGCCCTCCGGCGACCGGCCGAAGGTCTCCACGCGGACCAGCGGCGAGGCGGCGTCCAGCTTTTCCAGCCAGGCGCGGGTCTCGGCGTAGTCGGGCGAGGCGGTCAGGCGGGTCCGCTCGGACGGCGTGATCCAGGGATCGGACGGCTTGGCGACCAGCTTTTCGCTGGCCCCATGCCAGGCGAGCGGCGGGGGAAGGATGTCGGTATCCCAGGGCGCCTTGGTGGGGGTCTCAGCCATGGTCACGCTCGCCGTCATCGCGACGGCCAGGGCCGCCAGACACGTCTTCAACATCTTCACGCCCCCACGGAAACGCCGTGCGTCCTTCGAGGCTCGCCTTATGGCTCGCACCTCAGGAAGAGGAAATCAGCAATCGCTCCTCATCCTGAGGCGCCGCGAAGCGGCCTCGAAGGACGCAAGGCGCTAAAGCCTACCTCCGCGCCGCCAGGTCCATGAAGCGCTGCTGCAGGATCTTGTCGGTCTTGAACACGCCGCGGAACTGGGTGGTGATGGTCGAGACGTCGTGGTGGCGCACGCCGCGCGTCGACATGCACTGGTGCTCGGCGTCGATCAGCACGGCGACGCCGGCGGCGCTGAGGTGGTCCTCGATCGAGTCGGCGATCTGCATGGTCATGGTCTCCTGGGTCTGGAGACGCTTGGCGAAGATCTCGACCAGCCGCGCCAGCTTCGACAGGCCCACGACCTTGCCGGTCGGCATGTAGGCCACCCAGGCCTTGCCCAGGAACGGCGCCATGTGGTGCTCGCAGTGGCTCTGCACGTCGATGCCGCGCAGCATGACCATGTCGTCATAGCCCTGCACGTCCTCGAAGGTGCGCGACAGCTCGGCGGCCGGGTCGCCGCCATAGCCGGCGAACCACTCGCCATAGGCGTCGACCACGCGCTGGGGCGTGTCGAGCAGGCCTTCGCGGTCGGGGTTGTCGCCGGCCCAGGCCAGCAGGGTCCGGACGGCGGCCATGGCCTCGTCTCGGGTGGGGCGCTGGGCGGGTTCAAGATCAAGACCGGTATCGCTGCCGAGGCCGATCAGGGTTCGCTCGCGGGTCAGGGCGTCCATGTGCGGGAAGGGTCTTTCCACGGGCTGAGTTGCGCCAGGACGCCTTTCGCCCTGGAATTACGCGTGCCACCCGTCGCGCGCCTTGAGCCATTTCAACCATGGTCGTGCGCGCGTGCTCTCGTTATATGGGGCCAATCCGTATCCCCGCAACACTCCCGCGACGTCAGGCCGCCCCGTTCCCATGACCATCAAGCTGTACGACACCATGGCGCGCGAGAAGCGCGACTTCGCCCCCGCCGATCCGAGCCGGGTGACGATGTATGTCTGCGGGCCGACGGTCTACAACCACGCCCATATCGGCAATTTCCGCCCCGTCGTGGTGTTCGACGTGCTGTTCCGCCTGCTGCGCCACGTCTATGGCGAGGATGCGGTGGTGTATGCCCGCAACGTCACCGACGTGGACGACAAGATCAACGCCAAGGCCACGGCCGAGGGCGTGGCGATCAAGGTGATCACCGAACGCTACCTGGCCGCCTACCACCAGGACGCCGACGCCCTGCTGGCCCTGCGCCCGACCCTGGAGCCCAAGGCCACCGAGCACATGGGCCCGATCGTCGAGATGATCGGCCAGCTGGTCGACAACGGCTCGGCCTACGCCGCCGAGGGCCACGTGCTGTTCGACACCCAGGCCTTCGCCGACTACGGCCAGCTGTCGGGCCGCGACCTGGACGACATGATCGCCGGGGCCCGGGTCGAGGTCGCGCCCTACAAGCGCCATCCGGCCGACTTCGTGCTGTGGAAGCCGTCCAAGGAGAACGAGCCCGAGTGGGACAGCCCCTGGGGCGCGGGCCGTCCGGGTTGGCACATCGAGTGCTCGGCCATGATCGACAAGACGCTGGGCCGGACCATCGACATCCACGGCGGCGGCATCGACCTGACCTTCCCGCACCACGAGAACGAGCTGGCCCAGAGCCGCTGCGCCCACGACCAGCCGGTCCTGGCCAACTACTGGCTGCACAACGGCTTCCTCGACATGTCGGGGGAGAAGATGTCGAAAAGCCTGGGCAACGTGATCATTCCGCACGAGCTGCTGAAGACCACGCCGGGCGAGGTGATCCGCTGGGCGCTGCTGTCGGGTCACTACCGCCAGCCGCTGGACTGGACGCCGGAGCTGGTCGAGCAGAGCAAGAAGGCGCTGGACCGCTTGTACGGCGCCCTGCGCCGCGCCAAGACCGTCGAAGCCGGCGAGTCCGAGCCGTCGGACGAGGTGCTGGCCGCCCTGTCGGACGATCTCAACACGCCGTTGGCCGTGTCGGGCTTCTTCGAGCTGTCCAGCGCCATTGAGCGGGCGGTGACGGCGGGCGACGAGCCGGCGATCGCCGCCAACAAGGGCCGGCTGCTGGCTTCGGCCGGCGTGCTGGGCTTCCTGCAGGCCGACCCGGACGCCTGGTTCGAGGGCGACGCCGACGACGACCTGAAGGCCAAGGTCGAGGACCTGCTCAAGCGCCGGGTCGAGGCCCGGACCGCCAAGGACTGGACCGCCGCCGACGCCATCCGCGCCGAGCTGGACGGCCTGGGCGTGGTGGTCATGGACGGCCCGGCCGGCGCGACCTGGCGGATGAAGGACTAGGCGCTTTGGGACTGGCGCCGAACTAAATTACATCCATAATCCGCTCATCCCGGCGAAGGCCGGGACCCAGATCCTCGAGCGAGGGCGGATGACGGGATGGGCGCGGCGCTCCTGGCGTCCGCCGCACAGCCATTCCATTTGGGTCCCGGCGTTCGCCGGGATAAGCGGGGTTTTGAAAGCTGCTGGACGGACACCCATGCAACGCGCCGTAGAATACCGCACCGGGGTGCTGGCCCCCGCCGAGATCGTCTGGGAAGTGATCTCCGACTTCGCCGCCTGGAAGGACTGGAACCCGGTCCACCCGCGCATGGAGGGCGAGATGCGCATCGGCACGCCGCTGCGGTTCGACCTGGTGGTCGGCGACGCGCCGGCCCAGCCCGCCGAGGCCGTGGTCCAGGACTGGGTGCCGTACGAGCAACTGCACTGGCGCACCAAGCGGCTGAAGGGCTTCGTCACGGCGATCCGCTATCTCGAGATCGAGAAGATGAGCGACATCGGCTCCACCTTCTCGAACGGCGAGCTGTTCATGGGCCCGCTGGTCCGCTTCGTCAGCCGCGACGAACGCCGTCGCCTGAGGGCCGCCTTCACCCGGATGGGCGAGGCGGTGAAGGCGCGGGCCGAGCTCCTCTGGTCGCAGCGCCAGAACACCCCCACATAAGCGGCATGATCGACGACCTCTATTCGGCCCGCATCCTGGGCCTGGTGGCCAACATGCCCCGGGCCGGACGGCTGGCCGCGCCGGACGCCAGCGCCGAGAAGACCGCCAAGCTGTGCGGCAGCCGGATCGTGGTCGACGTGACGGTCCGTGACGGCAAGGTCGCCGACTTCGCCCAGGACGTGGCCGCCTGCGCCCTGGGCCAGGCTTCGGCCGCCATCCTCGGCGCCCAGGTGGTCGGGGCCGACCTTTCCGAGATCGAGTTGGCCCGCGACGCCTTGCGCGCTATGCTGAAGTCAGGCGGCCCGCCTCCCGAGGGCCGATTTGCGGAGCTCGCCGTGCTGGAGCCGGTCAAGGACTATCCCGCCCGTCACGCCTCGACGCTTTTGGCGTTCGAGGCCACGGTCGAGGCTGTCCGTATGGCCACAGGCGACACCCAAACCCGAACTAGCCGCGCCGGCGCCGCTTGATCGCGACTTTTCGCTAGTCGATAAGGTCCCGACTCCGTTCGCGAAAGCGCCGGCATGACACTCTACGAACGCACCGTCGACCTGGGCCTGCGGGCCTACAAGACGACGCTCTCGCCCTTCATCGGGCGTCAGTGCCGCTATCTGCCGACCTGCTCGGAATACGCGGCCCAGGCGCTCAAGGATCACGGACCCCTGAAGGGGTCCTGGCTCGCGGTGGGACGGATCTGCCGATGCAATCCGTTCGGCGGCTCGGGATATGACCCGCCGCCTCCGCCCCGCGGGCCGCGTAAGTGGAAATGTGAAGAATGATCGACCTGATTTTCCCCGACGGCTCGGCCCGCCAGTACCCTGACGGGGCAAGCGGCCGCGACGTGGCCGCCTCGATCTCCAAGTCGCTGGAGAAGAAGGCCCTGCTGATCAAGCTGGACGGCCAGCTGCTGGACCTGGACCGTCCGCTGACGCCCGACCTGCTGGGCGGCGGCGGCAAGTTCGAGATCATCACCCGCGAGGCCCCCGAGGCGCTCGACACCATCCGCCACGATACGGCCCACGTGCTGGCCGAGGCCGTGCAGGAGCTGTTCCCCGGCACGCAGGTGACGATCGGCCCGAACGTCGAGGACGGCTTCTACTACGACTTCGCGCGCGACGAGCCGTTCAGCCTGGACGACCTGGCCCTGATCGAAAAGCGCATGCGCGAGATCGTCGACCGCGACGAGAAGATCACGCGCGAGGAAGTCGACCGCGACGCCGCCATCGCCGACTTCGAAGCGATGGGCGAGGCCTACAAGGCCCAGATCATCCGCGACCTGCCGGCCAGCGACACGATCACGGTCTATCACCAGGGCAAGTGGAAGGACCTGTGCCGCGGTCCGCACC
>Ga0326721_10000415_pt1 | contig 13133 bp, 12 predicted proteins | sample SGPome_FD_203951 | JGI IMG/M metagenome (GOLD analysis project Ga0326721, IMG submission 203951) | Soil microbial communities from Southern Great Plains, Lamont, Oklahoma, United States - SGP_1_2016 | ecosystem: Engineered > Artificial ecosystem > Soil microcosm > Unclassified | place: USA...
AGCCGAGGTGGGCTCGTCGGCGATCAGCAGGCGCGGCTTGCAGGCCAGGCCCATGGCGATCAGCACGCGCTGGCGCATTCCGCCGGAGAACTCGTGCGGGTACTGGCGGGCGCGGTTCGCGGCATCCGTGATCCCCACCATCTCGAGCAGTTCGACGACACGGGCGTCGGTGGCGTCGCCCGTCGTGCGCCCGTGCACCTCGAGCGCTTCGCCGATCTGGTCGCCGACGCGCATGAGCGGGTTGAGGTTCGACATGGGGTCTTGCGGCACGAGGCCGATGCCGGCGCCGCGCAGGGTCACCATCGCGTTCTCGGTCAGCTCGGTGAGTTCGCGACCGTCGAAGCGGATGCTGCCGGCGGTGATGACACCGTTCTCGGGAAGCAGCCGGTTGACCGCGGCCGCGGTGGTGGACTTGCCGGAGCCGGACTCGCCCACGACGGCGACGGTCTCACCCGCGGCGACATCGATGCTGATGTCGCTGATGGCGGTGACCAATTCGGAACCGGTCCGGAAGGCGACGGCGAGGCCGCTGATGCTCAGCACAGGCTCGGTGATGCTCATGGTGTTCTCGTTCCTTCGGTGTCACGGGATGTCTGGTCGCCCAGAAGTTCGGGGAGCGCGGTCAGCCACAGCGCCTCGGTGGTGAGGGGTGCAGCGGTGAGGGGTGCAGCGGTGAGGGGTGCAGCGGTGAGGGGTGCAGCGGTGGCGGGATCGGCGGCGAGCAGTCGGTTGCTCAGCATCACGACGGCGGTGCCCGCTGCGGGCAGGATGCCGAGGGCGCAGCCGGTGAAACCGGGGTGCCACAGCATCCGCTCATCTCGGCCGTCGAGGGCGACGGTGCGGCTGCGCCATCCGAGGGCCTGGCCGGCAGCGGGTCCGTCGCGGAACAGGTCGGCGACGGCATGCGGATGCCAGAGGTCGGCGTGCGCCTCGGGTGCGGCGAGGGCGGCTCCGAGCGTGAGCAGGTCGTCGGCGGTGCTGAAGAGTCCGGCGTGACCGGCCACCCCGCCGAACGCGTGGAAGCAGTTGCCGTCATTGGCGGCGCCGGCGATCTCGCCCTCGCGCCAGGTGAAGTCGCGCGAGGGCGCGGCCGCGAGCACCGGGTAGGGCTCGCCGGTGGCGACCATGCGACGCTCTGCGGCATCGCCGATCGCACTCGACGCGACCGGCGCCGCGACCGGACCGTAGCCTGTGCGCCGCAGACCGAGCGGCGCGGTCACGAGCTCGCGCACGGCGGCGTCGAGCGGAGCATCCGCCACGATCGAGACGATGCGCCCGAGCAGCAGGAAGCCGAGATCGGAGTAGTGGCGGGCATCGTCGAGCGGGTAGCGCAGGGGCAGAGCGTCGATCGCAGCGGCGGGGTCGCCGGGCGTGAGGTAGAGCGGCTGCCACTCCCACAGGCCCGCGCGATGCTGCAGCAGGTGACGCAGCGTGGTGCCGGGGGCGCAGGGAGAGCCGGGCAGGTAGCGGGCGACCGGGTCGTCGAAGCTGGCGTCACCACGGCTGACGAGCGCGAGGAGCGCGGTGGTCGTCGCCGCGACCTTCGTCACCGAGGCGAGGTCGAAGGCCGTGTCGACCGTGACCGCCGTGCCTGCGGTGTCGGCGCGACCGCCCGCCGCGAGATCGCGACCCTCGGGCGTGAGGATGCCGACGACCGCGCCCGCCGGGGCGGCGGAACCCCTCGAGAGAAGCGCCTCGACCGCGCGAGTGGCACTCATGCGCGCACCGCCCCGCGGCTGTGAACGTCGGCGAGCACATCAGCCGCGGCATCCGGAGCCAGCCCGCGGATGCCGAAGCCCGACTCGGTTCCGAGCTCGAGAGTGTCGCCGGCCGTTCGGATGCCGCCGACCACGGGCGACCGACGCAGCCACAGCGCCGCGTCGAGGTCGTGCACGACGTCGGGCGCGAACGCGGCGGCGAGGTGAGCTGCGGCGGTGACGCCGACGTGCGCCTCCATCATGCAGCCGAACACGACGCCGAGACCGGCCTCGCGGGAGGCGCGGGCCGCCGCGGCGGCTTCGGCGAGCCCGCCGGTCTTCGCGAGCTTGATGTTGACGAGATCGGCCGCGCCGCGCTCGGCGATCGCCTGCACGTCGCGCGCCGTGCGCACCGCCTCATCGGCCATGATCGGGGTGCCGACGGCGGCCGCCACCCGGGCGAGGCCATCGAGGTCGTGCGCGGCAACGGGCTGCTCGACGAGTTCGACATCGAAGCCGCGGTCTTCGGCGGCCCGGATGATGCGGATCGCCGTCTCGGCATCCCAGGCCTGGTTGGCGTCGATGCGCAGCGACACCTCGGAGCCGATCGCCGCGCGCACGGCGTGCAGTCCGGCAACCGTGTCGTGCGCGGCCGAGGCCTTGATCTTGAGGCACCGGAACCCGGCGGCCACGTGTTCGGCCGCGCGGTCGGCCAGCTCGGCGGGATCGGCCGCCGACAGCGTCATGTCGGTGCGGATGCTCGTGGGCACAGTCCCGGTGGCGAACATCTGCGCCACCGGAATCGCACGCGTCTGCGCGTCGAGGTCGGCGCGTGCGCACTCGACCGCGCTGCGGGCCGCGGCATTGCCCCACACCGCGCGAGCGATGTCGGAGGCGAGCGCGGGGTCGCCGGTGTCTCGCCCGATGACGACGTCACCGAGGGGACCGGCGACCACGGCCGCGACGCTCTGCGCACTCTCGCCGGTGACGCGCCAGCTCGTCGCCGCCTCACCCCAACCGGTGCGTCCGTCAGAATCGGTGGCCTCGACGAGCATCACGTCGATCTGCTCGGTGCGGCGCACCGCGGTGACGAAGGGACGCACCAGCGGGGAGGCAACGCGCAGCACGCGCAGTCGTTCGATGACGCTCACGTCCACTCCCGCCGCATGCGCTGCTCGGGCTCGCCGAAGTCGGCCTGGGTGCGGGTCTCACCGTCGGGGCGCCAGCCGCGCGACTCGTAGAACCCGATCGAGGGAGCGTTCGCCGCGAACACCCACAGGGTGGCCGCGGCGGCTCCCGCCGACCGCAGCGCATCGGTCGCCCTCGACAGCAGGACCGTTCCGACGCCTTCGCCGTGCGCGCGCGGGGAGACGTACAGCGAGTGCACCGCGCCCTCGACGGCACCGGCATCCGCACCGGCATCCGTTCCCGTACCGACCGCGTAGCGCGTGATGCCGACGACCCGGCCGCCGCCCTCTGCGGCATCGATGGCGGCATCGATGGCGACGAGCACGACACCGGTGGTGTCCGCGAGCACACGACGCCACAGCGCCTCGGCGCGCTCGTCGGCCATCGCGTCGATCGCCGATGCCGGCAGCACGCCGCGGTAGCTCTCGCGCCAGCAGTCGAGGAACACGTCGAGCACCCCGGACAGGTCGTCCGGGGTGGCGCGACGCACCTCGAGGTTCACGATGCCGCGGCCTCCGCGAGCACCAGCGAGGCGATGCCGGAGACCGGCGCGGGCATGACCAGCGGGCCTGCTCCCGGGGTGATCGTGCCGAGGATGCGGGGCTCGCGCGCGCCCGTGCCGCCCGGGACGATCGCCGAGATCCCGTGCATCGTGCACCAGCCGATCAGCGCGAGCAGGATGGCCTCCTTGCTGTCGGCGGGCGCACCGAGCTCGTCGGCGAGCACCACCCGGGTGAGGGGCAGTGCGGCGCGCAGCCCCTCGAGGAGCAGCGGGTTGCGGCATCCGCCTCCCGACACCGCGAGGAACGCGATCTCGGCCGCGGCCACGTCGCGCGCCACGGTCTGCACCGTGAGCTCGGTCAGGGTGCGCACCACGTCTTCGACCGCGATCTCGCGGCCCTGGGCGGCGAGATGCTCGTGCACGTAGCCGAGGTGGAAGTGCTCTTTGCCGGTGCTCTTCGGCGGGGTGAGCGCGTAGTACGGATCGGCGAGCATCGCCGCGAGCAGCGCCTCGTCGACGCGTCCCGTGCGAGCGATGCGCGCGTCGTCGTCGTAGCCCAGCGGGTTGAGACCGTGCTCGACGATGACCGCGTCGACCAGCGCGTTCGCCGGACCGATGTCGTACGCCACCAGGCCATCAGGGCGCACCACCGTCATGTTCGAGATGCCGCCGAGGTTGAGGGCGGCCGAGATGCCGGCCTGCGAACGCAGCAGCAGCTCATCGAGGAACGAGACCAGCGGGGCGCCGTGTCCGCCCGCGGTGATGTCGCGGATGCGGATGTCGGAGACCACGGGAGCGCCCACCTTCTCGGCGATCCAGGCGGGCTGTCCGATCTGCAGGGTGCCCAGCGCGTGCGCGCCATCGACCCAGTGGTACACCGTCTGCCCGTGCGAGCACACCGCATCGACGCCGCCGACGCTCGCGGCGATATCGGCGGCGACCTCGGCGAACGCCTGGCCGATGAGGGTGTCGAGTTCGCACACCTCGGCGAGCGTCGTCTGCGCCGGGGGCAGCGCAGCGATCAACCGTGCACGCAACTCGGGAGAGTACGGGATGCTCGCCTCGGCGACCACGGTGCCGCGCAGCTCGACGCCGGTCGCTGCGGGGGCGGTGCCCGGGATGCCGTCGCCCGGGGTGCCGTCGACGGCCGTGAAGTCGACGGCGGTGAAGTCGACGATCGCCGCGTCGATCCCGTCGTGCGAAGTGCCCGAGATCAGTCCCAGAACGCGCATCAGTTCTCCTCCAGTGCAGTCCGCAGCCGGCCGTCGGCGGCGGTGAGTCGTGCGGTGGCCGCGGCGAGATCGTCGCCACGGCGCAGCATGATCGACGCGAGCTTCACGTCGTACGCCGCCGTCTCGAGGGCGGCGACCGCGGTGTCACGGTCGACGTCGGCGATGGACTGCACCATGCGGATGGCGCGCTCGCGGAGCTTGTGGTTGGTGGCCTTGAGGTCGACCATCAGGTTGCCGTAGGCCTTGCCGCCGCGCACCATCACGATCGTCGAGAACATGTTGAGCACGAGCTTCTGCGCCGTCCCCGACTTGAGTCGCGTCGATCCCGACAGCACCTCGGGGCCGACCTCGACCTCGATGCCGTGCTCGGCGGTCTCGCTCAGCACGGTGCCGGTGTTGCACGAGAGACCGACCGTGAGGGCCCCGCGCTCGCGCGCCCGACGGATCGCCGCGACGACATAGGGCGTGCGACCGCTGGAGGCGATCCCGATGACCGTGTCGAGCGGGCCGATGTCGACGGCGTCGATGGCGGCACTGCCGCCCTCGGCGTCGTCTTCGGCACCCTCGACCGGGTTCACGATCGCTCCCGCTCCCCCGGCCATGATCGCGAAGACCAGCTCGGGCGGGGTGCTGAACGTGGGCGGGCACTCCGAGGCGTCGAGCACGCCGATGCGTCCGGGCGTTCCTGCACCCACGTAGACGAGTCGGCCGCCCTGCGCCATCCGGTCGGCCGTCGCCTCGATCGCCGGGACGATCTGCGGCAGAGCGCGCTGCACGGCGGCGGGAACCGTCGCGTCGGCGTCGTTCATGGTCTGGGCGATCTCGGCCACGCTCATGCGATCGAGGTCGGCGTACCGGGGGTCGCTCGCCTCGGTCGCGAGCATCCCGAGATCTTCCGCGTTCATCGCTTGCCCCTGTTCCGAGGATCGAGACTGTCGCGCAGCCCGTCTCCGAGCAGGTTCAGCCCGACGACGAGCAGCACCACGATCGCACCGGGGGCGATCATGGTCCAGGGGGCGATGGTGACGAGCGTGCGCGCCTCGAAGATCATCGATCCGAGCGACGGTGCGGGCGGCGGCGTGCCGAGCCCGAGGAAGCTGAGCGAGGCCTCGGTGAGCACGGCCCACGAGAGCGACAGCGTGACCTGCACGATGATGATCGAGGTGATGTTCGGCAGCACGTGGCGGAACATCGTCGCCATGCGGCTCTGCCCCGTGCTCTTGGCGGCCTTGACGTACTCGACCTCGCGCAGCGACAGCACGGGGCCGCGCGTCACGCGGATGAAGATCGGCACGTAGACGATCGCGATGGCCACGGCGATCGTGAACCAGTTGCGCTCGAAGACCGAGGCCAGCGACAGGGCGAGCAGCAGCGGGGGGAACGCGAACAGCACGTTCGTGACCGCGGTGATGGCTCCGTCGGAGACGCCGCGGTAGAAGCCGGCGATGAGTCCGCAGATCGTGCCGACGACGGTGGCGAAAGCCACGGCGACGACCGAGATCAGGGCGGAATTGGCGACGCCGGCGGCGACGCGCGAGAAGACGTCGCGGCCGAACTGGTCGGTGCCGAACCAGTGCACGCCCGACGGGGCCTGCAGGCGCGACGGCGGGTCCTGGGCGAGCGGATCGAACGGCAGCAGACCGAACGCCGACACGATGCTGAGGATGCCGAGCAGCACCACGATGATGAGGCCGGTGAGCCCGCTCCGGCTGCGCAGCAGCAGGCGGGCCCGCTCCATGGTGCGCCCGCCGCCGGGGGCGAGGGTCGGGGTCTGAGAGATGTCGGTCATGCGGCACGCACCCGAGGATCGATGACCCGGTACAGCAGGTCGGTGAGCAGGTTGACGATGACGAAGGCGAGGGCGATCACGAGCACGGTGCTCTGCACGAGCGCGTACTCCTTCTGCTGGATGCCGAGCAGCACCTGTCGTCCGATGCCGGGGAGCGAGAAGATCTGCTCCACGACCACCGCACCACCCAGGAGGTAACCGAACTGCAGGCCCGTCATGGTGACGATGGGCACGAGGGCGTTGCGCAGCACGTGACGCAGCTGCAGTCGCCGGGACGGCACGCCCTTGGCGCGCGCGGTGCGGATGAAGTCGTTCGAGCGGATCTCGAGCACCGCGGTGCGCGTGGTGCGCATGATCGGTGCGGCGATGCCGAAGCCCAGCACGATCGACGGGAGCAGCATCTGCTGCAGGTTGAGCAGCGGATCCTGGAAGAGCGGGGCGAATCCCTGCCCGTTCGGGTTGAAGCCGAACGACGAGGCCAGCACCGCGAGCAGCGCGGTGCCGAGCAGGAAGGCGGGGATCGAGAGCCCTGCGAGGCCGACGACCTGGCCGAAGCCGTCGCGTACCGAGTCGGGCTTCGAAGCCGACAGCATGCCGAGGGGGATGCCGATGGCCAGGGCGATCACGATCGAGAAGATCGCGAGCTCGAAGGTGACCGGCAGGGCGGCGGCGGTGAGGTCGAGGACGCTCATCTGCGCCCGCGAGGAGAACCCGAGGTTGCCGGTGAAGATATTGCCGAGCCAGGAGAAGAACTGCACGAAGAGCGGCTGGTCGAGGCCGTAGTAAGCCTCGAGCGCTGCGCGCTGGGCGGGCGTGAGTGCGGCGGCCTCGGTGCCGAGGCCCGAGCTGATCTGGTCGCCGGGGATGGCGCGCAGCATCAGGAAGACGAAGATGGCGACGCCGAGGAGCGTGCCGAGGGCTGCGAAGATGCGGCGCAGCACGCTGTTGCGGAGGATCTGTCTGAACATGCGAGTGTGTGGGTGCCTGTCGTCGGGGATGGAGCGGTGCGGGCTGTCGTGCCCGCACCGCTCCTGTCCGCTACTTGATGGAGGTGGTCCGCAGGTACTGCAGCGAGCCGTTCACCATCGGAACGAAGCCGTCGACGGTGGATGCCGTGGCCGTGTAGGTGTAGCTCGTGAACAACCAGATCCATGCGGCGTTGTCTTCGAGGTTCTCGGAGACCTGCGCGTAGATGTCCTTGCGCGCGTCGGCGTCGGCCGTCTGGCGGCCCTCGGCGAACAGGGCGTCGAGCTCGGGCGAGGAGTAGCCGGCGACCTTGTTCAGGTTTCCGGTGCTGGTGAAGTAGCGACCGTACATGCCGTCGGGGTCGGGGCGTCCGCCGTTGAGGGCGACCGCGGCGTCGAAGTCACCGGCGATCCAGCGGTCGACGTAGGCGCCGGACTCCAGCACCTCGATGTCGAGCGTGATGTCGGCGTCGGCCAGCTGGGCCTTGAGGTTCTGCGCCTCGTTGACCGAGGTGGCGTACTCGCCCTGCGAGACGATCGTCTTGACCGTGACGCCGTCGCTCTTGCCGGCCTTGTCGAGGTACTCGGCGGCCTTGTCGAGGTCGCGCTCCGGGCAGGGGCGCGCGTCGGGGTCGGACTTGTACGCGGGCGACGTGATCGGGCCGGTGACCTCTCCCTCGCCGAGGGCGGCGGTGTCGAGCACTTCCTGGCGGTCGATCGCGCACTGGATCGCGAGGCGCACGTTGACGTCGGCGAGGTCGCCGCGCGTGGCGTTGAGCTGCAGCGCGTGGTAGCTGAGCTGCGGAGTGGTCGCGACGGTGACGTTCGCGCCCTCGGCGGTCTGAGCGACCAGCGGGTCGTCGAAGACGGCGAACTGCACGTTGCCGGACTGCATCGCCGAGACGATCGACGACTCGTCGGGGATCACGCGGAACTCGACGGTGTCGAGCAGGGCGGTGTCGCCCCAGTAGTCGTCGTTCTTGGCGAGCGTGAGCGATTGGCTCGGCTTGCGGTCGTCGAGCAGGAACGGGCCGGTGCCGTTGGGGGTGGTGTTGAGCGCCTCTTCGGTGTCGTCGGAGGAGAGCATCGCCATGTTGATGACGGCGAGGTTGGCGGGGAGCGCGGCGTCGGGAGCGCTGAGGGTCAGCGTGACGGTCGTCTCGTCGGTGGCCTCGACGGCGGTGACCGAAGCGAGAGAGCTGCGCGCGACGGCGGCGGTGGCCTCGGCGGCGATCGCGTCGAGCGAGTACTTGACGTCTTCGGAGCCGAACGTGCTGCCGTCGGCGAAGGTGACGCCCTCGCGGAGCTTCAGGGTGACGGTGAGGCCGTCTTCCGAGACCTCCCACGACTCGGCGAGACCGGGGACGACGTTCAGGTCCTCATCGAACTCGGTCAGCGTGCCGTAGAGGTTCTGCAGCACGTTGACGGCCTGGAACTGCGTGGCCTTCCACGGGAACAGAGTGTCGGGATCGCTGGTGACGCCGATGACGAGGTCTCCGCCGGCTGCGCCCTCGGACGGGGCCGGATCGGATGCCGGGGCGGAGCACCCGGTGATGACGAGAGCCAAAGCGACTCCCGTGGCAGTGAGAGCGCCGAATGACGCCCGCCGTGCTGTGCTCATTGCTGTTACCTCCTGGCTGGGACGCGTCGCCATGGCGTCGGGAAGGCCATCGGCCTGGGAGCCCCGGGAACGTCGTCGGTCGTGGTGGTACTAAAAGTACACGAAAGTCTCTTCATATGTAACAGAATTTCCCCTAGGGTATGAATCACCGATCGGAGACCACATGCCCTCTGCATCCGCCCGCGACGACGCCGGCGTGCACCCCGTGCTCGTGCGCATGCGCGCCATCCGCCCCGAGCTCCGTCCGAGCGAACAGCGCATCGCCGATCTGTTCCTCGCGCGGCCCGCCGAGACCGCCGGGCTCTCGATCGCCGAACTCGCCCTGCGGTGCGAGACGTCGACCACCTCCGTCGTCCGGTTCTGCAAGAGCCTCGGGTACGAGCACCTGCGCGATCTGCGCAACCACGTGCTGCGCGAGGTCGAGCGCGAGACCTTCGACACCGCCGCCCTCCCCGACGTGTCGGGCGACATCGACCGCAACGACACCCTCGCCGACATCGTCGCCAAGGTGTCGCTCGCCGAGACCCTGTCTCTCGCCGACACCGCCAAGGTGCTCGACACCGAGGCCCTGCGCGCCTCGGTCGACGCGATCAACGCCGCGACCAGGGTCGACATCTTCGGCGTCGGCGCCAGCTCGATCGTCGGCCTCGACCTGCAGCGCAAGCTCACCCGTATCGGCCGCACCGCTCTCGAATGGTCCGACCCGCACGCCGCGTGGACCTCGGCCGCCACCCTCGGCCCGGGCAACGTCGCCATCGCGGTCTCGCACACCGGATCGACGACCGACACGATCGAGTTCCTCCTGCTCGCCCGCCAGGCCGGCGCGACCACGATCGCGATCACCAACCACGCCGGTTCCCCGCTCGCCGATCAGGCCGACATCGTGCTCACCACCGCCGCGCGCGAGACCGGCTTCCGATCCGGCGCCCTCGGCAGCCGCATCGCCCAGCTCATGGTGGTGGACTGCATCTTCATCGGCGTCGCCCAGTCGAACTACGACCGCTCGATGGAAGCCCTGCGCAACACCTACGCCGCCGTGCACCACACACGAGCGGGCGGAGCGTGAGCGGCTCCCCTCCCGCCCGCACTTCGCGCACCGGGTCGAGCGCCAGGATCGGGCTGTTCGCCGCCTTCGCGAGCCTCGGCGTCACGGCATCCTTCGTCCCCGCCGTGCTCCCGGCCGCCGAACGGGCGATGTCGGCCGATCTCAGCGCGGCCGTTCCCGTGCTGTTCGCCGGCCTCCTCGTGGGCGTGCTGCTCTCGGGACCCCTGCTCGTTCGTCGACCGACCCGCCTCACCCTGATCCTCGGGAGTGGCCTGCAAGCGCTCGCGATCGTCGTGGGCGCGTGGGCCGGATCCGCTCCGGTCTTCCTCGCCGCGGCCGCTCTGGCCGGTCTCGGATTCGGTCTCGTCGAGGCGGCGGGATCGGTGGCCGCGAAGGCCGCATCGACGGGCAGCGCCACCGGCATGCTCAGCGCCCTCATGGGCACGGTCGCCGTCTGCGCCGCGCTCACCCCGCTCGTGATCGCCGCCGGGGCCGGGACCGGGATGCTGCCGGTGCTCAGCATCCTCTGCGTCGTGCCGCTCACGACGGTCGTGCTGCTCCTCGGCTCCGGTGCCGCACGCCCGGGTTCTGCGCCCTCGACTCCTCTGCCACCTTCGACGCCCTCGAGGAACCTGCGCGCGCTGGTCCCCCTCCTCCCGTTCGCCCTCGCTCTGCCGCTGTACGTCGGCGTCGAGACCGTGCTCTCCGGGTGGTCGGCCGTGATCCCCGAGCGTGCGCTCACCCTCGACCCCTCGGCGGCGGCGCTGGGCACCACGGCCTTCTGGGGGTTGATGGCGGTCGGTCGATTCGGCGCGGCGGCCCTGCGACGGCGCGACGTGCGCCCGCTCGTGATCCTCGCGACCGGCACGCTCGGCGCCGCGGCACTCATGGCCGCGGCCGGGCTGCTGATCGGGTCGTCGCCCGTGTGGGCACTGGCCGCACTCGCGGCATCCGTCGTGCTGCTCGCTCCGAGCTACGGCCTGATCCTCGGACTCGCCCTGGACCGCCTCGACCCCGCCCGCAGCGCCGCGGCGACCGGCGCGCTCGTGGCGTGCGGAGCCGTCGGCGGCACCTTCGTGCCCACCCTCATCCTGCTGATCGGACGCGACCCGGTCGCGAGCGTCACCTTCGTCGTGTCGGCGGCGCTGTGCGCCCTCGTGCCGATGCTGGTGGCGCTAGCGCAGCACGAGCGCCGCGGCACCGATGAGCGGCCCCTCGTCACCGAGCCCTGAGCGCACGACGCGCGCCCGGCGGGAGTACTCGTGCGCCGCGCTCGCGGTGAGCGCCTGCTGCACGAGGTCGATGTAGTCGGCCGAGACGCGTGAGAATCCGCCGCCGATCGCGACCATGTCGAGGTCGACGAGGGTCGCGGCATCCGCCAGCGCCTCGCCGACGGCCTTCGCCGAGCGCTCGATCGCCGCGCGCGCGATGGTGTCGCCGGCCGCGGCATCCTTCGCCAGGTCTTCACCGGTCGCTCCGGTCCACCCCTGCTGCTGCGCCCAGGCTGCGCTGGCGGGGCCGGAGGCGATCTCCTCGAGCGTGAGCCCACCCTCGCGGCGCACCTGCCCGAGGTGGCCGGCGTTGCCGGAGGCTCCGGGGATGTAAGACCCGTTCACGACGAAACCGCCGCCGACGCCGGTCGAGACGACGATCGACAGCGAGGCCCGGGCATCCTGCGTCGCACCGAGCCAGGCTTCGGCGAGCGCGAGCGCTCCGCCGTCGTGCCCGAGGATGGTCGGAAGGTCACGCCCGAGAACGGCGGATGCTTCGCGCCGCACCGCCTCGCCGAGGCCGTAGCCGCGCGCCGAGGGCATGTTGACGGGCACGATCGTGCCGGTCGGGCGGTCGACGGGTCCGGCGCTGCCCGCTCCGGCGCCGACGAGCTCGGCTCCGGAGGGGAGGGCGGCGAGCGCGTGCTGCACGATCGCGGCGACCGCGGCGTCGAGCGAGGCGGGGGTGGCCTCGCGGCCGGTGGCCTGGCGGCTGCGGCTGCCGTCGACGAGGGAGCCGTCCTCGGAGACGAGTGCGGCCTCCATCTTCGTGCCGCCGACGTCGACGGCGAGGGCGTAGCGGGTCACTGCGGGTCGAGTCCGAGGTCGTCGAGGTCGAATGCGGCGAGCCAGGCGAGGCCCTCGGCTTCGATGGCGGCCTGCGCGCCGGTCTTGCGGTCGACGATCACGGCGACGGCGACGACCTCGGCGCCCTCGCGGCGGAGCACCTCGACGGCCTTGAGCGCCGACTGCCCGGTGGTCGAGGTGTCTTCGAGCACGACGACGCGCTTGCCCGCGACATCCGCGCCCTCGATCTGACGGCCGCGGCCGTGGTCCTTGGGCTCCTTGCGCACGACGAAAGCGTCGAGCGGGCGGTCGGTCGCGACCGAGGCGTGCAGCACCGAGTTCGCGATCGGGTCGGCCCCGAGGGTGAGGCCTCCGACCGAGACGACATCGAGGTCGCCGATCAGGTCGAGCATGATGCGGCCGATCGCGGGAGCGGCCCGATGATCGAGCGTGAGCTTGCGCATGTCGACGTAGTACGTCGCCTTCTTGCCACTGGAGAGAGTGAAGTCGCCATGGAACACCGCCTCGTCCTTGATGAGGTCGAGGAGGTTCTGGCGGTCTGCGTCGAGTGCGGTCACGGCATTCAGTGTAGAAGGTTCGCGCTATGACTGCGCTGTCACATGTCGAACGGATGCTCCGGCCGACGCTGTCCGACCCCGCAACTAGGCTGGACGCATGCGCTTGGCCACCTGGAACGTCAACTCCATCCGCACCCGTGTCACCCGCACCGTCGAATTCGCCGTGCGCGAAGACATCGACGTGCTGGCGATGCAAGAGATCAAGTGCAAGCCCGAGCAATTCCCCTACGAGAAGTTCGAAGAGGCCGGCTACCAGGTCGAGGTGCACGGCCTCAACCAGTGGAACGGCGTCGCGATCGCGAGCCGCCTGCCCATGAGCGACGTGCGCACCGGGTTCGACGGCATGCCCGGGTTCGCCAAGGGCCACGAGGGTCCGGATGCTCCGCTCGAAGCCCGCGCGCTCGGCGTGATGGTCGACGGGGTGCGCGTCTGGAGCCTGTACGTGCCGAACGGCCGCTC
>Ga0326721_10000416_pt1 | contig 13106 bp, 11 predicted proteins | sample SGPome_FD_203951 | JGI IMG/M metagenome (GOLD analysis project Ga0326721, IMG submission 203951) | Soil microbial communities from Southern Great Plains, Lamont, Oklahoma, United States - SGP_1_2016 | ecosystem: Engineered > Artificial ecosystem > Soil microcosm > Unclassified | place: USA...
AAGACGCACTCTCTTCGCTCGACCCGCTGCGCACCGTCGGCAAAGAGGTGCAGGAGGCGATCTCGGCCACCGGAGGCCCCCGTGGCCGTGCCGGCCGCGCCCGCGCCCTCGAACTGCTGCGTCGCACGCACGTGCCCGACCCCGAGACCCGCATCGATGAGCGGCCCGCGCAGCTCTCGGGAGGGCAGCGTCAGCGCGCGCTCATCGCGACGGCCCTCGCCGGCGACCCCGCGGTGCTCATCGCCGACGAGCCCACCACCGCGCTCGACGTCTCGGTGCAGAAGCAGATCCTCGAACTCTTCGGCGAACTCAAGGCCGAGGGCATCGCCCTGCTGCTCATCAGCCACGACCTCGCCGTGGTGTCGCAACTCGCCGATCGCGTGCTCGTGCTGCAGGGTGGTGCCGTCGTCGAAGCGGGCACCACCGCCGAGGTGCTCTCGAACCCGGCGCATCCGTACACCCGGTCGCTGATCGAGGCGGCCCCGCGGTTCGAGGTCGGGCCGGCGGATGCTCTGGCCGAAGCTGGGTCCTTGAGCGCACCGGGGTCCTTGAGCGTACCGGGGTCCCTGAGCCTGTCGAAGGGCCCCGCCCCCGAAGCATCCGAAGACGCCGACATCGTGCTCGCCGCCGAAAACGTGAGCAAGACGTTCGCGGTGCGGGGCGGCACCGTGCGGCGCGCCGTGAAAGACGTGTCGATCGCCGTGCGCCGCGGGCGTTCGGTCGGTGTCGTCGGCGAATCCGGCTCGGGTAAGACGACCCTCGCGCGCATCCTCGCCGGGTTCACCTCCGCCGACAGCGGCACGGTACGGCGGGCGAGCGACGACCCGCGCGACGTGCAGTTCGTGTACCAGGATCCGGGGTCGTCGTTCGATCCCCGCTGGACCGTGGGGCGTCTGCTCGACGAGGCGATCGCGCTGCGGCATCCCGACTTCGGGCGCAGCGAGCGCACCGCGCGGGTGCGGGACTGGTTGGAGCGCGTCGGGCTCTCCGCCGACTTCGCCGACCGGCGGCCCTCGTCGCTCTCGGGTGGGCAGCGTCAACGCCTGGGCATCGCCCGCGCGCTCGCCGTGGAGCCCGCCGTCGTGGTGCTCGACGAGCCCGTGTCGGCGCTCGATGTGGCGGTGCAGAAGCAGATCCTCGAACTGATCGCCCGGCTGCAGGCCGAGACCGGCGTCGGATACCTCTTCATCTCGCACGACCTCGGTGTGATCCAGAAGGTGTGCGACACGGTCGTGGTGCTGCAGGGCGGCGAGGTGCGCGAGGCCGGCCCCACGTCGCAGGTGCTGCGCGCGCCGGCCGACGAGTACACCCGCCTGCTGATCGACGCGGTTCCGTCGCTGCCCGCGTTCTGACGCGCGAGAGGTCAAGACACGCCGCGCCGCGCCCGCTTGATGCGGCGTGTCTTGACCCCTCGCGCCGTGCAGGGGTCAGCGGAAGACGCGACTCAGACCGCTGCTGATCTGGGTGAGCTGGATGAAGATGACCAGGCGGGCCAGCGGCTGCAGGAGCCATCCGAGCACCGTCCGGCGGCGCGCCGTGCGCTCCCAGCCGAAGTGGATGCGCATCTGGGTTCCACCGGCGGCCTCTTCGAGCTCGAAGCGGATCACGCGCTCGTTGGCCGCTCGGGCGTCGGGGTACGACATGCGCCAGGTCACGCGGACGGGTGCGTCGACCTGTTCCCGCCGAATGCGGATGCGGCGAAACTCGTCCTTGATGCGCAGTGGCTTGCCATCGGGAGCGTGCGTCGGGGCGGCGGCATCCCACTCGTCTTCGTTGTCTGTGCCGCGAGCGACCTGTCCGACTGCGCCGTCCCACTCGGGGATGCGCATGGCATCGCTCACGAGCATCCAGAGGTCGGCAGGAGGCGCGGGCACGAACGCGGACATCGATCCGTGGGGTCCACGGGATCGCCCACGCTCGTCGTCGGCGGGTCGGATGCCGTCGGCCTCGTCGAGGCGCGCACGCAGATCGGCCGTGTCGACGCCGAGCCGACTCAGGAGCGCACCGATCGTGCCGCTCGGTTCCGTGAGCAGGCAACGGAGCACGGCGGAGCTGCGTCCGTCGTGGACGCCGCTGGATGCTCGCTTGAGCACGTCGACCGCACGATCGGTCCAGTCGTACCCCTGCGTCTCATGAAACACGATGCGTTGTTCGCCCGTGCTGCCGGCGGCGTCGATCGACGCGACGCCGAGCGATTCGAGGTGATCGGTGCGCTCCGCGGCGACGGCGTCTCGGGCGACGTCGAGCGTGACTCCGAGCCCGCGGAGCACCTGTCCGGCGTTCCCGGCGTCGAGCGTCAGGGCCAGGAAGAGGTGATCGATGTCTGCGTTGCGGATGCCGAGACGCGAGGCCTCTTCCATGGCGGCGAGTGACAGGGTCTGCGACACCGCCGCCGCTTCGGTGAACTTGCTCATGCGTTTCTCCGGGGGATGTCGATGGTCGGGTCGATGCGCTTGGCGTGCTTCTTGTGCACCGCCTGGCGGGTCACTCCGAGGGCGTCGGCGATGGCCTGCCAGCTCATGCCGCTGCGCAGAGCGGCCTCGACCTGTCGGAGTTCGAGCGTGTCGGCGAGAACGCGCAGAGAAGCGACGGCGCGCAAACCCGTGCGCGGATCGGTGGTGTCGGCGGCGGCCCGGGCGACGTCGGTCGATTGCATACTGTCAACCTAGGTTGCGCGCAGGCCCGCTGTCAACCTGGGTTGCGTGAGCGCCGGCTCCCCGGGCGCGCTGAGGGGTCAAGACACGCCGCGCCTTGCCCGCCGGATAAGGCGTGTCTTGACCCCTCGCGCCTCCGCGCCCGCGCCGCGTCGGGCGGAGAACTCGCCGATAGGCGGAAGTAGCCGCAGGAGTTCTCCGCCCCACGCGGAGTTCTCCTCCCCACGCGGAGTTCTCCTCCCCGCGTGGAGTTCTCCTCCCCACGCGCAGGCGCGAGCATGGCCGCGCGCGCACACATCGCTCCTTGACGCATCCGCCGCGCTCGGGTTATGTTTCTCACACCCCGTTCTGACAGCGTTGTCATGTCGCGTATCCGCGACGGTGACCGATGCAGTTCACCCAGAGTCCCCGAAGACTCGCTCCCGAGGAGACACGACATGGCCCGCTCCGGCCCCGCACCGACCCAGCGCCCCGCACGCACCCGACGCACCGCAGGCCTCTTCACGAGAGCGATGACCCTCGTCGTCGCGGCAGCGGTCGCGGTACCGGTAGCCGCCCTCGCGCCGGCGGCGGCAGCATCCGCCGCTCCGGTCGCCGGCAACTCCGTCGTGAAGACCGCCGCCTTCGGTGCCCCCGACGACACGGCGGCCGACTACTACGCCGCCCTGCTGCGCCACACGCGCTGGGTCAACACGGTCTGGGATTCCTCGATCGGGGCGTACCAGTTCAAGGACTTCAACTTCGCGGTGGTGCTCGGCAACGCGGTGCTGCTGACGCACGGCGAGTACGACGCGCAGACCGCGGGAAGCTCGAAGGAGCAGTTGAGCCAGCGCACGATCGACACGATCCGCTACTACGCCGCGAAGAACCGCTTCGTCGACCCGAACGGCACGTGGGGCAAGCGTCTCTTCTGGGACTCGACGTTCCAGTCGTACTTCCTCGACGCGGGGCGCCTGCTCTGGGATCAGCTCGATGCCACCACGCAGAAGAACCTCACGACCATCGCGGTCGGGCAGTCTGCCTACACGTCCGACCTGAACTACGGCAACGACCCGCTCTCGGGATCGTGGACGGCCGACTGGCCGACCGGCAAGCACGAGGGCGACACCGCGCAGGAGGAGGCCGGCGTCTACACGCAGTCGCTCGCACCGGGCCTGGCCTGGGCGCCCGATCATGCGGATGCCGCGCGCTGGAACGAGCAGCTCGGAGACTGGGCGCGCAACGCCGCCGGCCAGCCGACCGCTGACCTCAACAATCCGGCCATCGTCGCCGGCAAGCCCGTGTCGACGAACACGATGCAGACGATCTACGACACCTACCTGGTCGAGAACCACGGGTCGTTCGGGCCGCACTACCAGTCCGACATCTGGCGTTCGGGCGGCCGCAATGCGATCCAGTTCATCCTGAACGACCAGCCGGTTCCCGAGTACCTGAAGCACCAGCCGAACTCGGCCGAGCTGTGGGAATCGATCAAGATGGTCATGTCGAACCAGGGTGAGCCGTTCATGCCCATGGTCAACGACCGCGAATACCTCTACGGCCGCGATGTGATCCCGATGGCCTTCCTCGGTCAGGTGCTGCGCGATCCCGACGCCGCGCGCGCCGAGGCCAACATGGCCGCCTCGCTCGAGGCCTACCAGTCGTACGCCCCCGTCGATCGGCTCGCGAAGTTCTCGGGCGAGCCCAAGTACGAGCCCGAGGCTCGCGCCGAGATCGCGATCTCGTACCTGCTGCACGTCGAGTCGGCCGAGTCCGAGGCGGGCGTGGTCACCCCGACCCCGCAGGACGAGTTCTTCGCGCGGCTCTCGGGCGTGCGCGATTTCGGTGCGGGTCCGGGCCTCTCGGTGCAGCAGACAGCGGATGCCTGGGCTGCGGCATCGAGCAAGAAGGGGTTCCTGAAGTTCCCGTGGGTTCCCGGGCACGACTCCTGGCTGTTCGCGCTGTCGGGCTCGACGCCCTTCCTCTACCCGAACTCGGCGGCGACGGTCGACGCCCGCAACACCGCCACCTACACGGCGCCGCGCGACGGCTTCGAGGGCACCTCGTCAGTGTTCCGCATCGGCGAGGGCTACGCGGGTCAGGTGACCCTCCCGACCGGTGCGGCGCTCTACGCCTCGACGGGTGCGGGCTGGCAGGACGGCAGCGTCTCGGTGCGCAATCTCGACATGGGCGGGTACAACGGCCTCGACGGAACGCGCACCTACTTCACGGCCGAGGGGTCGGGTACCGACACCCTCCCGGTCGTGACGCCGCCGAACCCCGCCGACGTCAACGCCGCACGCATCGACGACCTCGCCTTCGAGCCCGTGCAGGCGCGCTACGTGCGCATGCAGGGGCAGCAGGGCAACGCCAAGTACGGCTACTCGCTCTACTCGCTGCACGCCTACGGCGCCGGTGATCAGGCATCCACCGACCTCGCCGCCGGTCGCCCGGCGACCGCATCGAGCGAAGACCCCGCCCGGCTCGCCGCGACGGTGACCGACGCGAATCCCACCACGCGGTGGGCCGTCTCGGCCGCCGATCGCACGCGCGCCGACTCGTGGATCCAGGTCGACCTCGGCGCCGAGACCACGGTCGGCTCTGTGCGCCTGGCGTGGGAGGCGAGCGCGGGTGAGCGCTACCTCGTGCAGACGTCATCCGACGGTCAGACCTGGACGACGCAGGCCGTCCACACCGGTGGCGTCGACGCGAACGTCTCGCGCCTTGACACCGTCGATCTGCTGCCCTCGGGTGCCGAGGCCCCGGCTCCCGTCGAGACGCGGTTCATCCGTATGCAGGGCGTGCAGGGCGAGCCCGCCTACGGCTACTCGCTCTACACGCTGCGCGCTCTCACGGCAGCGGGCGTCGATGCGGCCGCGGGCAAGCCGGCGATGGCATCGAGTGCGGATGCCGGCAAGGCGCCGTCGTCGGTGACCGACACCGATCCCGCCTCGCGGTGGGCGGTGTCGAAAGACGACCGTCAGCGCGCGGACTCGTGGCTGCAGGTCGACCTCGGCGCTCCGACGGCGATCGCGCAGGTGCAGTTGGGGTGGGAGTCGGCAGCGGGCCGCGAGTACCGCATCCAGACGTCGGCCGACGGAGTCACGTGGACGAATGCCGCGAGCTACCGCTACACCGGCGACCAGGTGATCTCGACCGAGGGCTCGTGGGTCAACGTCGAAGACGAGGCCGGGTTCGTCGTGCGCGGCGGCCAGGCTCCGATCACGGTGTCGTCCGAGAAGGCGGGCATCAACGCGGTGCGACTCGGTGGCGGCACCCAGCCGTTCCTCGTCGAGATGGTGCCGGGTGACGCGGCGGCGACGGCGGCGCAGGATGCCGCGGCCCAGCCGACCGCCGACGGTCTGCTCGTCAGCTCGCTCGATGGCTACCTCACGGCGTTCAACCTCACGGGTGCCGATGTCACGACGTCGGTGACGATCCCGTACGCGGGTGACACGGTGTCGCTGTTCGACGGCGACCAGGTGCTCGGTGCCGGGTCATCGAGCCTGTCGATCTCGGTGCCCGCGGGGCAGGCCGTGGTGCTCGCCCCTCGGGCGACGGTGCCGACGGCCACCGCTTCGGCGGCTGCGCAGGGCATGACGGTCTCGGTGGTCGACGGGCGCACGATCCACGTGTCGCCGGCGGGTGCTGCCGACGCCGCGCGGATCGACGCGGCTGCCGCCGCTCCCGCCATCGACGTGACGAACGTCGAGACGGGCGAGACGCGGGCGCTGCCCGTCGGTCTGCCGGCTGTCGCGACGGCGGCGACCTTCCCCGGGGCGACGCCGTTCCCGGTGGCGGATCTGGCGCTCAGCACACTCACGTTCCCGGCATCCGTCCTGCCCGAAGGCATGACCACGCCGCAGGGCGCGGTCGACGGCGACGGGGCCACCTCATGGACGCCCGGCGCGAACGGCCGCATGGTCACCGACCTCGGCGCCGCTCGCGCGATCGGCACCGTCACGACTCTCTGGGACGGTGCGGATGCTCCGGCGGCCACCGTCTCGGTCAGCGACGACGGCATCACCTTCCGCGACGTCGGAACGATCGAGGCCGGTGTGACGCACGGTATCGTGCCGGTCGAGGCGACGGCACGATACGTCGCGCTCACCACCGCGTGGAGCGACGGCGACCCGGGTCTCACCGCGCTGCGCGTGCTGGCTCCCGGAGTCGTAGACGACGCGGCGCCCGGTGCCATCGAGGGCGACCTCGCGGCGCTGGTCGTCGGTAAGGATGCTGCGGGAACCCTGCAGGCATCAGGCTTCCCCACGCCCACCTACGCCGTGACCGACGGAGACCTGCCCGACGGGGTCACACTCGACGCGGCCACCGGAGTTTTCGGCGGCGCCCCGACGGCGGTCGGCGACTACGCCTTCACGGTCACGGCATCGAACGGCATCGGCGACCCGTCGACCCGGGAGTTCGTCGGCAGCGTCACCGCGGTGCCGACCGACCCGGGCGGGCCCGGAAACCCCGGCGGCCCCGGAACCCCGGGTGACGGTGCCGGCAACGGCAACGGCTCCGGCGACGACCTCGCGGTCACCGGCCTCGTGCTCGGATGGTCGCTCGCCGTGGCGCTGCTGCTACTCGCCGCGGGTGCCCTCCTGGTCGCGCGGCGGCGGCGGATGGCGGCCGACTGAGCCGCCGCGTGGGGAGGAGAACTCGGCGTTGGGCGGAAGCATCCGCCCTCTTGTTCCTCCCCACGCGGAGATTTCTTCCCGACACGCACGGGTGCACGCCTGCGCAGGCGTAGTGTCGATCCCATGGGACGACTCGAGTACAACAGCGCCCGGCCTGCGATCGAGGTCGATGACGAGACGCTGGCTCACGTGAAGATCGTCATCGGCACGAAGCTGCGCCGTCAGGAGAGCTTCATGATGACGTGGCTGCCGGATGCGAAGAACAACGCCGGGCGGCTCACGATCTGGATGCATCCGAGCATCCCGCTGAGCATGGCATTCGACACTGCCACAATGCCGGCGATCGACCCGAAGCGCATCGAGCGCATGATGGAGCTCCTGAACGCCCGCGGAGAGCTCGTCCTCGATCAGCTCGTGTAGCAGTCGCGAGATCGCGTCAGCGCCTCGGTGCGACGCTCAGGCCGTCGCCGAGAGCGGTGGCAGGTGGGCGATGGTGATCGGCGGCTTGGCGCGGCTGGGCGTGTAGAAGCGAGTGAGGTCGTCGAAGGCGTCTTCGGCCGACATGTAATAGCTGGCGAGCGGAAGCTCGCGCAACCACAGCACTTCGACCTCGACGGTGTCGAGCCGATAGATGCGGGCGACGGTCTGCCGTGCATCGTTCGGCGCATAGCGATGGTCGAGGATCAACCATTCGGTCTCGGTGATCATGGTGAGCTCGAACCGAGGGTCGGGCATCGCTGACATTTCTCACTCCCGTCATTCGTGGCCAACCGTGGCGACCGAATGAGCAGGGCGCGAGCAAGATGCCGATTCCCTCAACGGGCGCTCATCGTCCGCCAGATTCCCCAGATGGTATTGGTGTACCGAAATATCGCTCAAGCCCCTTGCGTTTTCGCCGCCGTCGATCTACGCGGACGCCGTCGCTCACGTGAAGCGCGGTCAGGTGGTTCGCGTCGCCGCGAGCTCTCCCGCGAACCGATCCAGCACCACTGCGAGCTCCAGCGGATGCGTCAGTGCAGCGTAGTGCCCGCCGGGGATCTCAACCGGTGCGACGCCGAGACGATCGGCGATGAGTCGACGCATGAACGGCGCGGGGAAGAACTGGTCGTCGGTGCACACGATCCCCATCGTCGGGATGGAAGGGAGGCGATCGGCGGGCCACGGGCGCGACATCCAGTCGCCCTGCTGGTCGCGTTCGTGGCGGCGCGCCTCGTCGGCCAGTCCCGGGGGTACGCCGTTGAAGAACGAGATCTCCGGGTCGTCGTCGATCGTCTCCTTATCGTGCCCGGTGGCGGACCACCACTGCATGAACGTCTCGCCGGGTCGAGGGATCATGGCGGTGAAGAACACGAGGCCCTCGGCGTCGAGCGCGTCACTGACGAGCGGGGCCGTGAAGCCCCCGAGCGAATGCCCGACGACGATCACGTGATCTCGTGTGCCGACGGCATCCGTCACCGTGCGCACGTAGTCGTCGAGTCCGGCGTTCGGGTCTTCGATCGGCAGATCGACCGCGACGACGGCGTGGCCGGCCTGCCGCAGGATCGGGCTGACGAGGTGCCAATCCCACGCGGTCGAACCGCCGCCGTGGATGAGCGCGAACGTCGCCATGCTCTCGGCCGAGTCCTAGCTCGCCACCGCGGCATGCGGGCGGGGCACGCCGGCGTAGCCCGGGCGGGTGAACCATGACGGCAGCGCCCGACGCAAGTGGCTCGGACCCGTCGTCGTCACGTCGCCGGCCGTCAACAGCGTCGACCATTCGACGTCGCCGCGCCAGAACCGCGTCATCGACCGAAGTGAGCACCGCACTTCGACGGACACGTCGTACCCGGGGTCGACGTCGCACACATCGGCGTCGCCGTGGTGGATCACCAGCCACCATCGACGTTGCGCCGGCCGCGCATCCGGAAAGGTCAGGGCGATCACGGTGCGCTCGGTCGGCACCGCATCGGGGTCGATGTTGCGGTGCATGTCCCACAGCAGGAGCTTGGGATCGAGGTCGGCGTCGCCCAGTTCGCCGATCCACCGCACTCCCCAGGCCGAGAGCTGCTCGACGACCGGGCGCAGCTCACGGCCGGCTGGCGTGAGGAGGTACCGAACCGCTGCGCCGCTCACGATGCGCTCGATCAGGCCCGCGCGTTGCAGCTGATCGAGTCGATGCGACAGCAGAGTCGGAGACATTCGCGGAAGACCACGGCGCAGGTCGTTGAAGTGCTCGGTGCCGAGTAACAACTCGCGCAGCAGCAGCATCGTCCAACGCTCGTCCAGCAGCTCCATCGCCTTGGCGACAGGGCAGAACTGGTAGTAGGGAGCGCCCACGAGACACACGATAGACCCGGTACAGATCGGATACTAGAGCGGTCTGGGCGGTCTTCGTAACGTGAGGAACAACAGTCGAAGGAGACAACCATGGACACCACTGCAGACCCTCAGATCGAGGCAGATCGTGCGTTGAAGACGAAGCACCGGGCAATCTGGGCGCTCGGAGACTACTCCGCCGTCGCGCGCGAAGTCATCCCGGAACTCGGGCGCGTGCTCGTCGCCGAGAGCCGAGTGGGACCCGGAGACCGCGTGCTCGATGTCGCAGCGGGCACGGGCAACGCCGCGATCGAGGCGGCGCGGGTGGGAGCATCCGTCGTCGCGAGCGATCTGACCCCCGAACTTCTCGAGATCGGCCGAGCGGATGCCGCGGCGCAGGGCCTCGACCTCGTCTTCGAAGAGGCGGACGCCGAAGCGCTGCCGTATGCCGACGACGCCTTCGACGTCGTGCTCTCGTGCGTCGGCGTGATGTTCGCGCCGCACCATGAGCAGGCGGCGCACGAACTGACCAGGGTGCTGCGACCGGGTGGGCGTCTCGCGCTGATCAACTGGACACCGGAAGGCTTCGTGGGCCAGCTGTTCGCGACGTTGAAAGAGTTCATGCCGCCGCCGCCGGCCGGGGTGCAGCCGCCGCCGCTCTGGGGTGACGAAGAGCACGTGCGCGCGTTGCTCGGCGACCGGGTGGACGACCTGGCCCTCGAGCGACGCCCGCTCACGGTCGACCGGTTCGCGACAGGCGAGCAGTTCCGTGACTTCTTCCGTGATTTCTACGGCCCGACGGCCGCTGCGTACCGCGCGGTGGGGGAGGATGCTGCACGCCGACGAGAGCTGGACGAGGCGCTGGTCGCCCTCGCTGATCGGCATCTCGAAGACGAATCGATGCCCTGGGAGTATCTGCTCGTGACGGCCCGCGGGGTGTGAGGCAGAGGCGCGAGTGGGTCCGGCTTCGGGTTCCCCGCCGTAGAAGCGCTGCAGATGGAAGAATCACGGGATGCGACTTCACACGACGACCAGCGGCGCGGGGGAGCGTCATGTCGGGTTGATCCACGGGCTCGGTGCCGACGGGTCGACGTGGGAGCCCCTGATCGAACGGATGCTTGCGACCGGACGGTACACGGTGACGACGGTAGACCTGCGCGGGCATGGGCAGAGCGACCGGGCGTCGTCGTACGCGCTCGAGGATCTCGCCGACGACGTCGTCGAGTCTCTTCCCCCGGGGCTCCACAGTGTCGTCGGTCATTCGCTGGGAGGGTCGGTCCTGGTCCGCGCTGTGGGGCGGCTGCGGCCAGAGCGCGCGATCTACCTCGATCCTGGATTCGGGCTTGCGCTCCCCACGAGCGGTTTCGGTGGGCGAGCGTTCTGGGCGGTTCCGGCGCTCAGCCTGGGCGTCGTGGGGCTGCTCCAGTCGCGACGCAGCGCCTCGCAGCGAGCCGCCTACGGGCCGGACATCCAATCCTCGATGGCCCGAAGCCGCGAGCGGTTCGACTCGCGGATGGCCATCGGAGTGTTCCGAGAGGTTGCGTTCCACCCGATCGCCGTCGCTGCGCCCGATGTACCGTCGACCATCGTGCTCTCCGACGAATCGCCCGCGGTTCTGACGGACGCGATGGCATCCGACCTCGAGCGCGCCGGGTGGGGCATTCGCAGAATCGCCGGCGTGCACCACGACATGCATCTGGAAGACCCCGACCGCACCCTCGCGAGCATTGCCGACGTCCTCTGAGCGGCGCTCCCTCTCGACGGCTCGGTCGCCGTAGCCTGGGTGCATGACGAGCACATCCGCACGCACGGCCGTCGAGGTCGTCGATTGGCGCCGCCGCGTCTTCGCCCTCTACGACGCCGTGCGTCGTGCCGATGATCCGGAAGAGGCGCACGAGCTCTGGCGGATCGAGCGCGACGACCTGATGCTCCGGCATCCGGCGACCGCATTGCTGCCCGAGGATCGTCTGATGTTCGAAGGGCTGCCGATCACCCCGTACGACCCGGAGTGGCGCTTCGAGCTGCCGATCCTGCCGACCGACCCCGGGGGCTTCGACTTCGCCACCGGAACCGACGGCGTCGTGCCGTTCGAGCGGATCGGCAAGGTCGAGATCCCGGATGCCGGTGCGCTCGACGTCTGGCGCCTCACCACCTACGGCGGAGGCCTCTTCATCCCGGTGCGTGACGCGCTCGCCGGTCGCCCCGGCGGCACCTACGGCGGCGGGCGCTACCTGATCGACACGATCAAGGGTGCCGACCTCGGATCGGATGCCGAGCGCGGAACGATCGTGCTCGACTTGAACTTCGCCTACAACCCGTCGTGCGCCTACGACCCGGCCTGGGCCTGCCCGCTCGCCCAGCCGGGCAACGTGCTGCAGGCGGAGGTTCCGGTGGGCGAGATGTACGCGGGTTGAGTAGGCCGCGTCGCTGAGCCTGTCGAAGCGTCCATCCCCGCCCGTCTTTCGGGAGGAGATCCGCACTCCGGAGGATGCATCCGCCGGATCCGTCCTCCCGAACGCCGATCCCCTCCCGAATGACGGCAGGAAGCCCCCGGTCCTACGCCGTCACCCGCACCTCGGGCCGGGTGAGCTTCGGGATCAGCGCGGGCGTGCTGTCGCGGTACGCGATGTAGTCGGCGCGATCGCCCCACTTCTTCTCGGCGCGCGCCTCCAGCAGGGGGATGCCGCTCACGCGCGTCAGCAGCAGGATCACGAAGAGCGGCGAGAGCAGGGCGACCCACTGCCAGCCGGCGAGCACGGGTGCGGCGGTGAGGAACGCGCCCACCCAGATCACGATCTCGCCGAAATAGTTGGGGTGGCGCGAGCGCGACCACAGCCCGGTGCGGATGAACTCGTGTCGGTTGCGCGGGTCTTTGCGGAAGGCCGTCTTCTGCGCATCGGCGATGATCTCGATCGCCATGCCGAGGGCCCAGACGACGATGCCCACGACGCTCAGCCATCCGAGGGGTGCGCGGGCCGCGGCATCGGTGCTGATGGCGATCCAGGCGGCTGCCGCCGTCAGCGACACCCACGCGCCCTGGATCACCCACACCTGCAGGAACCGCACCGGTGACCCCTTGATCTCGTCGAATCGACCGTCTGATCCGGCCTTGTGAACGCGCAGCGCCAGGAACGATCCGAGGCGCGCGGCCCACAGCATCACCATGGCCGCGAGGATCCAGCTGCGCGCGTCGGGCAGGGGAGTGAGCAGCACGAGTGCCGCAGAGATCACGAAGAAGGTGAGGCTGCCGGTGAGGTCGAAGAATCGCTCGGTGCGCAGGATCATCGCGGGGATGAACGCGAGGATCTGGATAGCGAACGCCGCGGCGACGGCGAGGGCGAACAGCGGGATGCCGCCGAGTGTGGCACCGTTCTGGCTGCCGGCGAGTGCGACGAGGGCGCCGATGACGAGTGCGGCGACGATCGCGATGAGCGAGGATCGGGAGGACTTGGGGGTGGTGGGCGTCGGTGACGACATGGCGTTCTTTCTGCTTCTCAGAGGTACAGGTCTGTGACGGTGACGGCGGCGCGATCGAGCA
>Ga0326721_10000417_pt1 | contig 13083 bp, 4 predicted proteins | sample SGPome_FD_203951 | JGI IMG/M metagenome (GOLD analysis project Ga0326721, IMG submission 203951) | Soil microbial communities from Southern Great Plains, Lamont, Oklahoma, United States - SGP_1_2016 | ecosystem: Engineered > Artificial ecosystem > Soil microcosm > Unclassified | place: USA...
GCTGGACCAGCCGCGGCTGGCCGAGGGGCCGCTGTCTCCGGGGCAGGAGCGGCTGTGGTTCCTGCTGCATGCGCTGCCGGACGCGGCGGCCTACACCATGGCGGTCCGGATCCCGGTGCCGGACCGGGCAGCGCCGGAGCTGGCGCGGGCGGCCTGGGACCTGCTGGTGCAGCGGCACCCCGCCCTGCGGACGGTGTTCGTCCCCGGACCGGACGGGGTGGCGCAGCGGATCACGCCCGACCCCGCGGGCCTGCCCGAGTGGCAGGTGGTCGATCTGAGCAGCGCGCCGGCGCACCGGGCCGAGGCCGCCGCGTCGGCGTGGGCGGCGCACATCGCGCGGCTGCCGTTCGACGAGCTCGACGCCCGCGCCCCGGTCCGGGCCGCGCTGCTGCTGCTGCCCCGGGGCCGGCGCGTCCTGGTCGTCGCCATGCATCACATCCTGTCCGACGGCTGGTCCATGCAGATCCTGCGCCGGGACCTGCAGGAACTGCTCGCGGCGATGCTGGCCGGGCGCCCGGCGGTGCTGCCGGTGCTCAGCCGGGACCATTTCGACTACGCCGTCGACCGGTGCGCGCAGGCGTCCTCGCCGCAGCTGGCGGCGGCCCGGGACTGGTGGCGCGCCGAGCTCGCGGGCCTGGCCGGTCCGCTGGAGCTGCCCACCGACTTCCCGCGAGGGTCACAGCCGGCCGACGGCGCCAGCCTCGGGGTGCTGGTGGGCGGCGACGCCGTCGCGGCGCTGCGCCGGCTGTGCGAGGACTGTGATGCCACGCTGTTCACCGGCGTCCTCGCGGTGGTGTCGGCGCTGCTGCACCGGCTCACCGGCGCCGACGACATCCCGATCGGCGCCCCGCGCGCCCAGCGCGCGCCCGACGAGACCGAGCTGGTGGGCTTCTGCGTCGCCACGTTGCTGTTGCGGCTGCGGATCGACCCGGCGGCGTCGTTCCGGGCCCACCTGCTGTCGGCGCGGGCGACGGTGCAGGGCGCATTCGAGCACGAGGACGTTCCGTTCGAGGTGGTCAGCGCCGACGCCGGCGGCGCGCGCCGTGGTCAGGGCGAGAACCCGCTGTTCGAGACGATGTGCGCGCTGCAGGACACCCCTGGACGGGTGCTGGACTCCGCCGGCCCGGTTCCGGACGACGCCCAGCCGTGCGCGGCTCGCTTCGAGTTGTCGTTCTATTTCACCGAGGTCCTCGAAGGCATGCTGGGCTCGATCGAGTACCGCAGCGACCTGTTCTCAGCAGCCCGGATCCGCCGGTGCCGCGACCAGCTGCTGACCCTGTGGCAGGCAGCGACCACCGCTCCCGACACGCCGCTGCGCGACCTGCCGATCGAGGGCACGTCCGAGGTGGCGGCCCGGGTCAGGATCAGCGCCGGCCCAGTCCGCGAGGTGTCGCCGGTGGCCCGCGAGGTCGCCCGGATGCTGGCGACCCGGGGCGGCTACCCGGCCGTCAAGGGCGTCGGCATCGAGCTGAGCTACGCCGAGCTGGCCGGCCGGGTGGCCGGCTGGCTGGCCGGCTTCGCCGACGCTGGGCTGAGCCGCGGCGACCGGCTGGCGGTCGCCCTGGACCGCGGCGCGGAGGCGGTGGCGGCGGCCGTTGCCTGCCTGCTGGGCCGGATCGGCTACGTGCCGCTGGACCCCGATGACCCGCCCGCCCGGCTGGCCCAGCTGGTCGAGTCCAGCGGCGTCCGGGCGGTGGCCGCCGCAGCCACCGCGGACTGGCACGCCGGCCGGCCCCTCATCCGGCCGGGGACGCCGGCCGCGCCGCCCGCGCCGGTCGAGGGCAGCGGCGACGACTGCGCCTACGTCATCCACACCTCGGGGTCGACCGGGCAGCCGAAGGCCGCCGCCGTCGCGCACCGCACCCTGGACAACCTGATCGGCTGGCAGCTGGCGTACGGCCACGCCCGGCGCGAGGCGACGACGCTGCAGTACGCGCCGCTCGGCTTCGACGTCTCGCTCCAGGAGATGCTGAGCACCCTGGCCGGCGGTGGCACGCTGGTGCTGATCGACCGGGACGACCGCCGCGACGCCCAGGCCACCCTGGAGGTGTGCGCCCGCTATCGGGTCGAGCGGGTGTTCCTGCCGCCGCTGGTGTTGCGGGAGCTGGCGCAGGCGGCCCGGCTGCGCGCCGCGGGCGCGGGCCTGCGGGAGGTGATCTGCGCTGGCGAGGCGCTGATCGTGCCGGACGGGATGGCCCGGCTGCTGGCGCCCGGCGGGGTGCTGGTCAACCAGTACGGGCCGGCTGAGACGCACGTGGTCACCGCGCACACCCTCAGCGGCGACCCGGCGGGGTGGCCCACCGTCCCGCCGATCGGGCGGCCGATCTCCAACGTGCACGTCGAGGTGCGCGACGACTGTGGCGTCGCGGTGCCGGTGGGCACACCCGGTGAGCTGGTGATCGCCGGACCGGCGGTCGGGCTCGGGTACCTCGGCGGCCCGGCGGACGGCCGGTTCGGCGAGAGCGAGATCGGCGGCGTCCGGCTGCCCAGCTATGCCACCGGGGACCGGGTCGTCCAGCGCGACGACGGCTGCCTGGTCTACCTCGGCCGGGCTGATCGTCAGGTCAAGGTCCGCGGCTTCCGGATCGAGCCGGCCGAGGTGGAAGCCGCGTTGGAGGCGCTGCCGGGGGTGCGGGCCGCCGCGGTCGATGCGGTCCTCGCGCCGTCCGGACGCCGCATCCTGGCGGCCTGGGTGGAATCCGGCCAGCTTCGCGACTGGCGCGCCGAGCTGGCCGGCGTGCTGCCGCGGCAGCTGCTGCCTGACGCGGTGACCCGCCTGGACCAGCTGCCCCGTACCAGCAGCGGCAAGGTCGACCGCGCCCGGCTGGTCCTGCCGGAGCCAGATGCTGCCCACCGGACCGGGGACCTGCCTGCGGGCATCGACGAGCTGGCAGGTGTCTCCGGCGACCAGCCGGACGGTCTGCCGGGCATTGAGCCGACCGGCGTCTCAGGCAGCGAGCCGGCCGGCGCCGGAGTCCGCGCCGTCGTGCGCGACCTCTGGGAGCAGCTGCTCAAGCGCGCCGTGCCCCGCGATGACGTCGCGTTCTTCGACATCGGCGGTGACTCGCTGCTGGCGATGCGGCTCGCCACCCGGCTGCACGACCGGCTCGGGCTGCCGGTCAGCGTGCGCGAGGTGTTCGAGCACGTCGGAGTGGGCCGGCTGGCCGACCACCTGCAGGCCCGGGGCGCGACCGCGACCGCTGGTGAGCCGGCGACCGACGGGACCGCCGCGCCGGTGACCGGCATCTTTCCGGCCACCGACAACCAGGCCGGGCTGTGGTTCCTGCACCAGCTCCACCGCGAGCCCACTGCCCTGGACACCGCCTACCAGCTCACGATGGAGGCGCCGCTGCCGCGCGGCACGACGCGGCAGCAGGTCGCCGCCGCGCTCACCCTGCTGGCCACCCGGCATCCGGCGCTGCGCAGCTCGCTGCGCGAGCAGGACGGCGTCCTCGTGCAGGACGTCGCGCTGCCGGCGGCCGTCGAGGTGCGGGAGGTGCGGCTGCCCGGCTCCGGCCCGGCTGCCCGGGCGCTGGAGCGGCAGGTGCTCGCCGCCGAGCGGGACGCCGGCTGCGACCTGCGCGCCGGGCCGATGTTCCGCGTGATGCTGGTGCGCTCGGCGGCCGGGCAGGGCCGGCTGGTCCTGGTGCTGCACCACGCGATCGCCGACGGCTGGTCGCTGGACGTGCTGCGTGCCGAGCTGGCCGCGGTCCTCGACGGCCGCGAGCTGGGGCCGGCGCCCCGCTCATTCGCCGAGTGGGCCGCGGAGCAGGCCGCCGACCCGGCCGGCGAGGCCGAGCACCGTGACTACTGGACGTCCGCGCTGGCCGGCGCGGACCTCGCGCTCGACCTGCCGTCGGACCGGCCCCGGCCGGCTACGCCGTCCTCGGCTGGCGCCACCCGGGCCGCCGTCGTCGAGGCCCGCACCGCACAGCGGTTGCGCGAGGTGGCCGCCGCGGCCGGGACCACGCCGTTCGCGGCGCTGCTCGCCGCTGCCAGCGTGCTGCTCGGCCGGCTGGCCCGCACCGAGGACCTGCTGATCGGCGTGCCGATGGCCAACCGGACCAGCAGCGGCATCGAGCAGGCGGTGGGGTACTTCGCCAACTCGGTGGTGGTTCGCGCCCAGCCGGCCCCCTCGGCGACCTTCCGCGAGCTGGTCCGGTCGGTCGGCGCCCGGCTGCTGGACGCCCAGGCGCACCAGGCCATGCCCTTCGAGCGGCTGGTGCGGCTGGTGCAGCCGCACCGCGAGGCCGGCCGCCATCCGGTGTTCTCGGTGATGTGCTCCTACGACGCCCCGGCCCCGGGCAGCGCGGCGCAGCTCGACCTGGCCGCCGTCGACCCCGACCGGGTGCAGGAGAGCTCGGCGAAGTACGACCTCTCGCTCGCCTTCGAGCCGGCCGGGGCCGCGCTGGTAGTCGGCATCGAGTACCGGACCGACCTGTTCGAGCACGCCACGGCGGCTGGCTGGCTCGCCGCGTTGCGGGCGCTGCTGGCCTCCGCGGCAGCCGAGCCGGACGTCCCGATCGAGCGGCTGCCGGCCGGCCGGGCTCGGCACGTCGATCGCAGCCTGCCGCCGCCGTATCCGGCCGTCGGCGCCGCGGCACGGGTGCTGGCCCGCGCCGCTGCCCGGCCCGACGCGATCGCCGTCGCCAGCGATGCGGGGGAGCTCAGCTACGCCGAGCTGGCGGCCCGGGCCGGCGCGCTGGGCGCGACGCTGGCCGAGCTGCCGCCGGGCAGCCGGGTCGGTGTGCTGGCCGGCCCGGGGCCGCAGCTGGCGATCGGCTGGCTCGGCGTGCTGCTGGCCGGCCACACCCTGGTCCCGCTCGACCCGGAGCTGCCGGCGGCCCGGCTGCGGGTGATCTGCGACAGCGCGCACGTGCCTGCCGTGGTGGCCGAGGACGGCGCCGAGGCCGGCTGGCTCGACGCAACAGCCCGGCTGGACGTCCCGGGCGCCGGCGACGGCGCCCGGCCGGTGAGCCGGCCCAGCGATGCCCCGGCCTACCTGCTCTACACCTCGGGCTCGACGGGTGCCCCCAAGGGCGTGCTGGTCTCGCGGCCGGCCCTGGACCGCTACCTGGCTGACGTGCGTGGCATGTTCGAGCTGACCGAGCGGGATCGGGTGCTGCAGTTCGCCTCGCCGGGCTTCGACGTGGCGATCGAAGAGGTGCTGGGGGCGCTCGCGGCCGGGGCTGCCGTGGTCGCCCGGCCACCCGGACCGGTGCCGGCCGCCGAGCTGATGGCCTGCTGCGAGCGTCGCGGCGTGACGGTGCTCAGCGTGCCCACCAGCTACCTGCCGCTGATCACCGACTGGGGCCGCCGGCGGCGGCTGCCGGCGACGATCAGGCTCGCCGTCGTGGGCGGGCAGCAGCTGGATTCGGACGTGCTCCAGGCCTGGACGGCGACCGGCATCCCGCTGTGGAACATGTACGGCCCGACCGAGGCGACCATCTCGGCGGTGGCCGCCAGGCTGACCGGCCCGCAGACCGGCCGGGTGCCCATCGGCGCCGCCCTGCCGTCAGCCCGGGCGTACGTGCTCGACCCGTCCGGGCGCCCGCAGCCGGACTACCTGCCGGGTGAGCTGTGGCTCGGCGGCGCCTGCCTCGCCGACGGCTACGTCGGCGCCGACGACCGCGCGGCGTTCCGGCCGGACCCGTTCGCCCCTCGGCCCGGCGCCCGGATGTACCGGACCGGAGACCTCTGCTGGACTCGCGCCGACGGCCAGCTGGTCTTCCTCGGCCGGCTCGATGACCAGGCCAAGGTGCGCGGTTTCCGGGTGGAGCTCGGCGAGATCGAGGCGGCGCTGCGGGCCGAGCCCGGGGTGCGCGAGGCGATGGCCGCGGTCACCGGCAAGGAGCAGATCGTCGCCGCCGTCACCCGCGACGACGGGGGCGTCGGATTCGACGCCGGCGCCACCCGCGCCGCGCTGGCCCGCCGGCTGCCCCGCTACTCGGTTCCGGTGGCGGTGTGGCGCCTGCCGCGGCTGCCCTACACCCCGAGCGGTAAGCCGGACCGCGCCGCGCTCATTGCCCTGGCGGCCGTGGCAAGCGCCGGAACCGATCGATCGGCCGGTGGGACGGCGCAGCCGGACCCGGCCCAGCTCACCGGCTCGGCCGCCGAGATCGCCGACCTCTGGCAGAGCCTGCTCGGCCGTCGCCCCGGCGCCGTCGAGGACGACTTCTTCGCCGCGGGCGGCCACTCGCTGCTGGCGTTGCGGCTGCTCGACCGGCTGGCGGCCGACCTCGGCGCGCGGCTGACGGTCGGTGAGCTGTTCGCCGCGTCCCGGCTGGGCGACCTCGCCGCGCTGGTCGACCAGCGCCGGTCCGCCGCCACGGTGGCCGCCGCCCTCCCGCTGATCCCGCACGACCCCGACCCGACCGGGCCGGCGACCCCGGCGCAGGCTCGGTTGTGGTATGCCGAGCAAGCCGCCCCGTCCGGCGCGTACAACCTGGCGCTGCGGGTCGATTTCGAGGAGCCGGTGCTGCCGGCGGCGCTGGACGCGGCGGTGTCGGCGCTGGCCGGCCGGCATCCAGCGCTACGCACGTTGCTGGCCGCGACCGGGGACGGCTGCGCCCAGCACATCCAGCCGCCGCCGTCCCGGGTGTTGCGCTGGCTGGATCTGTCCGACATGAATGCGGCCGGCCGGCTGCTCGACGATGTCCTGGCCGCCGACGCCGGACGGCCGTTCGAGCTGGCGGCCGAGCACCCCTACCGCGCCGTGGCGGTGAGCCTGGCCGCGGACCGGCACGTCCTGCAGCTCACCTTCCACCACTGCGCCGTCGACGGGCTGTCGATCCCGATCCTGCGGCGCGACCTGGCCGAGGGGTACCGGCTGGCGTTGCGCGGCTGCCCGCCGGTCAGCACCCCGGCCGAGCCGAGCTACCTCGACTACGCGCGGTGGGCGGCGGCCCGTCCCGGGCGGGGCGAGCTGCTCGACCGGCTCAGCGCGGCGCTGGACGGCGCGCCCCCGGACCTCGCGCTGCCCTACGACCGGACCGGACCGCACACCGACCCCGCTCGCGGCACGCTGGTGGCGTTTCCGTTGCCGCCCGGGACGCTGCGGGCCGTCGACGAGCTGGCCGCGGCCTCCGACAGCACCCGGTTCGCGGTCCTCACCGCCACCTGGTGCGCCTTCCTGGCGCGGCTGTCCGGGCAGCACGACCTGGTTATCGGGACGCCGCTGGCCAACCGCACCCACCCGGCGACGGCCGGCCTGGTCGGCTGCTTCGTCAACACCCTGCCGCTGCGGGTCCGGGTGCCCGGTGAGCTGTCCTGGGCAGGGCTAGCCCGTTCGACGGGCGCAGCCGTCGCCGGGCTGCTGGAGCTGCAGGACGTCGCCCTGGACGACCTGGTCCGCCGGTTACGCCACAACGGCGCAGAGCAGTCCGCGCTGCCGTTCCAGACCACCTTCGTGGTGCAGGAGAACGAGGACACCGGCGTCCGGCCGCAGTGGAGCCCGCCGCGCCGGTGGCCGGTGAAGTTCGACCTGACGCTGTCGCTGGAGATCACCGGCGAGGCGGTGCAGGCATTCCTGGAAGCCCGCTCGGACCGGCTCGACGACCCGACCGTCGAGTTGTGGGCGCGCTGGTTCGTAACGTTCGTCGCGGCGCTGACGGCCGACCCCGGCACCCCGCTGCAGGCGGTGGACTGGCAGCAGGAGCAACCGCCGGCCATCGCCCGCGGCCCGCGCAACGGCCGCCTCGACCCGCTGCAGGGGTTCCTGCGGCACGTCCGGACCGGTCCTGACCGGCTGGCGCTCAGCACCCCGGCCGGCCGCTGGACCCGCGCGGAACTCGCCGGGCTCACCGCCGAGGTGCTGGCCGAGCTGGCCGCGGCGGGCGTCGGCGAGGGGGACCGGGTGGCGCTGGCCATCGCCGACCCGGCCCGCCGGATCGCCGCCGAGCTGGCATGCCTGGCGGCCGGCGCGGCCTTCGTCCCGCTCGACGTCAGCCAGCCGGACGGCCGGCGGGCCCGCATCCAGGCTGCGGCGGACGTGCGGCTGGTCCTCAGCGACCAGCCGGCCGGGCCACCGGCAGCCCAGCCCGCCCCGCCACCGGCAGCCCAGCCCGCTCTCGGCTTCCGTGCCGCCGACCCGGCGCAGGCCGCCTACGTGATGTTCACCTCCGGGTCGACCGGAACGCCCAAGGGCGTGGTCATCGGCCGCGGCGCGCTGGCCGCGCTGGTCGCCAGCTACCGGCCGTTGCTCTCGATCGACGCCTCGGACGTCTGCTCGCACCTGGCCTCTCCCGCCTTCGACGCCGCCATCGCCGAGGTGATGCCGGCGCTGGCCGCCGGGGCGCAGGTCGCGACGCCACCCAGCGAGGTGGTCGCCGACGCCCGGGCGCTGCTCGGCTGGCTGGCCGAGGCCGGTGTCACCGTGGCCTTCGTCCCGACGCCGCTGGGCGAGTTGCTGTTCGCCGAGCTCGAACGCGACCCGTCCTTGGCCCCGCCGGCGCTGCGAGTGCTCTACGTCGGCGGGGCCCAGCTGCGCCGCTGGCCGCCGCCCTGCCCGTTCCGGGTGCTGAACCTCTACGGCCCGACCGAGACCACGGTGGCCGCGACCTGGGCGGAGATCTCCGGCGTCAAGGGCTGGGGGCTGCCGCCGATCGGCACGCCGCTGGCCGGCACGACGGTGCACGTCCTAGGCGACGACGGCGCGCCGTGCGGGCTGGGCGAGCCCGGCGAGCTGTACCTGAGCGGGGACAAGGTGGGCTTGGGCTATCTGGCGGACCCGGAGCGCACCCGCGCCGCCTTCGTGGCCAGCCCGGACGGCGACGGGACGGTGGCCTACCGCACCGGCGACCTCGTGCGCTGGCGCTCCGACGGCGGCCTGGACTACCTCGGCCGGAAGGACCGCCAGCTGCAGCTGCGCGGCGTCCGGGTGGAGCCCGCCGAGGTCGAGGCCGCGCTGCTGCGGTTGCCGGGCGTGCGCCAGGCCCACGCGGCGCCGCTGCCGTCCGGCGATGATGCCGTCCTGGCCGCGTGGCTGGTGGTGGACGAGCCGCAGGGCGAGGCGGCGCGCCGCCGGATGATCACCGCCGAGCTGCCGGCGGCGATGGTGCCGGCCCGGATCGCCGAGCTGGCCACGTTCCCGCTGACGGCCAGCGGCAAGATTGACACCCGGGCGCTGGAGCAGGTGCAGCCGGCTGCTGATCCGGCCGCTGATCCGGCCGAAGGCGGCACGGACGGCGGGGCCGATCCGATGCTCGGTTGGTGGACGGCGGCGCTCGGCGGGCTGCTCGGCCGCGCGATCGGCCCGGACACCGATTTCTTCGCGGCGGGCGGCCATTCGCTGCTCGCCGCTCGGGCGCTGGCGATGGCCCGGGAGGAGTTGGGCATCGACCTCCGGGTGCACCAGATCGTCGCCACCCCGACCGCGCGGCAGCTTGCCGAGGCGGCCCTCGATGCCGCCGAGTTGACCCTCGCCGCCGAGCTGATCCCGGACGCGGCCGAGCTGATCCCGGATGCGGCCGAGCTGATCCCGGACGCGGCCGAGCACGCCAACCCGGATCCCGCGGCCACCACGGCCGGTCGGACTGGCGAGGTGGCCTCGTGATGGTGATACCGGTGAGCGGGCCGGCGCACGAGCGGGGCGAGGCGCTCGGGCGCGCGCATCGCGACACCATCGCCCGGCTGCTCGCCCGGCGGGCCACCCCGGCGGCCGCAGTGCGGCCGTACGCCGACTGCGTGCGTGAGCGCCTGCCGGCGGTGGCCGCCGAGGTGACCGGTCTCGCCGCCGGCAGCGGCATCACCGAGGCCGACGCCTGGTGGCTGCAACTGCGTCGCGAGCTGCTCGCCGTCCCGGCCGGTGACTGCACGACGGCGGCCTTCGCGTCCACCGGCCTGATCGGCCAGACGGTCGACCTGCCGCCCGGCCTGGGCGACGGGCTGCACGCGCTCGACGTCGCCGCCGAGGCCGAGGCCCCGGCCGCGCTGGTGGTCACCTTCGCCGGCCTGCTCGGGTACCTGGGCATCAACGCGGCCGGCTTGGCGGTCGGGATCAACATGGTGCAGTCCGCGGACTGGGGCGTCGGGGTGCCGCCGTACCTGCTGGTCCGGGCGGTGCTGCGTTGCCGCGGCTTGGACGAGGCGGTCCAGCTGCTGCGCGCGACGCCGCGGGCCAGCTCGCGCTGCCTGACCCTGCTGGCCGGAGGCGCCGCCGCGGTCGTGGAGATGACGGCGACGGACCTGCGGGTGACCGAGGCGGGGACGGTGGCGATGACCAACCACTTCGTGCATCCCGACCTGGCGCCGCTGGACACCTCGGAGCCGGCTGCCCGGATGGAGTCGCGGCTGCGCCGGCGCCGGCTGCAGGCGCGGCTGACCGAGACGCCGCACGATGTGACGGGCCTCCAGCGCACCCTCCTGGACCCGGCCTTCCAGGTCGCCGGCGTCGCGCCGGGCGCGCTGGCCACGGTCGCGACGGTGGTGTCCGAGCCCGGGCGCGGCCGGATCCACGTCCGGCCGCGCAACGGCGACTGGCAGTCGATCACCGGAAGCTGGGCGGCCTGATGACACCCTTGACGAACCCGATCTCGACCTCGGCCGTGTCCGACGCGCTGGACATGCTCGGCGTGGCCGGGCAGCTCAGCGGGATCCGCCCGATGGTGCCGCGCACCCGGTGCGCGGGGCCGGCCTACACCGTCACTTTCGCCCCGGTCGCGGACGCCAGCGAAGGCGCGGCCGCCGACTACCTGGAGGACGTCGCGCCGGGCTCGGTGGTGGTGCTCGACAACGCCGGACGCACCGACTGCACCGTGTGGGGTGACCTGCTCACCGCGTTCGCGGGCCTGCGCGGGGTGGCCGGCACCGTGGTGTGGGGCGCGGCCCGCGACAACGCCGAGTGCGTCCGGGCCGGCTACCCGGTGTTCGCCGCCGGCGGCTGGATGCGGACCGGCAAGGGCCGGGTGCGGCAGGTGGCGGTCGGGGCGCCGGTCGAGATCGGCGGCGTCCGGATCGAGGCGGGCGACCTGATCGTCGCCGACGACGACGGCGTGGTGTGCGTGCCGGCCGCGCGCTGGCCGCAGGTGTGCGAACTTGCCGGCGAGGTGGAGCGCCGGGAGGCGGCGATCAAGGACGCGCTGTCGGCCGGCGTCTCGCTGGCCGAGGCCCGCCGGCGCAACCGGTATTCCGACCTCGGCCCGGGCGGGTCGATCCGATGACCGATCAGCCGACCGACGCCCAGTGGCTCCGGCTGCGGCTCGCCGAGCTGGGCGATGCCGGGGCGGCCGGCGCGCCGGAGACGAGCACGCTGCGCGAGCTCGGCCTGCAGTCGGTCGACTACGTCGTGCTGCTCGCCGAGATCGAGCAGCGCCTCGGGGTGCCGCTCGAAGACGAGGATCTCGATGACGAGAACTTCGCCGACGTCCGGGCGCTGGACCGGCTGCTGGCGCGGGTGCGAGGCCGGCATGGCTGACTTGGGACTGGGCGCGTTCGCCGCCTGCACCGGCGCCCCGGTCGCGCTCGGCGAGCTGGGCCTGGACAGCGGCGCGCACGACGCGCTGTCCGCCGGCGGCATGGAGTCGGTGCTGGTGGCCACCCGGACGCCGGTCGAGCTGGCGGTCACCTCGGCGCGGGCAACGCTGGACGCGGCGGCCGGCGTCGACCCGGCCCAGATCGCGACCGTGGTCTGGGGAACCACCAGCTTCACCGAGCGCAGCTGGTACACCGACGACATCAGCCACGCCGTCACCGGGCTCGGCCTGGGGCAGGCCGACGTGATCGGGGTGACCCTGGGGGAGTGCGGCAACATCGGGCCGGCGCTGCGCGCCTGCCGAGCCCTGGTCGGTGAGACCGGCCGGCCCGCCCTGCTGGTCTGCACCGACGCGGTGCGGCCCGGCGCGTCCCGGGTGGTCGCGCCGAACGTCGCGATCCTGTCCGACGGCGCCGCCAGCTGCCTGGCCGGCGCCGGCGCCGATGCCGGGTCTGTGAGCGTCGTGGTGGAGTCGATCGGGCAGGCCTCCAATCACCGGTTGCGGGCGCTGGATCCGGACGTCGACGGGATGCGCGCGCTGCGGATCACCGCCAAGGGTGTCGCGCTGGCGGCCGAGCGCGCGCTGGAGTCCGCCGGGCGGAGGTCGGCGGAGGTGAGCGTGCTGCTGCTGCCCAACTACAACGCCTCGGCCCAGACGCTGTTCGCCCAGCAGTGCGGCATCGAGCTGGGCCGGGTGCGCACGCCGACCCTGGCCAGCCACGCGCACCTGTTCGCCGCCGATGTGCTGACCGGGCTGCCGCTGATCGCCGCCGAGGCCGAGCACGACGCCGTGGTGCTCGCCATCGCCGCAGGCACCTGCACCTGGGCCGGGATCGTCTGCCGGATAACGAAGGGGTGGTAACCATGGACAAGCTGCTCGACGTGACCCTGCGCGAGGTGAGCCTTGCCACCGACTACGACGTCGGCGTGGACGAGGGGCTGGACCTGCTCACCGGCCTGGCCCGGACGGCGATCGACATCGCCGAGATCGGCTACTTCCGGCCGCGGCTGTGGGACCGGGTGCGGTCCTGGGAGTCCTGCCCGCCTGAGGTGCTGGGCAAGGCGCGGGCTGCGCTGGGCGACACCCAGCTGTCGGTGTTCGTCCATCTCGGGACGGTCACCGCGGCCGAGCTGGCCGTGCTGCGCGACGAGGGCGTCGACCTGGTGCGGGTCGGCATCGGCCCGCTGGCCGAAGCAGACCGGATGCGCTCGCTCGCCGAGGACCTGCACCGGTGCGGTTTGCCCTTCAGCATCAACGTGATCCGGGCGTCGCAGCGCACCCTGGAGGATGCCACCGCGCTCGGCCGGCTGGCCACCGAGACCGGCGCGCGGGTGCTCTACTTCGCCGATTCCAACGGGGCGTTGTATCCGGGGCGGGTGGCCGAGCTGGCCCGGGCGATGCGCGCCGGCACCGACGTCCCGCTCGGGCTGCACGCCCACGACAACCTCTCGCTGGCGTTCGCCAACGCGCTGACCGCGATGGAGCACGGGGTCACCTGGCTGGACTCCTGCCTCGGTGGCGCCGGTAAAGGCGGCGGCAACCTGTCGACCGAGCGGATCGCGCTCTACCTGCACAGCGCCGGCCTGCGGCGGTTCGGGCTGACCACGATCGT
>Ga0326721_10000418_pt1 | contig 13074 bp, 14 predicted proteins | sample SGPome_FD_203951 | JGI IMG/M metagenome (GOLD analysis project Ga0326721, IMG submission 203951) | Soil microbial communities from Southern Great Plains, Lamont, Oklahoma, United States - SGP_1_2016 | ecosystem: Engineered > Artificial ecosystem > Soil microcosm > Unclassified | place: USA...
CCATCCTGGTCCGGAGAACTTGGCCGCCCGGACGGGGTCGGGAGCCTGGTGGGGTGGGATGAAGAGGGCTTCGTCGAAACGGGCGGTTTCGCCGTTGGTGAAGAGGAGGTTTCGGCCGGGGCCGTCGACCCTTTCGATCGCGGTGGAGAAGTGGTGCCCGATCTTCGCGTCGTTCAGCATGTCGACCACGGCGGCGCCGAGGACGGGGCCGGCGACGGGCATCGGTTGTGGTTCGGGGGTATAGATCTGGATGTCGATGTTGTTGCGGGTTCCGTTCTCCCGCAGTAGGTCTGCGGCGAGGAAGGCGGCTTCCCAAGGCGCGGCGGGGCATTTGTAGGGCATCGAGGAGACCACGAGCGCGAGGCGACCGGAACGCATGGCCATCAGGCGCCGGTGCGCGTCGAGCGCCCCTGCGCTGGTGTAGAACTGGTTGACCGAGCCGTCATCGAGGGCCTCGGCCAGGCCGAGGACGAGTTTCGGGTTGAGCCGTGCACCGAGGGCGATGATCAGGGCGTCGTAGTGCAGGGTGCCGGTGCTGGTGTGCACTTTCTGGTTATCCAGGTCCAGCTCCTGGACGTGCGCCTGGACGAGGTCGACGCCGGGAAGTGACCGAGCTTGGGGCCGGACGATCACGGAGTCGCTGTCGCGCCAGCCGCGCATGATCCACAGCAGGGACAGGCCCTGGGTGTGCTCGCCGCTCTCGTCGACGACGGTGACGGTGTCATCCTGGTTGAGGTAGCGGCGAACCGCTGCGGCTGCGGTGAGTCCACCGAACCCGCCACCGAGGATCAGGACGTGCTTTGAGGTGCCGGGCTGCTCAGACATTGATCACCTTGTCTGCCGAGAGGGTCCATTCGGTGAGTTCTTTCATCGAGGAGCGGTGCGCGGCCTCGTTGATCATCTCGTCGCTGATGCCGCGGGCATCCAGGCAGGTGCCGCAACTGCCGATGCTGGCGCCGAGGCGGCCGAGGGTGGTGATCTGCTTGGCGACGTTGTAGTAGCCGTCGGGGACTTTCTGGCCGGCCATCACCGAGATTACCGAGTCGCCGAAGAGGAAGACCCGCACGTCGACGTCCTGGCGGGCTACCTCGATGGCCCAGCGCAGCCCGTTGTAGACCCGCTCGGTGCCGTAGGGCGGATCGTGCAGGACGAAGAGAACGCTCACCTTGACTCCTCTATTGTTCCTTGGATTAATGGACCTTAGCTTCCGGGTGGGTGGTTGTCGACCCTCGAGCGGGCGGTGTCGTCAGCGGACGGCGGCGCCCATGCTTCGGCGCAGGGTGCGGGAGATGCGGTCGACGGTGAAGACGAGCATCAGGAGGGCAAGGAGCAGGGTGGCTAGTTCCTGGTAGCGGAACAGGTGCAGGGCGACGCCGAGGGCTTGTCCGATGCCGCCGGCGCCGACGAATCCGATGACGGCGGAGCTGCGGATGTTGCATTCCCATTGGTAGAGCAGCAGGGAGGCGAGGTTGTTGCGGGCCTGCGGGATGATCGCCAGGACGGTGGTGGCGGGCCGGCTGGCGCCGGTCAGGCGAACGGCCTCGACGGGGGCGGGGTCGACCGCTTCCAGTTGCTCTGACCCGAGTTTGGCGATCATGCCGGCGGCGTGCAGGGAGATGGCGTAGACACCGGCGGCCGGTCCGAGGCCGACGGTGCTGACGAAGAGCAGCGCCCACAGCAGTTCGGGGACTGAGCGCATCAGGGTGGCGAATGATCGAGCCGCGCTGGACAGCCATCGGGGTGCCTGGACGTTCCCGGCGATCAGGACGGCGAGGGCCAGCCCCCCGATGGCTCCAAAGGTGAGGCCGGCGATGGAGATCTGCAGGGTCTCGATGACGGCGGTGCCGACTGACTGGAGGAGTTCGCTCGAGACGTCCGGTGGGAAGAGTCCTTCGATCATGCGTAGTGCGCCGTCGCGGCCCTCGACGAGTGAGGCGATGCCGATCTCGGTTCCCCGGAACGACCAGCCGATGGCGAGCAGGATGACGGCGAGCAGGATCAGCCGCCGGAAGCGCCGGATCGGGGCGGGTATCCACCGGCCACCCGGGCGATGGGCCGGTGGTGCGGCGGCGGGTGGCACGGAGATGGGTCCGCAGCGACTCAGGGGCGGCGGGGGTACTTCCGGGGCAGAGGTCTCCGGCGGTGGCAGGTTGATGGTAGGGACCGAGCCGCCAGTGTCCGCCGGGGCCTCCGTCAAGGCGCCGACCCTGGCACCGGGCCTGGTGTCGGGCTGCGGGTGGGACTCGGTGTCGGGTGGAGTGTCCGGGCGTGCCGTGGGTTTGGTCATGCTCGGGCCCTCACCGGTTCATAGATGGCGGCGAGCCGTTCGGCGTCCGGCGTGGGTCCGTCGAACGTGACGTGCCCGTCCTGCAGGGCGATTACGCGGGGAAACTTCTGCGCGACGTTCATGTCATGGGTGCTGAGGATCACGGTGACGCCGCTGGTGCCCTGGAGTGCGGCCACGGCCGCTCGGCCAGTGACCGGGTCGAGTCCGCTGGTCGGCTCGTCGGCGAGCAGCAGATCCGGGCCGGGCAGCAGGGCCCGGATGAGGGCGATGCGCTGCCGCTGCCCGCCGGAGAGGTTCTCCACCCGTGAGCCGAGGTGGTTTTCGACGCCATGGGCTCGAGCCAGGGCGCTCAGCGTCTCCCGGTAAGGCGCTGGCACGCGACCGCAGAGGACCCGCAACCAGTCACCGAAAGACCATTCGCCGGTGGTTCCCAGGACGGCGTTCGTCTGGGCGCGCAAGCCGGTGACCAGGTCGTCTCGCTGGCGGATGATTCCGGTGCGCCGTCGCAGGTTTCGCTGCACGGCAGAGGCGGCGTTCACGTCCAGCCCGTCCACCTCGACCACGCCCGAGACGGGGGTGATAGCGGCCACCAGAGAACGAAGCAGGGTGGTCTTGCCGGAGCCAGACGCGCCCAGTAGGGCGACGTGTTCACCAGCCGCGACGATGAGGCTGACCCGGTCGAGGGCGGGGGCGGGTTGCTGGGGGAACTGCACGACGAGATCTTGAACAGTGATTTTCATGAGGCATCACCGATTTTCGTGAGGTCGTGCCCTGTTGTTTCCGTGCGGATGGGGTGGTGGTCGGCGGCTCGGGCGGATGCCGTTACTGGCTGGTCAGCAAGCCGAGTCGAGTGGCTTGGTCGCGGATCTCGGCGTAGTCGGCGTCGGTGACGGCCTGGTAGGACTTGGCCCGCAGCAGGTCCAGCAGAGTGGGGTCAGTGATGTGCAGGAAGGCGTCACGGATCTTGCTGAGGTTTTCCTGCCCGAGTGCGGTGCGCCCGACCCAGGGGTACCCCACGACTTCCTTGGTACCGACGACACGCACCGCGTCGGGGGCGATCGTTCCGTCTTTCTGGAGTTTGTGCAGGATCCGCAGCTCGAGTCCACCGGCATCCACGCTGCCCTGAGCGACGGCCTTGGCGGTGGCGTCATGGCCGCCGGTGAAGGTGACCTCCCGCAGCGGCGGGCAGCTTTCGATGCTGCTCGGGGAGCATTGGGCACCGGCTTCGTCGAGCATGATCCGCGGGTACAGACTGCCGGAGGTGGAGCTCACGTCTCCGAAGGCGAAAGTCCCCTTGGCCGCCACGACATCCTTCACCGACTGCATCGGGGAGTCCTTGGCGACCACGATCGCGGACAGGTACTTCGTCGTGCCGGTCTCCCGATCGACCTCGGTCACCAGCGGTGTGACGTCGCTCTGCTCCTTGGCCTGGACATACGTCAGGCCCCCGACGTAGGCCACGTCGATCTGCTTCGCGGTCAGCGCCGCCACGACACCGGCATAGTTGGTGGCCACGAACAACTCGACGTCGGTGCCCAGTTCCTTTTCCAGGTAGACCCGCAACGGGTCGTACTTCGCGCGCTGATCGTCCGGGGCGATGTTGGGCACGATGCCCACATGCAGGGTTGAGGGCAGTTCCCCGGCGGCCACGTCCTGACCACCGGACCCTCCGCAGGCAGCCAGCAGGGCCGCGGCCGCGATCGTGGCAATGACGGTAGGAGCAGAACTCAGACGACGGAACATCAGTAACCCCCCACTTGGACGACATCCGATCGATCACGCGATCGACACGGACGCCGGCACGAGCACTCCGGGCATGCGACGACGAGCTCCTCGGTGAACACGCCGCAGACGCACAGGCAGGACGAGGGGCGGGACACGCCCAACGACCCTACGTCTTCTTATCAAAAACTCCATAGACTCATGGATTAAGAGATCCATAGAACAGTGCATTGATACATCCGAGCGGCGCAAGCTTTTTGTGGAATTCAATCCGGTTTATGCCCGTGAATACCTTCGATCCTACGTTATTCCATTAATCATTGGAGTACTGTACAGTCGCGATCGTGCTCAGCGATTGTCGACTCGCTCCCCCGGAGACCCCATGACCAGCAGCAGGCCCGCCGCTCCAGCCTCGACAGATCGTCACGGGCAGAGCGCACCGACCGGCGCTTCCTCCCGAATCCCCCGGGCGGGCGAATCCGAGCCCGCGGTCGGTGTCCTCGGGCGACTTGGCGTCGGCTGCGCCCGTCATTTCCGGATCGTCCTGATCGGGTGGCTGCTGCTCCTGATCGGGCTGGGCGCGTTCGCGCCGCAGGCCGAGACGTCGCTGGCAGGGGCCGGCTGGCACGCCTCCGGATCGGAATCCGTGCGCGCCCGAGACCTCGTCGACCGGCAGTTCGCGGGTCTGTCGTCGAGCGCTTTGCAGGTCGTGATCCAGACCGACGATCCGCGCCAGGAAGGCGACAGGGTCGCGGCAGTGTCTCAGAAGGTGAGCGAGCTGCTGTCCAGCGATTCGCGGATCCGTGACGTGGTCCCGGCTCAGGCGGGCGTGTCGATCTCCGCGGACGGTCGCACCGCCGTGATCAGGGCGGGTGCCGCAACGGACAGCAACACGATGGTCGAGGCAGCCCGGGACCTGAAAGAGCCACTGACCCGCCTGTCGGGCAACGGTATTCAGGTGTCCCTGACGGGGTCGTCGGCCATGTGGTCGGACTTCAACGAGTCCAACATGACGGCGATGCTGCGCTCCGAACTGTTCTCCTGGCCGGTCACGATGATCATCCTGGTGCTGGCGTTCGGCTCCGTCGTAGCCGCGGGCCTCCCGCTGATGCTGACGATGGCCGGCCTGATGGCCAGTGCCGGGATCCTGTACTTCACCACACAGGTTCTGCCGGTCTCCATCTGGGCGATGAACTTCGCGATGATGTTCTCGATGGCGCTGGGGATCGACTACGCCTTGTTCCTGGTGATGCGCTTCCGGGCGGCCCTGGCCGAGCGCGACGAGTCACCGCCCGATTCGATTCATGCTGTGGCCCGGGTGATGGACACCGCCGGTAAGGCCGTTCTCTTCAGTGGACTGACCGTTCTGGTCTCGCTGTCGGCGGTCATGCTCGTGCCCTCACCGGCCTTCCGGTCGATGGCGCTGGGCATCATCCTGTCCGTGCTGTTCGTCCTGACCGCGACCTTGACCCTGCTGCCGGCGGTGCTGGCCAAGCTCGGGACGCGCATCGATCGCTGGCGCCTGCCCATCGCCCGCCCGGCCGTGAGCGGGTCACGGGTTTCGCGGGCCTGGGCCGAGCGTCTGTGGCGACACCCCGTGCTGATCGGCGGAACCGGGCTGGTCGTTTTGCTGGCGCTGAGCGCGCCGTTGCTGGGGCTGCGCACCGGGATGCCGTCGATCGCTGTGGTCCCGACCGATGCCACGTCGCGGGTCGGCTTCGAACAGGTCCAGGCCGCCTTCGGACCCGGCTCGGCCGCCACGCTGCAGGTCCTCACCCCGAGCGGGCAGAGCGCCGCCGCCATCTCCACGCTGCAGGGCGACCCCGGCGTCGAGACCGTCATCCCGGCCCAATCCAGCGGGCAAGGCTGGAGTTTGATCGAAGTCATCCCCACGGCCGCGCCGTCCACCCCCGCTCTGTCGGACACCATCGACCGCCTGCGAGCCAGTCTCCCCGACACCGCACTGGTGGGAGGGGCCCCCGCCGAGAGTCATGATCTCGAGGCCGCGCTGTCCGAACGCACACCATTGGTGATCGCGGTCGTGTTGCTGCTGGGGTTCCTGCTGATGCTCGTCGCTCTGCAGGCGCCGCTGGTCGCGCTCCTCGCGGTCGCCATCAACCTCCTAGCTGTCGCCGCCACGTTCGGGATCGCGCGGCTGATCTTCCAGGAGGGTCACGGCGCGAGTCTTCTGGGCTTCACGAGCCAGGGGTTCCTCAACGCCTGGGGGCCGGTGTTCTTCTTCGCGATGATCTTCGCCATCTCGATGGACTACACCATCTTCTTCCTGGCGACCGCGAAGGAACACTGGGACCACAGCCACGATCCGCGCGTAGCCGTCGTCGAAGGCCTCACCCACAGTGGCCGCGTGATCTTCGCCGCCGGCGCCGTGATGGTCGCGGTCTTCCTCACCTTCGCCCTGTCCGGGCCACTGCCGCCCAAGGAAATGGGCATCATCCTGGGCATCGCCGTCCTGCTGGACACCTTCGTGGTGCGGCTGATGCTGCTGCCGGTGCTCCTCCGCCTGGCCGGCTCCGCCGCCTGGTGGAGCCCGACCTGGCTGCAACGCCTGCTACCACCGCTCAGCCTGAGCCACTGACCGCGCTCCGGTGACCTGACATCGAGCAGTCGTCTCAGCCGCCCACGACGGTTACATTGATCTATGTAGCATTGGATTAGAGGAGGTCTCTGTGACTCGCCGTGAGGCCAAGGATGCCCTGTTCGAGCAGTTCGCCCGGGTGGGCAAAGCCCTGTCCAGCCCCAAAAGACTGGAAATCCTCGATCTTCTCGCCCAGGGCGAGCGGTCCGTGGACGTCCTTGCGCGCTCAGCCGGTCTGGGGCTGACCAGCGCCTCGGCGCACCTGCAGAGCCTCAAACAGGCTCGCCTGGTCACCACCCGCAAGGAAGGCACCAAGATCTTCTACCGGCTGACCGGGCCGGATGTTGTCGATCTGTACGCCCGGCTTCAGCAGGTCGCCGATACTCACGTCACCGACGTCGCTGCCGCCCGTTCGGCGTTCCTGGGCCCGAATGACACCGAAGAGGTCGACCGCGACGAACTGTGGCGCCGCGCCCAGAGCGGCGAAGTCGTCGTCCTCGACGTCCGCCCCGAAGAGGAATACACCGGCGGGCACATCCCCGGCGCCGTCTCCATCCCCCTGGAGTCGCTCGCCGAACGGCTCGCGGAACTTCCGGCGGACGCCGAGGTCGTGGCGTACTGCCGCGGCGCGTACTGCGTGCTGTCCTACGACGCCGTGCGCCTGCTCACCGCCAACGGCCGCAAGGCACGGCGGCTGAGCGACGGAATGATCGAATGGAGACTCGCCGACCTGCCGATCGCGGCGGGCCAATGATGAGCGGGCAGAGCACCAGGACTGCGACGATCGCCGACGGTCGCCCGCCAGGCCTGGATTCCGGGCCGGTGTACCTGGATTACAACGGCACCACGCCCGTCGACATCCGGGTCATCGACGCCTTGCTGCCCTACCTGCACACCCACTTCGGCAACCCCTCCAGCAGCCACCACTACGGCCAGGAACCTGCTGCCGCCTTGGCCCGGGCCCGCACCCAGGTCGCCCGGCTGATCAACACCAGCAGCGAGCACATCTTCTTCACCGGCAGCGGATCGGAAGCCGACGCCCTCGCGATCCGCGGCACCACCGCCTCGGCCAAGGCCGCCGGCAACCCGGCCCCGCACCTGATCACCCAGGCCACCGAACACCCGGCGGTCCTGGCCGCCTGCCACGACGCCGCCCGCAGCTACGGCGGGCGAGTTACGATCCTGCCCGTCGACGAACACGGCCTCGTCCGACCGGCCGACCTGCGGGATGCGCTGAGCCCGGACACCGTGCTCGTCTCGATCATGCACGCGAACAACGAGACCGGCGCCATCCAGCCAATCGCCGAACTCGCCGCAATCGCCCACCAGCACGGCGTCCTAATCCACACCGACGCCGCCCAGTCCGTCGGCAAGATCCCCGTCGACGTGACCGCGCTCGACGTCGATCTGCTGACCCTGGTCGGACACAAAATGTACGCCCCCAAGGGAATCGCCGCGCTCTACCTACGCGATCCCAGTCTGGCCCTGGAGCCGATCGTGGGAGGTGGTGGCCAAGAGCACGGCCGCCGCTCCGGGACCGAAAACGTTCCCTATGCAGTCGCTTTGGGCGCCGCGGCCGAACTGGCCGCCACCGACCTCGCCAGCGGATCGCCGTCCCGGCTATCCCAGCTGCGCGACCACCTTCACCAGCAACTGGACGACGCCTTGCCCGGAAGAGTCCTGCTGAACGGGCACCCGCAGCACCGGCTACCGCACGTCCTGAACATCAGCATCGACGGAACCCGCGCCCATGAACTCCTGCCGTCCTGCCCGCAACTAGCGGCCTCGGCCGGATCGGCCTGCCATGCCGGCCTGCAGGAACCCTCCCCCGTGTTGACGGCGATGGGCTACCCGCCCGCACGTGCACTCGCCGCATTGCGCCTGACCCTGGGACGCTGGAGCACCACCGACGACGCCGACCAGGCCGCCGCACAGATCATCAGCGCGGCCACGTGAGCGGCGCGCAGCCGCTGCTGAAACCAAAGGCGTACGAAGATAAATCCGTGTTCCAGGCCGCCAACCTGCTCCGGGAGGCTCGACGGCAGCGGTCCCTGCCCGACCTCGACGTTCCCGCCGTGTGCCTCCTGGATCCCGACGGCGACATCATCCGGTACCTCATCGACAGCGGACAGGGCCAACTCCACCGGGGCTGGGCCTGCTACCACACCCAGATGTGGACCACGGACCTCGACGGCCTCACCGTCGGGGTGGTCGGCATGGCCGTCGGCGCGCCCTTCGCTGTTCTCGTGGCCGAGCAACTGGCCGCCAGCGGCGCCGATCTCGTCATCAGCGTGACTTCAGCCGGGCAGATCCGTCAACTGGCCCAACCTCCGTACTTCGTCCTCATCGAACGCGCCTGGCGCGATGAGGGAACCAGCATCCACTACCTACCCCCCGCACCGTGGAGCCACCTCAACCCCGAGCTATCCCAAAGGCTGGCGCAGGCAAACCTGGCGGTCGGTGAACCGATCCGCCGCGGCTCCTCCTGGACCACCGATGCCCCTTACCGCGAAACCCCCACCGCTATCAGTGCAGCGACCGCCGCCGGAATCGCCTGCGTCGAGATGGAAGCCGCCGCTCTGTACGCCTACGCGGCCGCCACCGACCGAAAGGTCGTCTGCTTGGCCCATGTCACCAACACCATGGCCGTCAACGGTAACGACTTCGAAAAAGGAACAGCGGGCGGGGCCGTAGCCGCCCTCCAGGTCACCGCCGCCGTCGCCGGTGCGCTGCGACCACACCGACGAGACTGTCCGGCGGGAACGAGCCAGACGCCTGCGACCAGCTAGCCCCACTGCGGAGGGAACCTGACAAGGACATGACGCCCCGTTCGCCCAACGACACGACGTCTGGGCAATCGATCACCGAAGTCCCTGCTCTCACAGCCCTTGCCGCCCTGAGCCTGGGCGAGCCATCGGTCGCACGGAGCGTTGATCGGCGTGACCTGAAAGCCACGCGTCGGCATTTGACAACTACACCCGAGCGCCACAGCGCCGCCCGGGAACCACAGATAGCTATTGACCGACCCGGTCGGTCGGTTATATTGAGCCTATGGCTCGCCTCATCCCCGAACAACGGTTCGCCGCCGTCGTCGCCGCTGCGGCGCGAACCTTCATCACCCACGGGTATCAGCGCGCTCAAATCCAGGACGTCGCCGATGCGCTGGGGCTCGGCAAGGGCACCCTCTACGGATACGCCCAGAGCAAGGCCGCCCTCTTCGCCGCCGCCGTGCGATACGGCGACGGCAACGAACCGCTACCGCGTCCCGAACAGTTGCCCGTGCTGACACCCGGCGACGGTGAGATCGCCGCCCTCGTCGCCGCCCGACTAGCCGGCGAGGCCGGCAATCTGACGCTAATCCACGTCTTGAACACTGCACTACCAAGTACTTTCGATCCGGCCGAGGGCGATGCGGAACTAGCGTCCATCGTCGTCGACCTGTATCAGCGGCTCACCAAGCACAGAGTCGCGATCAAACTCGTCGACCGCTGCGCACCCGAAATCCCCGAACTCGCCGACGTCTGGTTCGGCGCCGGACGCCACGCCCAGGTCCTCGCCGTGCAGGAGTACCTCAACCGCCGTTCCCAGGCCGGGACCCTGACCCTGCCAGGCCCAGCGGAGCCACTGGCCCGCACCATCGTCGAACTGTGCGCGCTCTGGGCCGTACACAGCCATTTCGATCCCGCACCAGCGACCGCCCGCCCGGATGGCATCGACGACATCGCCGTCTCCGCGATGCTCGCCGAAATGGTCGTGCGGGCCACCACCGTCTCAAGGCGCTGAGCGGACATGCGCGAAGGCCTCCTGAGCGCGGATTTGCGAGCACGGCAACAACTCCAGCCCGCCAGCGCACGTTCGCCAGAAATCACCTTCCGAGGAGGACCCGTGACAGGGATGTCCCACCCGATCTTCGCCCGCGTCTATCAGCGTGTCAGCGTCGCGATGGACCGCGCCGGCGGCGCAGAGCAGCGCCACGCCCTGGTCGCCGGGCTGCACGGTCGAGTGATCGAAGTCGGTGCCGGCAACGGCCGGATGTTTGCGCACTATCCGCCCGAGGTCAGCGAGGTGCTGGCGGTCGAACCCGAGCCGCGACTGCGGGCCGCCGCTCTCGTCGCGGCGCAGACGGCGCCTGTGCCGGTACGGGTCATCGACGCACTGGCGGAGGCCCTGCCCAGTGACAGCGGGCAATTCGATGCCGCCGTGTGCGCACTGGTGCTGTGCACGGTGCCGGACCAGGCCGCGGCCCTGGCCGAGATTCACCGGGTCCTGCGAGAGGGCGGGCAGTTGCGGTTCTTCGAGCACGTCGCCGCCGACCAGCCCGGCCCGATGCGCAGAGCCCAGCGCCTGGTCGATGCCACCGTGTGGCCGCGGCTTTTCGCCGGCTGCCGCACCGGCCGTGACACCGTCACCGCGATCGCCTCGGCAGGATTTGTCATCACCGACATCCACCGATTCCGGTTCCCCGCCACCGGACCCTCGAGCCCGGCCGCGCCCCACGCCCGCGGCACCGCCACCCGGGTAGCCAACACGACAACCCATGAGTAACCCAGGCGCGAGCACGCAGGCACCGATCACCCTCTACACCCGACCCGGTTGCCGCTACTGCTTCCGGCTGCGCCGCCGTCTACGCCGACACCGGCTGACCTTCACCGAGATCAACATCTGGACAGAGCCAGAAGCAGCAGCAGCCGTACGCGCTGCCGCCGACGGCAACGAAACCGTCCCCACCGTCCACGTTGCGGGCCGTTGGCTGGTCAACCCGCGAGCCGAGCACGTCAACCAGCTCGCCCGGACCCACACCGCAGGCGGAGCCTGGGTAGGCCGACTGACAGGTCATGCCTCAGATCGTGGCCTGATCCAGGACCCGCGGGAGGCGCAGGGCCGCCCATCAGCCGGTGGCAGCCGTTAACCCTTCTCCAGGCGATCTTTCAATGCTGCCAGGTTGGCCGGCATCTCCTTGCGGGCCTCGCGACGGACGACGAGCGGGACCAGGAGCCTGCCGATGCCATGACCCTCGAAGTCCACCGAGATGGTCAGGCGAGAGCGTGAAGGAGTCACCGGTGCGACCGTGACGTCCACGGCGGCCCGAATCGGTCCGTCGATGCCGCGCACGCCCCACGTCCTGGGTGGGTCGATGTGGGCGAGCCTGGACGTCGATGACCGGTTGGCCCCACCGATGCGCCGGGTGGTCAGGCACCGCGCGCCCACGGCTGGAGTGCCGGCTGCGCCCACTTGCTCGTCCACCGCATCGATGGACCCGCCGGCCAAGTCCATGTGCCCGTCGACAACGCCTTTCTGCCACTCGCTGAACCGGGTCGGGTCAGTGGCGTAGGCGAAAACCTCCGCCGCGGGCCGTTCGACCTCCGTGCTGACGACGACGGCTGACATTTAACTGCCTTCCGTCAGGAGCGTCGCGTACCGGTCCAGGTACAGCCCCCAGCCTTCGTCGCTGTCCACCCCGGCGCTGACGCCTTCCCACCCGGGCCCATGCCGCTCGATCAGCCGGTGTTCCAACTCCAAACGGGTGCGAGCCGGGCTCTCGGCCACGAACCGGACCTCAACCTCGCTGGTCTGATCCGGGTCGGTCTCCAGGGACCACCGCGGGTCGATATCCCAGCTGAACACCACCCGATTCGGCGGCTCGTACGCCAGGATCCGCGCCCACCGGCATTCACTGCCGTCGGCGGCGCGATCGACGATGTTCCCGCCGACTCGGGCCTCGAACACGGTCTCGACGATCGGCGCACCGAGCAGGTTGTGTTCCGGCGGTTTGAAGTCACCGAACCGTTCGGTGAACACCGCGAAAGCCCGATCGATCGATGCTGGAACGATGATCTGCCGGCGAATCGTGCCCGCAGCGGTGGTGGTCATCAGCTCTCCTTACTCGCTCGGTCAACGTCATCGGTGATGACGTCCGCATAGCCGGTCAACGCCCGTTGCCAGTAGGTGTCCAACTGGTCGCGCAGCGCCGCCAGAGCCACCGGATTCAGCCGGTAGATCCGCCGCGTACCGGCGGCCCGCTCACTGACCAGTCCGGCATCCTTCAGCACCTTCAGGTGCTGCGAGACCGCCGAGCGGCTGACCGGCAACCCGGCCGCCAGTTCGCCGACGGCCTGCGGACGCTCCGCCAGACAGGCCACGATCGCGCGCCGCGTGCCATCCGCCAGCGCACCCCAACCATCACCATCTCGGTCAGCATCCACTAACCGTTAGAGTCCACTAACGGAATGTCCGTGTCAAGACGCGCCCACGACCTGCCGCACGACACAGTCTCCGAGACCCACGCTGCGTCATAGTTCGGCGAAGCCACCTATTGCGGATCACCCCAACGGACGGCACCCAAACGTGGCCCTGACACGCTGACCCGGCGACCACGTTGCTGCAGTCGGGCACGGGGACGCCGACTCGGGTGAAGAGGATGTAGATCCGGTCCCACCACGCCCCCAAGGAATCGACACCCTTCCTGCTG
>Ga0326721_10000419_pt1 | contig 13070 bp, 11 predicted proteins | sample SGPome_FD_203951 | JGI IMG/M metagenome (GOLD analysis project Ga0326721, IMG submission 203951) | Soil microbial communities from Southern Great Plains, Lamont, Oklahoma, United States - SGP_1_2016 | ecosystem: Engineered > Artificial ecosystem > Soil microcosm > Unclassified | place: USA...
CGGCGAACCGCTCTGGGACCGCCTGCGCCACATGGCCGTGCCCGACTCGCTGCGCGAAAAGATGGAGCTGTTCCGCACCCGCGGCGCGACGATCTTCCCCAACCAGACCATCTTCCAGGAGCCGAACTGGCTGGCGATCATGATGGGACAGGCGGGGGAGCCGGAGGGCTACGACCCGCTGGCCGACCTGATGGACGAGCGCCTGCTGGCCGAGCGCCTGCATCATATGCGGGTCGCCTGCCGGCAGGCCGCCGACCGCATGCCGACCCACGCCAGCGTGCTTGCGCGCTTCCCCGCCGACAGCCAGAAAAGAAGAGCTGATGCCCCGGTCGCCTGAACGCCATATCGCCCTGCTGGCCGCCGTCGTCCTGGCCCTGGCTTCGCCGACCCTGGCCTCGGCCGCCGACAAGGACCCGCCCCGGGTCGCCAACGGCCTGGCCAAGACGCCGCCGATGGGCTGGAACAGCTGGAACAAATTCGCCTGCAACATCGATGAGCAGACCGTCCGCCGCATGGCCGACGCCATGGCCGGCAACGGCATGAAGGAGGCCGGCTACCAATACGTGGTGATCGACGACTGCTGGCATGGTCCGCGCGACGCCGGCGGCTTCATCACCTACGACGCTAAGCGCTTTCCCAGCGGCATCAAGGCGCTGTCCGACTACGTGCACGCCAAGGGCCTGAAGTTCGGCATCTATTCGGACGCCGGGCGGCTGACCTGCGGCGGCCGCCCCGGCAGCCAGGGACACGAGTTCCAGGACGCCAAGACCTATGCCGACTGGCGCGTGGACTATCTGAAGTACGACTGGTGCTCGACGGGGACGCGCAACGCCGAAGAGGCCTACACCCTGATGGCCGACGCCTTGCGCGAGACCGGTCGCGACATCGTCTTTTCAATGTGCGAGTGGGGCACGGCCAAGCCGTGGCTGTGGGCCGACAAGGTCGGCAATCTGTGGCGCACGACCGGCGACATCACCGACAAATGGGACGGCAAGCACGACTACGCCCTGGGCGTCCTGCCCATCGTCGACGCCAACGAGCCGCTCCATCCGTTCGCCGGCCCGGGCCACTGGAACGATCCGGACATGCTGGAGGTCGGCAACGGCGGCCTGACCGACACCGAGTACCGCTCGCACTTCAGCCTCTGGGCGCTGATGGCCGCACCGCTGATCGCCGGCAACGACATCGCCAATATGGACGAGGCCACCCGCGCCATCCTGCTGAACACCGACGTGATCGCCGTGAACCAGGATCCGCTGGGCGTGCAGGGCCGCCGCGTCCGCGACGACGGGGACCTGGAGGTCTGGTCCAAGCCGCTGGCGGACGGAAGCCGGGCGGTCATCCTGTTCAATCGCGGCGCAGCGACCCAGACCATCGCCGTGGACTGGACGGAGCTGGGCTACCCGGCCAGCCTCCGGGCCCAGGTCCGCGACCTGTGGTCCAAGAAGACACTGGGCAAGATGACGGGGCGGTTCGCCGCGCCGGTCGCCTCGCACGGCGTGGTGATGGTCAGGGTCAGCCCCTAGTAGCCTTGCCCGACCGCTTGGGATAAAGCCCGGACGTGACCCGCTCGCCAAGCCTTGGCCGGACCTGGACACGCGGCGCCTTCCTGGCGCTCGCGATCCTGGCGCTCGCCCTGAAGGTCATGGTCCCGGCGGGCTTCATGACCCAGGCCGAGCCGAGGAACGGCCTGCCGTTCGCCCTGGTGCTCTGCACGGGCCAGGGCCCGCTGGTCGTCCAACCGGGCGACGCCCTGGACCCTCACGACAAGTCGCCCGCCGACAAGCCGGGCCACGACGCCCCCTGCCCGTTCGCCAGCCATGGCGCGACGGCGCCGCCGCCCAGCACGCTGGCGGTGGCCAAGGTCGAGTTCGTCGCCTATCGGCCCTTGGCCCTGGCGCGCGCCGCGGACCCCGTTCCGGGCCGCGGCCTGGCCGCGCCGCCCTTGCCGGCCCGAGGTCCGCCCAGCCTGCTGATCTAGCGCCCGGCCGCTGCGGCGGCCGGCCTGCACGCGCCTGCGCCGTCCGGACGATGTCCGGCGGCCGCCTTCGCGCGTTGCGTCCTCGCACTCCGTTCAGCCTGCTCCGGCCGCGCCCGTCGCGCGCCGAAGGATCCAGATCCGATGAAGCCTTTCCTGCTGGCCTCCACGGCCGCCCTTCTCGCCCTGCCCGCCATCGCCCTGGCCGCGCCGGACGACGCCCCGTCCGCCCGCGAGGTCAGTTCCGTCATCGTCACCGCCCGTCCCGCCCCGGAGGACCCGCCCGTGGTCGCCGCCGCCCGTCGGCGCCTGTCCGAAACCCCCGGCGGCGTCACGGTGATCTCCCAGGAGTCCTACGCCAGCCGCCAGGCCCTGGCGCTGGACGACATGCTGCGCGACGCGCCCGGCGTCTACGCCCAGCGCAAGTGGGGCGGCGACGTCCGCATCTCGATCCGCGGCTCGGGCATCGGCAACGCCAGCCACAATCGCGGCCTGCTGCTGGCCCAGGACGGCGTGCCGCTGAACGAGGCCGACGGCTATGGCGACAGCCAGGTCGCCGACCCGCTGAACACCCGCTTCACCGAGGTCTATCGCGGCGGCAACGCCCTGCGCTTCGGCGGCGCCCTGCTGGGCGGGGCGATCAACATGGTCACGCCCACGGGCCGGAACGCCGGATTCGACGAGCAGGTCCGCCTCGACGGCGGCTCCTATGGCCTGCTGCGCGAGCATGTGGCCCTGGCCCGCCAGTCCGGCGACTGGGACGTCTACGCCGCCGCCACCAACCAGACCGGCCAGGGCTGGCGCTCGCAGAGCCAGCAGAACATCCAGTTCGGGTCGCTGAACATCGGCCGCAGCTTCGGCGAAGATCGCGAGGTGCGCTTCGTCGTCAATGGCTCCAACATCAACCAGGAGATCCCCGGCTCGCTGACCCTGGCCCAGTTCGCCGCCAATCCACGCCAGACGGCCGCCGCCAGCACCGCCAACGACCAGGGCCGCAACCAACGCGGCCTGCGCGGCTCGCTGCGCACCGCCTGGCGGCTGGACGACCACACCGTGTTCGAGGGCGCGGTCTATGCGGTGTGGAAGGACCTGGACCACCCGATCTTCCAGGTCATCGACCAGCAGAGCCGCAACTACGGCGCCTTCGGCCGGCTGGACTGGGAGGGCGTGCTGGGCGGCCTCAAGGCCGACGCCTATCTGGGCGCTTGGTATCGCCAGGGCGACCTGGATTCGGCCTTCTATACCAACCTCAGGGGGGCTCGCGGCGCCCTGCAGTCGCTGTCGCTGCAGAACGCCAAGGCGGCTGACGTCTTCGCCGAGGGCCGGGTGTTCGCCAGGCCGCATCTGGCCCTGGTCGGCGGCCTGACCTGGGGGATCGCCAAGCGCGACTACCGCAGCTTCGCCGTCCCCGGCGTGGCCACGACCTTCAACCTGGCCGCCGGCAAGGACTACGCCTGGGTCTCGCCGCGCGTCGGCGTGCTGTGGCAAGGCGACGACGGCTCGCAGCTTTTCGCCAACATCACCCGCTCGGTCGAGCCGCCGAACTTCGGCGCCCTGTCGCCGAGCAATGTCGGCTTCGCGCCGGTGCAGGCCCAGGAGGCCTGGACCGGCGAGGTCGGGGCCCGGGGTCATCGCGGACCGTTCACCTACGACGTGACGCTCTACCGCGCCCACCTCCAGCACGAGCTGCTGCAGTTCACTGTCGACAGCCAGCACCCGGCCGCGACCTTCAACGCGGACAGGACCATCCATCAGGGGATCGAGGCGGCGCTGGACTGGAAGCTGGCCCCGCGCTGGCGGCTGCGCCAGACCTGGACCCTGTCGGACTTCCGCTTCGACGGCGACGCCCAGTACGGCGACAACCGCCTGCCGATCGTGCCCAAGACCTTCTACCGCGCCGAGCTGCGCTACGACGATGCCCGGGGGTGGTTCGTGGCCCCGTCGGTGGAATGGTCGGCCTCCGACCAGTGGATCGACTACAGGAACACCAGGGCCGCCCCGTCCTACGCGATCCTCAACCTCAACGCCGGCTGGACGCTGAACGACAGGGTCTCGCTGTTCCTCGACGCCCGGAACCTGGCCGACAAGGCCTATGTCTCCAACGTCCAGGCCGCCACGACCTGGACCCCGGCCACGGCCGCCGTCTGGCCCGGCGACGGCCGCTCGGTGTTCGGCGGCGTCACCGTGTCGTTCTGACCGCCATGACCCATCCCGCCCCCTCGGAACGCCCCGCCGGCCAGGTCTACCGCGCCTTCTGGCGCTGGCACTTCTATGCCGGCCTGCTGGTGCTGCCGGTCCTGATGCTGATGGCCCTGACCGGCGGCCTCTACCTGTTCAAGACCGAGATCAGCGAGGTGCTCTACCGCCGGCTGCTGGTCGCGCCGCAAAGCGCCGCCCATGCGCCGCCCTCGGCCTGGATCGCCAGCGCCGAACGCGGCCTGGGCGGCAAGGTCCTGCAACTGGTCCCGCCGGCCCGGCCCGACCGGTCCGTGCAGATGCTGGTCCAGCGGCCCGGCGGCGAGACGCTCAGCGCCTATGTCGATCCGCACGACGCCCGCCTGCTGGGCTCGACGCCCCAGGGCGGGGTGATGGGGACGATCAAGCGCCTGCACAGCCTGGACCTGTTCGGAACCGTCGCCAACTGGCTGGTCGAGGTCGTCGCCGGCTGGGCCATCGTCCTGGTCGCCACCGGCGTCTTCCTGTGGTGGCCGCGCGGCCAGTCAGGCGGCGTGGTCACGGTGCGCGGTCCGCCCCGAAAGCGGGTGTTCTGGCGCGACCTCCATGCGGTGACCGGCCTGTTCGCCGGCGCGGTGATCGTCTTCCTGGCGGCCACCGGCATGCCGTGGTCGGCCTTCTGGGGCCAGGAGGTCCGCAAGATCACCACCGAGGCGGGCCTCGGCCGCCCCACGCCGCCGACCGGCGGCGGACATCATGCGGTCAACGCCGAAGCCGTGCCCTGGGCGCTGCAGGGCAAGACCATGGACGGCATGGACGGCATGCAGGACATGGACCACGCCATGGCGCCGCTCGGCGTCGACGACATCGTCGCCAGGGTCGACGCCGCCGGCCTGCCCAGGCCCTATGCGCTGTCCCTGCCCAAAGCTCCGGGCAAGGCCTGGTCGGCGGCCTTCATGCCCGATCGGATCGAGAGCACCCGGACCCTCTATCTGGACGGACTGACCGGAAGGCCCCTGGCCGACATCGGCTACGCCGACTTCGGACCCGCGGCCAAGGCCATCGAGTGGGGCGTCGCCGTCCACCAGGGCCAGCAGTTCGGCCTGGCCAACAAGCTGGTCATGCTGGCCGGGTGCGTCGCCGTCTGGCTGCTGGGACTGTCGGCCGTGGTCATGTGGTGGAAGCGCCGGCCGAGGGGACGACTGGCCGCGCCGCCGGCTCCGGCCGACCGCCGCGCCTATGGTGGCCTGGCCCTGGTCGTCGTCCCCCTCGCCCTTCTCTACCCGCTCGTCGGCGCCTCGCTTCTGGCGGTGCTGACCCTCGACATCGCCCTGCGCCGGCTGATCCCGACCGCGCGCCTCAAGACGGAAGTTTGATCATGAAGCCCTTCCTCGCTACCCTCGCCGTCACCGCCCTGGCGGTTCCCTCGCTCGCCGCCGCTGCTTCGCCAGCCGTCAAGGTCACGGACGCCTGGTGCCGGGCCGCGCCCAAGGGCGCCCTGGCCGGAGGCTGCTACGTCACCCTGACGGCCAGCGCCGACGATCGCCTGGTCGCCGTCGAGACCGCCGCGGCCGGCCGCGCCGAGATCCACACCATGTCGATGGACGGCGGGGTGATGCGCATGCGCCAGCTGGCCGACGGCGTCGCCCTGCCGGCCGGCAAGCCCGTCGCCCTCAAGCCCGGGGCCGAGCACCTGATGCTGATCGGGCCGAAGATCGCCCTGACGCCCGGCGCCACGGTGGCCCTGACCCTGCGCTTCAAGTCCGCGCCGCCCGTCACCGTGACCGCGCCGGTCAAGACCGCGCCGACGCCGGCCATGAGCATGCCGATGGGAGGCCACTGATGACCTCGTGGAAAGCCGCCGCCCTCGCCGCGATCCTGGCCTGCGCCCCCCTCGCCGCCTGCGACAAGCCCGCCGAGCACGCCAGCCAAAGCTCGACGGTCCAGATCGGCGGTCCGTTCCAGCTGGTCGACATGAACGGACGGCCGGTCACCGAGAAGACGCTGCTGGGCAAGCCCACGGCGATCTTCTTCGGCTTCACCTACTGCCCCGAGGTCTGCCCGACCACCATGGCCGAGATGACCGCCTGGCTGAAGGCGCTGGGACCGGAGGCCGATAAGCTGAACGTGGTCTTCGTCTCGGTCGATCCCGAGCGCGACACCCCCGAACAGCTGAAGCTCTACCTGTCCAACTTCGACCGCCGCATCCAGGGCTTCACCGGCACGCCGGAGAACATCGCCAAGACCGCCAAGGCCTATCGCGTCTACTACCAGAAGGTGGCGACGGACGGCGGCGGCTACACGCTGGACCATTCCTCGGCGATCTACCTGTTCGACGCCCAGGGCCGGTTCGTCGAGCCGATCGGCTATGGCGGCCCGCCCGAGCGCGGCCTGGGCCAGTTGAAGGCCCTGCTGAAGACCTGAGGTCGCGGAAAGGAGGGAGGTGGAGGCCCGGCCCGGAATCGAACCGGGGTGCACGGATTTGCAATCCGCTGCGTCACCACTCCGCCACCGGGCCATCCGGGTCAACGCAAGCTGCGTCGGCGAAGAGGTCGGTTCGAATACAGGAGCCCGCCGCCCTAGGCAATGGCCATCAAGCTGTTGATCACCAGGGTTTCTCGAGCAGCAGCGCCTTGGTCAGGAAGGCCTGGTCCTGCCCGGCCACGCTTAGGCCCGCCGCGCCGAACAGGGCCGGCAGGTCCGCCTGAGCGTAGGTCGAATAATAGGGCTCGTGGAAATAGGCCGGGAACGCCTCCAGCAGCCGCGACAGGTCGGGCTCGTCGATCGGCTGGACCGAATCGGCGAAGGCCAGCACGCCGCCGGGCTTGAGCACCCGGGCGATCTCGGCGGCCACCACGGGACGCACCCGCGGCGGCAGCTCGTGGAACAGGTAGACGCAGGTGACCGCGTCCAGGCTGGCGTCGGCGAATGGCAGACGCTCGGCGTTGGCCTGAACCCCGCCCCGGCCCGAGCGGCTGCGCGCGGCGGCCAGATAGGCCCGCGACAGGTCGAGGCCCGCGATGGCGGCGCGGGGAAAGGCCGTGGCGAGATCGGCCAGGAACGCGCCGGAGCCGCAGGCCAGGTCGACCACCTTCAGCCCGCGCTGGTCCTGGCCGCGCCAATGGCGGGCAAGCAGCGACAGGGCCCGCCGCCGCATGGCTCCGGCCGCGCCAGAGAACAACGCCTCGACCTGGGCCTCGTACCGACGCGCGCTGGCGTCGGTGAACCAGCCGCCCGACTGGTAGTGGAAGTTCTGCCGATAGTAGTTGGGATAGGCCTCGGTGCCGGGCTCCTCGCGCACCTCGACCCCGTCGCCCCGGCGGCGGCGCTGGTCGACGGCGCGGGCGTCGGCGATGACGTCCAGCGCCTGGCGAAAGGCCTCGGCCGGGTCGCCCAGTCCGTCCTGGGCCGGCGGATAGAGGCCGGCGGCGACGTCGGCGGCGTCCTTGTCGAAGGCGGCCAGATAGGCCCTGCGCAACCGGGCGGCCGACACCGGCGGCCCCTGCGGTTCGAACCGGACCTTGGCCTCGCCCCGCGTCGGCTGGGCCAGGGCCCGCGTCACGCCGCCAGCGGCGGTCCACCAGGCGGCCTTGATCGCCGCTCGCGCCCGCTGGCTGGCGCCGTCCAGCGCGAACGCCCCACGGCCCTTGGGAACGGCCTCCCGGGGCTCGCCGGACTTGGCGGATCGCTCGTCCATGACCGTCTCCCGGACGGTCCAAGCCGTCCTATCGCGAAAACACGCCGACCAGTTCAATATGGGGCGACCACAGGAACTGGTCCACCGGCAAGACCCGCTCCAGGCGGAAACCGGCGTCGACCAGGATCTTGGCGTCGCGGGCGAAGGTGGCCGGATTGCACGAGACGCCGACCACGCGGGCCACCTTGGACTTGGCGATCTCGACGTGCTGCTCGAAGGCCCCGGCCCGCGGCGGGTCGAGCACGGCGACGTCGACCTTGTTCAACTCGGTCGACAGCACCGGCCGGCGGGTCAGATCGCGGGCCTCGGCGGTGATCGCCTTCAGCCCGTTGGCCGTGCCCAGCGCCCCCTTCAGGGCGGCGATGGCGGGCGCCGAGCTGTCGGCGGCGTGGACGCTGCCCACCTCGGCCAGCCGGAAGGTGAAGGTGCCCACGCCGCTGAACAGGTCGACGATCCGCGACGCGCCCCGGGCCGCCTCGACCGCGAACTCGACCATGGCCTTCTCGGCCTGGGGCACGGCTTGGAGAAAGCTCCCGGCCGGCAGGGCGACCACGGCCGGACCCAGCTTCACCATCGGCTGGCGGGCCATGTAGATCATCTCGCCGGCCATGGTGACCCGGGCGAAGTCGTGCTCGCCGGCGATCATGGCGGCGCGGACCCTGGCGTCGGCCGACAGCCCGCCGCTCTTGGCCTCGACGCCGGTGACGTCGATGTCCAGCCCCGTGGCGGTCAGGGTCACGTGCAGCGTCGGGGCCGACTTGGGATGTTCCAGGAACGGCGCGGCTAGCCGGGCCAAGGCCGGAAAGGCCGCGACCAGCTTGGGGTTTGACACCGGGCAGGTCTCGATCCGGGCCAGGTTCCACGACCGGCGCTCCTTGAAGCCCAGTCGGGCGCCGCCCTTGCCGCCCCGGGCGTGCAGCGCCACGCGACGGCGCGAGGCCGGCGGCGAGGCGAAGGTCGGCAAGACCTCGGTTTCCAGTCCCTCGCGGGCCAGCTGGAACCGCACCTGCTCGCGCTTCCACTCCAGATAGGGCGCGGCGTCCCAGTGCTGGAAGGCGCAGCCGCCGCAGACGCCGAAGTGCGGGCATGGCGGCAGGACGCGGTCGGGGCTGGGCTCCAGCACCTCGACCAGTTCGCCGCGAGCGCCGGTCATCTCGGCGGTGATCCGCTCGCCCGGCAGGGTCAGGGGGACGAAAGAGCCCTCGGCGATGCCGTCGCCCTGGGCGCCGACCGCCTGGATCCTCAGTTCACGCATGGACAGTCCAATTCGACAGGCGGAACCTTCACCGGTCCGCGCCATTTCTGTTATGATGTTCGGGACGGCGCCCGCCATGCCCGCGCCACGATCGACACGGACAAGATTTCGGACGCTCCCATAGCCTATTCGGAGCGAATGCGCGTGAACGAAGATGAACGGGTCGCTCAACGTCCGTTCATCAAAGGCTTGGCAATTTAGGTGTTAAGGCGGGTCCGACTCTCGGCGGCCCCGGTCGGAGGAGTTTCTCATGATGTTCAAGACCGTTCTCGGCGTCGCCGCCGCGGCCGCCCTCGCCGGCGCGCTGGCCCCGACGATGGCCTCGGCCCAGGCCTATGGCGCCTATGGCAACGCCGGCGCCTACGGCGGTGGCGGCGCTTATGACAATAACGGCTACTATTACGATCCCTGCCGCCGCAGCACGACGCAGCGCGGCACGGGCGGCGGCCTGGCCGGGGCCGGCATCGGCGCCGCCATTGGCAGCGGCGTGGCCGCCAGGGGCGCCCGCACCGAAGGCGCCGTGCTCGGCGGCGTGCTGGGCGCGATCGCCGGGTCGGCCATCGGCCGCAACTCGGCGGCCTGCTCGCCGGGCGCCGCCCCGCCGCCGCCGCCTCCCCCGTCCTACAACCAGGGCGCCTACAACCAGCCCTATGACAACAGCTATGACCGCGGGTACGAGGATCGCGGCTATGCCGGGCGTTACGAGGACAGCCGCTATGGCGATCGTCGCGACGGCTACACCTACGAGTCCGAACGCTCCTACAGCGTGACCGACAGCCGCGCCGACGCCAACGGCTGCACCTTGGCCGAAAGCCCGATCTACCTGCCCGACGGCCGCACCCAGAAGCGCTTCGTCCGCGTCTGCCCCGACGCCTCGGGCCGCTACCAAGTCGTCGACTAGACGGTCCGGGATCTCAATCGAACTGAAGGAGCCGCCGGCGTTCGCGCCGGCGGCTTTCTTTTGGCCTAAAGCTGCCAGCGTGTGGCCCTCGTGCTTCGACAGGCTCGGGATGAGGACCAATGTTCCGATCGTAGCCGTAGAAAACCTCATCCTGAGCTTGTCGAAGCACGAGGTTTCTCTTCCGAAGCTCGATTGATCAGCCTTGATCCTTCACCGCCCACAGCAGGTGCTCGACCTGGCCGTCGCCGCCGGTGATCGGGCTGGGGGCGACGCCCTTGACCGTCCAGCCCGCCGCCTCGACGAAGGCCGTGACCGAGGCGATGCAGTCGGCGATGATCGCCGGATCCTTGACCAGTCCGCCCTTGCCCACCCGGTCGCGACCGGCCTCGAACTGGGGCTTGATCAAACTGACCAGGTCTGCGCCCGGCTCGGCCAAATCCAGGGCCACAGGCAGGCACTTCTCCACCGAGATGAAGCTGACGTCGCTGACCACCAGGCTGGGCGCCTCGTCCAGATGGCCTTCGTCCAGCACCCGGGCGTCAACGCCGGAGCGGTCGACCACGCGCGGGTCGGCGGCGATGCGCGGATGCAGCTGCTCGCGACCGACGTCGACCGCGTAGACCTTGGCCGCGCCCTTGGACAGCAGCACCTCGGTGAAGCCGCCAGTCGAGGCCCCGACGTCCAGGGCGACCTTGCCCTCGACGGTGATCGGCCAAAGCTCCAGGGCGTGGGCCAGCTTCAGGGCGCCGCGCCCAACCCACGGGAAGGCGGCGACGCCTTCCAGCACGGCGGTCGGCTCCAGTTCCTGCGAGGGCTTGGTCACCAGCTTGCCGTCGGCCTTGACCGCCCCCGCCTCGATGGCGGCGCGGGCCTTGGCCCGGCTGTCGAACAGGCCGGACTCGACCAGCAGGATGTCGGCGCGTTTGCGTTTCATCGGCGGGCTGTAGCACGACTTGCGGCCGGCGCGCCTTCCGGTTCACAGTGATCGGCGTTCACCGACGCGCCGAGACGTCGGGACGCCCGAGGAAACCCGATGGACACTCGCCATGGCCTGACCGCCGCGCCCGCTTCCCAGGCCGCCTGGACGCTCGACGCCACCGAGATCGCCGACCGCATCCGAACCCGGGCGGTCAGCGCCGTGGAGGTCGTCGAAAAGGCCGTGCGCGACGCCGAGGCCCTGGACGGCGCCCTGGGCGTGCTGGTCACCGCCGACTTCGACCGGGCGATCGACAAGGCCAAACGCCTGGACCGGGGCCAGGGAGACCGCGACGCGCCGTTCGCCGGCGTGCCGTTCCTGGTCAAGGACCTCAACGACTATGCCGGCCTGCCCACCCGGTCGGGTTCGCGGGCCATGCTGGGCCTGCCGCCCGCCGCGACCCAGGACGGCTATTGCGACGCCTTCGACACGGCCGGGCTGGTGGTGATCGGCAAGTCGGCCACGCCGGAATACGGCTTTCTGCCGACCACCGAGCCGGTGGCCTTTCCGCCGACCCGCAACCCCTGGAACCCGGCCCACAGCAGCGGCGGCTCGTCCGGCGGGGCGGCGGCGGCCACGGCGGCGGGGATCGTTCCGTTCGCCCACGCCAATGACGGCGGCGGCTCGATCCGCATTCCCGCCGCCTGCTGCGGCCTGTTCGGGCTGAAGCCGTCGCGCCATCGGATGCCGCCCAGCCGGCCGCCGCTGCGGGCCGTGGATCTGGCGGTCGAGCACTGCGTGTCGCGCAGCGTCCGCGACAGCGCCGCCCTGTTCGCCGCCACTGAACAGGCCGCTGGTCCCCTGCCCGCCGTCGGCCGGGTGGCCGGACCAAGCCAGAGGCGGCTGCGGGTCGGGCTGGTCACCGAGACCCAGCTGGGCGTCCAGCCGGACGACGAGGTCCGCGCCGCCGCCGAGGCCGCGGCCAAGCTGATGGAGTCCTTGGGGCACCAGGTCGAGCCGACCCAGTGGCCGACCAACGGTCCGGTCTTCGCCCTGGACTTCCTGGCCGTCTGGGCCAGCGCCGGGGCCGAGCTGGTCGATTTCGTCGCCCAGGCGATCGGTCGCCGGCCCGGCGAGACCCTGCTGGAGCCGTTCACCCTGGCCCTGGCCGAGCTGTTCGGCGGCCTGCCCGAGGGCGGGCTGACCCAGTCGGTGGCCCGCCTGAACGCCGACGCCCAGGCCTATGACCGCTGGTTCGACCGCTATGACGTGATCCTCTCGCCGGTGCTGGGCCAGCCGCCCGCGCCGCTGGGCTGGGTGGCGCCGACCGTCTCGATCCCCGACCTGACCGAGCGCCTGAACGCCTATGTGGGCTACACCACCCTGCACAACGTGGCCGGCGCGCCGGCGATGAGCGTCCCGCTGCACTGGACCGCCGACGGCCTGCCCGTGGGCGTGCAGTTCGCCGCCCGGGCCGGGGACGAGCGGACACTGTTCGAACTGGCCTATGAACTGGAAGCGGCCCAGCCCTGGGCCTGGCGGCGGCCGGGGATCAGCGTCGGCTAGCGCGTTGCGTCCTTCGAGGCCCGCTGCGCGAGCGCCTCAGGATGAGAAACTTTTGCTGAAGTCCTCATCCTGAGAGGCGAGGCGTAGCCGAGCGCCGAAGGACGCACGGCGCCCGCCCTACCCCTCGATGAACACCTTCTTCAGCTCGTTCTTCATGATCTTGCCGTTGGCGTTGCGCGGCAGGGTCTCGGGCCAGAAGAGCACCTTGACCGGCACCTTGAAGGCGGCCAGGCGGTCGGCGACGAAGGCCCGCAGCTCGGCCTCGGTGGCCTCGGCCCCGGGCTTCAGCGTCACGACGGCGGCCGGCTCCTCGCCCAGGGTCTTGTGCGGGATCCCCACCAGGGCCGCGTCCATGATCGCCGGGTGCTCGTACAGCAGGTTCTCGACCTCGATGCAGTAGATGTTCTCGCCGCCGCGGATCAGCATGTCCTTGGCCCGGTCGATGATGTAGCAGAAGCCCTCCTCGTCCAGCCGCGCCAGGTCGCCGGTGCGCACCCAGCCGTCGATGAAGGTCTGGGCGGTGGCCTCGGGCTTGTTCCAGTAGCCCTTCACCACCTGCGGGCCCTTGCACCACAGCTCGCC